>JABAOH010019301.1_pt1 | contig 77101 bp, 60 predicted proteins | sample 7062181 | NCBI WGS metagenome assembly JABAOH01 (sample SAMN14538630, study PRJNA623070) | marine sediment metagenome | biome: marine biome [ENVO:00000428]; feature: marine pelagic biome [ENVO:01000023]; material: deep marine sediment [ENVO:00002113]; isolation source: pool of 5 deep marine... | reverse complement strand
GCAATTCTTACGGTTTTTCCTTCTTCCGTAATCGCCTCGCTTCCTAAGATAGAAAAGACGAGGAGAAAAGGAATAATCCCTAAAACAATTTTCCTTAACTTATTTTGTATCCGGCTTTGTCCCCGGAAAACTTGATGGTTCGCTGTATAATGCTTTGCTTTATTGCTCATTAGCACTTTCTCCTTTTTATTTAGTTACCTTTCTCTGTTTCGCAGAAATTTTATATCACTCAAACGACGGTAGGTCAATAATAACGGTGTTTAAAAGTTGAAAGGAGCCAGGCTATTTATCAAAACCTTCACTAATAACAGAATTGGAAATATTTGCTGTTTTCAAAAAGCACTTCACAATGATTTATAATATGTTTAAAATAATGAAGATGAACGACCTCAAGGAATTAACTCAAGGAAAGCATTATGGCTCGGTATAAACTGGGAGAGTACGATATTATCAAGGAACTCGGTAGAGGAGGAATGGGAGTTGTCTATCTAGCAGAACATCAGAGGCTCAAGAAGGAGTATGCGATCAAGATTCTGCCAAAAAAATTTGCTCAAGAAAGCGAGATGGTCCAGCGGTTCCACACAGAAGCCCGGGTAATGGCAGAGTTAAATCATCCCAATATTGTCAAAGTGGTGAATATGAGCTGCGAGGGCACGACTTATTATCTCGTGATGGATTATGTTGTTTCAGAAACAGGATCTCCCAAAAATCTTCATGATTATATGAGAGAGCAAGGCGGTAAGCTCACTGAAGAAGAGGCTGAGCGGATTGCTCTTGAAATACTGAGCGCTCTTGAATACGCGCATTCTTACTCATCCAAGGCTGCACCCAGCGGCATAATTCACAGGGATATTAAGCCTGCCAACGTCCTTTTGNNCTATCCAGCTGCTACAAAAAGAGTTACTTTAACAGCAGAAGGTGTAGTGATGGGAACATATGATTTCATGAGTCCCGAGCAAAAAGAAGGTAAGCCTGTCGATGCCCGTTCCGATCTCTACGCTGTCGGGGTGATAATCTATTCCATGCTGACTGGCAAAAAACCAGAGGGCCGCTTTCTCCTCCCCTCTGGAATAAAACCGAAGCTTTCCAAAAAATGGGATATGGTCGTGGATAAGTGTCTCCAGAATATGCCCGAGAATCGCTTTCAAAGCGCCAGCGAGGCAATAAAAGTAATAAAATCGAAAGAAACCATAAAGCTAGAAGCAGAAGAAAAAGCCGAAAAGCCAGAGAAGGTAAAAAAACCAAAAAAAGGAAAAAAAGCTCATAGAGGATGGTTTGCAGAGTTAATCCGTTTTACGGCGATAATAACAATTGTGATTATAATAGCAGGCGTCTTCCTCACTTATGTATTGTTCAAGGATAAAGATTTTATAAACATGATAAAATCTTCTATTTCGACGGCTATGAATGAGGATGCTCAAGAAAGCAAGAAAGAATTGCCCGAAGCCGTTGCGACGAAAGAAGCATCAGCAGAAGAACCAGCGGAGCCAAAAAAAGTAATCCAGCCCGGGGCCGTAAGAACCCAGCCTGAAACACCACCCAAGCCAAAAGAACAGGTGCCAGAAATCTCGATTAAGATACCGGATATAGAAAAATTGGCAAGCAAGGATTTTATCGAGGCTTTAAGGGAAGCTGCTTCAACCATGGATAAAGAGGGCCTTACGCAAGATAGTAAAGAATTTCAGGATTACTATAATGATGCGAGTGATGATGAAAAATTGGCGCTGGATATTTTGTTAAGTCTCGGAAGCGAATTTATAGAGTCTTTACAAGAAAAGCCGGTAGAAACTTTAAAAAAGATTCCTGGGTTTATTAAAGCAATAGAAGGGAAAATCCCTCCCGAAGGTCCTCTGAGGAAGAGCTATGAGGCAGCGGTTGATAAAATGGAGGAAGCTAAGAGGTACAAAGAGGAGGGAGATTTAAAGAAATCACAAGAAAGCTACAGAGATGCCCAGAAGGAAATAAGAAGAGTAATTCTCTTGCAGAGTGTTGGGAAGGAAGCAGACAATGCAAAAGCTGCGGAGGAAAATGCAAAGCAAAAGGCCATGGAAGCCCTCCCCTTAGCTGATGAAAATCTGCTCTATCGCGTGGCAACCAGAACTGGAAAAGACGCAGATAACGCTTATCAAAAGGGCGATTATGCTCGAGCAAGAACACTTTACACGATCGCAGCTAATATATTTAATCTAAGCGTCCAGGATTGTGAGCTGGAAGAATGTATTAGTATTCTCCAAAAGTACGTTGCCAAGGCCAAAGCCGAAGCAGATGAGCTGAACGCATCAAACTTAGCCAGTATGCAATATAATCAGGCTAATAGATTGGAGCAAAGTGCAAATTCAGCTCTTAAGAAAAAATCATTCAAGAATGCAGCGACCTTCTACATAGAATCAGTCTTTTTATACGAGAGAGCAAAAGAGACCATTTTAAGACAGAGAGTCTTAAAAGAAAAAAGAAGATAGGAATTTTGATAATTTAATAGTGCAAAAGGGACAATTAAGGAGAAGTCAGGCAGATTCTAGTACTTCACGAAAAAATAACTTTCTGGTTTCAAGAATATTTTTTCTATTCTTTTAACCTTCCTATTATCAATCTTTGTCTCATAAAGAAACGCCTGAATTTCTGAATCCCCAACCAGTTCTAAATATTTACTATCTGCCAAGGCCTCTAACATTTTCTCGAGCGCTTCCTTGCTGGGGATTTCTTTAACGTGTATGTCGACATTGCTATAAGCTTTTTTCAATTCATCTCTATACTCAAGGGGCAATCTCTGAACCGGCTCTATATGAGCAGCAAATCTCACCCTTATTATTATCTCAGCCCTGATAAATTGATTCATCGAATCGTAGAACTCTGTTTCTTCAAACGCCTCAATTTCAATGACTTGACCGTAGGGAATCTGCTCGACCAGCGTTACTGGCCTCAACCTGACTATATTAAATTTATCAAGATAGAATAAAACCAGGAAAACAACGACAGCCAGAATTATTAAATATATAGATGTCATTAATTTTTTTCCGAACGACTTCATCTCTATCCTCCAGCTAAAAAATGAATTTCTTTAAACACAGAGTTGTTTTAATCTATCAAAAAAAAGAGTCTTTTTCAATACTAATAAGAGGGGTCAGGTCTTGTTTTTTGCCTAACTCCATATCGGTATTTTTTTGGGCCAAATCAAGGGATTAAAATAGACTGGCTAACTCCTCTATTGGGGTGAGAAAAGCCCCCTTCATAAGGTTAGTCAAACAGTTGCAAAATCACCCTAGGATTCATCCTAAAAGGGCATTGAAAAGACTTAGGTTAAGATATATCAATAAGGCATTATGTTAATAACAATCAGTCTTCTTGAATCAATGACACTCGTAGGTCAAGCTGCGAGCATATCCTCCAATCAGGTTCAGGAAATCGCAAGGATTCTCCTGGTACCAATTGCATGGATAATCCCGATGCAAAAGGCAATTCTCGATTTCTTTTTAAATTCTTCCTCACCTTGGGTAGCTGCCGGAAAATATCTATTTCTCTTCTTCCCTCTTCTACTCTGGCTTGGTGTCATCTGGTGCACACAACTCTCCCTGTATACTCTGCCCTTTCGCTCAAATCGCATCAAATTCGTCACAACTCTGCTTCTGTCCTGGTGGGATGGAGCGCGCGCAGTGTGGCTCTTTTGGGTAGGTCTATTTAGGCTTATAGTTGTCTTAGTCGGGTGGCTGTTCTCCGTCCTGCGACTCATAGTAAAATTCGTAGTGGAAGCGGTTAAGCAGATTGTGACAGCTCCTTTCACCATGACCGGTAAGATGACTAAAAGTTTCTTTAGACCTGGCGTTCCCTGGGTAGCCTTTTTAATCCTTGTATTCTGGTGCATGCTGGAAGCTGTGATCTTCACCTATGTCCTTTACCCTACGATTTCTGAAGTGCTTATGGACATCGTCGGAACGGATAAGGCATCTCCACTCGTGATGCCTTTGTTGTTTGTATTCCTTCTCTTTATCATCATGGGTAGTTTTGCAGCCCTCCAAGCTTTGACAGATGCCATCCGGACAAAACAGGCTAAACTCATCGTCCAGATGACTATAATAGAATTGATCGTGATGGGCTTTGAAGCAATGTTCCTTTATCGCGAGCTTGTTGATGCCATCACCCCCTGGATAATGCAGCAGACTGGCGTCCGCATGGGAGTCGGCTTCACAATGGGGATTGCTTGCATGGGATGGATTGCCATTAGAGGCATGACCTGGTTCTTATTCGGACAGTTCGGCACACCGCCACTGCTTGCTCTTATTGCTCGTCGACCAGTAGGGCAAGCAGGAGATGAACATAGACAGTACGCATCAGCCGGCATCCCAGAAGGACCACAATGGTGGAGAAAACCGATTCAAGAGTTTAAGAATGAAATCGAATGGCTGCATAAGAAGTTTAATGAACTTCTTGAATTCCTGACTCTGCCCATCCTTCAGGTTCTGGCAGTCATCCTGAATTTTTTCATGATATTAATGACCGCACGGCCGATCTTCAACCTCCCGTTCAGAGAATTAAAGGATGTGATGGACACCAAGGAGATCCTGATAGCAAGAAATCTAGTGCCAAAGAAAGGAGCGGAATCTTGAACTTCAAACATAAAAAACTCTTCTTGTGGATAGTCGGTGCAGCATTCTTCTTAATTGTCGCAATGGCATGCAGTCCGCCAAGCACTGAAAGAGTATCCAGATTGGTCATGTTTATCGGAGTGGACGTGAGCGGTTCTTTTCAGAAATCAGGTTATTACGATGATGCATTGACCTTTCTCTCCAACTATATCTACGGCCACCTCAATAAACTGGGTGATCTGGCTGGCCTCCGGGCGTTATTCGTGGGCTCTATCGGAGGGCATAGCACGAACGAGCCCAAGGCCTTCCATCCTATCCACGATCTCGAGGACAAGAGTGTAAGAGAGATAAAAGCATCCCTTCAGGAATGGTTTCCACCAAGAGATACGATTACAGACTTTAACGCCTTCTTCGCTGAAATAGCTGCTCAGACTAAGGATAGGAACCTTACGCTAGCGCCGATTTGTATCATGATTATAACTGATGGCGTTCCAGCTACAGGAGTTCGTGAGGATAAAACCACATATGAGCAGATTAATCTGGACCCGCTGGAGTATCTCTCTCGACGAGTCACTGTCAGGCTGACCTACCTGGACCCGATAGTGGCCAAACGCTGGAGAGATAATGTGCCTGCGCGTCGAGTAAGAATATGGACGGTCCCCGGAGAAATCATGGAAGGCTGGAGAGAACAGATGCAGCCTGGTGTAGAACTTGCTCAACAGGATAAATTCTGGAAGTGGGTTAAAGATAACGTCGATTTCCGAGTCCGTGCCAGAAAATTCTAAACTGCGTTCAGCTCCACGATAAAACCTAACACAGCAAATAAGCTTATTTCTTATCTTTATCTAGTATCCAATATTTATCTAATCATATTTTCTCTATTTCTTTTTTATCTTGAAGATACTTGTCTTTCTTTTATAAAACTTAACAAATAAGATTAGGAGTGCAAAAGCAAAGAACAACAGGGCTACGGTGATTGTCGGACCAAAATGAAGCATAGAGTAACTGAAAACCACAAGAGGTATAAGGTTTACTCGAGCAGCAACTCTCAATAATTCGTGCCCTGCGATCAAATCCGCTACAAATGGAGAATTCTTGTAATAGAAATCAACTAGTGCCCTGCCGAATCCACTGGACATAAGGTATCTTTCTCTGAAACACCGAAGAATCTTCACATGAGGATGCGATGGGGAGCAATAGGCTGCTGTTGCTATGAAGCACTGGGGATTCTTTCCTATCGTCCCATCACTATCAGCAGTTCCGGAATGAAAATTAGCTGTTATATTTTTATCCGAATCCATGGTGACGCTAAGCGGATTGTCCAGTTGATTGTCTTGGGGAATATCCCCGGACCATCTCTCAAAAATGTATCCTTTATTGGCAGTGGGTGTAAGCGATACTTTTTCGCCACTATCATAAGAAGTCTTATCAGGTTCCTTGCGGACAGTCCCTCCACCTGGGGGACTTATTATTACTGATAGCGTGTAAGTCTGTTGATTATTATACAATTCTTGGACCTCTGAAGCGCTTAGTGGTCTGTTATATATTCTTATATCGTCTATGGCGCCGTCAAAAAATACGGTGTTTCCGTTCCAGTATCCTCTACCTATCCACAAAGTTTCGTGTTTAATGACATCAGCAAAGAATTGAGAATACGAAGAATCTCCAAAATTATAATTCCTCTTTATCAATTCCTGTCCATCAAGATAGCCAGTGTTATAGTCTTCACCGACAACAGCCACAAAATGGTGCCACTCGCCTTCGGTTACTGCTTCTGCTGAATCAAAGCAAAAAGACGGAAACATGCACCCTTCAGCAAATATAGTGAAATATATCCTTTTTGACTCAGGATGAATTGGATTGTGCCCAACTTCAATGATAAGTCCTTGATTTGCTGCATCAGGAATGTTCAGACATGGATCATATGCTCCATAATAAAATATGGGCATAATTCCATAATCAGTTGGTATGCTGTCGCATCTGAACCAGACTGATATTGACCCTTCACCAAGAGAAGCAAGATGCGAAGGTGGAAGCGAAAAATAATCAGGTATTTGTACATAATCATCTATACCATCAAAATCGAGAGCACCATTAACCGCGCCTTTTGTCCATGAGGCGCCATAAACAGTCCCACTTTTATCATAACTCGAAGAATCACTTATAATATTTCCATCGCCTTCATCAAATGTCCAATGAGCCAATATGCCATCTTCCTTATTTGTTAATAGAATCCTGTTAGCAGAAAATTCGTCAGGTTTTGGACTAAACCCTAAAATACTGTCGCCTCTTATTAATGGAAACACCAATATCGCTGACAAAACCAGGATTCTAATTGTCAGCATTAAATTCTCTCTATGTTTCTTTAATACGCCCATAGGATAATTCCTCTAATATCTTTATATTATTAATTATACAACACACTTCTGAGATTGATTCTAGTTGTTAACTCCTTATTTAATTACAGGTTGGCCTCATAAATCAAATCTATCCATATAGAACAAATGTGGGTTTGATAAATCAAACCCCTACATAAATCAGGACCTGACACGAATTAAGCTGCTGCAATATGGACGCAAGTTTGATAAATCAAGTTATAAAAATTATCGACAGTAAAAACTGCGGGTTTGATGAATCAAGCCCCTGCATAAATCAGGCCCCTTCGATTTGACTGCCCACCGGACAAATCCCTTTATACAAACACCAGATACATAGCTTGGATGCATTCGCCGGAAATTTTTTTGCTGCATCAATGGCCTTGATTTTTGCCAGCACTTCATTCCTTAAAGCCCCAAGCTGCTCTTCTGTTCTGTATGAATCCATTTCTTTATCAAACGCCAAAAAATGCCAGACTAGCCTGACATCTTTGCAGTCTTCAAACTCCTTTCTTACCCATACAGAGTACATCGCAAGTTGACGGTCCTCATCCAGGGACTCTTGTGCTGGTAGTTCTGTATTGGTCTTGTAATCATGGATTTCATACAGCCCTTCTCCTGTATCCATCAACCTATCAATCCTGATAAAAAAATTATATTCGCCCTTTTTATCCAAAGGTAAAAAATCTGTTATTTCCAGGTCAACGACCTTACCCTCCTTGAACGGTTTATATCTTTTATAATAATCTTCGAGATACTTCTCCCCCATCTTGCGATAATCTTCCCGAGCTAATTCTTCTCTAACGATTATGATTGAGTCCGTCCAATTCTTTTTCCACTCTCTGTTGAAAAAGCCTAACAGTTCTTTCTTGGACATTAGTTTTCCATACTCCAGGTTTCTGTACAGCTTCTCCAGCGCTTCGTGCACCCTGGATCCAAGATAAGTTTCCGCAGTTTCTCCTTCATGAATTATCTCATCAATATAGGCGTATTTGTACCTCAACGGACAAGTTTCATAGGAGAGTATTCTTGAATGGCTAAAAACAGGCATTTAAACCAAGATGATCTTCTTGCTCGATAAAAATTCTTTTGCTCTCGTCGAAAAGATTATTTTCTTTATAAGTGCTTGGTTAGAAAATCAAACCCCTAGAGGAAAATATGAATTAAACAGCGAAAAGTATATCCCCTTATTCTTTCATCTTAAAAAAAGAATCTTCTAAGCCTGTATTGAACTTAACGTCCGTGACAGTAACCTTCATAAATTCCTCGCCCTCGATAAGCGTAACCATAGAGTGGGCGATCGTCATCCCATCTACTTTCTTGTAATCAGAGGTAAATTGTTCAGCTTCGACCTCGTAGCCCATCGGACCCATTGTTTTGACTTTAGCTTTATAAGAGAGATAGGTTTTTGTGTCTACATAAAGAGTCGCTTTAAATCCATCAGGGTAGGTCTCTTCTATGACAAAATAGTCTTTGCCTTCAATTGTTTCCTTCCCTGTGTAATCAAAAGAAAAACCATATTTTTCTGGGTAAAGCCAGGAAATGATCGGATATGACTCTCTCTTCATCTCTGCTGCTTGCTGTTCTTCCATTTCTTCTATGCTGCCAGTTTGAATATTGACTCCCCATGCTATCTCTCCATCATAAGCCTGGGTGATAGTCATGCCCATTATTTCAATATCTCTTCGCGTTTTGTCCGGCTCTTTCTTATAAACCGTAAGTGACCCACTAAGGCCTTGCTGGACCATCTCCAAGTTGCCAGATAAGGTCATGTCCTTGATGCTCTCAAATGCTTTTTTTCCGCCTTGAACTTCGATCATTTTCTGTATAATTTCTTCAGCGGTCTGGGCAGACCCTGGAGAAGTCATAAGAGCTGCGAGAAAAAAACTCAGAAGAAGAATCGAACAAACTTTTTTCATTAAAATATCCTCCTCTCAATTAATATATTTTAATTCAATATACCATTCTTTTGTATTTTTTACGAGGTTGTTATGAAAAAGTTTATAAGCCCTACGATTCGAATTTAATCTTCTTCCTTTTAAAATGTGTAGCTTTTTCCTCTAATGCAGAGATATTCAATGAATAGAGTTTAGAAGAATTTCCGGCCTTCTGATTTTTCTTGTTTAATAGGAATAAGATAGGTTAAGTGAGGCGAAAACATGCGCTTTTGTTTCTGTTTTGAACCTTTTTGTCCAGAAAACATAGGCATAGCTGAAATTGAAGCGCCCAACTCTTATGCCTATTCCTAGCAGAACGTCCATAGTAAATGGTCTTTTATCCACCTTGTGGCTATCCTGGAATGTATTTCCGTCGAGCAAAATATTCCTCAAGAGGGCCTTGCCGTCTAATGTTGCAAAGAAATGAACTCCAAACTTTCCGCTACGCCGAAAGCTCACACTGCTGTCGCCACCTGGACGGATAATTTTAGTTCCGAAATCTGCAGGCAGATTCCAGCCAAATCGCATTTGTATTCCAGTGTTGGTATAAATATAGATATTCCCCAAGCCCCCTCCAAAATAGGGGATTAAATCAAACCCAATTCCGCTTGTTGACTGAGGAGGGATTAATTTCCATTTGCGCTCATAAACTGCTTCCAGGGCAAGTTCGCCTTTGATCTGGTTGTGCCATCCCTCTGGCTGAGTCGAATCCGTCAGTCTATGAATAAATTTTTGAGTTTGTTCAGCATAAGAATGAGGACCAACAATCCCCAGATTGAATTCTAAAGTATCCATGCGACGACTACTTATGCTGTGGATACCAAATGCAAGGTAAAGAATTCCAGCGTAAGGGCGGTCCTCCTGGATAAGTTCAACAATTCTTATATTATCCGGCGTATAAACGAGTTGTCCGATAGCTAGTGAAACGGAATGTTGAAATCCAGTTTTTTTCACAAAAGGCAGCCACTTCAATAAAGAATTTTCTCTGTAATTCTTTAAATTTCTAGACATCCACCCAAGCTTCCAGCCTCCCGTGAAGCAGCGATCTGTACCGACGAAGGTGTCGTTTTCAAAATCGAAGGTGAACGTTCCTGAATAATCTGGTTTTTCTTCTTGTGCCAATAATTGAATGGGCAATAATCCAAGAAGTATCAATATAATGATTGCTTTGTTTTTCATTTCGTAAAGGCCTTGTTTCACTTCATAAATCTCTATTTTTACGGATTTACATGAATTCTTCAAGGCATATTTTTTCACCTAGTGATTGAAATGCAACTGATGTTACTTTCGCCCCAATTGTCACTATCATTTATCGCTAATTTTAGAGAAATGGTGTAGAGAAATGGGGCCTGGCCCCATTTATTTATTATTTAAAGGTCCGGGAAAATCCTCTTAAGGATGGATAAGGATTCAGGGAAAAGCTCTTTAAGTGTAACGTATCTCCACTCAGCATACTGAATCTGCCATCTGTCATTTCTTTTTATTAAATTAATCTTTAACCTGTAATTTTCGGTTGAATATCGGATTAATTTGCGGAAAACTTTAGCAGCTCCAGAAGAAAAGGCCACTTCAGTCTGAATAGACGCTTCTCGGGATCGGATTTCATCAATCCGACTGCTCAAGACATTGATCGCAATTCCTCTGTATCTTTCATAGTATTCATTAATCATCTCCTGTGTTTCTTTTTTTCCTCTGCCTTCAAAATCGCGGTAATCATCCGCAAGATACATCATAATACTGGGCATATCCTTTCTTTCAGCATATTTTCCGACATCGTCCATCATTTCCAGGATCAATTGTTCATCTGTTTTTTCCTGACAAAAAGCCAAAAAGAAAACAAGGAAAAAATTAATTAAGATGATTAGACTTCTGTTGAAGCGATTTTTCATCTGATAATTGGCTTAAAACAGCTATTTCTGTACAGATTCGAAATAGTCTCTTATTTCTGGTTTTATAAGGTAGACGATAATAAGTATTCCGATTATGGTACCAAAAGGAATCCATAGCAAGCTGATAGCAGCATGAACAAGGCTTAGAACACGCCCCCATTCTTTTCCGCCTAAGAGGCCGATGCCGCCTGCTATGGCAATACATAAATAAAACAGAAGCACCAGCACCGCTATGCTCAGTCCAAATATTCCGCCTACTGAGCTTATCCCGTGCACACTGCTGACTTCAGGGAAAGCGAAAACTGCGATGAAAATTAGGCCGACGAACGACCCGAAGGCAGTTAGAAATTCCCAGACAGCTATCAGTATGAGCAGGTCAGGTCTTCTCATTTTCCTTACCTCCTTACACCTTTATGCAACGTATTCTAAGGTTACAATAAGATAGAGTCAATATCTTAAGCTTTTCGTCTGTTGTTTTTTGCTTTCCAGAGAGATTAGCTGTAAACTTCAAGATTTGGTAACGGAATATGACTTTCATCTATGCCTGGACAGCAACTTCAAATCCCTCACGAATAGGTGGTTTTGTCAGGATATTCATGACTTTAACCAGCTGCTCCTGGTAGTAGCGGTTTTTTTCATTGGCGAGAGCATCCTCTTCGCAATCCCACAAGGTTACGGAAACAAGTTTGCCAGTTTTGCGATCGACCAAGCCATAAGCTCCACAATAGCCCTTCTGTTTTTTAGCGGCAGGAATAACGCTTTCTTCATAGATCTTTGCAAATTTATCTATCCAGGCGATTTTGGTCTCTGCTATTGTCAAACGTGCAAACATGGCCAACCCCTCCTAATTAAAAGTTTGCAATGAAGCTAATCTTTTCTTTGCATCCTCGACTTCAGGAAGACCAGGATCAGCGTCTTTCCAGAGGTCGAGGAATTTTTCATAATGCTCTATGGCTTCTTTTGGCATTCCTTTCTTTTCATATATCTTGCCCAGCATGTAGAAACTCTTAGCATAGATATCACCATAACTAAGTTTTTCTGTTGTAAGGGAAGTTATTTTTTCATATTCTTCCCGTGCTTTCTCTATATCTCCTCCCCTAGAATAAGCTGACGCTAAAGAATCAGCAAACAGTAAATGTGAACTGGAATATGCACGTAACAAAGGTAGACCTTTTTTAAAATATCCAATTGCTTTGGAAAAATTCTCCCTTTCTAGCTCTATCATTCCCATTAGATGGTAGTAATGTCTCATGGCCTTCTTGTCAAATCCTTGTTCAATCATCTCCTTAAGCTCATTTGATGTCTTGAGAGCTACATCCATCGATTTCATTTTAAGGTAGGTAAGTCCTTTTGCATATAAAGTGGCTCTTTGAGAACTTAATGATTCCTCTTCAACGGCAATTTTCCATACCTCATTTAGCTTTTTCAAAGCTTGCTCAGGATTGCCAAGTATTACATCCATATATGACAGAAAAGAAAGCCTTCTCCTTACCCATCGCTTTTCATCAATCTTTTTTGCTAGCTCAAGTCCTCTTTTTGCCTGGTCTATTGAATCATTGAATCTTCCTTGTAATAAATACAAACTAGCTAAACTGTCTTGTCCGGAATCATTAGCGGTTAATTCTTTCACCTTTAAGAGCTTCTGAAATTCCTCTTCTGCTTTAATCAACTCTCCGCTATGGAAGAAAATTAAGCCCTTTGCCAAATAATTAAACCAAGAAGTCGGATAAAGAGAAATAGATTTATCTATCACTTCATGAGCGCGGTCATATTTTCCTTGATACCCGTAATTACGGGACAAATACAAACGGACGATAATATTATCTTGAAAATTATTCAGATAATACTCAAGAACTTCTATGGCTTTATCATGCAATCCCTTAGCCTCATAAGCACTTGCTAGATTTACATAGGGGAAATATGTTTCTTCTTTACTTTGGATTAGCACCTCATATATCTTTATGGCCTTATCCCATTCATCTAAATTCATGTACAAAAGCCCAAGATTATTTCCATACAAATCATCTGGATAAAGCTCTAATAATTTATTATACGCATTAATTGCTTTTTGATACGTTTTCTCTGAAAATCTATAGTAATCTCCCTGGATCCCATAGCGCTCTCTATCAGATATTCGTTCACTTAATTCTAAGGCTTTTTGGAGGTACTTCTTCCTCTCTGAATAATATCTCAAATTGCCATAGGCAATTGCCATCCCTCTATAGGCCATGGCAAACTCCGGATCAATAGCTACTGCTTTCTCATAAAAGGGGATAGCTTCCCGATTTTCTCCTGTTAAATGATACTTTCTCGCTTCACTGTAATATTTATACGCGTCGGGAGAGCTAGTGGTTATCTTTCCTACTTCTTTATCTATGTCGCTTGCTATTTCATCTGCGGATATCTTAAAATTCTCCTTAATCTTCCTTGTTAAATCATCCACCATGGAGAAAATACTCCCTTCGCCCTTTCCAGCTACAGACTCTGAGCCAATGAGTTCTCCTGTGCTTGCTTCCTGAAGCATGACATTAATTCTGAATTCATCATCTGCTTTAGCATATGCTCCTTGCAATATGTGATTAACTCTACCTTGTGCAGCTACTTTTTCCAGAACTTCAGATGAGTAAGTCTCTGCTTCTAGTTGGTTAAGTTTGCTGAGAATATTGAAGAGTTTATCTTCACTTAAAATCCTTATATGCTTTGATTGAGTGAGGTCTGCGATCAACAAATTAGAAAGCATTGTCCTCCAATGATTTAAGCCCTTATCTCCAGTATTGTTTTTAAAATACATGACAGCAAGAGAAGGTTTATCTGATGGGTCTAAAGGAACAACTTCCTTTTTTGGAAGAAGACGCCAGACGACCACTGCTGCGATTATGAGAGCGATAACAACTAATGCAGGAATAAAAAGATTCTTCACACCAAATGTCACAGTTATTTCTTTTGAAGTTATAGGTTTTCTCTTGGGAATCACTCTCTCTGCTTTGGGGATGCCTTTCTCCGTCGCAGCTAGTTCAGATCGCACTTCTCCGGCACTCTGAAACCTTTTCTCCCTATCTTTTTCCATGCATCTTAGTATCACACGACTTAAATCTTCAGGTATCTGATCATTGATTTCTCTTGGACTTTTAGGTATCTCGCTTTTGTGCTTCATACCTATAGCAAAAGGTGTATCTCCTTCAAAAGGTACTCTTCCAGTTGCCATTTCATAAAGGATCACTCCTAGCGAATAGATATCCGATCGCTGGTCTGCATCCTTGCCTTCCACCTGCTCGGGAGACATGTACTCCGGTGTCCCGATCATAACACCTGCAGCTGTTATCCCTTTGGCCTTAATAGAGCGAGCAATCCCAAAATCCATTATCCGCACATTGCCTTCTTTATCGATCATGATGTTTTGCGGCTTCAAGTCACGATGTACAACTCCTAAGCGATGAGCTTCGGTTAAGCCTTCACATATTTGCTTGGCTATATTGACCGTGGTTCCCACGCTTAACTGTCCAGTCATCCGGATCATACTCTTCAGGTCTTCACCAGACACATATTCCATGGTGATGTAGTGGGATCCTTTTTCATCGCCGAGGTCAAACATGCGGCAGATATTCCTGTGGGAAATCATGCGGGCCATCTTCAACTCGTTGCTGAAGCGCTCGATAGTCTTTTTATCCGCAGCTACTTCAGGCTTAATGAGTTTTAAGGCGATTTCTCCTTTTATCTTCTTATCCTCTACCCTGTAGACTTTTCCCATGCCTCCCTTGCCCAGCTCTTCGATGATTTCGTACCTGGAGGCAAAAGTAGCCCCTCTGGTTAGCTCTTCTGTGGGTGCTTCGAGAGTTTTGGTGGGAGAGGCGGGGACTCCTTCGGAGGGAGGAAGTTGAGTTCCACAGTCACCGCAAAATCGTTGAGTATCAGGATTTTCGAAATTACATTTAGGGCATTTCATGACTCATTCTCCCCTATTTATCTCGGCAGAAGAATAGCAATAAATAATAAAAGAGTCAAATTGCATAAACTGGTGTTGGATAGCCTATCTCAGTTTTGGATGGTCTATTTCTTGACTAGAGTAGTATGCGGGATAGGGAATTATTTCTTGTTAATTTTAAGCTATCCCTACTCGAGAGCCATTTCAAGGGCATTCAATATCTTGGAGTAGCTTGCTTCAAGGCGACCTCGAAAAGGCCTGAGTGACTCTTCCAGAACATCAGGCAGTCCGTCTTGCCATGGCAGCCGGAAACGGTCAGCTTCCATGGCTTCAATCTCTGTTGCCAGCATCTCCCGCCATGGATCTTTTATTGGGCTGACATCAACACCTGTTAACCCTGCAAACTGATTTTGCATCATGGGTAGAATTTGGCGGTGAAGCTGCTTAAGCACATCATCCTTGCGGTCTTCCAGATTTTCGCTCCTTCTTCTTCTCCAGTATACACCTCTATCCTCTTCATCCTCGTCCACTAGGTTATACTCGAGGCCGTCGCTAGGGGATTTTCCTAGCCAGGAATAATAAGACACAATATAAATATAGTAATACTCCCCTAACCCCATTTCAGCATCAAGAAGTGCCTGATTTCGTTTCGTATAGAACTCCGCAATCAAAGGGATTATGCCGAATCCAGTTTTTATCTTTGTCAAAACACCTGGGGAGGATTCTTCTCTGAATTGGCGTTCACCCTCTTCATCAGATAGAATACTTATAGAACTTTCTAAGGCTTCCTTAACAGGCTTTGTGGAGTTCCGCACAGACAAAAAAGCTTCGAGCCGTTCTGGCTTGATGGCGCCACCTGGATCAGGGCAGAAATCTTTAATTTCTCCGTAACGCTCTGTCAAGGCATCTGTGATGGCTTCTGTTTCCTCAAATCCCTTTACGATATTCTTGACAAAAACATAGCCGCTCACGCCAAGAATGACCATCAACAGAATCACCACACCGCAGCCGATGCCGCAGCCTATGAGCCACTTAGAAGCAGTGCTAGATTTCTTGGAAGCTACATCTTGAGTATGCACTTATTTCCTCCGTGTTTTCTCTATTTTAATAGATTAATCATCTTTTTTCATTCTTATATTAAAAAATACGAAAAAAAACAATTCCGGTTTTTAATAATCAAGATTGTAATGCCAAGATTTAGGGCCTGAGATTCGTATGACTTTGATCTATATCATGAATATTGATTCGGTTAATGGACGAATAAATATTTTTTGGGAAACTTTGCTACAACAGTGTACTTTGGATCAACCACGTTTCCGATGCGAGTCACACCTACTTGAGAGACTAATTGTAATGCCTCCCATCTGTCAAATTCATAATCTTCTACCAACCATCTGATCAATTCAACGTGTGCTGACCTGAAAGCATCTATTACTGGTCTTGTGCTGCCTGCAACCATTATGTGCTCTTCATCTTCAAACCTGGGCCAGTTGATCGATTTGCCTTTAATCAAATCCACCTTAAGCGTAACTTCTAAAGGACATTCCAGACCTGTACCGCAGATTTCTCCATCGCCCTGGGCTGCATGCCCATCCCCAAGCATGAATAATCCTCCCTCAACAAAGACAGGAAAATATAACGTGGTCCCCTCCTTGGTTTCCACACAATCCATATTCCCACCATGTTCTGCTGGCGTCAGTGAAATAACTGCCTCTCCGAAATTGGGCGCAACTCCGACAGTTCCCAAAAATGGGTGCAGCGGGATCTCAACTTTCCCGATCTTGCTGTTTGGCAAATCAAGCGTACCAACATTTTTTTCAAGGTTTAGTTTCCAGATATAAGTCTTCTCTGGCAGAGATTCATTCAGCATTGCCGTATAAGTTTCGCCCGTAAGTGCACCAAAGCCAGGCAGATGAGTTGAAACTGCATAATCCCTGTTGGGCTTTACCTTTAGCAGATGAAGCACAAGAGTGTCACCAGGCTCGGCACCTTCGACAAAAAAAGGTCCGGTTTGATCATTCACGTTTGGCAGATGGATAACCTTACTCGCAAGCTGGTCACTGCTTGAGATTTTATTACCAAAAGCATCAACTGTAGTTGTGACCAGAGTATCGCCAGGTTTAAGTTTCAGTACAGGTTCATGTTTAGCATCGTAGGTGTAGTAATATTTTGTTGGCTTAAAGTGGTGCGTCTGGTCTGCGGTTGTGCTTACACTAGCTAATAAAATTATAAGAGAAAGGAAAATCATGGACTTTTTAATACTTTTCGCTGAGATTCTCATTGCCTCCTCCTATGTTTTTTCTATTTTATTAATGTACGCAGGAGGTCCCCCGGGGACATCCTCTTTAATACTAACAAGTTGTATTAATCGGAAGTTCCCAGGGGTGATATCCTCACTGATTGCGAATTTCATTAATTTTTAAAGAACGAAACTTTGGGAAATGTACCCAATTATCAAATTCTCTACAGCTTCAGGATCATCCATTCTTTAGTATAAGGAACACTCCCCTGGAGTACTCCTTTCTGCTTCGTCACTAAAAGGTTGTCGCTTGGATTATAACCAAAACCTCGCTCTGGGTCGTAAAGCCCGGGTTCTACGCTGAATGTCATTCCTTCCTCGAGGACTGTGTAATCTCCCAGAGCAAGCCAGGGAGCCTGGTGACCTTCCATACCTTCTCCATGAGCGGGGCGATGGTAAATGTATTTCTCCACACCTTGCTTGACCTGATGCTGGTGTATCTTATAGGCCACATCAGAGCATGTTTTGCCAGCCTTGGACTCCTCCTCCTGGATATGGACACAATCCGTGACAACCTGCCATAGTTTCTCTCTGTGTTTATCCCGGGGGAGAATCTGATAATACCGGTAGAGCTCTCCTCCATACCCTCCTATCCGGACACCACCAGATACCTGGAGGGCATCTCCTTTTTCAATCTTTTTATGGAAAAATTGATTGGGATGAGGGTAGGCCGTGGCCACTCCTGTACGGCAGCCTATTCCAACGGACACTCCCACAGCATTATGAGGCTTCCCATCTCTTTTGATGTCTTTGAGGATCAGATCTGTTCCGTATTCGACGGCCGCATGCCTGACCTCGAAGTCTGTGGCGTCTGTTCCTTTTTCAAGAATATAATCTCTGGCAAAGGCATGAATCTTGCTGAAATAGTCCATAGCCCTCTGTGTTAGAGCTATCTCTTCTTTTGTCTTGACTATTCTCATGTTGAGACAAATCTGGCTTATATCAACAAACTTTGCTTGGGGCAGAATTTTCTTGGCTTTTTTCAACTTGGACGGAGGAAATTCGGAGTCGACACCTATGGTTTTGGCGCCGAGCCCTCTTTTTTCGAGCCCCTTAAGAACCCATTCAAAAAGGTCAACTGTTTTTCCCTGAACAACCTTTCCTAGGTCAGGGAATGCTCCTTCAGCATGAAGAAAATCAAAATAATACTCGTTTTCTGTGTTCCACCAAGAGGTAACAAGATCCCTGTCCAGGCCAGGATGGTACCAGTAGACAGTGTCCTCCTTGACCGGAAATAAAACATAAAAAGGCCTTTCTGTTGTGCTGTGAAATAGTCCTGTAAAATAGACGAGATTCCACCGATTTTGAAGCAAAATCGCATCTACTCCCTTTTCAGCTACTTTTTCCTTTAAACGCTTAACCGTGCCCTTATACCAGCTAAGAGGAAGACGGTCATATGTAGCTGCTTCTGGGTGGTCGGGATTACTGACGAGCAACTTTTCTGATTCATTTTTTCCACCCAAAGAGGAGTAATCAAGACGTTTGGTGGCCAGGCCAAGGCCTGCTAAGCCTAATCCTGCATTTCTGATGAAATGACGCCGAGATACGCTCATGAAAACCTCCTTGTTTTCTATATATAAAAGAAATTAGGCCCTAGATGTCAATAACAAAAATAGAGCAAATAAAATCAATAAACCAAAAAATTTAAATGCTGCCGCTTTTCAATATCTATCTATCAACTTTTACAGTGTATAAACGACTAAATATAATGGAGTTAAGCACTATGAATAATCTAGTTGTTAGTAATCACGAAAGGAGAAAGTTTCTACGGTTTTATTGCTCGATTCCTTCCGAATTGGTGGAATTAGCAGGCAAAAGTAATTTAGTTGAGGGAGCAACAGTTCTTGATTTCTCTAATGAGGGCTTAAAGCTGAGCGTTAATTTCGTTGAGCCCAATCCAGGTTCTGAAACTGAGGTAGTACTCTATATTCCCCATAAACAATTGATAACTTCATTAACAGGACAGGTGATCTGGAGTAAGCACGTAAAGAACAAGATGGAAGTCGGATTGAAGATAAAAGATATCGAGAAACAAGGAATGAAAGACATCCTCGACTGGGTCTTCCCCAGATGGCTAGAAAAAGAGAAAAAGATTAGAGAAGGCCTTTTCATAGTCTAGTTTCATCACTTTATTTGCCTCAAGACTTTATCCAAGATTTCATCAAAGTTTTCCCGAGTCAAAATGTATACTTGCCCTTTCTCTTTATACTCTTTTACAAATCTCTTGGATAGAGTTGCTACCACCTTCTTATCCGAGTGAAGCACCATTTTGACAGTTTCCTTAAACTTTTTTGAATAAAACTCCATCATCCCAATCTCATCAATTATCACATATTCTGAGCTGTCATAGCTCTCGAGGAACTTATCCATTATGATGTCAATGCCTTCTACGTTAACCCTGTATCTTGATACACTAGGCCCGTGCTTTATATTAAGAGAGGCTAAAATCTCTTCCCTTTTTGAAGCCAAATCAATTATTTTAAAACCCTGCCTTGCATCATCGATTCTTATCTCAGGCGTTATAAAACCAGAAACGTTTTTATCGGAGATTTCATCTAATAATCTTCTTATCAAGGTTGATTTACCGCTCCTTGGATTGCCGGTTACGAAAATATTCATTTATTTTATATTTTGGGTTTAATATCAGTTGTTGAACTATATTCCAGACTTTAGATATTTAGCGACAGAATCAATCGCGTAGAACATATCAGGGGAAGGAAGACTAAAATTCGTCTTGATTCGAGTGTATCCATGCTTGCGCTCAGGAATAATCAGAATGCTTCCTTTGAATTTATTCAAATCAGCTTGAAGTAGCCTGTGCTTAAGTTCATAATCCAGATTAAGCTTTTGAGCCAGATATTGATCTCCTTTCCAAATTACATCCACAACCTTAGTCCTGAACAGTGAGCCTTTCTTTTTAATCATCCTGGTTTTTTTGAGCGATTCTTCTCTCAAATGGAAGGTGCTTTTGACCATATATTCGATGAAATAATTAACTTCATACTGACTGGCCACACTGGCAACAATGATAAAATCAATATTTCTCTCCTCTAAAGCAAAGACCCCTTCAACTTTCTGTGCCTTGGAGACATTCTTTCCAAGCTTTGCCTGCTCGCTCTCCTTATCCACCTCAGCAAACCTTACTCCTATTCCAAGCAGATGGCGACGAAACTCTTCAAACTTTTTATGACCCTCTTTTTTGCGTTTGGAAAGAAAAAACGGGAGCAAAAAAGCTGTCACAAAGGCTACGATGATGGGAATGATGTTTTCTAAGTCCATAAAGGTCTATTCCTTTTATAATTCAAAAATTAAACTTCTCTCTCTTCTTGTAACTCGTAAGCCTGCCTTCTCTTGCAGAGCAACCAGCTTTTCAAAACAACAAAAGAAAATATTTCTCATCCTTGCTGAACCGAAGATATAATCGCTTTAAAACTATAGCAGAGGAAAAATTTGCTGTCAAAATACAGAAAAAGAATTTCCGAGATCATCCATTTCTTGAGAATGCCGATTAACAAAACAGGATTTTTTCGTATGTGATGAGCCATATATGCGCATTTACCCTGCGACCACAGGCAGGAATAAGATCGTTAATGCAATTTTTTTCCAGGTATGTCGACTAAATTATATGCCAGTAAAGTAAGGCCGAGGTTTTATAGTAAAAAAACTAGAGAGGAGGAACGCATGGAGAAGAAATTTTTCATCAAGGGATTTAATGAGACATCCGATTCCCCTGTCTTTAAAGATAAGGAAGCTTATTCTTGGAGAGAAGCAAGCATTAAAGCAAAAGAATATTTTGAACACAGGGGACTCCTCAAGAAAGTAGTGGTCTTCGAGCATGAAGAAGGAAGGGAGGAAAAAATCGCAAAGCTTGTCTTTAAGAATGTATTCGGTAAAATTGAGGAAGTAGACGTCTGGGAGCTGCCTGATATAAATAGAAACAGATAAATGAATCCCGCGGTCTTAAGTTTTAAAAAACATATTTATCAAACTTCAGCTATTAAATTTAAAGCTCTGCCCTTTCTGNNNNGAATAAAAAATGGGGCCAGGCCCCATTTCTATTATTTCCCAAAACCATCTTTGTGATATCGAGAACTCTCTCAACTGAGGTAACTTAAATTATCAGTAGAAAAACCTTGGGAAAAAAAGTAAAATAAGAACAGGGGAAGGATGATGAGTAAAACTTTATAGTTTAAGGATCAAAAGGGTTTTATTATACGAGAGATGATAACTTTCTCATATAACACTCTAAGGGGCTTATTAAGAACCATTCCCATCTGTCCCAAGCCAAAAACCGTTGGATTGGAAAATATTCCCGAAGAAGGTCCGATAATCTATGCCCACAATCATATAACCCGACGAACCGAGGGATTCTTTTTGATGGTGGCTGCTCCATCAAAGCCCAATATAAGGGGCTTGGGTGATATCACCCTTACACATGAGAAATACTTACCTACGCTAAGAAGGGATATCGAGGACGCCATTTTTCCTAAAAGAGTACAAAAAAAGATAAACAAGAACCGGTTGACAAAATTTTGCTGCAATAAATTCATTTATCATCTAGCTCGGTGGGTGATTGCCCAGACGAACAGATATGGCTCAATTGGTGTAGAGCTAAATGAACCTACTACAGAGGAAGAGAAGCGCAGGAAACAAAGAATTAACAAGCAAGCTTTGGATAAATGCATAGAGACCCTGGAAGATGATATTCCTCTCGCAATCGCGCCCAGCGCAGGCAAGACTTACGAGACAGTTGAGAATCCCGTTTACAATACAGTAGTTCCCACACTGGCAAGTTGGCTTTACAGGCAGGGAAAGGTAGTGAAAATCGTACCTGGCGTCGTTAAGGAAAAACCAATGGTTTGCCAAAAGACATACTGGCATTATGTCGCGGATAGGATATTTGTTTATAAGGCCATAAGGTGGCTTCTGAATCTTTTTAAGGTAAAAAAATACAACAAGCCCTGTCTTACTGTTGAGTTTTTGCCCCCATTATTTTTCAAAAATGCTAATCCTTCAAAATCTGAAAAAGTGGAATTTGTAAAGAATCTTCAACAAGTAATTTACGATACTTTGAAAAAAGACAAATCATAAAAGTAAAAATTCTTACCTTATCTTAAAATAGTATTCGGTTCGATTATGAAATTTTCAAATGCTCTCCCTTCATTATCTTCAATAATTATTTTCTGTTTTTTGGCCCCGTCGATATTGACAGGTCATGCCAGGGCAGAGATATCCAAAAGCTCAAATCAAGAAGAGATTCGAATACATTATTTAACAGATTGGCAGATAGAACCTTCGCTCAAATACGATGTGCTTTGCTTCCTTAATACATTGACGGCGGACTCGTTCTACCTAAAACATTATAAGCCTGAATATGAAGAATTTGAAAAAGCGCTCAAAAAGCCTGTTAAAAAGGCACTATCCAACTTGAAAAGAAAAATAAAAGACGAGAAGCGAGGCATCATTTCTACCTTTTTTTGTCTCTATTTCTCAGCCGTTGAAGACAAAACAATAGACGATATGTTGCTGACGATAGAGAACAGCGAGTCCATGCGGAAAAGTCTGATAAAAACCCCTTACTACTCGGATGCTGGCTGGCGCCTTTACGAATCTGTAGGCAATGATTTAAAAACGGTTTTGATATTCTTGAAGGAAATCCAGTTTGAATTCTACTGGAAAAAATACATACTTCCCAAAATAAACGAGACCATAAAGCAAATTCGAGGAGAGCTGCCAAAATATAATATCATTGACGAAGTAGAAGCCCATTTAGGCTTTAAGCTCCCTTCGCGTAAGATTACTGCTTATATTCTCTATTTCTCCAAGCCCCATGGAATTAAGATTACAGGTACTCGCTATCTGACTAATGTGGCCTGGCCCTTAGAAGTTGTATTGAGGAACGCCATTCATGAAATGATGCATTCGCCCTATGATCTAGCTTCAGATATTGAGCTAAAAAAAGTTATTTCCCTCTTAAAAAAGGATAAATTTTTAATGGATAAAGTTTTGAACCACAATCCTTCTTACGGCTACAATTCCTTCGAGGCTTTTATCGAAGAGGATTGTGTTCAAGCGCTTGAACAGATAATTAATGAAAAACTAGACCTTGAAGTTGAAGCGCATAAAAGATGGCAAGAAGCTGATGAGGGAATGCATGTTTTTGCTGTTGCTCTTTATAGTGTCATGAAAAAGAAAAAATTCAATCGAAAAGCAGAAAAATTTCGCGATTTCTTGATAAGAATGATTCAATCAGGGGAATTGGCTCCGGGCAGGATAAAAGCCATTTATGACAATTTCTATGCGAAAAGTTCCTAGCGTATTATAGTCAGTTTCATTTCTTTGCTTAACACCGCACCTTCTTCAGATTCAGGAATTTCTACATATAAAGAATTTTCTCCAAGAGTTCCCTCATCGAGCTCCAGCTTGAATATCGAGCTCCAGACGTTCAATTTCTCATTCCAGAATTCTGAAACCAGCACTTGCGGAAGAGGGCGGAGGCGACTGTCCTCGCCTAGAAGCAGAAATTCTGGCGGTACCTTCGGTTTCCCACCAGGAAGATAAACCTGCATGAACACAGAAGCTCCTTCCCACTTTTTGAACTGGTTCGTTACTTTAGGGAAAAACTTTATCTGGTCATACTCAAGACTCCCATCCTTATTAGAGAGCGAAAAGGTCTTTTTAGCTTTTTCAGAATTCAGAACTGTATCACCTAAGACACAGTTTATGACCGTGTATTCATCATTGTTTTTCAGCACAGGAGCAAATAGAGACGATTCCCATGTCCCGATCTCGTTCGTTTGAGGATCAAAAAGAGCAAAAATAGTTTGATATTCATCCTGGCCGAAATTAAACTCTGGACCTTTAAAGTGATAGCTTAGATAGTCGATGTTCTTTATGAAATCCAGGAAGGAAGGATTGATGTTCAATCCAATGTTGATCTTGCCTCCATACCCCTTTTCACCATCATTTTTATCTTTGATCCACACATGAAGGTTAAACAATCTAGGCGCATATTCAACGAACCTGTCCCTAAATAGCTCTTTTGCTGGCAGGGCGATGTGCATCCAGGGCTCATATTTTCCCGATTCTGTCAGGAAAGGAATGAGCTCTGCTTCAAAAGGCAATTCTCTGTACAGGGAAGGATTATAAAAAGCTGTGACAAGAAGCATCTTATTTGTCTCTTTTTTCGAATAATCCGTGTATCCTTTTCTGAACCTAGTATTAACAGCGGAACGTTTAACGTTAACGTCTATCTTGTGGTATTTGTCGTCTGCTTCATCCCTCTGGGCATAGAAACTTAGTTGATAATAATAGGTTAGATCTCTACTTATAACCCTGCGAAACTCTTCAAATTTATCAGCTCCTCTCAAAGAATCAGCACCTGTGCCCTCAGATATCCACCTTAAATTCTGGACTTTCCTTATATGATCTCCTTCACTAAAAAAAAGTCGAGCCATCTCATTTTTCTGATATCCCTCAGCTGAAGTGCCTGAATGGAGTCGCGTTACATACGTGCCGCAGTCCAGAGAATAGATGGAGATGTTATGAGCGTTAGCAAAACGGATTAATTCGGTGATGACTTCTGCTCCATCCTTGAATACTTTCTTATCGAGTATGTTGAAAGGATCGAATATTTTTATATCTTCCTTTCTTCCAAAGCTTTTGTTTCGGTAGGCATCTTCTAATCTATCGGTTGTATCGTTAAGAATTCCGCTGAGAATGTTAGGGAACATATCCGGAGGGGATAGATCTGGAATTCCCGAACTAATGAGAAGGATGTATTTTCTTCCGGGTAAGGTTTTGATCATGTTACATGCGCCTAAAATCCCCCCGATTGTCTTTTCAAATCTCTTCATTTCCTTATTCAAGTGATATATTCTCTGCATATCTTCAGCATAAATATTTTCATACGGGTTATCAGTTTCCTGCTGCCTCCTGATTTCCTGCGGACTGCTGGCCCTGCTTTCGCTTCCAACTTGAGCCTTATATGAAGGATCGATTACTGTATCTATTTTCCACATACTTCCCGCGGCTTTTTCAACAGAATTTTTAATAAGCTCTTCATTCAAGGTGAAAGGTTGGATAATCTCTATTCCCTTCCTCTCCCTGAGCTGGAGAACCATGACTTCATTCCCGAGCTTGGCGATAGAAACCAGCTCATCGATGATCTTCTCGCTTCCTTTTATGATTTCTCTTCTCCAGGAATTGATGGCGTCAAATATGACAACGATCCTATTTTGAGGAAGAGCGGACGATTTTCCGTCTGCCGTTTCTTCTGGGAGTTTTAAATCTTTCTTATCGAAGCTCACGAGTTCAAAGGAATTTATGGGGATCCCTATCCCATCCTCAAAAAGTTCAAAATCGTCCTTGGTTAAATCTTTGACGAACTCTCCGTCTTTAGTAACAATAACGTCAACCATGATCAGACGAACTTCGACTTCGTGCTTTTCAGGCGGGAATAACCGCTGTTTTTTCTGGAATCCAGGAAGATGCGAGATAACGATTATTGCTGTCATACAAAGCAAAACAAATGCTTTTTTCAACCAGTTCTCCTTTTGGTTCCTACGGTGAATTCACCTGAATGGGAAGCCGCCGCGTCAGAATTGATTTCATTCGCCAGCTTGAAGATCATTTCTTCGTTAGAGGAACAAGATTCTCCGGGAGGAAGTAAGCGAACTATTAAGTTATCAGAAGATTTGATGATTCTGTTTTGGTCATCATCAAACAAGCACCAGGAGCTGCTATCTAGATACGTAGGGAAGGGGGGAAGCAGAGCGTCGTAAAAATAACATGCACACAGAAGAGAAGGGCCTGACGTAGTTCTTGGCTAAGCTGAGAAATTATGATGTGTCTTTTTTCGCCATCCCGTTTCGAAGCGTGCGTCATATCCAGAAAGCTCTGGATGCGGTTTTAGAAATCCTTGCTTAAGTTTGTTTTCAGTTCCCCATCCTGCTTTCACAGGATGCCCCCTCCTGCCTTCTTAGAGTGCTACATTATATGCAACTTAAAAAGAAGAGGTGGAAATAATCCATAAAAATGTTTCTGTTAATTACCCTCTGCTTTTATCACCTCCCGTGCAAAAAACGAATTTCACCATAAATGCAGCAATATCCATGCCAATAACATCAATTTTCTAATTTACTGAAAATAAAAGATTTAAATTAGTTTTTAGGCTAGCTGAATCTTATGAAATTAATGAGCATGATAAGAAAAATAATGCTTGCCTATAAATCGCAAATTGTTGATTTAAAATTAATTAGCTTAATTGAATAGTGTAATGAATATTGCACAAGGCATGTCATATATTATATATATAATATGATATCCTAAATTCAATTTTCAATGCGCAAATGATGATAAGACGCTGTGCCAAATTAGTCCAAAAAAATGAATTTAATTCAATTTTTTGATTTTTTTATTTGGATCGAATTGAAGTGAATTTGATTTAACTTGTAGAGTTTTTACTTTTCTATCTCAACGATGTCTAATTTGCGCAGTCTTTTTTTGCGGATATTATCACGAACGGAAAAATAGATTTCGTTTTTTCCTATATTCAAAGGAACAACAAAAGTTTCCATGACACTATGCATTTCTGAGATATTTTTATTAAGATTTTCGCTGGAAATATGCTTTCTTATCACCCTGTTTTCCCGGTAAGAGCTTTTTTTTGCAACAGACTTGACCTCAATACTTAATTCTAAGTCATAATCCCATCCTTCGTCCTTTTTCTGATATATTATGGCTAGGTAAGGAATATCAAAAGAGCACTGAGCAGTATAGGCTCCTTCCTCATTCTTTTGTATATTGCCCAAGGATTTGGAGTAATCAAGGAAGGGAAGAAACGAAGGAAGAGGTTCACTCCCTTCTATTTCTCTTATCCATTGATACTTTGCTATATTTGGATCGCTCTGGAAAGAGGATATTATATAAAAAGACTTCACCTCAGCATCAGTCGTCAGTTTGAAATTCCCGGTGCCTTCATAATCGACAAAAGTGAGACGCAGAGGCTTACCGAAATAATCTGAGTATTGGTCGTAGATCCAGATTTCTGTCGGTATTTGCGTGGAGCTTCCCTCCTTCCATAAATTTTTGCTTAGTTGCCACTGTCTTCTTCTCGGTTTGGGGGGGGGATTTTCCGAAACATTCTCTTTTCCCGGCGAATGATGATATAAGAGTTCGGGTGATTTATCTCCCACGGTCTTTTTGATGACATCTGTGGGAGGACCCAAGAGGATATAGATTCTTCCTTTATCAGTCATCCACCCAGTTGTGCCTGCACGGAAAGCCTTATCAGCCACAGCCAGCCTTGTGCAGTATACTGAGCGGAATTCGTTTTCAAGGGTCGATGGATCCGAATCACGCCTTGCCCAGAAGTCCATGATAAACTCTGCTCGGTCTTTTGGAGGCATTTCCCGAAAAATCCTCTCTTCCTGGGGAGTGATGATATAGCGGATGAAATCCAAGAATTTCTGGCTGTAGGAGTCAATGGGAGGTTTTAGAATTTTATGAGAAGAAGCGCAGGCCGAATGGAGCAAGATAACAAAAAAAACGAGAAGCACACCGAGAAAACAGCTTTTTTTCATTATCTTATTTTGAAAACATAATTTTGCCTTGAAGTGTAGGATCAGCTGGTCCCTTAAATCTTCTTTTCAGCAGATAATGTTTTTGGCCCCATTATTGCGAACATAAGTTACTTATTATAGGCAAGTTTAGTGCCAAATTACTTTTTTCTAATTAATATACGTAATTACTTGAAAATAATAGATTTAAAACAATTTTTAGGTTGGTTGAATTTTATGAAAATCATGGGCAGAACTAGCAAATTACGCTCGCTAATCCTTCGTAACTTGCTGATTTAGAATAATTTAGCTTAACCTGGCAAGTGGAATAAATACTGTTTTTACTATACTATTTTCTGTATATAGAATAAGATTCCCAAAATGCAATTTTAAATGCGGAACCGAAGGTTAGAGCGAGGTACTAAATTAATCCAAAAAAATGAATTTAATTCAATTTTTTGATTTTTTCGTGTGGAGGGGTTGGATTGGATTTGATTAAACTTGTATAGTTATTCCTTTTTAATCTCAACAATGTCTAGTTTGCGGAGTCTTTTTTGGAGGATATTATCACGAACCGAAAAATAGATTTCGTTTTTTCCTTTATTCAAAGGAACTAAAAAGCTTTCCATGATAGTGTACTTTTGGTAGATATTTGTCTTAAGATTTTCGCTAGAAATATGCTTTCTTATTACCTTGTTTTGTCGGTAAAAGCTTTTTTCTCCGACGAACTTGACTTCTATACTAAATTCTAAGTCGTAATCCCATCCATCATTTTTTTTGCGATATCTTATGGCTCGGTAAGGAATATCAAAGGAACACTCAACAGTATAGGTTCCGTCCTTATTTTTTTGTATTTCGCCCAAAGATTTGGAGTAATCAAGAAAGGGAAGAAAGGCAGGAAGAGATTCACTCCCCTCTATTTCTCCTATCCATTGGTACTTTTCCGTATCGGGATCACTCTGGACAGGGGACATCATGGAAAAAGGCTTCACTTCTACATCAGTCGTTAATTTGTAATTCCCTGTGCCTTCATAATCGACAAAAGTGAGGCGCAGTGGCCCGGCGAAATAATCTGGGTACTGGTTGTATATCCAGATATCTGTCGGTCTTTCAGTAAAGGTTCCTTCCTCCAGTATATTTGTGCTGAGTTCCCTCTGATTTCTACTGATTTCTGTTGATTTATCTCCCATAGTCTTTCTTATGACATCCGTGGGAGGACCGAGGAGGATATAGATTCTTCCTTTATCAGTCATCCAGCCTGGAATGCCTGCCCGGAAAGCTTTATCAGCCACAGCCAGCCTTGTGTAGTATACTGAGCGGAATTCGTTTTCAGGGGTTGATGGGTCTGAATCACGCCTTGCCCAGAAATCCATGATAAACTCGCCCCGGTCTTCAGGAGGCATTTCCCGAAAAATTCTCTCTTCCTGAGAGGTGACGATATAGCGGATGAGATCCAAGAATTTCTGGCTGTTGGCATCAACGGGAGGTTTTAAGATTTTATAATAAGAAGAAGCGCATGCCGAATAGACCAGAAGGACAACAACCACGAGAGGCAAGCGGAGACCGTGACTTTTTTTCATGCTATTTTTTTGGAAACATAATTTTGTTTAACAGAAAATTTGGTTTAATATCAATTTTTAGAGTGTCTGTTTTTAGTTTGCATTGATTATAAATTAGCCTTTCTCTTTTTTCAAGGTAAATAAGAGGGAGTCTTTCCTCCTTATTCCTTTTCTAATTTAGCGACTTGTTTTTTCTCTTCCCCAAGCTAACACGCTGTCGCACTTCAAGCTTATTCGGATCATTTCTGTCCCTGCTTCTCACTGGCTTTCTGCTTTGCGAACAACCTTCTATCTTCAATTATTCATATTCTTATACACCACATCCTCCTGCCTATCAAAAAGCCTCCGGTCTTGTTATTCCAAATTTGAATTGACTTCTTCCTTGATATATACAGGGGAAGAGATTAGAATAGAGATATGATAAAGAGGGGGAAAAAAGCAGTTCTTGCCATCTTAATTTCGTCTTTTTTGTCTCCTTTCTTCCTTCACGCCGAGAAGCTGTCTCCCAAAGATTTGCCTGAAAAATACAAAAAGTGGCTTGAAGAAGAGGTGGTTTATATTATTGTTCCCCTCGAGAGAGAAGTATTTTTAATGCTTAAAACGGATCGAGAAAGGGACCTTTTCATCGAGGCCTTCTGGAAACATAGAGATCCGACTCAAGCTACTCCTGAAAATGAATCCAAAGAAGAGCACTATCGCCGTATCAATTATGCCAACCGCTTTTTTGGTCGGGGGACGCCCAAACCTGGCTGGAGAACTGACCGAGGGCGTATCTACATCATCTTGGGAGAGCCCAATGACATTCAAAGGTTTGAAGGAACAACCATGACTTATCCATCTGTAGTCTGGTTTTACCAAGGGAAGACAGACATAGGTCTTCCTCCTGGCTTTCATCTTGTTTTTTTCCAAAAAGGGAGCCTTGGGGAATACAGACTTTACAGTCCCCTTAAGGATGGCCCTCAGGCTCTCATGCCCAATATTTATGTCGATCCCTATGATTACTTAGGAGCCTATGAGCAGCTCAGGAAGTTTGAGCCAGAACTGGCTGAAGTCTCCCTCACTCTTATCCCAGGTGAGGATTCTGCTTCTTTTGGGCGTCCATCCATGGTTTCTGATCTGTTGATTCAAAAAGTTGAGAGAGTTCCTGCGAAGCAGGTCAAAGAGAAATATGCCCAGAAATTTCTCGAATACAAAGACATTGTGGAGGTGGAGTATTCAGCGAATTACATTGACAGTTACTCTCTGGTAAAAGTCATTAAAGATATTTCAGGAATTTATTTTGTCCACTATGCAATTGAACCAAAAAGGCTTTCTGTGGATTTATACGAAAATAAATACTACACCATTCTTAAGCTCAATGGAACAGTCTCAAATACTGAAGGCAAGAGAATTTATCAGTTTGAAAAGGAAGTGCCTTTGGAGTTCGACGATGAGCAGATAAAGGATTTAAGCCACAGACCCTTCTCTATCCATGATATGTTTCCTCTTATCCCCGGGAATTATAAGTTATCCGTATTAGTCAAAAATGAAGTCTCCAAAGAATTTACTTCTCTGGAACGAGACCTCATCATTCCTCAGGATAAGGAAGCCTTGCAGATGACGTCGCTTATTTTAGGCTACAATGTGAACAGACGGGGAACAGAACAAAATAAACTCAGGCCTTTTCAAATGGGGGCATATCAAATTTATTTCCAGGGCAATAGAGTGTTCCTCAAGCAAGACACTATGGCCGTTGCTTTCCAGATTCATGGTTTAAGCCCAGTTTTAAGAGAAAAAGGAGAAATCAAATATACCTTTTTTAAGAAAGGCGAAGAGTTTCGAAGCGACACAAGAAAAATCAATGAATACGCAGAGTTGCCAAGTCTGATTGAGCAGTTCTCTCTTCAGGAATTCACCCCAGACCATTATCGGCTTCAAGTTTCTCTTTTTGTTGATGGTCGGGAAATCCTATCTGATAGTGAAGATTTTGATATTACTTATCTTGAAGCCTTCGCTCGCCCCTGGATTTATTCTAAGCTCTTGCTTGGTACTAAAGACCCAATTTATGGGTATTTAATAGGAACTCAACTTTTCAATAGCGGAAAAATTGCAGAGGCTTTGGGATTCTTGGAGGAGGCGTTCCAGAGCAAACCTGACTCTAATGAATTTGCTCTAAGTTTGGCCAAAGCCTATATGAATTTAGCCGAATACGAAAAAATTGAGTCTGTATTACTTCCCTTTTTAACCCAATCTCCGCCACAAAAATATGAAGTATTTTACATAATGGGCACGGCCTACCTGGAAATGGGAGAGCTGAAAAAGGCTGTTAACGTTTATGACAGAGCCATTTCCCATTATGGCCTCAATATCAATCTACTCAACGCCTTGGGAGAATGCTATTTCAAGCTTGGCGATTATAAAGAAGCTTTGGATGTTTGGGAAAGGTCTCTAGAGATAAATCCGGAGCAGCCTCAAATAAAAATGAAAGTCGACGCTTTAAGGGAAAAATATGGGGAAGAGAGAAAAAAATAATTAAAAGAGGAGTCAAAGATAATATAGAAAAAAACGAATGTACTGGAAAGATTCATTTTGGTGTGAAATAGGAGGTTGGAATGAATCCCATCCAAAAAAATAGACTCTTAAACTTGTGTATTTTCATATTATTTTTTATCTCTATAGCGGTTCTGGCTGTGTTAGCTCAGGAGCACATGGGGAAAGGGAGGATTAGTGGAACTGTTGTCGATGAGAAAGGACAGCCTCTGGAAGGAGTTTTGATTGTTGCGGAAAGCTTGGAATACGAAACAAAACTCCAGGGCTATTCCGATAAAAAGGGGCGCTTTGCTGTGGCCGGGATGGGAACAGGCAATTGGCGAATAACAGCTACAAAGAAGGGCTATACCAGTTCTTATATAAATAAGTATGTCCGCCAGCTCAGGAAAAGTCCCCCAATCACCTTTAAGCTTAAGAAACTGACCGAGTTTGCTCCCCGTATGTCGGACGAGGAATCCTTCGAGTTGTTCGATAAAGGAAATCTTCTCCTTAAAGAAGAGAAGTATGATGAGGCCTTGGTCGTGTTTGAGGAATTCGTGCTTAAATACCCAGAGATTTACCATACTCATCTCAACATTGGAACCTGCTACCTCAAAAAAGGAGAATTGGATAAGGCTGAAGCAGAGTTTAAGCTTATCCTGGACAAGACTATAGAAAATTTTGGCGGTTATAAAAAAGATCCACAAGCCAGTTTGCGGGCTTTTACTGGGCTTGGAGAAATCTACATTCGAAAAGAAGATTTTGAGACAGCTCAGAAATATTTCGCCCAGGGTCTAGATATTTCACCAGAAGATGAAGTGGCTGCCTACAACGTGGCTGAGGTGCTTTTCTCTCACCAAGAAGTTGACGAGGCTATCAAATATTTTGAGTTATCAATAAAGATTAAAAAGGATTGGTCCAAGCCTTATATGAAATTAGGGTATGTTTACCTCAACAAGGGTGATTTCAATAAGTCCCTTGAGTATTTTAATAAGTTCATCGAAATGGACCCAGAAAATCCTGAAGTGCCGAGCGTGAAAAATATCGTCGCAACGCTTGAAAAGATGAAGAAGGAAAAAAGGGGCGGAGAGGAGGGCTAAATTATTTTATTTTGATAATATCCAGTTTGCGTAGTCTTTTCTGCTTGATATTATCCAGAAGAAAAATAGATTTTATTTATTCCTTTTTCTAAAGGGATGCTTATCATTTCACCAGCAGAATATCCTTCTTGGATGTTTTTTTTAAGATTTTCAAAAGAGAGGCTTTTTCTTATCTCTCTATGACTGCAAGGATTGAGTTTCAGCGGGGGATGAGGGAGCATGAGGGAGGGATTTCTCCCTCCCTCTTTTTTCCTGATCTAGAAACTCCACCTAAAGCCAAAGCGAATATGGCGGACTCCACCTACACTGTTAATCCGTCCATAGTTCGGGTCTGGTTCGTAGGTGGGCGGATCAGCGAAGAAATCGAGTTCTGCATCTGGATTACGGTTTACACTGAGTGTTCTTCTCGCTCCGACATTAAAGATATCCATATAGAGACTCAGCTTCCCATATTTGCCAAAAGAGAAGCTTTTTTCCACTCTCATATCCAGCATGGTGCGTGTGGGATTTCTTCGGGTTCCTACAGGTTCAGCATTGACGCTGCTCGCATAATCCGATTGGACGGGCGCACCATCAGGGAGATAGACCCGGTCTAAATTTCTTCCCCAGGGGCTTCCGCTCCGATGTTGGAAATAGGCAGTGACCACGAAATCCAAGGGGAGCATGACTGTTCCCATGAGCTTTATCTGCAGGGGGTGGTCGTAAGGCATACGGCCATAGGCATTTATCAGCGTATTGGGATTATCGAGAAACGCAGTCTCTCCTTCTGCTGCACCGTATCGAGGGTCAGCATTACCCTTAAAGGCACTGTAGATGATCGAGCCCTTGAACTGCCAGTTGTTTGACATTCTCTTATCGAATGTCAGCACACCAGCTATGTATTCCCTCTTGGTCTCAGACGGGGTTGTGCCTATATAATTTTGAGCCGGGGCATCCTCATGCAGGCCATAGACGGTAAGCTGTTGGTCATCACCTGTTCCCCATTCTTCATCCCAGCCAGGATCTGTAACCGTGAAAGGCACCCAGGTATCGGTGTCGTTAGGATCGTAGCCGTTGTTTGGATCTATGTCCTCGGTGAGGTTCTTGTTCACCTTGTAGATAAACTGGGCTCCAATCCTGAAATTTTCCATCACTTCCTGTTCGACTCCGAGTATAAACTCATGCATATAGGGTGCTTTGACATCTTGGTAATAGACTTGGTCGGGATCCATGTTTGTATAGGACATCAATCTGTACCTGTCTCCTGCCTCACCATCGCCGTCTGGATCATAAGTGACCCCATCGTCAAGGTACTGAGTATCAACAGGAACAGCCCAAGTCGTTGATGGTCGAGGAAGGTCCATGTATTCATTTCCGTTCAAGTCGTACCATCTCCATCTAATGGTTTTGCCGAAGAGCTGGGGCGCATTGTATTTGCCTGACCAGATAGATTCGACGTAGCGGGAAAAGGAGGCCTTGATGGCTGTTTTTCCATCACCGAACACATCGTACACGAGTCCGATTCGTGGGGAGAGGGTTGTGAAGCTAACGGTTTTTCTATAAGGATAGGTGTACTCATCAAAGCAAGAAACTTGATTGAAATCTACGTCCGGATCGTTATGATACTGGTCGTTAAGGGCTTTAAGGAGTATGTTGGGATCTGGTGTTGCTAAGATGGGGTTTAAAAACTCAGGCCCGACCTTGTAGTTGAGGAGCTCAGGGCGGTGTTGCTCGGGTTCGTACGCGTAAGAATGGTCAAAACGGAGACCGATATTGATGGCCAGTTTTCCTTTCACGATTGAATCCTGAACGAAAGCCGAGTAGCGGCGGGTGTTGTCTTCACCTACCATTCCTCCCCCAAGATGCGAATAGGGACGAAGATAAAGCCGGCCTCGCGGTGATGTGGCGCTGTCATAATATTTATTTCCAGTAGCGAAGTTTCTCCAGTACGTGTAGTAAGGATTATCACCTTGTTCAAAGCCACGACACCTGTCTCGGATATAATAGGTGTTTTCCCAATCAAATCCTGCTTTAAATTCATGGCTCGCCCCAAGAAAATCATCCTGGAATCTGGTTATGGTAGCGGATGCTCCGTATCTTTTACGGTAATAATCATCAGTCAAACTGGTGTTTCCCCACCATACAGCTTCTTCTCTGTCATAAGTAGTGTAGTTATTCGCCAGTTCAGGACGTTGGATATTAGGGTAATAGCGGTTGACATAATTTCCCTTAACTTCCACGAAGGTATTTTGATCCAGAATCCAGTTAAAGTGATGGGAGGTGGTGTAGACTTTTTCATGATCAACAATAGCAGTATAACCCCAAGCACGGTTATTACCAACTCTAAGTGAGTAGACGGGTTCGTAAACATCGTTGAAATGAAACATACCCATATACCTTATATTCGGGGAGAGCTGGAAGGTCATTTTTACAAAACCTATCCAGTCGCCATGTTCGAGGTTATATTCTAAGAGATCATTCGGGTGAAATGCAGCAGGGTTTACGTCATAGATTTGTGCGATACGATTATGAGCGGTATAAGGAAGGTCTTGCTCCCAACTTATGCGACGTCCGTTGAGGAAGAACCAGAGTCTGTCTTTGATAATTGGTCCGCCTATGCTTGCTGAAAAATCTGTATAAGTCTCATATTTTCTAGGCGGATCGACATTAAGAGCCTCCATCTGCTCTGCTGACCACAAATCTTCTGCAAGCCCTTTTCCTGTGTAGTAACCGCTGACCGAGCCAGAAAACTTGTTCCCGCCGCTCTTTGAAACGATATTAACAACAGCCACCTCTGTCAATCCAACTTCAGCCGGAAGTGAGCCTACCGCCGTCTCAATTTCTTCGTAGACATCGACATTAACGTTGGCCGCAATATAATGGGTTGTGGGATCATTCATGATCGCACCATCAAGCTGGTAGAGTGTGCTCCTGAGCGGTCCTCCCAGAATGGATGTCATTCTGGTATATTCTCTACCCGATTCAGCTTCTACAGCCCCGGGGAGGGATTGCGTGATTCCATACAGGTCTCGAGCATGGGGGATACTTAACAGGAAATCTGTGTCATAATGAACGCTCAACTTAGATGATTCAATGTCGACAACTGGCGATTCAGCTGTGATCGTGATTTCCTCTTCGATGGCGGCGATAGTCATTCTAATTCTGAACTCTGTCGTTTTTCCCACGCTGCAACGTAAGCCTTTTCTTATGTAGGGCTTAAATCCTGGCATTTCTACCTTCACTTCATACTCTCCTGGAGACAGAGCTACAAATCGGAATTTTCCTGCCACACCAGTCACATAGCTTTTAGTACCCATCATTGCAGGGCCAGAAAGAGTAGCAGTAGCTCCTGGAAGAGGATTCCCTTCTTCATCTAAGACTATACCATGGATGGATCCAGTCTGCCTACCTTGAGCAAAGCTTGTGGATACGAGGCCAATCGCAAGGAGCGAAATTAAGGAGACTTTAAGAATATTTTTGTTCATTTTCTTCTCCTTTCTTAATTCCCGGTCCCAGGAGTGCTGGTTTTAGACAACACTCCTCCTTCTGCCTTTTTTTGGCTTAGTTTTCGCTTTTTCACCTCCTTTAGTTCTTTAATGAGATATTCTTTCAATCCTGCTTCAAGGAGTGATGGCTCGAGTAATGCTCCCCAGTGTTTCAAAAGCAGGCTCCTCATCTTCCTTTTATCTTTTTCTTTTAGGGCTTTCAGGATTTCTTTATGGTCAGCCATAGATCTCTCCAGCACCCCAGGTTTTTTTAAGGCTTGGAAACGAGCATAGTTGTACCTGAGCATGTGATCATTAATATATAGAATGACTGATTGGAGAAATCTGTTGGGGATAGATTCCCATGTTTTTTTATGAACTTCGACATTTAGGTCCATATATTTTTCTATGGAATTTCTGTTACAATGCTTTTCCATTTCTTTGGTCAAATGTTCAATCTCTTTGATTTTTTCAGGGCTTAGATTTTTTATTGCCAAGTTTGAAGCTAGACTGTCCAGCTGGGCCAAGACTTGAAAAATATCCTTCAATTCTTTGAAAGATATTTCTCTGACTGAAGCCTCTCGATGAGAGTTGATGGTGACGAATCCTTCGGCGCCTAATCTTAAGACAGCTTCTCTGACTGGAGTTGTGCTTATTCCAAATGTGCGCGCGATTTCTTTTTCGTTTATTCTTTCGTTAGCTTTGAGTTTGTTATTAATAATGGATTCCTTAATGTAGTTGTAGATGGATTGGCTGAGTGTTTTAGGAATTGCGTGCGCGTCAGAGGAAGATCCTTTGTCCCCCATTATAATCCCCCATTATAAATTACATTTTATAATTTATAATATTATAATATTATTTTATGCAAATTTCGTGCCATAGTAAAGAATTCTTAATTTGTTTAATTTCAATAAAATAGATCGCGGAAATAATCTCAATCTCAGAAAAAATTCAAATAATTGAATTTCAATTCAAATATTTGGAAAATTGAATAATTGCAGTCAGGCCTTTAAAACTTCTCTACGTTAATAACTTTAATTTTTTGCTTAATAAAGGAGGGGGCCGGACTTTGAAAAATTAAGAATTAAGCAAACAAGGCATTACTCAGTTCCCATCAGGAGTTCCTGCTGAATGAGTTGAGAGGGAAGTGGTCGTTCAGCCTGGAAACAGAGCTTGAGATGGCGGATGATCTTATTGATGGCCTTAGCGTCTTCGACAAAGGCGATACTACGCATCTGACCTCGGCAGAAAGCAGAGGCGGATCGTGTATTATTCAAAATTTTAGTTTTTTGCCTGGATCGAGCCAGATAGGACTGGATTGAATTTAATTAAACTCGTTGAATTTTTACTTTCTTATCTCATTTCTGGCATTGTTCAATCAGGGCGTCTAATCTTTCTTTTTCAGCCAGAGTCATTAGATGGTAGTATCGTTTCTTATACTCACTGAGCAGATCAAGTGCTTTGGCTTTGTTGCCAGTGTTTAAATAGGCTAGGGCCAGATCAAAATGAGCCTGGCGAAAATCGGGATTTGTTTCCAGAGCTTTTTCCCAGCAGTAGATAGCTCCTCCCAGGTTTCCTTGTTGTATGTAGGCGTGGCCTAATCCATAGTACGGAGCCGGAAATTCAGGATCAAGTTCTATGGCTTTTTTGTAGTATTCGAAGCTTCTTGAAAAGATTAAGGAATCTTTTGCTTGCAGGCCCTGGGAATAGCAGGCATTGGCCAAGTTGTTGTAGAGCTCAGGATGCTTATCATCCAGGGAAAGGCCCATTTCAAAGGCTTTGATCGCCTGATCAAAATTGCCTTTGCTGGCATAGGCAGTCCCAAGGTTACTCCATATTTCAGGATCATACTCAGCTTCTCTAATGTTCGTTTTTTCAAAAGAGCTGATAACTTTGTCATACTGTTGAGCAAGAATAAGCGCTTTTATGTAGTCGATAAATATTTCATAGCTTGAGGGAAGAACATCGAGCCCTTGCTCCAGGATTACAATCGCCTCATCTTGATTTCCTGTCTCTTGATAGATGGAGGCAAGATGTTTATACGCTAAATCCACATCCTGTCTCTCTTCTATTATTTCCTTTAAGAGCTTGATTGCCGCATCTTGTTCTCCGTTCTTATACAGTTTCCAGCCTTCACCGACTCTATTCATATAGGGAAGGAGGACCTTCACGTCATCTCTGGCGCTAAAATCCTTCTTCTGTGAAACTCGAACAGTTGAGATATAGCCCAAGCTTGCCAGTCTTTCGCGAGTTTCCCGGTCGACCTTTTGAGTAGCGTCAATTTTCTTAGATGGTGTCAGGGCCTGGATTATATCTTTGAGCTGGGATCTAAGCTGAGCTACTTTTTTTCTTTGGGCAAGATTGTTGAGCTCATCAAAATCATGGTTCAGGTCATACAGCTCAGGAATAGGAGAGTCTATAAATTTTTTCTCCTTGAGGATAAATCCCTTCAAGGGGGCCCATCCGTGGCTGTAGTAGGGATACAAAGATTCGAAATAGATTGGCCTTTCTGGCAGTTTTTTCCCTATTATAGCCGGGAGGAGAGAGGTTCCCTGGAGAAAAAACGGCTTCTTTATTTCCAGCACATCACAGGCTGTAGGGAATATGTCGATATGACTGACATAGTTATCGACACGACCGGAGGCTGTTTCGGGAGATGAAATAATCAGAGGGACCCAGATGGATGAATTGTAGGCGAAATAACCATGAGTGTCCTCACCATGCTGGCCAAGCGACTCGCCGTGGTCCCCTGTGAATATAACAAGAGTCGAATCGAACAGTTTATTTTCTTTCATATAATCGAAGAGCTTTCCCAGGACAAGGTCGACGTAGGCAACCTCCCCTTCGTACAGATGATCTTTATATTGAGTTTTAAAAGGCTCTGGCGGGTCGTATGGGCTATGAGGATCCCAACAATGGATCCAGAGAAACCAGGGAGATATTCGACCTTGCAGCCACTCTAGGGCAGCCTCGATCACCGCTTCAGCATTTCTCTCTAAGGAGACGAGATTTACAGAGTGAAAGCGGCTGTATTTATCATCGTAAACGTCGAAACCTTGGGATAATCCAAACCTTGAATCGAGGGCGTAGGCCCCCACGAAGGCTCCGGTTGAGTAGCCATTATTCTTGAGGTGTTCGGCCAGGGTTTGCAGTTCTTCTTTTACGACGAAATTCAAGTTTTCATGAACTCCATGATGGTTGGGAGTTGTCCCTAAGAGTATATTAGCATGAGATGGCAGGGTGGTAGACGTGTTGGCGAAGGCTCTGGAAAAGAGCACGCCTCTCTCTGCGAGACTATCGATATTCGGTGTTTTAGGATTTTGGCTGCCGTAACAGCTTAGCCTGTCAGCTCTAAGTGTGTCTATGGTGATTAGAAGAAAGTTTTGTTTTTTCTCCTCTTTCGTTAGAGGATACATGAAGGGCGGGACAAACATAATCCCGAGAAGAAAAAGCATCAGCAGAAACCAGGTATAAGACCGAATCTTTTTCATATCTCGTTTTTCTTTAGCATCCCTGCGCGAGAAAAAACCAATATCTTGAAATTTCATACTTCTATGTATAATTCTAAACGAAAAGGGTTTTTTTTCTTTAAATAAAATGGCTGGAGAATCCCTTAAGACTCCAAAAGAAAAAGAGGGAGGGATAATTCCCTCCCTCTTATCTTATCGAACTAAGCTTTTAGCTCTTTTTGTACTAGAACGAGAACTTTGCTCCAAAACGGACAGAACGAACACCATAGCAGCTGGTCACGTCTCCATAGTCTGAGTCGAGAGTGATTCTCGGCGGATCTCTGTAGGGCCAGAGACGTGGGTTGGGGTTCCCGGAGATGTTGTAACCGCTTCTTCCCCCGAGGTTAAAGGCATCGAGATAGAGACTCAGCTTTCCGAAATCACCGATAGCGAAGGCTTTCTCTACTCTTATATCCAACATGGTGTAGGGAGGATTTCTTTGAGTTCCTCTCTTCTCGGCACCGAATCCAACGTAGCTATCTTGAGTATTGATGCTTGAGGGGAAGTAGACACGCTCAACCGTTCTTCTCCAGGGTGATCCTGTACGAGCCTGGAAATAGCCAGTTAAGACTATATCGAGGGGGAGGATGACTGATCCAATGAGTTTTAACTGGAACGGGCGGTCAAAAGTGGTGGGGCCGTAAGAGTTTATCATCACGTTAGGATTGTCGAACAAACTTGATTCGCCTTCTGTTGATCCGTACGTGGGAGCAGCATTGCCTCTGAAGGCAGAATACAGGATCGAGCCCTGCAGCTGCCACCGGTTTGACATCCTCTTGTCGAAAGTCAGCACAACAGCCGTGTATGTCCTCTTGGCTTCAGGCGGATTCGCACCTTCGTAAGATCTTGTAGGAGCGTAATCAGCCAGACCGTAAACGGTCATTTCCTTGTCATCTGCTGTCCCCCATTCTCCATCCCAGCCAGGATCAGTAAACTCATACGGGAGCCAGGTGGGCAGTCCTGTTGCTTCATCGATGTGGTTAGGATCATAGTCGTTGTTTATATCCACGTCCTCGACGATGTTCTTGTTCTCCTTGTAGATGAATTGGAGTCCCAGTCTGAAGTCCTTGACCAGCTCGTGGTCGACACCCAGAATGAATTCGTGCATATAAGGAGCCTTCAAGTCATCGGGATAGTAATTCCACTCGGGGTCTTGAACATCATAACTTCTTAGTTGGTACTGATCGCCTGCTGGATCTAAGTACTGAGGCTGAACAGGTGATCCATAGGCGCCGCCGGGTATTGGCAGATCCATGTACCCGTTGGAGTTCAGGTCGTACCAGTACCAGTTCATGGCTGTGCCGCTCATTATGTTGGCGGCGTTGTACTTAGCGGACCAGATGGGCTCATAGTAGCGGCTGAAAGAGGCCTTTAAAGCCGTTTTTCCGTCACCGAAGAGATCGTAAACTAATCCAATTCTCGGCGAAAGAGTTGTGAACTCAACGATTTTTTTCCAAGGGGTAGTGACTGCATCAAAAGCAGACGTTTGATAGAACTGGATGTCGGTATCGTTGTGATACTGATCGTTCAGAGCATGGAGGAGTATAGTGGGAGTTGCGCTCAGAGCGGGGTTCAGAAATTCGGGCCCGACATCATACAGGTCGATCATATCAGGCCGTGTTTGCTCGGGTTCGTACTGGTAGCCGTAATCAATACGGAGACCAACGTTTATGGCCAACTTTCCTTTGACTATGCTGTCCTGGACAAAGCCAGAGAAACGGCGGGTGTTGTCATATTTCCACACGGTGCCTCGCGGCCCAAAAGGACGCACTCTGAGCCGGCCTCGCTGTCCTGAGGTTGAGTAGTAATACTTGTTTTGAGCGTTGTAATCTCTCCAGTACGTGTAGTAGGGATTGCCGTCCTTGAATCTGTCGAGGCCGTAAACAGTATGTTCGAATTCACCGCCAAATTTTATTTCGTGGCTTGCTCCCAGAAGGTCATCTGCGAAGTGGGTCACCGAAAAGGAAGCTAAGGCTTTTTTACGGATATAATCGTCTGAGTAATACGTGTTTCCCCATCTAACCTGTTCTTCTCGGTCGTAGGTAAAATAGTTCGTAGCGTATTCTGGCCGCTGAATTATCGGAAAATGGCGGTAAACATACGTCCCGCGGACATCGACGAATGTATTCTGGTTCAGGACCCAGTTGAGCTGGTGAGTCGTGGTGTGGGTGTTCTCGTGATCCCAAACTATCGTGACCGCAAAAGTGTAAGAATTACTAGTTCTGTTCGAGTAAACAGGCTCATAGATATTGTTCCAATGGTACATGCCCATATACCGGAGGTTATCTGTGAGCTGGAAGGTCAGTTTGCCAAAGCCCAACCACTCATAATGTTCGATATCAAAATGCTGTTTCTCTGCATCACTAAACGTCCATTCTCTTAAGTTGATATTTTGTAGCCGAATATCGTACGTTTGTGGATTGGCTCGCGTCCAAGAAAGACGACGGCCGTTGATGAAGAACCAGGCCCTGTCTGGGATGGCGGGACCGCCGAAGCTCAATGAGCCGTCTATGTATTCCTGGAATGATTCAGGAGGATTGACACCAACTGCCTCGTTATCTTCGATAGACAGTAAACTATCGACCAAAGAGTCGCCGGTATAATAAGCAGAAGCAGCCCCGGAAAACTTGTTTCCCCCGGCCTTAGTGACGATGTTAACAACCACTGAGTCTGCTTGTCCCACTTCAGCCGGAAGTGATCCGATACCGAATTCAATCTCTTCGTAGACATCGACGTTGATGTTGGCCATGGGGTAAAAGGTTGCAGGATCATTCATCGGAACACCGTCCAGCTGGTAGAGCTGACTCCGGACAGTTCCTCCGAGTATGGAAGAGGTACGACGGTAATCGACTCCTTCGGAGATAGCTCCGGGGATGGAGTTCTGGATACCGTACAGGTCTCGGCTCATCGGGATGCTCGCTATGAAATCAGAGGTGTAGCTAACGCTCACCTTGGATGTCTCGATATCGACAACAGGAGATGCGGCCACGACTGTGACTTCTTCTTCGATGGTCGTGATCTCCAGTACAATTCTGACAATAGTGGCTTTTGCCACACTGACGATGAGGTTTGTTCTGATGGTGGTTTTGAATCCTGGCAGCTCCACTTTCAGTTGATAATCACGACCTGGGGCAACAGATGGAAAGCGGAACTTGCCCATATCTGATGTCACATAAGTCATTGTGCCGAGAAGCTTGGGCCCGGAAAGAGTAACGGTACATCCAGGGAGAAGATTCCCTTCTGTGTCAACGACCGTGCCGCTTATGGATCCAGTCTGTCTTCCCTGAGCAAGGGTTGTGGATGTTAGGCCAAAAGCTAATAGTAAGATCAAGGAGACTTTAAAGATCTTTTTGTTCATTTCCTTCTCCTTTTTTGTTTCTAGTTCCAGGAGTGCTTATTTTAAAAAACACCCCTCCATTTGCCTTTTTTTTGATTTAATTTTCCCTTTTTCACCTCCTTCTCGTATTTTTGATTATTCAAAACAAGCAACATTTATTTATGTCGTAGCAGTGACGTTTTTAAAGTCGGGTTTTCTGCTATTGAATTAGAAGATAGAAGAAACATTTTCCTTTTTATTTATGGTTTGTAATTTTAAAACATAAAGTATAATAAATAAAGCATAATATATAATATATACGTTATAATTTTCAATGCAAAAAATATGCCAGAAAGATTGCCATCTTAATTTATTTATTTTTAACAGGATAGATTCTGGATGTAATTTTTTTCTCTGAAGATGATTCAAATAATTGAATTTCAGTTCAATTAGTTGAACGGCGGGGTCTGAGCATTCAAATTTTTCATATTTTATAACTTTGATTTCTAAAAGCTTAATAAGTTTGCATGTCTGACTTACAGATGCTGAATGATTGGGATCATTGAGTAATTGTGGTCAGATTTGGGAAAGCTGTTCTTTTGCCCACAAGGCTGCTCCGATAAGGCCAGCTTTGTTCCCAAGACTGGCTTTTTCTATCCTGCAGCACTTAAAAGAAGCTTTGTATGACCTTTTCAGGACTTCTTCGAGAGCAGGAGAAAGCAGAAAATCACCCGCTTCCATCACAGCTCCGCCCAGGAGAATCTTCTCAGGATTTAAAAGATTTATTGCTATGGAAAGACCTACCCCCAGATAAAAGCCAGCAAGAGAAAAAGCCTGGAGCGCAGCCTTATCCCCCTTTTTAGCTCTTTGAAAGACCTCCTCGGCTGTAATCTCCTTGCTTTTTTTTCTCAAGGCATTGTAGTTTTTGACTATCTTAGGAGCTGAGACTTCTGTTTCAAGACAACCCTTACTTCCGCAATTACATCTTTCTCCGTCTGGATTGACAGTCGCATGACCGAGTTCCCCAGCAAAGCCGCATTTGCCCAACCAGAGTTTTCCATCAAGTATGATGCCTGATCCGACGCCTGTGCCGATGGTCAGGAAGACCATGCTTTGCACGCCCTGTCCTGCTCCGCACTTAAACTCACCGAAGGCAGCCATGTTGGCATCATTGTTAATCAAGAATGGAACTTCAATAAACCGAGAGAGGGCGGGAGTGAGCGCGAAGTTGTCAAGCTCAGGATAATTGGGAGATTGAATTATTTTTTGTTCTTCGAGGTTGAAGATTCCCGGAAAACCGAAGCCTACGGCTCTGATGTCTCCTTTTTCCCTTTTTTTAATATCCTGCCAGATTGTTTCCAGAAGATGGATCAACTCTCCAATTTTCACAGGACTCTTTACCCTGGCGTCAAAAACGATCCTTCCTCCTTCATCGATCAGACCATATTTTAGGTGGGTTCCGCCCAAGTCAAACCCAGAATAGAGAGGCATTTTAGGTTTTTTTGCCGATGGCGGGATAATTTAAAGCTTTGTTCCAGACGGTCCAGGAATTCAGCGAGGGATGACAGAGGATGCTGATAAGAAGGCTAGGAGGAGCAGACTTTAAAGGCTTAGGGAAAGAAGGGGAATAATTCTCTTTTTTTTCTTTTCTTCTTTGAGCTACGTTTTCAACGGCGAGACTCATTCTTCCTTGGCAGGAGGCTGAGGCTTTTCAGGAGGGGATTTTTTTTCTTTTTCTTTAGAGGTTATAGATTTTCGAAAATTTTTTATGCCTTCCCCTAAGGATTTCCCTAACTCTGGAAGCCTTCGAGCGCCAAAGATGAATACAATGATTAAAACGATGAGCAGAAGTTCTGTTGGTCCGACTGGTCCGAATAAAAACATCTGTACCTCCTTAGAGGGCTTTGCGTCTATCTTATTAATACTTTACTTCATAACAAAATTACTTTAGTCATGGCTAAAAGTCAAGCCTCATTCAGTGGATTTTGATCCCAATGCTTTTGGCAAGAAAGGTTTGTCTATTTTATTGACTCTAATATTTCTTTTACCTTTTTTTCCTCTTTTCCGCCCAGGTAGAGATATCTTTCAAAGGCATAAATAGCTTTTTTGGTGTTTTTTTTATCCAGATAAATTTTGCCAATCTCATAATAAAGGTCGGGCTTTCCAGGCTCTATCTCAACAGCCTTTTCGAAATGTTCGAGAGCCTTTTCACTCTGGTTTCGCTGGAGGTAGAGCCTCCCTAAGCCGTCATGAGCTTTGGCCGCAACAGAAGCTTTAAATACAGTTACAGTCCTGGTTAGTTCATCTTCTGAGGCCTTTTCTTTTGTCTTAACCTTCCTCACTTTTTCGTGGCTTACGGCGTTCGTCCAACTCTCCTCGGCATTATCCAGATTTCCCATTGCAGAATAGACGCATCCCAAATTATAGTAACCAAGGGCATCTCTGGGACCTATATCCATGACTTTTTGGTAAGCTATGATGGCATTTTCAAAATCTCCCAGTCTGAAGAATATGTTTCCGACCAGGTCGTGGGCATCCCTGAAGTCCTTCTTGAGCTCTGTTGTTCTCCAGGCATATTTTATAGCTTTTCCTAAATCATTGTTCATGCGGTAGAAATTAGCAAGATTGTAATTCAGGTCAGGAGAGAAGTCATGAATCTCTAGAAAAATGCGAATCAACCCTATTGCCTTGCCCAAATGTCCTGATTTTAGAAGAGAAAGGGCAGTTTCATTCATGACAGTTATGATGTGGTTGATATCGGACTTAAATACATATTTGTATTCTAAATCAACCTTATCCACTATATTTTTGGTAATCCTTGGCTTATCTTCTTCCTTCTGCATTGATTTTTCATTCGAAGATCGGTCCAACAAGAACCTCGCTTCATAGTCGAAAGGAACTATGTTTAGGACTTTTTTTAAGAAGGAAGTGGCTTTCTTGAATTTGTTCTGGTTGAAATATATCTTGCCTAGATTCTTTGCTGTTTCGACTTCATACGGTCTAAGCTTGAACGCATTGTCAAAACAATAAATAGCCCTCTCTATCTCTCCAAGATGATAATAGGCGTATCCCATTAAAAAATAAAATTCGGACTTAGATTCCTCTATCTGCAGCCCGATTCGCGACTTGGCCAGTGCTTCCTGCCAGTTTTCTCTTGCAAGTTCTATATCTATCAATTGGAATTTACAGGCGACCGAGCTGTAGCCCTTTTTTATAGCCTGGTTAAAGTTTTCTTCTGCTTTTTCAAAATTCCCGTTCTTTTTGTGATGAAACCCGAGAATAAAGTAGGGCAGGCCTAAGTTAGGATTTTTTTTGCTAATTTTGTCAAGAAAATATTCGTAGTTCTCCTCGAATTCAGCCCTGTCTTTTTTGCTCCTTAAATCCAGCTTTTTCTGCTTTGCTTCTTCTCTAAAAGCTTTTTCAAGGAGCTCGTCATAATCCTGGCATAGTTTTGCAGCTTCTTCGTATTTCTCCTGTTTAAAATAAACGTATCCTAAAAGGATGGCTGCATCAAGGCTATCAGGGAAAAGAGCGCGTTCTTCGTTTAAGGCGCGTATCGCATCATCATATTTTCCCAGCCTGAAATAGGCAAATCCTTGATGCGCTCTCACATCTTTTTGATTGGGATTGGTTGAGAGGACCTGGTCGAAATAGCCAATAGCTCTCTCGTATTCTGTGAAATCCATGCTTTGGTGTGCTTTTTTAATTAAATCTTCTTTAGGATGGATTGCGGTGCGAACACTCACCAGGAGAAAGATTAAGGAGAGGATTGTTAGTACTTTTTTTTTCATCACCTAGATTAGAAACTATTATTTCAACATCTGGACTTAAGGCAATTTTCACTCTTATTTTGTAATTGACTTGTCGTCCGTATTACAATTTAATTTTAGAAGGATTAACGAGAATAATCAATGGAACCGATGAAAAGGATACGTAATTTTTCGATTATAGCTCATATCGATCATGGCAAGTCTACCCTAGCTGACCGTCTCTTGGAAAAAACAGGAGCCCTTTCTCCTCGGGAATTAAAAGAACAGGTGCTGGATACGATGGACCTTGAGCGGGAAAAGGGTATCACTATAAAGGCTCAGACAGCCCGCCTTCGCTATAAAAGCTCGTCTGGCGAAGAATACATCCTCAACCTTATAGATACTCCGGGTCATGTTGATTTTTCTTATGAGGTTTCCCGGAGTCTAACCGCCTGCGAGGGAGCGCTCCTGGTCATCGATGCCTCTCAGGGCGTTGAGGCTCAGACCTTGGCCAACACCTATCTCGCACTCCAGAATGACCTTGTCCTTATCCCAGTCATCAACAAGATTGACCTGGCTGCGGCCAATCCAGAGCTGACGCTCGAGCAGCTGGAAAATATTATCGGTCTAAAGCGCGAAGAAGCCATCATGGCCAGCGCCAAAAAGGGAACAGCCATAGACCAAGTCCTGGAGAGCATAGTCAGTCGTATTCCATCTCCTCGCGGCAATCCAGATTCTCCTCTTAAGGCTCTCATTTTCGACTCTTGGTTTGACTCCTACCGCGGAGTCATCATCCTGGTGAGAGTTTTTGACGGAGAACTTAGGACTGGAACTCAGGTTGAGCTTATGGCTTGCGGTGCTTCATACGAAGTCGAGGAAGTGGGTTTCTTAACTCCCAAGCCTCAAAAGGTAGAGTGCTTGGCCGCTGGAGAAGTGGGATACGTTATAGCCGGCATCAAAGAATTGAATCATGCCAGAATCGGGGATACGGTCACCGAGAAGAAAAGAAGAGTCGCCCAAGCCTTGCCCGGTTTTAAAGAGGCGAAGCCCATGGTTTTTTGCGGAATGTTTCCAGCTGGAGAGAGCAGTGTGGATGACTTAAGGAAGGCTCTCCAAAAGCTGAGGCTCAATGATTCTTCCTTCCAGTATGAGCCTGAGAATTCTCCGGCTCTGGGTATGGGATTCAGGTGCGGTTTCCTGGGCCTCCTCCACCGGGAGATAGTCCAGGAGAGATTGGAAAGAGAATTTGATTTAAACCTTATAACTACTGCTCCGAGCGTAGGATTTAGAGTTACGGGTAAGGACGATAGGATTAGAGAAATACATAATCCGTCACAACTTCCGCTTCCTCACCAGGTTAAAAAGATCGAGGAGCCGTTTCTGGAGGCTCTGATCATAACGCCTGATAGGTACCTGGGGGACGTCCTCAAGCTTCTGGAAAGTAGGCGGGGAGAACAGAAGAAGATGGAGTACATCAGCACCCAACGCATCTTTTTAACCTATCTTCTTCCTCTGAATGAAGTCGTCATGGATTTCTACAATCAACTGAAATCTGTATCGCAGGGCTATGCTTCTATGGATTACGAATTTTCGGGATTTAGAGAATCCCCTCTGGTCAAGCTGGACATCCTGATAAACAGAGAGGATGTGGATGCCTTTTCTTTGATCGTCCATAAGGATAAAGCCTTTTCCAGGGGCAAGATGCTTGTTGAAAAGATGAGAAAGCTCATCCCCCGTCAGCAATGGGAGGTTTCTCTCCAAGCTGCAATAGGCAAGAGAGTGATTGCCCGAGAAACCATAAAGCCCTACCGGAAGGATGTTCTAGCCAAGCTCTATGGAGGAGACTATACAAGAAAGATGAAACTCCTGGAGAAGCAGAAGACAGGCAAAAAGAGAATGAAAAAAATAGGTCGAGTAGAAATCCCTCAGGAAGCCTTCCTCGCTCTGCTTGAGATAAAATAAAAAGCTCGGCTAACCAGGCTCGCACGTCATTTTGGAGCCATTTTTAATATTTACTCTTGTCGTTTTATAGCTTATATTTAGTTCATGAAAAAGAAGGCACTTGAAAAAGTAGTCGAGAAAGGGATAAGCTTCCTCTCTAAAATTTTTCCCCTTAAATCCTATCTCTATTTCCCTCTTCTCACCACGGCTATTTTCTGGGGAATCAGACGAGCAACGAAATGGAAAAAGGAGATTCTCTCCTTGCAGGTTTATCTTGATCCTGAGCGCATCGAGGAAAAGGCTCCTGAGTTTGTACTTAATTTCTTTAAGAAACACTCCTCCCTGAGCCAAATTTACGAGGCAGAAATAGAGAATAACGATGAGGAGGCTTTAAGAGAGGTTTTTAACAGGCTATACCCTATTATCGGCCTAGAAGATCCATTTCTTTCCGCTCTTTTCTATGAAGAGATCGAATCAAAAGATTTTAGGAACATTGTTAAAAAGTTCGAGGAAAAGGTGAGTCTTGCCAAGGAGGATATAGATGCTATCAAGGATAAATCAAGACTTCTCGAAGGCCTGGAGAACATTGGCAAAGAGGCGGCTTCACTGAGCGTTGATCTTATGTCTAATGAAGAAGTCCAGGAAGTTGTAGCAGGTGAGATTAAAGGGTGGACGATGGACAAAAACTGACAATGAAATGAATAAGGAAATGAAGAAGGAATTGAATAGGCAAGCGGAAAGAGAAATGAATAAAGAAATGGAGAAGGACACGAATTAGGGAATGAAGACGGAAATGAATAATGAAATGAAGATGGGCGTAAATCTGGAAATAAAGAAGGATATGATTAAAAACCTTGTCTCGAGAGAAGCGACTGCAAGTTTTCAGATTATTCCCAAAAGATCCTTCATCATCCTTTTTCTGCTTCTTTGGCTTTTTTCACTCCCTGCCTGTGTTTCCCATCTTAAGGATGCAAAGTTCTTTTATTCTCAAGGACAGAAGTTCTCCCGCCTCTACCAGACTGAGAAGGCAATCGCATCCTTCAAAAGGGCTTTGATCGAAGCTGAGTTGGAAACAAATAAGCACCCTTCAGCCCAGGCTTTCATGTTGAAGGGGATGGCTGAATTGAACCTGGAATTGTGGAAAGAGGCAGAGGAAAGCTTTCTCAACGCTTTTTCGTACGGTTTTGAAAAGGGCGAGGACTGGGCTCGGGAGATTTCTCTTTTAGGTTTGGCGTCTTCGTTGGATGAACTTCAGCTTGAAGATTCTGCTCTTAAGATCTATGCCAGTGTTCTTGATAAATCGAAGCTAAGACAAGTTGCTGTTTTTGCCGCTCAAAAATATACAGATGCGATGCTCAAAAGAGCGCTCCAGAAAGAAGGGAAGGAGAAGCAGAAAATATTGGCTGCAGCTCTTAAGACAGCTGAGAAGATTACCGCTAAAGATTTGAGCTGCGGTTTTTATCATTATCTCTTATCTCAGATTTCGAGCCACCTTGAGGCTTACAAAAAAAGCTTTGAAGAGGCTGTAATGGCCAGAGAACTGGGGCTGCCTAAAGAAGAAATCCTTAGGGATAATGATCTTCAAATTGTATTTTGCTATCAGAGTCTGAAAGAAAAGCTCAAGGAGAAAGAATGGGAAGAGTTTCGGTCCAGATACATGGCCTGGGTAAAAAGATGGAACTGGAGAGACGCTAAAACTCCTTCTTGGAAAAGCGAGGTTAGGAATGCTTCCGACAATTGAGTGGAGAAAAGATAAAGTTATCATGATCGACCAGAGAAAGTTACCGAAAAAGGAAGTTTATGTGGAATGCACGGATTATAATCAGGTGGCTGAGGCTGTGGAAAAGATGATAATCCGGGGAGCACCGGCCATAGGGATAGCAGCCGCATATGGAGTGGCGCTGGGTCTGTTGAGGATAGAGAACGAAGAAAACCTGAATGATGAATTTGACCGGATTTACCGCCGTTTGGAGAGGACAAGACCAACTGCCCGCAATTTATTCTGGGCTCTGGAAAAGATGAAAAATACCTTTGAGAAAAACAAAGGTCTGTCTTTAACCAAGCTTAAGCAGAGAATGATCCAAAAGGCTGTGGACATAGAGAGAGAGGACTTAGAAACCAACAAGAAAATAGGCATTTGGGGGAAGGATTTGCTAAAAGATGGTCAGTCTGTTCTGACTCATTGCAACGCTGGGTCGCTGGGAACAGCCGGCTACGGCACAGCCTTGGGAATAATCCGGGCGGCCGTTCAAGAGGGAAAGAAGATTCAGGTTTATGCAGATGAGACCAGGCCGTACCTTCAAGGAGCAAGATTGACATGCTGGGAACTTGACAGAGAAAACATCCCGGTAACTTTGATAATTGATAATACAGCAGGCTTCCTGATGCAAAAAGGAATGATTTCTGTGGTGATAACAGGAGCTGACAGGATAGCTAGAAACGGAGATACGGCCAACAAAATAGGAACGTACACCATAGCTGTTCTGGCAAAGGAACATAATCTTCCATTCTATGTGGCTGCTCCTTCAAACACCATAGATTTTAACCTACCAGAAGGGAAAGAGATTCCGATAGAAGAGAGAGACCCGCGGGAAGTGAGAGAGATCGGAGGTCGATGCTTAACTCTTCCCCATGTGAAGGTCCAAAATCCAGCTTTTGACATTACTCCTGCCAGGTACATATCGGCCATCATCACCGAAAAAGGTATTTTGCGTCCTCCTTATGAGAAAAGCTTAAAAGGATTAGGAAGATAAGAGAACTTAAGGGGATGAATGTTTTAGGGATTGAAACTTCCTGTGATGAGACCTCTGCCTCCGTATTAAACAGTGACTTTAAAATACTGAGCAATGTAGTCCTCTCTCAAGACGAGATACATGCTCCTTATGGCGGAGTAGTGCCTGAATTGGCTTCGCGCCAGCACCTTACTTCCCTGAGCTATGTTGTCCAGGAGTGCTTGGACCGCGCCCAGCTTAAGCTCGAAAATATCAGTGCTTATGCTGTGACTCAGGGACCCGGCCTGGTCGGTTCGCTTCTCGTCGGGCTTTCTTTTGCCAAAGGCCTGGCCTTCTATTTTTCCAAACCTTTAATAGGAATAGACCATCTTGAAGCCCATATTGAGTCTGCTTTCCTTGAAACCAGGAAAATTCCTTTTCCTGCGCTGGCTCTTGTAGTCTCGGGAGGTCACACCTCAATATTTTTTGTGAAGAAAAAGCTTGATTATAAGCTTGTGGGACGGACAAGAGATGACGCTGCAGGAGAAGCGCTGGATAAGATAGCCAAGTTCCTTGATTTAGGCTACCCTGGGGGGCCGATTATAGACAGGCTGGCGGAGAAAGGGAATTCTCAAAAATTCACGTTCGGCCTGCCCCATATGACAGATGGAAGCCTTGATTTCAGTTTTAGCGGGCTTAAAACAGCCGCTTTAAAGCTTATTAAGGAAAATAAACTCTCAAAGAGACATGCTAATCTTTTCGATTTTTTAGCCAGTTTTGAGATGGCCGTTATTCGGGCATTACTTTCAAACCTGGCTCAGGCCATAAAACTCTTCAAGCCAAAATCGCTCATTCTTTGTGGAGGTGTAGCCAGAAATAAGAAGCTAAGGCACCAGTTCACCGAGTTTAGTAGAAAGGAAAACTTGCCTTCTTTTATCCCTTCCCCTGAGTTCTGCACGGACAATGCAGCCATGGTAGCTTCTTTAGGTTTGGTGAAGCTCAAGAGCGGAAAAGAGCCTCCTTTTTATTTGGGTTTGAATGCTTATCCAAGAATAGCGTCCTTCCAGCCTTTCTCAAAACAGAAAAAATAGACTAGGCTTTTCAAAACATGATCTCAATTTTCCCCAGTTTTTTGCTATTTTTTTGAACCAATCAGGTAAAATATACGTATTATTTGATTGAAACAAGACAAACAAGCTAGACTGAATGAATGATAATATTTATGATTATTTTTTTCGTAATTTTTTTCAAGGAGGAGTAACGTGAGGATGAAATCGAGTATTATTCTGGTTTTAATTCTAGCCTTATTTTTTAAACCATCTTTTCCGCAGGAGGAAAAGGCGCTTTCTTTGTCGTTGGAAGATTGTGTTGTCAAGGCCTTGAAAGACAATCTGACTGTAGCTGTAGAGGTTTATAATCCTGACTTGGCTGATGCTACCCTTTCTAAAGCCAGAGAATTCTTTTTGCCACGCCTGGATGTTAGTTTTGGCAATGAGCGGACTGAGAATCCTTCTTTTTGGTGGCTTGAACAAGCTGATGTTGTGGTGAGAAAGTACAGAGATTACTCAGTTTCTTTGGTTCAGCAAATACCAACAGGAGGAAACTTCTCCCTGGGTTTAACCGGGTATACATCTGATACAACCGCTGGCTTTCAGATCATGAATCCAACCTATGGAAACACTTTAAGCTTTAATTTTATCCAGCCTCTTCTGAATGGCTTTGGGTTTAACGTCAGCAGAAGAGAGATCATTGTTGCTCGAAACAACCTGGATATTTCTGTTAATCAATTCCAAACTGTTCTTATGGATACCATCTACAGTGTTCAAGAAGCTTACTGGAATCTTGTCTATTCTATTGAAGATTACAAGGTCAAACAGCAATCTTTACAGCTTGCTCGAGACCTTCTGGCCAAGAATAAGAAGGAAGTTGAAGTGGGGAAATTAGCTCCTATAGAGATATTGAATGCTGAGACAACCGTGGCTTCAAGGGAAGCTGACATCCTTCAAGCTGAAGCTCTTACCAGAAGGAATGAAGATGTGCTCAGAGACTTGCTTTACCTTACTGAAGAAGGGGAGATGAGCACGAAAAGGATTGTCCCTTCGGATAAACCAACGTTCATTCAAAGAGATATATCATTGGACGAAGCGTTGAAGGAGGCTTTGGAGAAGAGACCTGAGCTGAGGATGAAAAAGATAAGCATCGAAACAAATAAGTTAAACATGGGTGTTGCTAAGAATCAGATGCTTCCAGGTCTGGATTTACAGTTTTCTTACTGGAGTCCAGGACTTTCAGGAGATAGGATTCTCTATCAGAATAACAATCCTTTCGAAGGAGTCATAGGAGCAGAAGAAGGAAGCCCTGCTGACTCTCTTCGCGATGCCTTTAAGCTCCTTTATGATAACTGGACTATAGGTTTGACTCTTTCTATCCCTCTGAGCAGCTTCACTTCAAGAGCTGATTACGTCAGAGCCAAGATGGAAATGGAGAAGAGCCAGCTTGAACTGGAAAGCACTGAAAAGCAGATCTTTTTAGAAGTTAAGAATGCAGTGAGGGACATTGAAACAAATGCTAAGAGAGTCCAGGCTTACCGGCTCGCGCGGGAGTTGGCCGAGCAGAGGTTAGACGCCGAGGTGAAGAAACTGAACGTAGGGCTTACGACAAATTATTTTGTTCTCCAGTATCAAGAAGGATTGGCAAGGGAAAGGTCCCAGGAGCTTAGGTCATTGATTGATTACAATCTTGCTTGGGCAAGGCTGGAGCAGGCTGTCGGGAGAAGCCTTGAGAAGAGAAACATAAAAATATCCCAATTCGATAAATAATTTCTCTTGTATCGGTTTAATTTATCAAACCCACCTTATAAATGCATAATTTATTATGTAGGGGTTTGATTCATCAAACTTACATTATATATTTGTAGGGGCTAGATTTATATAGGGGCTAGATTTATATAGGGGCTAGATTTATGTAGGAGCTTGATTTATGTAGGGGCTAGATTTATGTAGGGGCTTGATTCATCAAGCCCACCTTATAGTTATATAATTTCTTTTGTATGAATTTGATATTTGTAGGGGTTTGATTCATCAGACCCACCTTTTTCCACATCTATAGGTTTGATTAATTACTCACAAGAACCGAAGAGAACCGATTTATCAAAATTTAATTGGTTCTCTATCTATCCTTATCTATCCTAAAAATTTTGACTAAAGATCGTGATTTGTAGTACATATTTTATAAAATTTCAAATGTTTTTATTTTATTTAGTGTTGTTTTACGATTGGGAAACTAATCATGGATAAAAAAAATTTGCTCGATGATTTAATTAAAAATTATAAGTTAAAGCATAATAAATCAGAAGCACTCTTTGCGGAAGCTTCCAAGTATCAAATAAGAGGGGGCAGCCATAATCTTCGGCTTTTCGATCCTTTTCCATTTTACGATGTTCAATGTAGCGGTTCTAGGGTCACGGATGCAGATGGAAATACTTATGTAGATTTTTGGCAGGGGCATTTTGCCAATGTTTTAGGGCATAACCCAAGAATAGTTATCAACGCCCTGCTTGATTACTTTAATAAAAGTCAAGGGCTGACAACTGGATTTCCCGGTGATTACCAGAAGGAATTGGCGGAGCTCATACTCAGCCGAATAGAGGCAGATAAGATCCGTTTCACAACATCCGGCACTCTAGCCACGATGTATGCCATAATGTTGGCCAAGGCCTTTACAAAAAGAGACTTGGTGATAAAGGTGGGAGGAGGTTGGCATGGAGCTCACCCGTATGCTTTAAAGGGAATAACGGTTTATGATCATGGTCTTTGTCAATTAGAGTCTGCGGGTCTTCCCGCAGGCGCTGACTCTGCGATAATCATGACCAAGTTTAACGATAGGGAAGATCTCGAGGAAAGATTCAGAGAAAACGGAGAAAGAATTGCCTGTTTCATCATAGAACCTTTTATTGGGGCAGGGGGATTTATTTTTTCTGATAAGGATTACCTCCAGAAAGCAAGAGAATTAACCAAGCAGTACAATTCCCTGCTTATATTTGATGAAGTAATCTCTGGATTTCGCTTTCATGCTGGAGGGCTTCAAAGCTTATACGGAATCAAGCCTGATTTAACTGTCCTGGGCAAAGCAATTGGCGGGGGGATGCCAGTCAGCGCAGTAGCAGGAAGAGATGATATTATGGCACTCTGTAGTCCAGAAGCTAAACTCCAGCAGAAAGTGAAGTTTGAAGGAGGGACATTTTCTGCTCATCCTGCTTCTATGTTAGCTGGTTTAACTTATGTTAAGTATCTGATCGAGAATGAGTCGGAGATTTACCCAAGGATAGGGCAGTTTGGGGCAAGGATCAGGAACAGAATTGAGGGGATATTCACTGCTCATGGATTCAACGTTAAGTGTACTGGTTATGGCGAGTTAGTGCCTGATAATAGCTCCTGTGTTGGAGTGCAATTTCTCCAGGAAAAAATTGATCGTGTTACCTCTCCAGAACAAGTCTGGAATCCGGAAGTTAGTGATTTAGAGCTTAGAGAAAAAATTTTCAAATTAGCCATGCTCGAGGAAGGATTCAATATTTTCCACGGATTTGGAGCGGTTTCTGCTGCTCATACTGAAAGTGAAATCCAGGCCTCTTTGGATGCTGTGGAAAGAATCGCCAAAAAATGGAAAAAATATTAATAGCTAAAAATAGTAATTAGTAGATGAGGTTCAGGAGTTATGTATTCATACTGTAGGGGCTTGATTTACGTAGGGGTTCGATTCATCAAACCCACCTTTAGGAGGACTAGATGGATAAGATCAATGTCATAATTTATGGATGTGGTGTTATGGGCCGCAAAGCAGCCCAAGCTCTCGTTGATAAGAAAAGCTTCAAGGTAGTCGGTGCAGTAGATATAGATCCTGAGCTTGTAGGAAAGGATTTAGGGGAGATTCTGGATAAGCCAGAAAAGTTGGGCATTACGATCGAAAAGGATGCAGAGGCGCTCTTTTCCAAAGTCAAAGCCCACGCTGTGGTGCATACTACAACTTCTCATTTAAAGAGCGTTTTTCCCCAGGTAGCCCAGTGCCTGAAGGCAGGTTTGAATGTCATATCTACCTGCGAAGAACTATCCTATCCGTGGAAACGCAATCCAAAACTTGCCCGGGAGCTTGATAATCTTGCGAAAGAGATGGGAGTTACCGTGGTAGGAACAGGCATCAACCCAGGCTATTTGATGGATACCCTTCCCCTTGTTCTCTCTGGTCCATGCCTTAAAGTTAATTCAATCAAAGTAACGCGCATGATGAATTCAGCGAAGAGGAGAGTTCCTTTCCAGGTCAAAGTCGGGACAGGATTAACTCAAGAGGAATTCAAACAAAAAATTGAAGATAAGGTCATAACTGGGCACGTGGGGCTTCTGGAATCCATCAATATGATTGCCAGTGGACTTGGATGGGAATTGGACGAAGCTGTCGAACTTCCTCCCCAACCTGTGATAGATGAGAAAGCGATAGAGACAGCGCTGGGGACAGTAAAACCCGGGGATGTGATTGGATTAACAAGCATAGCTTATGGCAAGAGGGATGGCAAGGAAGTCATCACCCTTGAATTTTGTGCCAACGCTGCTGTGGATGAGGAGTATGATGAGATAATTATCCAAGGCGAACCAAACATTCATCAAAAGATTATAGGTGGAGTTCACGGCGATATCGGAACAGTGGCCGTGACGATTAATACCACTCCTGGGACGGTTGACGCTCCGGCAGGACTCAAGGTTATGAAAGATTTGCCTCCTCCAAAAGCTACTCTTTAAAGATGAAATAGAGGGACAGGCTACTTTTTCTGAATGGAAAAGAATGGAAAAGGGGTCAGGCTACTTTTCTGTGAGGATTGCCATTTAATCGAGGATTTTGATTCATCAAAATGTGGGCTTGATGAATCAAGACCCTACATAAAAAAAGCAATTTTCAGGGATTTGATTTGTTAAAACAGCTAATATTTTTAAAGGTGGGTTTGATGAATCAAACCCCTACAAGAGAAAAGTAGCCTGTCCCCCTTTTTGCCTGTGCCTTTTTTTGACGAACTATGTTAATATTGAGGCAATGGAAATTTCCGCTGTAATCATTACCTTTAATGAAGAAAAGAGGCTCGAGCCCGCCTTGAAAAGCTTGGCTGGTGTTGCTTCAGAAATCATAGTCGTTGATAGTTTCAGCAGTGATGGTACTGTCAAGCTTGCCAGAAAATACACTAAGCAAGTTTTCCAGCGACAATGGACAAATTTTTCGGACCAGAAAAATTTTGCCAATAAAAAGTCATCTTTCCCGTGGATTCTATCCCTCGATGCTGATGAACGGCTTTCTCCCGAGCTTCGAGAAGAGATTCTCCAGCTTAAGAACGGCGAGCCAGATTGCTCTGCCTTTTCCATGCCCAGGCAGGTTTTTTATCTAGGAAAATGGATTCGCCATTCAGGCTGGTACCCAGACCGAAAAATCCGGCTCTTCCAAAAGGACAAAGCCTTCTGGGAGGGAGAGTACATCCATGAAAAATTAGTCGTCGAAGGAAAGTTAGAGAAGCTGCGGGGCGTGATTCACCATTTCACCTATCGAAATATTTCAGATCACCTGGCTCGGGTTGACAAGTTTTCCGAGCTCGGCGCCCAAAAACTTTACACCCAGAAGAAAAAGTGCCGGTTGTATCACTTAGTCTTTCTTCCTGTTTTCAGGTTTACGAAATCATTTTTTTTAAAAGCCGGTTTTTTAGACGGCTATGCGGGATTCATCATCTCTGTGCTTCACGGCTATGCAATTTTTGTTCGATACGCTAAGCTAAGAGAGATATGGAAAAAAGGAGAAAGAATTGAGCCTTTTCCAGATTGATGCGGGAAAGGAATGGAGAGGCGGTCAGAGACAATCTCTTTTCCTGGCTAAAGAGCTGAAAAAAAGAGGTTTGCCTTCCTTCTTTATTGTCCAGCCTGAAAGCCCGCTCCATCAGAAAGCCAGAGAGGCAGAGCTTCCTGTCCTCCCCTTTAAGATGAGGAGTGAATTTGACCTCCAGGCAATTCTCCGGTTGGCTTGGGCCATGAAGCGCAAGAAATGCCTCCTCGCTCATTTCCACGACGCCCATTCGGTAGCTATTGGTTCAGCGGCCGCTTCTCTGGCCAAAGTTCCCTTCCGAATAATAACCAGACGCGTTGATTTCCCTCTTAAAAAGAATTATTTTTCCCGGCGAAAATACATGAAGAATATAGATGCGATCATAGCCATTTCTGAGGGAGTTAAAAAGGTCATGGTGGAAGGAGGTGTTGATCCCGAGAAAATTGAAGTCATCCGTTCAGGGATAGATTTCTCTTCTTTGGACGAGGATTCCAGAGCATTAAAGTATAAAGACTACCTTCATCGCGAATTCTCGTTTGAGGTTGATGACTATCTGGTAGGTATAGTAGCCCATCTTGCTGACCATAAAGGCCACCAGTATTTGATCCAGGCAACAAAAATTCTCAAGCAGCAATCGCCCAAGATAAAGACGATTATTGTAGGTGAAGGCCCTTTAAGCATGGAGCTGAATAGGCAGGCAAAAGAGTTAGATGTAGAGGATATTGTCTTTTTTCTGGGCTTCAGGGAGGATGTCCCAAAAATTCTTACTTCGCTGGATTTATTCGTTCTTTCCTCTTATCTTGAGGGCATGGGAAGCAGCATCTTAGATGCCATGGCTTGTCGGCTTCCTGTTGTTGCCACCAATGTGGGAGGTATCCCCGAGGTTGTGATTCATGGAGAAACTGGCCTCTTGGTGCCCCCTCGCAATCCATCGGCCTTGGCCAGGGCCATTCTTAGGCTCTACAGCAATAAGACTTTGGCTTCTCGTTTGGGGCAGAAAGGATATGAGCTTGTCCATCGAAAATTCTCGGCAGAGGCGATGGCAGACAAGGTAGTGCGTTTGTATGAAAAAGTAGGTTTAAGAAAGTGGATTAAGATCTATGAGAAGGCTTAAAGTCGAGAGAGTGGAGCTTTCGCTCTTAAGGCTACCTTATGTTCATTATTTTGAGACAAGTTTTGGCCGAGAAGAAGAGAGAGAATTCATTCTCGTAAAAGTCTATAGTGATGGGATCTGCGGGTATGGTGAGGTGGTAGCTGATAATAGTCCTCTCTACAGCTACGAGACAACCTCCACAGCCTGGCATATATTGAAGGATTTTTTGATTCCTGTTGTTCTGGAAAAGTCCATCTTTGAACCCGAAGATTTTTACAGAGAGGCGAAAAAATATCGAGGGCATCCGATGGCCAAAGCGGGATTCGAACTTGCCCTCTGGGATCTTCTTGGGAAAAGAGAAGGAAAGCCGCTTTCAAAGCTTTATGGAGGGGAAAAGACAGAAATTCCAGCAGGAGTAAGCGTCGGAATCCAGGATTCTTTTTCTGAACTTCAGGAAAGGGTTCAATCTTTTCTCGAGGAAGGCTACCAAAGAGTGAAACTCAAGATAAAGCCAGGTTGGGATGTCCGTGCTTGCAAAGAAATAAGGAAAAGGTTTCCCGATATTAGCCTCCAGGTAGATGCCAACGGCGCTTACAGCATCGATGATAAAGAAACCTTGAAGAAGCTTGATGAGTTCAACCTTGTCATGGTTGAGCAGCCTTTCCCGCCCTTTGATTTGTGGGACCATAGTCGTCTGCAGAAAGAGATGAGGACTCCACTCTGTCTGGACGAGAGCATGCTTTCGGTTGAGACTGCCCGGAAAGCATATGAGATGGGGAGCTGTCGGATCGTAAACATCAAAGTCGGGCGAGTAGGAGGGATTATAGAAGCCAGGAAGATTCATGATTACTGCCAGGAAAAACAGCTTCCTGTGTGGTGCGGCGGGATGCTGGAGTCAGGGATAGGGCGAGCACATAATATCCATCTGGCAACTCTCCCCAACTTCAAGTTTCCCAATGACATCTCTGCCAGCAAAAGATACTATGCGGAAGACCTGATCGAGCCGCCGGTGGAAATCTCGAGCAAAGGAACCATAAAAGTTCCCGAGCTTCCTGGAATCGGTGTTTCTCCATACGACCAGAGAATCAAAAAGGCCACATTAAAACATGAAGTTTTTATTCTCTGACCCCGATTGACCTGAAGATGTAATGTATTCTTTCCATTTAAAAAGATCTGGTTTCAATTCATAAAAGGATAGAGCATCGCGTGTCTGAGGAGAAGTTTCACCCAGTCTTTTTCCTATTGACTCAATTTTTTCTTCCCCGATTTCAACCATAGAAACAATACTTATTGAGATTTCTGTTCTCTCAAAACGATTCTGCTCTTTCTGTTCAAACAGGAAATCTATCATCTTGGAATTCGGGTTGAGAAAACCAAGCGGCTTTACCTTGGAACTCTGGAAGGCTTCTTCCCAAAAATCAAGAGAATAACCGTAATGGGTGCAGTTTAGACTCACGTACAGGGGCGATTGTGTATCTTTTATTTTATGGAGAGCTTCGGCGACATAGGCAGAAATAAGCATTTCTGTCTCGTCGCTGGCATAGTCTTTTTCGATATAATTAACTAATTCGGGGCAGGCCTGAACGATTATTCGTTGAGAAAGAATTCCTTTCTCCTCTAATTTCTTTTTATGAGTCTCCTCGCTTGCGGTAGTATGAGTCCCGAAAATAATTACTTTAGACTCAGGAGATGTTTCGAGCTTTTGGGCGATAAGATCCACTCCCGCCTCAACTATTCCGACTACTGGGATGCTTGCTTCTTCAGAAAAGGAAGTGTCATCGTAGATTACGGATAGGGTGTTGCAGCCAACAAGTATCAAATCTGGATTGTAATTTTCCTTCATGCTTTTGAGTGCACTATCGAAGATTTGGATTTTTTCCTTGCGCGTTTTTAGACTGTTGAAGCCACCTTCTTTTGAAAAGAGGGCGTTAAAAAATACAAAATTCACCTTCTGGAAAATTTTAGATTCTCTCATTCTCTCCACAGCATCAGCCATTATAGAGAGACCGCCAAGTCCAGAATCTGTGACAATAATAGTGACTTCGTCTTTTTGAAAAAATTCATCGAGCTTCTCTTCTTGTCCGGACAACTGTATCTTTGCAGGGAAGGAATAAAAGATTTGGGCGCAGAAAAGCAAAAATAGCATGGAGAGGGAAATGGGTTTTATTCTATTCTTCATTCTTTTTTCCTCATTTCAGAATTATAAAGGCTTAATTCCAGATTTTGGAATATAGCATTGAGGAGTTTTTGAGTCAAACACGATTTTGGAATCAGACCTCTAAAATCTTTCTATTTCTTAGAGTGGGCTAATAAGTATAGATAACTAGGTTTTCAAAGAAGCGGAATGTAATTATCAATTTATAAAAGTTTGAAAGGTCTGACCCCGTTTATCTTTTTTTTTCTTTAGTGTCGCTAACCCTCACATCTGTCATCAATTGAGGACAGAGCGTGAGATGAAGACTTTGATACCTTTCTTATTAGTGTTGGCACGTTTATTGCTTTAATATAAAACGATAAGTAAAATGGGCTTAGCACTGAATTATCTTTTTCCTCCAAGATTTTTTTGAGTGGATAAGATGTTTATCTGAAATGAGTGAGAAAAGAATCATAGTAATTTTCAGCAGCTTAGTTTTATTTCTTTCTGCTAACACACTACTCAGAGCTGATGAAAAAAAATTCAGCATTGGATTCGGTGCCGGATTAGGAAGATGTACTTCTGGCATAAACAGATATGTTAGTGTTGATGGACTTAATCCTATCCCATTTGTTGCGGACGTATCTGTTTCTGATAGAAAAACGGAATTGAAAAATCACTTTAATCTAAATTTCCAGCGTAATTTCGGTTCCCGCTTTGCGATTCAAGCAGAAGTAGGCCATTATAGGGCAAGCTCGATCGTTGTCGTGAGTATAAGATCACGAGATATAAATTTCTCTGATGATATTGAGCCGCTTGATTTATCCTGGAGTGTTACAAATCTATTCCTCAATGCAATTTTTAGATCACGAAAATCCCAGGAAAAGATAACCCCGTTTGGGTTTTTTGGCCTGGGATTTTTTTCTGTTCGAAAAAAAGAAGGCCATGCCCGATATTTTAAAATAGAATCTCGTCGCACAGTTGATATTGGCCTCAAAGGTGGAGCAGGATTGAGTTATTATTTGCCCAAGATTCTTCCGCTTTGTTTTGAATTAAGGGCCTTTATTTTAATCTTAGGAAATGTATATGGTGGCTACTATTCGCCCTATACTTGGGAAGGTGGGGTACCTGGCCCAGTTGCAGAGGCATATAACTATATATGGGGAATAGACCTGGGTATTAAGTACAGGTTTTAGTCTGGAAGATCAATTCAACAAAATTATAATCCAAGGCAACCTTGTGTCCTGAGAAATATTTTGACATCTCGTTTTCGTTTGCTATAAGCTCTAAACAGGAGATGGGCGAATGACAACAAAGAGGAAGGGAAATAGGAAAATGAGTGATAAAACAAGTGAAAATATATACAGAGAACAACGAGTCGGAGTCTTTGTGGATGTTCAGAATTTGTATTATTCTGCGAGGAATATCTACAAAGCAAAGGTAAATTTCAAAACTATCCTTAAAGAGGCTGTTAGAGGCAGGCAGCTTATCCGGGCAATCGCCTATGTTATAAAGGCAGATGTGAAGGATGAAAGCAATTTTTTTGAGGCACTCAAGAGCTTGGGTTATGAGGTCAAGGCAAAAGACCTTCAGGTTTTCTATGGAGGGGCCAAGAAGGGAGATTGGGATATCGGAATTGCCATGGATACGATTGAGCTTGCGCCAAAGCTTGATGCAGTTGTGCTTATAAGCGGAGATGGAGATTTTGTGCCGTTAGTCCAGCATCTTAAGCATGCTGTGGGTTGTTATATGGAGGTTATGGCTTTCGGCAAATCAAGCTCTCAGAAACTGATTGAGCAAGCTGATAACTTCATTGATTTGGACCAGAATCCTAAGAGATTCTTGATAAAGAGCAGCAAGGGAAGATCTTGATTGTAGGAGCTTGATTTATGTAGGGATTTGATTCATCAAACCCACATTTAAGAGAATCAAATTCTTATTAGCATAGTTCCGTTTTCAGGGGAAAAAGTAATTTCTGTCACTTTGGATTTTTGGGCAAAGATCTATCTTTAGATCTTAAAGCCTCCACAAGAAAGAGGCTTTGAAGAAAAATCCCCTCCTCGTTTCCAGGAATCTATCTGCACTTACGTATTCACTGCTTTCCCATTTGATTCTCTCGTAGAGAGAACCATAACCGACATGGATAACTGTTCCTGGAATATAGGTAAAGGAAGCTAGAAAATCGGTCATCAACTGCTTGTGAAAGGAATTATATTCGACAATTCCTCTGAAAAATAGGTATTTGTTTACTTGGTAAGTATTCCTGCTTCTGACAATCGTGTAGTCAAACTCTTTTGAAGAATCAGAATCGCGGTAAAAATCGGAGTAGATCAAGCTAAGGTCAAGATGAAGCTTTTCCGATGGCAGGTACCTCACAGTTGCTGAGGCATCGCTGCCGCTTCCCTGGTAGGGATTATCCACATAACGAATCTTCTTTCCGTAATAATAAGACACGTTGAAGTAAAATTGTTTTGTGAATTGGCTGCTAGCGACCATCCTGACAATGCTGGTGTTGAACCTTTCATCTAAGAAAACCTCGGTAGCATAGCGATAACCCGCAAGGAAAGTTGAATTTCTCAGAAAAAGAAGCCTCAGGTCAATAGAATTAAAGGTTTCATAAAGACCGCTGAATTTATCCCTGGTCTGCGTACTGTGGATCATCGGATCAATTCTCTGGATAATCTTTGATTTTGGATAAAACATCCGCAGAATTCCAGATTTAAACATGGTAATTCCTGTTCGGGTGATATATCCTGTTTCTGTCCGAAATTCCTTGGCAATGTCCAGGAGTCCAAGCATAAGAATCATGTTTCTGGTGTTATGGAAATAATGAAGCTTTACGGCATGCCCATCATCTTTCGGAGAGGCCTCGTCCAGTTTACCCAGAGACTTGAAAGCGTTGTATCCGAAGATGCTGGATTGGCTTATCCTGAGCTGCCCATCCAAGCCAAAAACTCTGTTAAAACCGCTCTTTCGTTCCCTCGCTGTGTAAAATCCGCCGATAAAGCTATCCTTGGCTAATGACCGTTTGTAGCGAAAAATTCCAAAATGGGCATAATTTTCCGTATCAGTATCAAGTAGCTCATCCAGGGCATAGATTAAGGCAACAGTGTTCTTGTCTCCAATTCTACCGTTCAATTTTAGCCCGACCAAAGGATCGACAATTGTTCTGGTATGAACAACCTCCCTTAGAGGATCCCCGGAATAGTATCCCCCAAAGTTAAGCTTTTCTAAGCCTTCGAGAAAGAAGGGCCTTTTCTCTGGAAAAAAGAGAGCATACCGCAAGTTGAAATCAACCTGCCCGGCATCAGCTTCGACCTGACTGAAATCAGGATTATAGGTTCCATCGAGGACAAGATGTGATGTCAGGCCATATTTGGCCGTTAGGCTGAGATCACCCGCATCTCCAACTGATACCAATTTCCCTTCGTCTATCGAACTGCTATGACTGTAGGTTAGGGCGGGTAATATCTCAAAAAGTGTATAGTGCTTTATATCCTGAAAAATAAGAGTTCTCGTCTGGGTTAAAAAATTGGGTCCCTGCGCAGGATCAAGCGAAGGATAGGTTCCTGCTTCTGAAAGGCGGCTTATCATGCGTTCGAAAATTACACCCATCTCCACTGGGTCTTTATGTGAAAAACGGATGCTTTTGAACGGGATTTTCAGTTCAACCGTGTATCCTTCATCATCTATTTTTCCCTGGCTGTACCAGACTATATCGACGCTGAAATCCTCTTGCCCGCCTTCAAACCTGGAGTCTCCCTGCACACCCAGGGGATTGCAATAAAGAGCATAGAGAGATTGGTGGTCATTGAAGGAATCTAGGTTGATACATATCCAGTCATCGGCGTGAATATTATCTCGGCTTGTTACCGAGGCTTTGATTTTATCGGGGTGGCTATCAAAACACCTGTAGGCGAAATAGAGGTTTTCCTGGTCATAGGCATAATAAACTACGGAGTTTTCGACCATATCCTGGCCATAATCAGGGTGGTAAGTCTTAAATCCTGTCTCGTGGGGAGCTTTTTGCCAAACCGGATCATCCAGTATTCCATCAATCACTGGAGGAGTGTCTGTCTTATACGGTATAAGCGGCTGAAGCTTTTCCTGCGCGGATGCAGATAATCCTATAAAAAAAATTACAAAGATTGATATTATTGAATTTGCTTTTTTGCTGATTTTTAATTCTTTATACTCGGGGATCATCTCTTCTTACCGTGCTCTGGAAGAAAAGCTTATATCATAATGAAAATCTTAAAGCAATTATGGGCATGACCTTCAAACCGCCGTATCTTTCCTAAAACTTAAGTCGCAAGTCATAATTAATTTTGTGGGTATGTATTCCGTGATTCCTAACGGGCGCTCCTCAATTTCGAAGCGGCGCGAAATATTGGGCTCAACTATACGTAAATAGTCCATGATATAAATAATCCATGATTAATAAAATGTAACTTTTTCTTGAATTTCTCGTATATCTTCTTATATATCTTTTTAGTCTGCTAGATTCACATGAATAATTTCAATTGAATCCAGGTATATCGGTAAGAAATCTGTATACTTGAGTAAGAAACAGGAATAAGTATAATATGCCGAATACAGGAAGATATGAAATTAAATAGAAAATAGAGGAGAGAAGGATGCTACGAGATATTGTAAAAAAGGAAATTCAAGACACAATCATGAGTCCCAGGTTTGTTTTTACTTTTCTGCTTTGCACCATCTTAATTTTGCTTTCTGTTTACACCGGGATAAATAATTATCAGGCAGAGCTGAAGGAACACAGTGCGGCCGTGGCTTTGAACAAAAAAAATCTGGAAAGTCAGCAATCCTATGGCCAACTCGCGGGGATAGGAACCAGAGTCAACAGAAAGCCTCAGGTGCTGAGCACAATTGTTAGTGGCATTTGGGAAGCTGTGGGCCGTGTAGCTGAAGTAAACATCGTATTTGATCCGAGCATGATTGAATCGAAATACAGCAGCAATCCCATCTTTGCCGTTTTTGGTCCGCTTGACCTGTCATTCATCGTAAAGATTGTACTGAGCCTCTTTGCCATACTTTTTACCTACGATGCGATAGTCGGCGAAAAGGAGAGAGGCACATTGAAGCTTGCTCTTTCTAACAGAGTGCCCCGTGACAGACTCATTCTCGGAAAGGCAATCGGCGGCTTTGTCAGTCTTTTAATCCCTTTGGTCATTCCCTTAATTCTCGGTTTGCTGATCTTGATGATTTATCCGAACATTTCTCTCTCCGGTAATGACTGGCTCAGGATTGGAGTAATATGTTTGATGTTTCTCCTGTACTTATCCGTTTTCTTTTCGCTCGGACTTTTCATTTCGTCAAGAACGACCAGGTCATCAACCAGTTTTTTGCTCTTGTTGTTCATTTGGGTCACCTTTGTAACAGTGATACCTAAGGCAGCGGTCATGATAGCCGGCCAGATCAAGCCTATTCCCTCTGTCCATGAGATTACAGCTCAAAAAGATGCCTACTTTCAGGAAATTCAGAAGCAAGCTGGAGCGGAGTGGAGACAGTATACAAAAGAAAATCCTCGTCCTGGAAAAGATAAGCCAGAAGAACGTAAGAAATGGGACGAAGAAACGAGGAAATGGTCGGAGGAGTTTCGGGGCAGATTACTGGGAAAGATTGAAGAACAGAATGCGGCGCTCGAAAGGGATTACCAGATGAAAATGCGCCAGCAGCAGAGGCTTGCTGTGAATCTTTCACGCGTTTCTCCTGCCTCAGCCTTGATGTTTGCTTCCATGAGCCTTGGCAGAACCGGTGTAAGCGAGCATGAGAGATTTCTAAACTCGGTCAAGGCATACAAGCCAATATTTGCCAAATGGGTCAATCAAAAAATAGGTAGTTCCCAACCTCCTCAAGAAGGAGAACAGCCGAAGCTTGATTTGAGCGATATGCCCCAACACGAATTCACGCCTGAGAGATTCAGCGAATCAATGAAGCGCATGCTGCCAGACCTTTTTCTGATGGTTTTTCTGATCATTCTGTTTTTTGTCGGGGCGTACGTATCTTTTCTCAGATATGATGTTCGCTAAATGAATATAAACTCTATGAGACATAAAAAATAGAAAAAAAAAGAGGTAATTATGCTAGAAGCAAAAGATCTAACAAAGAAATATGAAGACGGCCTGTTGGCCTTGGATCATTTGAACTTTAAGGTAGAACCAGGAGAAATATTCTGTATGTTCGGTGCTAACGGTGCTGGCAAAACAACCGCGATTAACCTTTTCCTGGGTTTCATTCCACCCAGTGAAGGAACAGCACTGATCGAGGGAGTTGATGTGGTAAAAGAGCCTTTGAAGTCGAAAGAGTATGTTTCATTTGTCTCTGAAAATGTGATGCTGTATGATAATTTCACCGCATATCAAAACCTTGACTATTTTTCAAAACTGGCGGGTAAACGGAACCTCACCAAATCTGATTATGCGCAAGTGATGAAACAAGTCGGGCTCCAGGAAGAAGCATATGATATGCGGACCAAGAATTTTTCCAAGGGAATGCGCCAGAAATTAGGAATTGCAGTTGCCATATTGAAAGATGCACCAAATCTTATCCTTGATGAGCCGACCTCAGGCCTTGATCCGAAGTCAGGCCAGGAGTTCCTTGATCTTATCTTGGAACTAAAGGGTGAAGGAAAATCGATTTTCATTTCATCCCACGATATATTCCGTGCAAAATATATTGCTGATAGGGTGGGTTTCATGCTCCAGGGGAAACTGGTCATGATGAAAACACAAAAAGAGCTCAGAGGAGAAGATCTGAATAAACTTTACGTAGAATACATGCAGGAGCACTCTTTCGCCGAATAAGGTATTCTAATTCATAATGTTTCTTGTCATGTGAACATCCTTTGGTAGCCTGAAGCCAGCTTGCAGTTACAAGAAATGGAGGAAGCACCATGAAACATCTCATAAGAATTTTAGCTGTAATTTTAACAGTGACCTTTTGCACTGATTTCATAAACTCCCAGGAATCGCAGTCACTTAAGCTCCTGGCTCTGAAGAAGGCGCAGCTTCATCTTGAAGAGATGAAAGGAGATTTCGACAGGGCCCTATGGCTGAAAGAAGAAGGATTGATCTCAGAGCAAGAGTTCGTTCAAAAGAGAACCTCTTACCTTCAGGCTCAAGTTACCTATCAGGAAGCTCTGATAACTTTTATGGGAAGCGAGGCGCGCCTTTCTGTTGCCAGCGCAGTGAAATATCAAGATAAGGCAGGGAAGAAATACGTCCGTGTTTCGCTCCGGTATTCCTCAAAAGAACTCAAAGAGCTCGCCAAATTGAATATAGATGCCAAAGACCTTTTCCCTCTCGATTTTCTCAAGGAGATAAAAGATGTTTATGTTTCCTTAAGGTCTGAAGGAAAAATCATTTCTGACCCTTACGAGAAGACTATTTCTTCTTTATCCCTGGAGCAAGAAAAACAGGTGACCTTTCAGCTTTTGAAAGATGTTGAAAATTTAGATGTGAATGTTTTCTACGCGGGAAAGAACGAAACCACCTCGGTTTATTTACAGAAAGGTCTGAGTGCCAACATAGTTACTGTAAATTCAGCCCAATTCTCACAAGAGGCAGATCTGGAGAGCGAAGCCACTTATGATTTGTCCTTGGAAAAGTTTAGTGGTGAGGCAAATGTTTTCAGACTCAAGGTTATAAACCTTCCCCAGCAGATCTCCTATGAGTTTATCGATCCTCAAACACAAGCCCGGCTCTCGCAGATAAAGTTCACCGAAGGGATTACCAGTATGAAGCTTTCTTTGAAGCTCTACCTTCCTAAGAACGCTGATGAACAGGTTGTCATCGATAAATCCATCGAGTTTTATTGTCTGGCGCTTGATGACGAGCAATCCTCACTGGTCAACGAGCTCCTTTCTAGCGGCCAATCTGTTGGCTCCAAGGAGATAGATAGCCTAAAAGCTGGAAACGTCAAACTCGAGCTCATCCCTCGAGGAGTCGGGAGGATCGAAGTTCTTGCTCTGAGCCTCTATCACGAGATAAAGGTGGGAGAAAATGTGAACATGGAAGTGACGGTAAAGAATACAGGTACTCGCAGATTAGATAATATCAGAGTCTACACTGATTTGCCGTTGAACTGGCGTTCTGAGATAAAGCCTGATTTAATCGCATCTCTTGACCAGGGCAAGGAAGAAATTGTCGCAATTGACTTTATCCCGTCGGAGGACGTCTCGGTCGGTGACTTTGAGCCAAGAATAAGAACAGAGTGCATTGCCGATAACCGACGAGTGGAATCAGAAGATAAGATTGTCCGCATTCACATCAGCGCCAAAACGAATGTGCTGGGTATCACTCTGCTGGTAATATTTCTTGTAGCACTGTTGGTCGGAATTGTTGTCTTTGGAATTAAGTTAACGAGAAAATAGCTTGTATTAATATTGTCTCGGACCTAAGATTTAAACTTTTGTTTAGGGCCTAATACCTTTGGCCCCTGCCAAGTTGCCCGCCACGGATGGTTAATTTATCAGTCGCAAAATTCTTTTATAAATTCTATCAGCAAGACGCTCGGCAAGTTTGTCAATTAATCTATCTTCCAATTTTTTTTCATCCCGGCGCCACTCTTCTGTATTAAATAACCTGCGCTCTGCTCGAGACAAATCAAGGATTGTATAGTCACCATCAAAATAGCCACGTCTGAACTTATCTGATACATTGGTATTGATAATTTTATCTTCTATTACCCTACGCCTTGCGGAATCTATGACTTGATACCTTACCTCGACTGTCAGCTTTAGAGTGTACTTTTTTTCCAGGTAAGTGGCAAATGATGACCTGTCTTTTCGAAGGCGAACTTTGTGCACTTTTTCCTGCGGGTCTTTTTCCTCTTCCAGGTATGATTCCATGCTCCCTATCACAACAAAATCCGTGTTTATGTTTTGTCCTATCCTGACAGCCATATTCCGTGATAATTCCCTATCCCTGAGGCGGAGATGGCGTATCTCTCTGTGAACCATGCCTGGGTCGGCAACGGCAATAAAAAGAACCGGCTCGGACAAGTACTCATACAGGAGTATATCGTATAACTCGCGTGCCATTCCCCCAGGTGCTTCATCCGCAGCTCTTTCTGAGGACCAAAAGGGAAGGATAGCTACAGTTCGAGTTCCTGCTGCAAGCGCAGCCCTCTGAATCTCCTGGGCAGTGATGCTGGGACCTTTATCGAGGCCGAGGATGTTTATTGCCTTTTGGGCATGATCAAACGCAGCTCTAAAAAATTGTCTGGCCAGATCCTGCTCCGCCCATTTAGTATATACCCGAGCTCGCGCCTGTTCAGCCCTAATGTTTTCGGCAGCAGACAAGGGATAAAAGCGCTTTAGGCGTTCGTACTTTTTGATGGCTTCAGTCCAATCTCCCGCATGTTCTGAATACTCTGCCTGTTCAAAAAGAGAGGCAATGGTGGCGGTAGTCATTTCTCTGCGAAAGTCTGCATAGTCATCTGGTACTGTGAGTATTACGCCGACCTTTTCTGCTCGGCGCCTTAGGTCATCAATGCGATTAAGGACCTGGACAGAGTCTTCATAAGCTTTAGCTGATTCGTAGGCATATGCCTGCTCGAGGAAAATATCAATTGCCCGGGCACCTACATTTTCCAACCGCTGTCGCGCATCTTCAAACGTCGGATCTTTTGCCAACACTTTGATGTAATATCGAGCAGACTCTTCAAAGCGCCCTTTGCTTTCCATCTCTTCGCCTTTCTTGAATCGTTTTTCTACACTTGCACAGCTAATAAGAGCGAAAAATAAAAACAAACTGAGCACTGAAAGGAATATTAGTTTTTTTCTTATAGTCATCATAAGGGATTTGTAGCTGAACCAGAAACGTATGTCAAGGCTTAGGACTGGAGGGAAAGAATGGGAACTTTACGCTTACCAAAGCCTATGAGAACACCGTCTCTAGATCTTCAAGTCGATTCTGCCCATCCCTTGCAGGAGAGGTTGTATAGATGTTCTTCAGCGGCCTGAAGATGTTTCGAACTAGCTCGGCCGTATACTTCTTACTTCTGTGGACATTAGAATAGAATCCATAGCAGTGCCCCAGCAATAGAACGCTCTCTCCCCCCTTAATTATATGGTTCAAATGCTATTTTTAAGTTGTGTCAGTTGTTTTTTTATCGGGATCTTTTTTTATTGTGTCAGATTTTTTCTCTGGAGATTTTTTCTGTAGTCCCATATTTACACCAAGATCGCCTTTCGTATAATCCTTGGGAACAGAATAAATACCAGGAGGTGCCGGCTTTTCTTCCAACTCCAGAACTTGTGATTCAACATTTATCTCAGAACCAAACATATTAACAGTAACTTCACTGGCGACATGAAATCCTTCAATTTTGTCCATTTTTTCTAGTTCTTTTTTTGAGTTTTCGTCTACATTTAATACTCTAAACACAAATTTCTCGTAAAATTCGCTTATTCCGCTTGAATAGTCTTTATAATTAAAAGGGATATCATTGGTTGTCCAAAATTTCATCTTAAACTTTGGCATTATGTTTAATGCCTGGATTATTAGAACCATCTCAAGATCACTTTGGCGACAATCCCAATTTGCTATCTTTTTCTTTTGGCTGCCGAGGTTCACCTTAACATCGGTTATTTTAATCGATGATATAATTTCAGCAGCCTTAGGGGGGATCAGCTCTTGAAGCTTTGTTACATCGATGTCGAGAGGTAACTCATAATACTTTTTGTGTTTGTTAACGAGGAAATATAATTTTTCTTTTTTATAATCGATAATAATATTTATGTCTTTGCTAAAATAGGCAAACTTGTCTTTGGCAAGCCATTCTTCCTTGATTTCCACCTTTTCAGGCTTACTCTTCCCCGACATTTCATGCGCTTTAGCCTGTTCCACAAATTTAACATAAACATCAGCGCTCAAAAACAGAGTGAAAAACAGGATAAGAATCAAAGCCAAAATCACTACCAAAATTAGTTTTTTCATTATGTTCTCCTTGTCATATTCATAATTTTATTTACTACGTTTAAATGCCTTAGATATGCTTTATCTCTTTTCATTCTTCATCGCAGTTTATAAAGTCTTATAGATTTTTTATATGGTGAGTAAGGGTTAGTGCAATTTCCACCAGAGGAGAAGTCTGTTCTGAAATAGACTGGACAAACTCTTGTTGGACCAGAGGATAATCGGGCAAGAGTTGAAGAGCATCAATTGCGGCCAGACGCGTATTGATATCTGCATCGCTGCTTACGAAACGGAGGAGAGCTTCAAGGGTTCCTTCGTCAGACTGTTCCACTCGAGAAGTCACGTCTATTCCTCTCAGCCGTTCGTTCAGAGACTCCTGCCGAAGCAGAGAAACTTCTGCGATCTGGCGAACCTGGTGTACTTCTTGGCGAAGCCGAGCAATCTCCCCGCCTTCCTGTAAGCCTGCACGAAGGAAATACCCAGCTGCCAAACCCACAACCAGAAGCATAAGAACCAAGGAAAATTGAAAAACAGGTCTTCTCGGAGCCCAGCGTTCGATCCAGCCATCCAGGAGTTTACCCAGGTTAGGCCCTGCTTTTTCCTTTTCTAGGCTTTGCTTGTATTTCTCGAGCGCTGTATAAAAGCGCGTGCGGACGCTCTCGCTGGGCTGTTCTTCCGGGAGAACTCCCAGCTTTGTCCAGATTGCGCTTAGGCTTTCCAGTTCGTCTCTGCACGAACCGCAAGCGGTTACATGCTCCTCGATTTCTTTTCGCGTCGTTTTGTCTATTTCTCCTGTCAAAAAATCGGAAAATCCTTTTTTTATTTGATTACATTTCATGATGCTATACCTCCTGAAAGCTCAAAATAGGCTTTCCCTAATTCTTTAATCGACCGGTGAATGAGGGCTTTCACTGTTCCTATCTGGCAGCCAAGGAGCTCTGCTATTTCTTTATACTTTAGATTTTGGAAGCGGCAGAGGATTATGACCTCACGCTTTTTCAAAGGCAGTTTGGCCAGCGCCTTGCTTAGCCGTACGATTTCCTGTTCCTGCTCCACCTTTTCTGGAGGTGTTGGCTCCTGGCAGGGAACTTCGTCCCATTGCTCACCGAGCGAGAGTTCGTCTTTTCTTTTCCTCAGGTAATCAACATGGGTGTTTCTGGCAATTCTGTAGAGCCAGATAATGAATTTATCCTGGCCCCTGTAGGTAGAACGATATTTCAGTATTCGAATGAATACATCCTGGACCAGGTCCTCGCTTATACTTCTGTTGCTGGTTAGACGGAGAAAAAAGTTATAGAGCATCACATGATACCTTTCAAAAAGGATGGCCAGTTTCTCAACATTTCCATCTCTGACTTGCTCCATCAGATTATTATCTGTGGCTTTGTTCACAGGTGCTGTTCCTTGTTTTAACCTATTCAATATATAAGACTTGATTTCTATAAAAAGGTTACATGAATAAAGAAAATTTTGCTATAGTTGGAAGGAGGAGGATACCATGGAATCCAAAGTTGCGAAGCGCATTCCCTACTCACAGATACGCGTGATGTTTGATGCTGCACAGAAACTGGAAAAACAGGGGAAAAGAATCATCCATCTTGAAATCGGCCGACCGGATTTTAACACGCCCGAACACATTGTTGAGGCTGCCATGGATGCTCTAAGAGCAGGCAAGCATCATTATTCTCAAAACGCAGGCATTCCAGAACTTCGCCAGGCAATTTCGGAGAAATTCTCGTCAGAATACAACCTGGAATACGACCCCCAGACCGAGGTCATGGTGAGCAACGGAGTTGCTGAAGGAGTCTATGTGGCGATTCATGCCCTGCTCGATCCCGGTGACGAGATATTGATTCCCGATCCTCGGTGGGTGAATTATGATATAGATGCTTTCACGAATTCTGTGGTTCCTGTTGACTACACTCTCCATGAGGACAGTGGCTTTCAACCTTTTCCTGAAGAAATAGAGGAAAAAATAACAGGAAGCACTAAAATGATTCTTGTTGCCAGCCCATCCAATCCCACCGGAGGCGTCACCAAAAAAAACATCCTTGAGAAAATTGCTGAGCTGGCCATTAAACATGATTTACTGGTGTTGAGCGACGAGATCTATGAAAAGATCGTATATCCACCTGCCGAACATTTCAGCATCGCTACCTTTCCAAAAATGAGGGAGCGGACCATTTTGCTCAACGGCTTCTCCAAGTTTTACTCGATGACAGGATGGAGGCTGGGCTATGTTTTAGGGCCAAGCGAGCTTGTCAACCCAATACTTCGGTATCATCAGTACATGATCACCTCTACCAACACGTTTGCCCAGTGGGGAGCTGTGACCGCTTTAAAAGGTGATCAAGGGCCCTCAAAGGCGATGGTCGGAGAATTTCATAAGCGAAGAGACTATATGTACGAAGCGATTAATAAGATTCCAGGATTTCAATGTCCAAAGCCCGATGGAGCATTTTACCTACTCCCTTCCATAAAAGAGACAGGAATGGACGGCTTCAAAATGGCTGAAATGCTACTCGAGAAAGCTGGTGTGGCCACAGTTGCCGGAGAGTGTTTTGGAAAAAAAGGAGCAGGCCATATCCGTATCTCTTATTCCAATTCACTGGATAATTTAAGAGAAGCTGTGGAGAAAATAGAATCAGTTATGAGAGAGATTTAGTGTCTCCATTTTTAGGCTATTGAACTTTCAGGACTGCATGTTATATCCTCTTCCCTGGACCTCAGAAACAGGAATAACGAAAAATGGTGAAAGATTCGTGGCCAGCACCAAAAGGGAAGTGCTGCAATTCATGCCTTTGAAAAAAAATAAAGCGCGCCGGGCTTACATCTTTTTTCCACTCTTCTTTCTTTCCATCATTCTGGTGTCAAACTATCTCCTTTCTTTGGATCCTAAAAAAGAGCTGCAGGATTACTTCCTCAGGAATTGGACGATTCAATCGGGCCTCCTACTCAATACCATAACAGCGCTCATCCAAACACAGGACGGCTATATCTGGGTTGGCACTGGCGCTGGCCTGTCTAGGTTTGACGGTGTCCGATTTAAATCTTTTACCAAGCAAAATTCAATCCTGTCGAGTGACAGTATCACCAGCCTGTACGAGGATGCTAACAAGGTGCTGTGGATAGGTACAGATGGTGGTGGCCTTTATTCCTACGAACAAGGGCTATGGAAAAATTTTACCATGAAAGATGGATTATCCAATGCGCACGTTCGGACGATAATAGGTGATTGGAGGGGCGGTCTTTGGGTGGGAACAGACTACGGATTGAATCTTATGAGCCGTGATAGCGTTCATGTCTATACTGAAGAAGACGGGCTGTATGACAATATCATCACTGACCTCTGCATAGACAATTGGGGAACGCTATGGATAGGCACCATGCAAGGCGGCCTGGTCAGGTTCAATGAAGGAGTGATTGCCGTTTATGGTTACGAGGATGGACTCTTGAACTTATCGGTCCAATCACTGGCCGCCGATAGTGAGGGCAACATATGGATTGGCACTCTGGAAGCCCTATATCTTTTGAAAAGCGGAGACGGGATCATCCGTTCCGTATTTGGCACGCGCTACACACCCTTTACATCTCTTCTGGAGGACAACCAGGGAAACCTTTGGATGGCGACTATGGCTGATGGCCTGAAGCGCATGAGCGGGGATACACTGACGGGTTTGTCAACAGATGAAGGTCTGCCGGATGACTTCATCCGCTGCCTTTTGATCGACCGGGATGCAAACATCTGGATTGGCACAGATACAGGAGGCCTCGTCCAGCCCAGAGATTCTACAATGACGAATATCACCAGAGAAAACGGAATTCCTGAGAGTGCTGTTTTGGCAGTGATGGAAGACCGCCAGGGATTTCTCTGGGTTGGGACAAGAAACAGCGGTCTCTGTAAGATGAAAAATGGCAGAGTCGTCGAAACGTTCGATGCCAAGACAGGGCTTTCCTATAACAGGGTCAGGGCTCTCTTCGAGGATATTAACGGAAATATCTGGATCGGAGTATTTGAAGCAAACGACATTGCCCTCAAAATAGAAAACATATCTGATCCAGACATTCGGGGATCGAATCAATTTCCATGGTTCATTCCTCGCTTATGTTTAAATATGAGGCTTAATGGGGGTGTAGTCAAGAAATCCAGAATTAGAGAAGGGTCATTTTTCTATCAGTTTTTCTAATTGAAGATAGCTTATGACGGAAGCAGGAACATCTTTTATGGCAAGAGAGATGATATAATGGCCTGGATCAACATACATTTCAGCTAGGTAGGGGTAACTTCTCCTAACGGCAATTTCATAGTCTCCAGCAGGTATTTTTATCTCTTGAGTTAATTCATGGCAAGGAGATATGCGACTTTCTGAATCCATAAGGGAAATGTACACCTTAATTTGTCCGATATAATCGTTTTCACGAGGTAATAATGTCATGTTTCTTATGGGAATGAGGACTTTTAATGTCAGACGTAGCTTATTTGAGGCGAGCATTTCTTCAACAGGCATGATCTGGACTATAACACTCATGGGATTGTACTGGCGCGGGAGGAAAAGTCGCGACATAACACTTTCCTTGGTTTTCTCCTCTTGAGAGATCCTCAGATATCCCTGACGAACACGCACGTCGTATTTTTCCTTTAGTCCGACCAGTTTAACCTTAAT
>JABAOH010052586.1_pt1 | contig 77126 bp, 86 predicted proteins | sample 7062181 | NCBI WGS metagenome assembly JABAOH01 (sample SAMN14538630, study PRJNA623070) | marine sediment metagenome | biome: marine biome [ENVO:00000428]; feature: marine pelagic biome [ENVO:01000023]; material: deep marine sediment [ENVO:00002113]; isolation source: pool of 5 deep marine... | reverse complement strand
ATTTGAACCGGCGACCTCTTGACCCCCAGTCAAGCGCGCTAACCAAGCTGCGCCACAGCCCGAGGACCCGATGCTAACGGAGCCAATCGACGAACCAGATGACGCCCTGAATGAGCCGTATCAAGAGGTAGAGGGCGGCGGCAAGGACCAAGACCTTGAATCCCAGCGGTGCCTTGTCGTCGGCGGCAGGAGGTGTCACGTCGCTTCCGCGAACCTCGTCATGCATCGGGGATTCGCTTGGCGCGAGTGCGGGCGATGAGACGAAGTGGTGAGCCGAGGAAGTCGTATTCGTTGCGCAGCCGCCCTTCGACGAACCGCAAGTAGTCGGGACCGAGCTCCCCGCCGCGCACGAACAGCACGATGGTCGGCGGCTCCGTACCTGCCTGCACCGAATAGAGGATCTTGGCGCGCCTCCCCTTGCGGGTGGGCGGTGGGTGGGCATCCTGCCAGCGGCGGATCAGCCGGTTGAGGTGGGGCGTGGGGATGCGAGTGCGGCGCGCCTCCAGCACCGCTTCCACCGCGGGGGCGAGACGCTGCAGGCGGGCCCCCGACAGAGCGGACACGCGCACCACCGGTGCCCAGGAGATGAAGGCGAGTCGATCACCCACGCCGTCTTCCACCCGCGACTTGGCTTCGTCGTCCGCGGCGTCCCACTTGTTGACGACCACAACCACCCCGGCCCCGGCTTTGGCGATCTCGTCGGCGAGCCGCTGCTCCTGGTGGGTCACACCGGCGGTGGCGTCGATCACGAACAAGGCGACGTCTGCTGCGGCCAGGGCTTCTCGAGCGCGCAGGACGGAGTAAAACTCGGTTGGCTCGTCGACGCGCGCCGATCTCCTGATGCCCGCCGTGTCGTACACGCGCACCGTGAGGTCGCCGAGGTCGACGACGGCGTCGATGGGGTCACGCGTCGTTCCCGGCACGGGACTCACCAGCACCCNNAGCACGGGAAGGTCTGCCTCGTCGGATTCGTCTTCGGGTGCGGCGGCGGGGAGCCGAGCGACTATCTCGTCGAGGAGGTCGCCCACGTTGCGGCCGTGCAGCGCGCTGATGGGGCGCGGCTCACCCAGGCCGAGCCGCCATAGATGGTCGATGTCGGCCTCAGCGGACGGACCGTCGGCCTTGTTGGCTACGAGAAGGTTGGGCAGTCCTGAGGACTGCACCAGGTGGGCGATCGCCATGTCGTCATCCGTGAACGGCGTCGTGGCGTCCGCCATGAACACCACCAGGTCGGCGCCTCCGAGGGCCGCCTCGGCCTGGCCGCGGATCCCTTCGGCGAGCTCATCGCCGCCGACTTCCCATCCACCCGTGTCGACGACGAGGAAATCGCGGCCGTTCCACTCCGCAAGGAACTCGCGTCGATCCCGAGTGACACCCGGGGTCTCCTCCACCACTGCGGCGCGACGACGCAGCACGCGGTTGACGAACGTGGACTTGCCCACATTGGGACGGCCCACGACGGCGACGATGGGGATGCGGCTCATGAGGGGGCCGGCGAAGTCGGCATGACGCCGCTGAGGATAGGGATGGGGACGGGGGCTCCCTACCATGCCCAGCATGGTCGACACGGTGGTGCTCGCTGCTCCGCGCGGGTTCTGCGCCGGGGTGGAGATGGCGATCAAGGCCCTCACCTGGATGGTGCGGGTCTTCCCCGCGCCCGTCTACTGCTTCCACGAGATCGTGCACAACCAGTCCGTCGTGGGAGTTTTCGAAGGTGCCGGTGTGGTGTTCGTCGACGACATCGCCGAGGTCCCGGAAGGAGCTCCGGTGATGCTCTCCGCGCACGGCTCGGCTCCAGAGGTAGTGGATGCGGCCACCGCCCGTGGCGGAGTGACGGTCGACGCCGTGTGTCCCCTGGTCACGAAGGTGCACCACGAGGTGCGGAGGCGCGCCGACGCCGGCTTCGAGATCATCTATGTCGGGCACGACGGTCACGACGAGGCGGTCGGCACGGTGGCCGAAGCGCCGCAGGCGGTGACCCTGATCGACCCCGAGGACGGCCTGGCCGGATTCGCCGCGACCGATCCCTCTCGAGTGGCCCTCGTGGCACAGACGACTCTCGGACTTTTCGAGTGGCAATCGGTGCTGGAGGACGCCGCGTCGCGCTATCCCGAGTTGTGGACGGCGAGGCGCAGCGACCTGTGCTACGCGACCACCAATCGCCAAGAGGCGGTGACGGCGTTGGCCGCCACTTGCGATGTCGTGCTGGTCGTCGGGTCGGAGAACTCATCAAACACCCAGGCCTTGGTGCGCGTGGCCGCCGCCCAGGGCGCCACCGCCCACCGCGTCGACGGCCCCGACGCGGTCGAAGCAGGCTGGCTGGTCGGGGCGCTCCGGGTTGGAGTCACCGCGGGGGCTTCGGCACCGGAGCAGTCGGTGCGTTCGGTAGTCGAGGCGGTCGGAGCCACGGACGTGGAGGTGCTCAGGGTGACTTCCGAGGACGAGTATTTCCCCCTGCCACCGAGTCTGCGCACCCTGCTCACCGCGCTTCAGGCGGCCGTGGAGGGAAGCGTCGGCGCTCGCCGCCCCGGTCTTCCCGGCCCTCTCGAGGACGATCGGTCCTGGGGCGCCGCCGAGGCGCTCGAGTTGCTCGGCGCTTGATCAGACCGCGCCGACGAGATCGAGGACGACTCCGACGACCGCGGCGACACTGAGTTCTCCGGTGTCGATGGTGACGGCGTCGGCGGCGGGGCGCAACGGAGACGTCACCCGGTTTGAATCGGCCCGATCCCGCTCTCGCATCTCCTCGGTGAGTTCGGCGAGAGACGCGCCTGAGGCCTCCTCATCCCGGGCGCGCCGCGCGGCGCGTACCTCCGGGTCGGCGGTGAGGAAGACCTTCACCGCGGCGTCGGGGAAGACGACCGTGCCGATGTCGCGCCCTTCCACCACGGCGGACCCACCCTGTTCCTCGACCCAGGCCCGTTGCATCGCCACCACAGCCTCGCGCACGCGAGGGTGGGCGGCGACGATGCTCACGCTGGCCGTCACCGCGGGCCCGCGCAGCTCGGCGGAGATATCGGTTCCGGCCAGGTGAAGCACCCCCCCTACCACCTCCAGATTGGCGTCGCTCAGGGCGGCCAATATGGCGGCCTCGTCTTCCGGAGGGGCGCCTGCCTGAAGAGCGACGTGGGTGGCGGCCCGGTAATAGGAGCCGGTGTCCAAGTAGGCCACTCCCAGCGCCGCCGCCACCGCCCGAGCCACGGTGCTCTTTCCCACCCCACTGGGGCCATCGATGGCTACGACCACAGCGCCTCCAGCACATCCGCGAATCCCGGCCACGAAACCTGCACCGCCGAGAAGCCGTCGACGGTGACCGTAGACCGTCGCGCCAGTGCGGCGACCGCGCCGGCCATGGCGACGCGATGATCCCCGGCCGCACCGACGGTCCCGGGTGCCGAGCCTTCGCCGCCGACGATGATCATCCCATCCTCGTTGCCCCGAACCTCGCCGCCGGCTGCGGCGGCGAGGGCCATACCGGTCGCGATTCGATCCGACTCCTTGACCTGCAGTTCCGCCGCGTCGCAGATGGTGGTCGTTCCCTCTGCAGCGGCGCCGAGCACGGCGACGAGAGGGAGTTCGTCCAGGGTGCGGGTGGTGAGTGGCCCGCGTACCGTGATGCCGCGCAGATCGCCGCCGGCCACAATCACGGTGCCGGTCGGATCGCCCATCAAGGGCTCGCCGGGCTCAACCGTCACCTCGGCGCCCATCGCCGTCAGGATGTCGAGGATCCCGGTGCGTCCCGGGTTGAGGGAGACGCCGGGCGTCATCACGCGTGCGCCGGGAACCAGCGCGGCCGCCGTCCACAGGAACGCCGCAGAGGAGGGATCCCCCGGTAGGACGACATCGAGAGGCGGCACCGGCCCCGGCTCGACCACGAAGGTCTGCTCGTCCCCGAAGCGGCCCAGTCCGAGATGAGCCAGCCAGCGCTCGGTGTGATCACGAAACCCCGGAGGGGAGGAGATCGTCGTCGGGCCTGCGGCGTTCAACGCGGCCAAGGCCGTAGTCGTCCTGACCTGAGCGCTGGCCAGATCGAGCGCGACCCGTGTGCCCCGCAGGCTGCTACCTGCAACCTGCAGCGGTGCTGTGCCACCGGGTGCAGCGGCCACCGACGCCCCGAGCAGGCGCAGCGGCTCGACGATCCGCCCCATGGGACGGCGCAGCAGAGACTCGTCGCCGACCAGGGTCGCCGTCACCGCGCTGCCGGCGAGGGCTCCACAGAGGAGGCGCATCGTGGTCCCCGAGTTGCCGCAGTCGATGGGCTCCTCGGGCGTCTTCCACGCTCCGATGCCGGGAGAATCCACCTGGACGTCCGACACCGAGACACCGATGGCCTCGATCGCCCGCCGAGTGCTGGCGATGTCGGCACCGGGGGGAAGACCGCTTATCCTCGATCGGCCCGCGGCCATCGCCGCCATGATCAGGGAGCGGTGCCCAAGAGACTTGTCGCCGGGCACGGCGACCTCCGCCCGGAAAGGTTCTGCAGGCAGCTGGAAGGAGCGGCGGTCAGCCATCGGCGGCCGCCGCGTAGAGAGATCGGACCTCCTCCATGGAGAGGTGGCGCCACCGACCCGGCTTGAGTCGAGTGTCGGTGATGGGCCCGACGGCGGTTCGTACCAGGCGGCGCACCGGGTGGCCCACCGCGGCCAGCAGCCGCCGCACAACTCGGTTGCGCCCCTCCCCCATCACCACTTCCACGAGCGCGGCGTCGCCGTGGCGATCCACCAGTCGGGCGCTACGGGCGGTTGCCGGACCATCGTCGAGCGCCACGCCTTCGGTCAGCCGGCGCAGCGCCTTCGACCCCGGGTGACCCTCAACCTGGGCGAGGTAGGTCTTGGTGACTCCGTAACGAGGATGGGTGACCCTCTCGGCGAGCATCCCGTCGTTGGTGAGGAGGATCAAGCCTTCGCTGTCGGCGTCGAGCCGGCCCACCGGATAGACGCGGGTCGGGGCGGCAACGAGGCCGACGACTGTGCGCCGGCCCTGGGGATCATCAGCCGTGCTCACAACTCCGGTTGGCTTGTTGAGGAGGACGTAGACCTGGTCGGGTTTGATTGGAAGCGGTATACCGTCTACCCGGACCCGATCCCGGGTGGGATCGACCTTCTGGCCGAGATGGGCCGGGGCGTCGTTCACGGTCACCCGACCCGCCCGGATCATCTCCTCAGCGGCGCGCCGCGAGGCGATACCGGAATGGGCGATCAGCTTTTGGAGGCGCTCGATGGGTCCTCCGGGCGAAACGGGCGTTCCAGGGCCTCCACCACATCGGGTGGCGGCACGTGATCGGCCAGCGGCGGCAGTTCGTCCACCGATGTCAGACCGAGTCTTTCCAGAAAGGTCTCGCTCGTCCCGTAGAGCAGAGCCTGTCCCGATCCCGGTGCGGTCCCGACGACGTCGATGAGTCCGCGCCGTTCCAGGGTGCGCAGGGCCTGTTCGGAGTCGACGCCGCGGATGTCGGACACCTGACCTCGCGAGATGGGCTGTCGATAGGCCACCACGGCGAGGGCCTCGAGTGCGGCCCGCGACAATCTGGTGGCTGAGGGGCTGGCGGCATACCGCTCCAGATAGGGATGGAGGTCGGGGCGGGTGTACAGCCGCCAACCTGCTCCCGCCTCGCGCAACACCAGGCCGCTACCGGAGGCGGCGAGACGATCGGCCAGGTCGGCCAGTCCTTGCTTCACATCGGCAGGTGGGAGTTCGAGGACCTCGCTCAGCTCCGTGATGGGAACGGGCGCTTCAGCGACGAAGAGGATCGATTCGATGGCGGCGATGGTGTCCACTACTCCTCCTCGCTGTCCCATTCGCTGACCAGATCGCCCCCTTCACGGTCGGTGGCACGCACCGTTATCGCCGCATCGATATCGGTCTGGCGCGCTTCGACGAGGCCCCACCGCGCCAACTCGAGCACGGCGAGGAAGTAGGCAACGACGTCGAGAGGGCGGTCGAGATGAGCCGTCAGGCGGGCGAAGTCCGTCTCCATCTCCACGTCGAGGCGGCGCCGCAGGTCGGCGATCGCATCTGAGACCGAGGGGAGATCCAAGTCGAGGTGGTCCAGGTCGGGGCTGGCGGCCCGCCTCAGCAAGACCCTCTCTGCCAGTGCGGCCAACCCGGCGGCATCCGTGGGGATGCGCGCCTCCACCCGAACTTCCTCGACTTCGATGTCGAGCCCCGACATCCGGGGCAGGAGCAGGGAGGTGCTCTCCAGACGCGCCGCCAACACCGCGGCCACGTCCTTGAAGGTGAGGTTGGCGAGGAGTCGGGAGAGGAGGCGGTCTCGCTCCTCGGCCAGCAACAGTTCTTCGTCGAGGTCGACGGTGGAGTCCTCGGGGAGCAGGGAGCGGGCCTTGAGCTGGACCAGGGTCGCTGCAATGACGAGGAACTCGGAAGTGACCTCGAGATCGAGGCGCTTCATCAACTCGATGTAACCCAGGTATTCGGCGACCAGATCGGCCAGGCTGAGGTCGGTCACCTCCACCCGGTGCGACGTGATGAGTTGCAGCAGGAGGTCGAGAGGACCTTCGAAGACGGGGGTCTTCACCTCGTAAGACATGGTCGCCTCATCGTATTGCCGTGCCCGGCTCCGGATCGTTCAATCATCGTCGGCGTCGACGAGAGTCTTCCAGGCGTCTTCGTCGAATCCGGCGGGTCTCGTACCGTGGTGATGGCGAGCGAAGGCGACGACGAACTCGTCGCACCCGAGTTGCTCCAGTTCCTTCGCGCCGAGCTCGGCGTGATCGAGGTAGCGGCGAAAGCGACCGCGCACCGGGATGCGAATCAAGGAGAGCGCCGCAGCGAGGGAACGCCCCACGGTGCCCAACCCGGAGTGTCTCTTCCCCACGTCGTGCAGAAGGGCGGCGCGGGCCCACTCGATCCTGCCGGGGTTGCTGTCGAGCACCGCCGCCGCGCTCCGCACGGCGTGATCCAGATCGGGCACCGGCTGGGCCCAGAACACGTCGGCCTCCCGGGGCGAGAGCACCACCGCGACGAGACGCTGCGACTCGGCATCGGGCCGCCGTGCCCGCCAGGATCCGAAGAAGCGGCGTGCGAGATGTGCGAGGTGCCTCATACGACCAACCGGAGAATCCAGCGTATCCACGAGCCGAGGAAGTTCAGCGAGTCCTCGAAGACGAACAGCAGGACGATCAGGATGAGAAAGCCGTACTGCGAGATGCGGGCGTAAACGAGCCGTCCCCGGGCGGAGAGCACGAGCGGGAGGAGCCGGCTCCCGTCCAGAGGGGGGATGGGCAGCATGTTGAACACCGCGAGGGCCGCATTGACCACGAGGAACCCCATCAGGACGCGGGCACCGAGCGACGAGTCGGTGAGGAAGACGACTTCTCCAACCTGGCCGAACGGGCCTATCCGGGCGACCAGAGCGGCCAGCAGGAGGTTGCTCGCCGGTCCCGCCAGAGCGGTGACTGCCATACCCCTGGTGGGATGAGCGAAGCGGTGCGGGTTCACCGGCACCGGCTTGGCCCAACCGAAGACGTTCTGGCGAGCCAGCGCCAACATCGCAGGAAGGATCACCGACCCGAACGGGTCGACGTGCTTGACGGGATTGAGCGTCAGCCGCCCTGCGTCCCGTGCCGTCGTGTCCCCGAGTCGCAGCGCGAGCGCGCCGTGAGCCACCTCGTGCACGATCACCGACGGTGCCAGGACGGCGATGAACAGTAGAGCGTCGAGAAGCGCGTTCTCGTGGATCAAGCGGGTGCTACTTCGTCTTGGCCTTGCAGTCGACGCAGTAGATCGACTCGGGGCGGAACTCCAATCGAGCACGAGGGATCGGCTTGCCGCAATTGGCGCACGTCCCGTAGGTCCCGTCGGCAACGCGCTCCAGTGCGACGTCGACGTCGTCGAGCATGCGCTTCAACGACTCCACGAGGCCCAACACCTCGGTCCGCTTGGCGGTGGCGGCGGCCGCGTCGGCAAACCCCTCTCCAAAGTCGACGTCATCACGCAACTCACCGTCCTCGGTGGCTCCTAGTTCGGACAGCTGGTGAACCAGATTGGCGCGCTCGTCGCGCAGCGCCTGTTCGGCATCGGCCATCGTGTCTCCTGGATCGCGCGGCGCTGATCTCAGCTTCGGGGATGGGACGTCGCAAACACCTCGAGGAGATGCTGCGGTGACACCCGTGTATAGATCTGCGTAGTCGCGATCGTAGCGTGGCCGAGGAGCTCTTGGACGGTTCGTAGGTCCGCACCCCCCTCCACCATGTGCGTGGCGGCGCTGTGGCGCAGAACGTGTGGGGAGACACGCTCCGCGGGGATGCCGGCTCGGCCGGCGTGCTTCTTCACGATCGACCACATGCTCTGGCGGCTGAGCCGCCCGCCGCGCATGTTCAAGAAGACTGCTCCTCCTGCCGCGGTCGTGCGCAAGGTGGACCTCTCCGGTAGCCAGCGTCGCAACGCCTCCCGGGCGGGGTGTCCGAGTGGAACCACCCGCTGCCGATCGCCTTTGCCGGTCAATAGTGCCGAGGCATCGCTGAGATCGATGTCGAGCTCGTCGATGGCCACCGCCTCGGAGACCCGGGCCGCAGTCGAATAGAGGAACTCGAGAACCGCAGAGTCCCGAATCCCGGAGGCAGTGCTGAGATCCGGGGATTCGAGCATTGCGAGCACCTCATCGGTGGTGAGCGCCTTGGGGAGCGGCCGTGTGCGGCGCGGTCCGTCGAGGAGGGCGGTCGGATCGGACGTTTCCTGACCCTCTGTGAGCAAGAAGCGATGCAAACCCCGAATGGCCGCGATCTTGCGGGCGATGGTGCTCGGGGCGAGTCCGCGGGCGGCCAGAGAGGCGACGAAGGCGGAGACCAGTTCGGTGTCCGGTCTGCGATCGGCCAAGAAGCGGAGATACTGCTCCAGGTCGCGGCGGTAGGCGGCGATGGTGGAAGGCGCCAGCCCGCGTTCAACGCGTAATACGTCCAGGTAGTCGGTGAGCTGGCGGGCGGTGGCCATGGGCCTCCCCCGAGGGCCTGTTAGGACCGATCGGCGACGCGATCGGTGACGGTGGGCTCTTCCGCCGCTGCCGAGCTGCGGCGTCGCCGCAGGGCGGCCTCTATGAACCCGTGGAACAGCGGGTGGGGGTCGTCGGGACGCGACTTGAACTCCGGGTGAAACTGAGATGCCACGAAGAAGGGATGGTCGGGCAACTCGATCACCTCGACGAGCTGTTCGTCCGGAGAGAGTCCGGCCGGCAGCATGCCCGCCTCTTCGAGGTCCTTGCGGTACTTGTTGTTCACCTCGTAGCGGTGGCGGTGACGCTCGTAGATGAGTTCTTCGTCGTACAGCCGGCGGGCATGTGAGCCCTCCGCCAGCCTGGCGGCGTAGAGGCCGAGACGCATTGTTCCGCCCAGGTCCTCGACTCCCTGCTGGGAGTCCATGAGATCGATGACCGGGTGGGTGGTGGTCGGATCGAATTCAGCCGAATTGGCGTCGGCGAGGCCGAGACGCGATCTGGCGAACTCGATCACCGCACACTGCAGGCCGAGGCAGAGTCCGAGGAAGGGGATCTTTGACTCGCGAGCGAAGCGCACCGCCTGAATCTTGCCCTCGATACCGCGAACCCCGAAGCCGCCGGGAACGATCACGCCGTCGACGCCCTCGAGCTGTGTGCTGCCCAGCATCCCTTCCATGTCGTCGGAGGCGATCCAGCGCAGGTCGAGTGCGACGTCGTTGCTGAGCGCTCCGTGGCGGAGGGCTTCCGCCACCGAGAGGTAGGCGTCGGGGAGGTCGACGTACTTGCCGACGAGAGCGATGGTCACCTGCTCGGTGGCGCGATCCATCCGCTCTACCAACTCCCGCCAGCTGTCGAGGTCGGGGGGATCCGTCTCCAGTTGCAGGCCCCGGCAGACCACATCGTCCAGGCCTCCCTCGTGAAGACTGAGGACGACCCCGTAGATGTTGTCGGCGTCGGGAGCGTTGATGACCGCGTGGACGGGCACGTCGCAGAAGAGGCTGATCTTGCGCCGCTCGGCATCGTCCACGGGTCGAGCGGAGCGCACCACGATCGCCTGGGGAGCGATTCCCCTGCTGCGCAGGTCGGCCACGCTGTGCTGCGTCGGCTTCGTCTTCAGTTCCTCCGAGGGGTCGAGATAGGGAACCAGCGTGACATGGACGATGACAGCGTTCTCGGGGCCGACCTCGTTGCGAAGTTGGCGGATCGCCTCGAGGAAAGGGAGGATCTCGATGTCACCGACCGTCCCTCCGATCTCGGAGATGACCACGTCTACTTCCGTGCGCTCCCCGAGACGGCGGATTCTCGACTTGATCTCGTTGGTGATGTGCGGGATCACCTGCACCGTGTCGCCGAGGTAGTCGCCGCGGCGCTCCTTCTGGATGACCGCCGAGTAGATGGAACCAGTGGTCACGTTGGAATCGCGCCGCAGGTTCGTCCCGGTGAAGCGCTCGTAATGGCCCAGGTCGAGGTCGGTCTCGGCGCCGTCGTCGGTGACGAAGACCTCGCCGTGCTGGAACGGGTTCATCGTCCCCGGGTCGACGTTGATGTACGGGTCGAGCTTCTGGTTGACGACGCGCAGGCCGCGAGCACGGAGAATTCGGCCGAGGGAGGCGGCAGTGATGCCTTTCCCGAGGCTGCTGACGACACCGCCGGTGACGAAGATGTACTTGGTCATATCCCTCGGGATTAGGACCGTAGCAGACCGGTCGCACAGCGCCGGACCTCCTCGGCGGGACGGAGCCCGTCAGGCGTCGTGCAGGTGGAACTTGCGCTTGACGGCGGCGGCGAAGTGCTGAGGCTCGAGCCTGACCAGGCGCACAACCTCCGAGCCGGCGGTCACCGTCACCGACTCGCCGGGCTGCATCAAGCCGTAGTCGCGTCCGTCGCCGTTGAGCCGTGCCGGCCGTTCCCCGGCCAGCTGAAGGTGGAGCACGGTCTGAGGAGAGAACACGATGGGCCTGCCGAAGAGGGTGTGGGGGGCGACGGCGGTGACCGCCAGCGCCTCCAGGTCGGGATCGAGCAGCGGCCCGCCCGCCGAGAAGGTGTACGCCGTGGAGCCGGTGGGCGTGGCCACGATCACACCGTCGGCGCGGTATTCCACGAGCTGTTCGTCGTCTGCGGAGACGCCGACGCGAATGATGTGCTGGCTGGCGTCCTTCTCGACGACGACGTCGTTGAGGGCTTGCAGCAGTGTTCCCTCCGAGGTCTCCGCCTCCAGCGTCATCCGTTCCGTGATCGAGTAGTCGCCGCGCTGCAGTGCAGCAAGGGCCGGAGTCACCTCGTCGGGCTGGACCTCGGCGAGGAACCCGACGTTGCCGGCATGGACGCCGACCACGGGGAGTCCTGTGCCGAGAGCGCGGCGGGCCGCCTCCAAGACCGTTCCATCCCCTCCCACAGCGACGACCACGTCGGCCTCCAGGTCGTCTCCCTCGCGCGGTATCGAGCCGGGGACGCGTTCCGCGTCCACGGCATCGACCGAGACCTCGATGCCCAGCGCCGCCGCAGCACCGGCCACCGCGGCGGCCAGATCGGCCGCAACGGTTCGGGAGGGGTGGAGAACCAGCGCGATTCTCACCGTCGCACCACGTCAGCGATCTCGTCGGCAGAAAAAGCCTTGTCCGTTCCGTGCACGCCGTGGACGAAGAACTCGCGGTTTCCCTTGCTCCCCGTGATCGGAGACGCGGCGGCGCCGCCGACGGAGATCCCGGCATCGGTCATGGCGCCGGTGACGGCGCGGATCGCGTTTTCGTGGTCTTCGGGGTCGCGCACGATGCCGCCGCGGCCGACGCGATCGGGCCCTACTTCGAACTGTGGCTTCACAAGCACAAGGTAGTCGGCGGAGGCCTCCCCAACTCTGGCCAACTGATCGGCTAGACGTGTCACCGAGATAAAGGACACATCGACAACGACAAGATCGAACGGTGCTCCCAACTCGACGGGATTCGCCTTGCGGAAGTTGGTGCGGTCGAAAACGGTCACCCGCGGGTCCTGGCGAAGTCGCCACAACAGCTGTCCGTACCCGACGTCGACCGCGGCCACCGACGCCGCCCCGGCCTGCAGCAGGACATCGGTGAATCCTCCCGTGGAGGCCCCGACGTCGAGGGCGCGGCTTCCGGTCGGATCGATCCCGAAGTGGCCGATGGCGTATGCCAGCTTCTCACCGCCCCGGCTCGCCCATTGAGCGCCGCCGTCCCGCCGCAGGATGGCCGAACCGGACGCCACGAGCGTTGCCGCCTTGAGTATGGACGACCCGTCGACGGTTATCGCACCGGAAGCGATGAGACGCTTGGCCTCGTCGCGCCCCGAGGCGAGGCCGCGGCGCACCAGTTCGGCGTCAAGCCGGCGGCGCAGGCGGGTCCTCCGGGGACTGCTCGGGGTCGAGCTCACGGGAGAGTTCTGCGGCTGCCACGTCGGCAATGTCCGGGGCGTCGGCGGGGTCGGCCTCCTCCAGTTCCGAGAGCAGTTCATCCATGGGCGTATGATCCATGACCGGCATTATCGCCGCGCCCTGCAACAGGACGATGCCAATGCTCCCCATCAGGGACGTCAATCCCACCGCCATCCGCCCGCTGCTGACCTGGCTCATCGTCGCCGTGAACGTCGTCGTGTTCCTGTTCGTCCAACCCCAGAGCGGAGTCGAGGCCGAGGATTTCAGCTACCGCTACGCCGCCATCGCCTGCGAATTGACGACGGGTGATCCCCTGGAGGTCGAGGAACGGCAAAGAGGAGTCTGCCGGGACGCCTCGACGGGCCCCGGCGAGTTTCCAGACAAGAGCCTTCCCGGCTCGGTTCTGGCCTCGATGTTCCTCCACGCCGGCATCGCTCACATTCTCTTCAACATGTGGAGTCTGTGGATCTTCGGGAACAACGTCGAGGAGGCGTTCGGGCATCTCGGCTTCGCCCTCATGTACCTCCTCAGCGGGGCTGCCGCCACGCTGGGTTTCGTCCTCTTCAATTCCGACCTGACGATCCCGCTCGTGGGTGCCTCGGGAGCCATTGCGGGGGTCATGGGCTCCTATCTGGTTCTCTTCCCCCGCCACCAGGTGATGACCTTGATCTTTTTCAGGATCGTTGCCATTCCTGCGGTCGCCTTCCTCGGGATCTGGTTCGTCAGCCAGTTCGCCATCAGCAGTGAGAGCGGAGTGGCTTGGGAGGCCCATGTCGCCGGTTTCGTGTTCGGCGTTGTGGTGACGATCCCCTTCCGCCGGCGCCTGTTGGGCAACACCCTGGCGGGGGCGGAGGCCCTGCGCGCGGGCTACTGAGCGAAGGCGCCGACCAGATCGGAGATGCTGTCGATGACCGCGTCGGGGTGCCATGCTTCCGGTATCGCAGCGACATCCTGGGTGATGCCGCTCAACACGAGCACGGCGCTCCAACCACCCCTTCTTGCGAGAGCGATATCGGTCTCTGCGCGGTCACCGATCATCCACGTGGTGCCGGAATCGAGCAGCTCACTGATCTGGTCGACCATCGCAGCATGGGGCTTACCGGCCACCTCCGGCTCTCTTCCCGCGGCAACCGAGATCGCCGCCACCAGAGCTCCGGCCCCCGGTTCGGCCCCACCGGCAACGGGAAAAGTGGCATCCGTGTTGGTGGCTATGTAGCGGGCACCCCGCCGTATCGCGCTGGACGCGGCCTCCAACTTCGCGTAGGTGATCTCACGGTCGAGCCCGACGACCACGGCGCGGGCGTCGTTGCCATCTGCCGTCACGGAGCGGCCTGCGGCGCCCAGCGTTTTACCGAGTCCGGCCTCACCGACCACGAATACCGGGTCGTCGACATGGGTGAGACACCCGGCCGCGGCGACTGCCGACGTGACTACGTCTTCCTCGCCGACCTCGAAGCCGGTCGAGGCCGTGATGCGGTCGGCGATCTGACGCGTCGTCTTCGTGGCGTTGTTGGTGGCGAACAGGATCCGGACGCCGGCAGCGTGTGCGGCCGCCAGTGCTTCACCCGACCCGGGTATCGATTGACCTCCGAGGAAGACGACGCCGTCGAGGTCGAGCACGACGTTGCTCGGGGGCGGCAGTGAGGCTAGAAACGGCTCCATGCTTGCTCCGTTCGCCGCGCTGCGTCCCCGGGCTTCGGGGATACCGCACTCCCGTTTGGAGCGAGCGGCCAAAGCGCTGCGGCTCGATCCGGCAAGTTACCAGTCGGTGCAGGGCATCGAATACGACCTGACTTCTCCTTCGCTGTTCCGCTGGGATATCACCTTCGACGAGGGCAAACGAGTCGCAGGGCTCGTGGGCCTCTATCCCCTGGACCTGCTGATCCCTCATGAGTCCACGACGCCGCAAGCCGTTTTTCGGCCGCGGCACCCGGTGCAGATTCGGCCCGTCATGGCTCTTGTCGCCGAGCCCCTACCGCCGTTGGAGGCTCTGGGACCCGAGATCGTGTTCGAAGGCAATCATCGTCATGCGGTCACACCGGTGCGCGGCGACGGTTTCGAGCCCGCAGCGGCGGTGATCGCCGACGGCCATCACCGCGTGGCGGCCTCGCTGCGCGAGGGGGGCGACCCGACGATCATGACGATGATGGTCAGCAGTGCCGGAGCCGGTCTGGACGCGGGGGCGTTCCATCGCGTTTTCCCGCAGGGGTCGCAGTTGCCCGAGGCCATCGAAGGCTGCACGGTGGTCGAGGAGTCGCCACAGGCCGCGGTGGCCGCTGGGCGAATAGGGGTTGCCAGCGCGGCGGGATCGATAGGGATCGATACCACGCCTGCCGCGTCCGAGTTTCCTGCGTTCTTGAGTGGGCTTCCCGCCGGCCTCGCTTCTCGCATCGTGCTGCCGGCATTGGGGCTGAACGAGGACGATGCCTCTTACGTCGGAGACCTGGACGCCGCGATTGCGAACGCTGTGGCGGGCACGTCGGTCGTACTTCCCCCGTCGCGCGTAGAGGCAGTCATCGCAGCGGCCCGCGAGAGCTTTCCGCTGCCTCCCAAGGCGACGCGATTCCGGCCCAAGCCGATCCGCGGCTTCTTGATGCGCCGTCTCTAGGCCTTGCCGCCAAAGGCCGAGATCGTGCTTCCGAGCAGCTGCACCGTGAGCGCCAGCGATTCCTCGCTGACGCGTTCATCGTGCCCGTGGAACATGCGGAGAAAGTCGCCGAACCCCACCCTGTCGTCGAAGAGACCGACGCCGTAACAGACGGTCCCGCGGCGGCGGAAGAAGCGAGCGTCGGTCCCGACCGGGATCAGAGAGGGGACGAGGCGAGCGTCGGGCCTGATCTCAGCCAGCGACTCCTCCAGTGCTTCCCACAAGGGTCCTTCGGCGGGGGAAGCAGATGCCTCGGTGGCCTGCATCGTGATCACCTCGAGCTCTCCCTCGAGGGCAGGTCCGAGCACTTTGCGGAAATGGTCGTTGACGTCGGCATTCTCTTGACCCGGCAGCGACCTGACGTCGATCTCCGCTTCGGCCGAATCGGCGACGACATTGGCCTTCATACCGCCGCGCAAGACGTTGGGGCTGATGGTCATGTGCGTGCAAGCGTGAACCCACCTGGCGAGGCCCAGATCATCGAGGGCGATACGGTCGATGGCGGCATCGACGAGGTCGGGATCCAGCAACTCCGCGGCGATGTCGCCGGGATCCCACGCCTCGACGAACTGGCGCCACTCGTCGCTGATGGCGACCGGTGAGGGAGCCGTCGCCAGCCGTGCCACCGCCTCGGCTACCGGGCGCAACGCGTTGGCGGTGGCATAGGGCTGGCTGCCGTGGCTCGGCTCGCCGCTTCCGATGACGCGCCTCCATTGCGGCCCCTTCTCTGCAACGGTCACAGGTAGGCCCGGACCCGACCGGCCTTCGATCATCGGCGTGCCGATCTCGGTGAGCAGGTAGTCGCATTTGACGGCTTCCCACGCGTTGTCGACGAGCCAGCCCGCGCCCAAGGTGCCGGCTGCTTCTTCATCGGCTACCCCCAGGAAAAGAAGGTCACCGGCTGGCTGTGGCGCCGATCCGTCGAGATACCGCTTGAAGACGACGGCCATCGCCGCGGTTTGGTTCAGCATGTCCACTGCTCCCCTACCCCAAACGAACCCATCACCGCGATGGCCGGCGAAGGGGTCGACCGACCATCCCTCAGGTGACACGGGGACGACATCTGTGTGTCCCATGAGCATGATGGAAGGCGCGTCGGGATCGGAACCGGGCACTTTGCACAGGATCGAGCGGCGGCCGGGGTGAGGTTCGAATTGCTCTCCCGCGGCGCCCAAGTACGCCTCCAACGTCGCCACGGCTCGTTCCTCGCCGCCGGAGTCGGGTGTCCCATCGTTGACGCACGCGTCCTGGATGAGAGCGACCAGCAGCTCGGCTACTTCGCCCGCTTCGACGTCATCCCACATGACGGTTCCTTTCGATCACCGCGTCGGAACGGTACGGGAAGCAACGCTCCCTTGCCGATCGGCCGGTCGTCATCCTTCGTCGCGGTGCATGACGATGCGGCGCGCCTTGAAGCGGTTCGATTCGAAGAAGTTCTTTGCTTCCCGATGCCCGGGCGCGACGACCGCATCGAACAGGGTCACCCCGTCGGCGATCGCATCGTTCAGAAACCTCTCCATCATTGCCTCGGCGACGCCCACACCGCGCGCCTCGGGGTGGGTGAAGATGAACTCGACGGTGGCGAGCCGAGAGTTCCCGGCTTGCGGCAACAGCGGCGTCGGGGCGGCGATGAGGAAACCAACCGGAGCCGAGTCGATCGCACCGACGTAGACCCATCCTTCGCCGTCGAGGCGCTCTGTGAGTGCCTCCGGAAGCGGTTCGGGGAGCCCGTCTGTCAACGCCCAGACGGGCTTGAGCGCGGTCATCTCCGCGGCAAGCCTCTCGTAGAGGGTGACGAGTTCGGGGATGTCGGCGGGAGCGGCGGGACGCGCCGTAATTCTCATCACGCGTCGCAGCGTAGGGTTGCCGTCAAGCGCAGTCGCGGCAGAGCTTCTTCCGCTTGTCGGCGAGTTGGCTTCCGGCTTTCACCAAGAAGCAGTTGGCACAGACGAACTCTCCGGCGCCCGCGGAGTCGGCTGCCGATTCGAGGGAGATGGCAGCCCTTCGGATCTGGCGAAGCTCTTCGGCCTCGTCCACGGGGAGACTCTCGGCCTCTTCGTCCTCGGTGAGCATCTCCAGCTCTTCCGCCTCGAGTTCGTCGAGGGCCTCCCTTTCTGAAGAACCCTCGTCGTCGCCGTCGGCCTCCTCCCCCTCGGCCGTTCCCGCATCTTCGAGGTCCTCGAGTTCCTCGAGGTCGTCGAGGCCCTCGATTGCGTCGCCGTCCCAATCGTCTCCCGGCTCCTGCGGTTCGAGCGTCTCGTCGAGTGTCTCGGCCATGGTGTTTCGCCTCAGCGGGGATCGGCGGCCGGAGTATATCCCCGGCGGAGCACCCCGCCACCGTACCGGTCCGGCGGCATCGCCGGGCCTTGGCAGTGGCCGGTTGCGGGGGAATCCGACGCTAGATCCACAGGTCGAAGGCCAGAGGAATCAATGCGACGGTGAAGGGACCGAGACCAGCCGAGACCCCATCGGCCCGTACCGACCAGGCCTCGGGAACGACGACCTGCGAGGCGGTGGCACGACGCCGCCACACACCCGGCCGACCGGCATGGAGTCCCCGTCGCGCGGCCGCCCAGGCGCGCCGCCTCTGCAGCAGCGACCCACCGAAGGCGTGAATGTCGAGCATTCCGTCCATGAGGGCCGCCCTGGGAGCGATGTTGCGATCGCCGAGGTGCTGTGCGTTCGCGGCCACGACGAGAGATCCGCGCATCTCGTGTTTGCGGCGATCGGTGGTGATCGTCACCGTTTCGGGTCGGCGCCACGTCCATCGTCCCGGCCACCTGGAAGCAGAGGCCGCGGCGACAAAGAAGCGATGACCCGCATTGGTGGTGACCTGCCCCAGATCGGCCGGATAGCGGGTGCCATCCCTCAGGCGGGCGACCGCGGTCGTCGAATCGAGGCCGAACATCCGATGTAGCGCAGAGGGCCCCGCAGGCAACAACGCGAGGGCGGGGCGAGCGCCCGTCTCGTGAACGCTGCCTGCTGCGGTCGCCAGATCGCAGTCGGCACCGACAACGGCGATCCGCTCCGCGCCGTTTCTGGCCGCGGCGCCCGCCAACAACGCGACATCGGCTTCGTCGTTCGCGACCTGCAGAGGCCCCGCATCGGCTGCTTCGATCGGGGCAGTCGTACCGGGGGCGGTGATGACCAGCCAGGTCATCTCACACCGCTCCGGCCGCCGCCACTACGCCCCTATCCATGCGGCGTATCGCCTCACGCATCCGATCGCCGGGCACCACTCCAAGGTCGTCGATCTGGCGAAGCAGATCTATGAGCTGCCGGGCGTTACGCACGAAGTCCCCCACGTCGGGAGCATCATCTTCGAACAGGTCGGCGAGGCTCGCTCCTTCTGCCCATCGCAGCGCCACCGAGGAGAAACCGGGATCCGCCTCCCGGCCGGGCTGGAGTCCGTTCTTGCGTTCGCTCTCGGCCACTCGCTGCCAAAGCCGGTCGATGGCTTCGCCGGCGCTGCTCAGCTCTGCCGGCCAGGTGCGGGGTCCCTCGTCGTGTCTCGGCTCGAATGTGAATGCGGCGACAACCGCCGCAGTCGTCTCGGGCGCCAGCGATTCGAGAACGCCGGTGGCGAGAGCCTCGGCGAGCAGCAGGTCCAGGGGGTTGTAGATCGTGCGAAGCCGTTGCCCGGTGGCGGTCAGCGTCCACCCGTCCAGGTAGCCGAGGTCATCGAGGACGGAGGTGATCGCGGCAAAGCGACGAACGATGGCGGGTCCCACGGCTCCGGCCTGGCGACGACGCGACTCGATGCGAGACGCGAGGCGCCGCGCCGCCCGCGCCGCCTCGAGATGCGGCCCTAGATCGAGGTCCGAGCCCGCCTCGGCGTAGGCGGAGGTCGGCTCGTGGGTCGGCCGGAAGTCGCGGAGCAGTGCTGCCACCCGAGCCCGGTATCCGGCGTCGCGTGGCCGAAAGGGACGCGCCAGCTCGACCTGACCTATCTGACGAAGCGATGCCGGGAACTGCCGTGATGCGAACCGTCGGGCATCACCTTCCTCCGTGACTGCGAGCACGCGCGGCTGCTTGCCCCGGCCGACCGCCAGGACTACGGCCCGCCGCCGTCGACCCTTCTCCGACCACTCCAGCACGGACCCGGGGAACGTCGTAGCGACAAATCGGCCGATCACAGCCGCATGTGAGGTCCCGGCGGCGTCCAGCTCGGCCCAAATGTCCACGGCGGGGTGCTCGGCAGCAGCGCGCAGCTCGTCGAGGCGCTGCTCATCTGCCTCCAGGCCTTCGACAAGTGCCGCCTTCCGCCGCGATCGGGCGAATTCGGCGAAAGATGCCCCGAGCAAATGCTGGGTTCGATGGCGGTCGTAGCGAGCCACGAGGTTCACTGCCATGTTGTAGTTGGGGCGGAAACTGGAGCGCAGCGGATGACTTCCTCGGGCGGCGATTCCGGCAACGCGCTCGAAGCCGACATGGCGCGAGTGAAGAACGACCGCCGTTCCGGCGGTGTCGATGCCGCGACGCCCGGCCCGGCCGGTGAGTTGCGTGAAGTCACCTGGTTGCAGGGTCTCGTGCGACTCGCCGGTGAATTTGGTGAGCGACTCCAGCACGACGGTTCGAGCGGGCATGTTTATCCCGAGCGCCAGCGTCTCCGTGGCGAAGACCAGCTTGACCAGTCCCATGCCAAACAGCTGCTCCACCGCCTCCTTCATGGCGGGCACCATGCCGGCGTGGTGAGGTGCGACGCCTGCGGCGAGCAGCTCCAGCCAGGCGTCGAAGCCGATCACGTCGAGGTCACCTGGATCGAGATGGGCGGTAGCGCGGCGGGCATGTTCGACGATCTCCTCACTCTCCTGGGGGCTCGTGAGCCGCAGCCCTCGATCCACGACCGCGGCGGCTGCTGCCTCGCAGCCTTTGCGAGAGAAGATGAAGTAGATCGCCGGCAGCAAGCCGCGACGGCGAAGGAGTTCACACGACTCGTGACGGCGAGGCTCGACGTAGCGGTGGCGCCTTCCTCGGTCGCGTCGCAGCATCGAACTGAGCCGCTCGTTGGGCCGGTCGCCGGAGAATGCGGGGAACAGACGCAGCTCGTGGCCTGCGAACCGATCGCGCACCAGATAAGTCACCTCCAGGGGGACCGGCCGATCCCGCTCGACGACGAGTGAGGTCGGCCCCCGCCGGGTCTCGATCCAATCGGCGAATTCAGTTGCGTTGGCCAGCGTGGCCGAGAGGCAGACGAGGGCGATGGACCGGTCGAGGTGGATGATGATCTCCTCCCAGACCGCGCCCCGCTCCCGATCCTGCAGGTAGTGGACCTCGTCGAGGATCACGGCTGAGACATCGGCCAGATCCGGGCTTGCGGCGTACATCATGTTGCGGAGCACTTCCGTCGTCATGACCACTATTGGAGCGCCACCGTTGATCGAGTTGTCGCCGGTGAGGAGACCAACTGCCGCAGCACCGTGCACGGATCGCAGTTCGGCGTATTTCTGATTGGAGAGAGCTTTGATCGGGGTGGTGTAGAAGGCCCTGGTTTTGCGGCTCAGCGCGCGGGCGATCGCCGCTTCCGCCACCACGGTCTTGCCTGAGCCTGTCGGAGCCGTCACCACGACCGTCTCGCCACGGTCGATGGCAGCCGCAGCCTCGGTCTGGAACTGATCGGGCGCAAAGGGAAGCCCGGCCAGGTACGCGCTTGCGCTCACCGCCTCAGTGTGAACCGGACGATCCAGATGGTCGTCTCATAGAGGACGTAGAGAGGCCCGGAGAGAAGAAGGAGTGTCAGGGGATCACCGCTCGGCGTGACGACCGCACCAATGGTGACGATGAGCAGAATCGCCCAACGCCGGCCTGCGGCGAGCTGCCTCCATCCGACGACGCCCATCGCTGCGGTGGCATAGAGGAACACGGGGAACTCGAAGGCGATGCCGAAAACCAAGAGGAAGCGAAGGGCGAAGGTCAGGTAGAAGGAGCCGCCGATGACCGGATCGAGCGAGTCCCCGCCGAAGTCGATGAGGAAGCCGAGGCCGCGCTGCAGCGACCAGTACCCGAAGGCGATGCCTCCGAGGAAGAGAACGACCAGCAAGGAGACGATGGGGATGACCAGGCGCTTCTCCCGTTTGGTCAGGGCCGGGACGATGAAGGCCCACAGCTGATAGATGATCACCGGGCTGGCCAGGACGAAGCCTCCAAAGAGGGAGAGACGCATGAACAGGGAGAAGGCCTCGGTGGGGCGGAAGAAGACCAGGTCGCGCTCCTTGACAACAGCCTCGTATGGGGCCACCAGGACGTCGAAGATCCACTCACGAAAGACGAACGCGGCTATCGACCCCGCCAGCACGGCCAGTGCTGCCTTGAGCAGCCTCGCCCTCAGCTCGGTGAGGTGCTCCATGATCGGCTGGTCGCGGACTTGGCTCATTCGGCGGATCCGGCCGTGTCGTCGGGAGGGTCATCGAGGGTGGAACCCAACTGGCGGCGCACGTCGTCGAGGGGCTCGCGGGCCTCGTCCAGCTCCTTTTCCAACCCACTCTTGAGCTCCTGCGCGGCCTGGGTTATCTCACGCGCCACCTTGCCGATCTTGCGTGCCATCTCGGGCAGCCGTTTTGGACCGAAGACCAGGAGTGCAACCAGGGCGATCGTCACCATCTCGGCAGGGCTCACACTGAACACGCCCAAATGCTAGAGCCGGCTCCCAGGGTGGAAACCGGCTCATGTTCTACGGGGCAGATCGGGTCAGTTGAGCTGTTCCGCCCAATCGATTCGATCCAACTCTGTCGAGAAGCGTGCTATCTCGGACTCGGTGATGGGTCCGCGGGATTCCATGACTTCGTAGGCCACTCCCGTGGCCAGCAAGATGCTCACCACGCGGTGATTGGCCGGTCGGCGCTGTGTCCCGCCGCACTCGGGGCAAGAGAACACGTAGGTCCCCGTGCCGCTGGTGGCGGTCAGCTCGAGGGAGAGATCGGTGGGGATGAGCTCTACGTCGCCGCAGACCGCGCAAGTGGTTCGAATGGTCGTCATTTCTCGGATACTCCAGCCCGAGGGTGTGTTCTCCGGCCTTATCGGCACGCCCTGAGGGCCCTGAATGACCATTTGATCCGTAGTCACTCGTAGCGGTGCGGAGATCCTCCCTCGGGGCTGGTGGTGGCTGCCGCTGCTTCGTCACCGGTCCTTATCGGGCTGCGTCTCCGAGTCCCGTGAACGGTCGTTTGATCCGTAGTCACTCGTAGCGTGCGAGGATCCTCTCCCGGAGCGCGGCGGTGGCTCCCGCCACCTCGTCGCCCGCGACTAATCGGGCTGTGTCGCCGAGGCGGAGTAGAAGCCGGGCCGTCACCATCGGATCCGATGCACTGAACTCGACGACCTTCGCCTCACCGTCGTCAGACAGCACGGCGACCGGGTAGTAGTCGGCTACCCATGCCGCCGCCGGCGACAGCTCGATCCTCGCCATGACGTCTTCGACGGAGGGCGAGTACCGCACTTCGGGGACGGGAGAGGCCGCCGGAGGCTCGAACCGCTCGTCGCCGACAGTCAGATCACGGATTCGGTCGAGACGGAACACCCGCTCGGCGCTCGCCCTCCTGCAATAGCCGTTGAGATACCAGTTGCCCAACGTGCTGAACACCGCCCACGGCTCGACGTCTCGCGTGGTGGTGGCACCGGAGGCCAGCGCCGTGTAGGTGATGGAGACGACTCGTCCTTCGCTTGCCGCGGCGCGCAACTTGGCTGCGTCGTCGGGCTCTGCGCCGAGGTCCACTGCAACTGCGTCGGGGGCCGCCTCGATCACCCGCTGCAGTTTGGTGACCGCGCTGGTGAGGGCCGGGGTCCCCGCACCCGAGGAAACAACGGCCATGCCGGCGGCGAGGAGCATCAAGGCTTCTGCGGCCGTGAACCGCACCGGACGGGTGAAGTAGTCGGCGGCGTCGACTACCACTTCATCCCCGTCGATGAAGGCGTCCATCAGCTCACCCGGTCCGTAGCCGGGCAAGCCACACACCAGCACCAGGTTCAAATCTTTCAGTAGGTCGGCGCGCGAATAGCCGAATCGCTCCTGCACCTCGGCGACGGTCGCTCCCGGGTTGGCCATTACCCACGGGAGCATGGCGAGGATGCGCGAGAGGCGGGCTGCGGTGCGCGGGCTGGTCATTGAGCGGTCACGTGGTCGACGAGCCGTTGCCTTACCGCAGCCGGACGGAGTATCTCGGCGTGATCGTCGAAGGAGATCAGCCATCCGATGAACGCGTCGACTTGAGCGACGGGAATGGTGGCAACCATTCCGCCGTCTGCGCTGTCGGTGACCGTTGCGTCGGCCGTCAGCTGCCGCCGTGCCCACCACGAGACCTCGGGGTCGAAGGCGACGGTGACGGAAAGGTCGTCGTCCCCAGCACTCCAGGGTGTGTCGGGAAGCTCGTCGCGTAAGTGAAAGCCCGCCGGAACGGCGAAGGCTTCCGCGTTTCCCCGAGCCTTCGGATCGATCATCCTGTCGACGCGAAAGACTCGAATCCCGTCGCGTGTGTTCCCCACGAGGTACCAGTGTCCGCGACGGTGGGCCAAGCCGTATGGCTCGAGGGAGCGGACGCGGTCGCGATATGAAAAGGCGAGGCGCCGCCGCTCGGCGATGGCCTCGAATATGAGAGCGAGCACTTCGCCTTCGGGACCGAGGTCGGCGGTCAGTGGCTCGCCGGCGGCGACCGCCGGCGCTCCCCCGAGTTTGAAGATGGCCGCCGGTCCGGCGGCCTCACCGCCCAACCTGACCATCGACGTCGCCAACCACAGGGCTGCGCGCTCGTCATCGCTCAGCCCCGGATCGGCGAGGCCGTACTCCTCGGGGGCGATGACGTACCCCTGCTCCACCTCCCAAGCGTCGGTGTGCTCGAGGCGAAGCGGGACGCCGAGCTGGCGCAGCAGGTCTTTGTCGCGTTCGAACGTGCGCCGGAACGCCTCGTCGGTGTCCTGGTCGTAGCCGGCAACGGTGTTCCTGATCTGGTCGGCGGTGGCCGGCCGGTCCACGGTGAGGAGGAACGCGAGCAGGTTGAGGACGCGCTCGATGACGCGATTCATACGGGGAGGGTATATGGAAGGAAAGGCATTAGGCGTTAGGCATTAGGTATTAGATCCGGCCTCAATCCCTAACGCCTAGCTCCTTCCTCAGAGACCCTCGATCAGCTTGTCCACGCGCTCGTCGACGGCGCGGAAGGGGTCTTTGCACAACACGGTGCGCTGCGCCTGGTCGTTGAGCTTGAGGTGTACCCAATCGACGGTGAAGTCACGGTTGCGAGCCTTGGCGGCCTTGATGAACCTGCCGCGGAGTCGGGCTCGCGTCGTCTCCGGTGCGCTGGTGAGCGCTCGGGAGACGTCCGCATCGGTCACGATGCGTTCCATCATGCCGCGGCGCTCCAGGATGTAGTACAGCCCGCGTTCGGGAACCACGTCGTGATAGGCCAGGTCGAGCAGCGCCAGCTTGGGGTCGCCCAGCCCGATGCCGCGCCGCATCCGGTACTCCTCGATGAGGTGATACTTGGCCACCCAATCGCACTCTCGTCGCAGCGTCATCGGGTCCTTCTCGAGACCGGTGAGAAGGTGTTCCCACATGGCGACCGCAGATTCGACCTGCCGAGGGAAACCTGTGGTTCGGGAGTAGCGCATGACTCGCTCCAGGTACTCCCACTGGATGTCGAGTGCGGAGAGCTCCCGCCCGTTGCCGAGGCGAATCTTGCGGCGGCAGGTCGTGTCGTGGGAGATCTCCCTGATGGCCCGGATCGGGTTCTCGAGGGTCATGTCGCGAAACACCACGTCGTCTTCGAGCATCTGCAGCAGCGCTGTGGTCGCTCCCACCTTGGCGTACGTGACGTACTCCGACATGTTGGAGTCGCCGGCGATGACGTGGAGCCGGCGGTAGCGCTCGGCGTCGGCATGCGGTTCGTCCCTGGTGTTGATGATCGGGCGACTGCGCGTAGTAGCCGAAGAGACTCCCTCCCATATGTGCTCGGCCCGCTGTGCCATCGAGAAGACGGTTCCTCGTGCGGTCTGCAGCAACTTCCCGGCTCCCGCCCACACCTGGCGGGTCACGAAGAAGGGGATGAGCGTGTCGATCATCCGCTGGAAGTCGCCCTGGCGGCTCACCAGGTAGTTCTCGTGCGCTCCATATGAGTTGCCGGCGGAGTCGGTGTTGTTCTTGAAGAGATAGACCTCGCCCCTGATCCCCTCTTCGGACAGCCGCTGTTCGGCCGAGTGGAGAAGCCCTTCGAGGACCCGCTCCCCCGCCCGGTCGTGAGCGACGAGGTCGTAGAGGCTGTCGCACTCAGGAGTCGCGTACTCCGGGTGGCTGCCCACGTCGAGGTACAGGCGGGCGCCGTTCTCCAAAAAGACGTTGGAGGAGCGCCCCCACGAGACGACGCGGCGGAAGAGGTAGCGCGCTACTTCGTCCGGCGAGAGACGGCGCTGACCGCGCAGAGTGCAGGTGACCCCGTACTCGTTCTCCATTCCGAAGATGCGCCGTTCCACGATGGCGAGGGTACCGGCCCTCGGCCCGTTGCGGTGGTTCCCTCGTACTCTTCCGAGAGTGGATCGTTCCGTAGAGCCGTTCGTCCACCTCGCCGACGTTGGGGACCTCGCTGCCGCTCGGGTGTGCGCTGCACTACTCGGAGCGGAGGGAATCGAGGCCCGCCTTCACGGCGAGGCGTTGGGCCCTTACCCGGTGACGGTGGGTCGGATGGCCATCACTCAGATTTGGGTGCCCGAGGGAGCACTGGAGAGGGCCCGCGAGGTGATGGTGCGGGCGGAGATCGAGCACGCCCTCGGCCCCGAGGTCAGATCGGGAGCGCTGGCGCCTCGCGATGCCCTCCCGATGCGGCTGATCGCGTTCGTGCTCGTCATCACCGTGGCCGCTGCAGTGATCCGGCTTCTGATGCGGGTGTTTTGAGCCGGCTAGGCAGCGTCGATCTCGGCGGCGGGGAGACGGCGGAAGGCTCGCCGGCCGTTCTCTCGATCGACCACCGCGGCTTCCCACTCGCCGGGCGCTACCTCGGTATCAGAGGCCGAGTTGCACGCCGCCTTCGCCCAGCCGAGCACGGTGGCGAGCGGGGCGCCGTCGTCGTACGCCTCCTCCAGGCCCTCCAACAAGGCATCCTCGCGGCCACCTATGGCTGAGAATCGCCGTTCGGCGTAGAGGGTGCCGTCGTAGGTCACCTTGAAGATCTGGCTGTCTGCGGGCTCATCACCCACCTCGACGACCATCAGTTCGACTTCGTAGGGCTTCACCTCTTGGGTGAAGATGTGGCCCAGCGTCTGGGCGTAGGCGTTGGCGAGGCTCTTGGCCGTCACGTCCGAACGCGAGTACGCGTAACCGGTGAGGTCGGCTCTCCGGATGCCGCCGATGCGCAGCTGCTCGAACTCGTTGTACTTGCCTACGCCGGCGAAAGCGATCCTGTCGTATACCTCGGAGATCTTGTGCAGCGTTCGGCTCGGGTTCTCCCCGATGATGAGGATTCCCGTGTCGTACTCGACTGCCACGATCGACCTGCCACGGGAGATCCCCTTACGGGCATACTCAGCCCGATCCTTCATCAGTTGCTCTGGGGGTACGTAGAAGGGGGCGGTCATGTCGTCGACTCCATGGCAGCACGGGCCGCTGTGGCGATACGCGGCTCTTCGATCTCCCGGTATCCGTCGGCGCCGACGATCACGACGTTGGGATAGATGCCGCGCTTGAGGTCCGGTCCGCCGGTAGCGGTGTCTTCCTCGGCCGCGACCACCAGGGCGGACACGGCTAGATCCAGCGCTTCTTCCTCGCTGAGGTCGTCTCGGAAGGCGGTGCGCAAGTGAGACTTGGCGTCGCGCCCACCCGACCCCGTCGCCGTGTAGTCGGTCTCCTCATAACGGCCGCCGACGACGTCGAACGAGTAGAGCTTGCCTTGCTCGTCCTCTTCGTCGTAGCCGGCGAAGAGGGGTATCACTACCAGGCCTTGGAAGGCCATCGGGAGCTGGCGGCGCACCATCGCCGCGAGATGGTTGGCCTTGCCGTCGAGACTCAGCCGCCTGCCTTCGATCTTCTCGTAGTGCTCGAGCTCCGTCTGGAACAGTCGGATCAACTCGACCGCGACGCCGGCCACACCGGAAATGGCGACTGCGGAGAAGCCATCGGCAGGAAACACCTTCTGGATGCGTCGGTGAGCGATGAGATTGCCCGCCGTGGCGCGACGGTCCCCGGCGACCACCACGCCGCCCGGATATCGCAGCGCGATGACGGTCGTTGCCTCCGGAGGTTCCAGTCCGTTCGGATCGGGTCCTGGATCCCAGCGCGGCTCGATCCCGCGGGAGCGAAGCAGCGCTGAAAAGCTCTCTGCCGGGGTGGTCTGCTCCAGCGGGAGGCGATCACCGCGCTCTTCGTTCACTCGCCGCCCTTCTGCACGTAGTTCTTGACGAACTCCTCGGCGTTCTCCTCGAGGACGCTGTCGATCTCGTCGAGCAGGTCGTCGATCTTCTCGGCGATCTCCTCGCCTACGGGTGAGGCCTCGACGTCCTCCTCTTCGACCTCCTGGGGAGCATCCTCCCTGCGGGGCCTCTTGCGCTCTTGCTCAGCCATCAGAACCTCCGAGTGCGTGGACGAGGTCTGCAGCGGTGTCCGACCCATCGATGAGCTCTCGCACCATCGCGCGTCCGCCGCGCCGGGGCTCCATCATAGGCACCCGCTTGAGGGCCTCTTCTCCGACATCGAGTATCAACGAGTCCCAGTTTGCAGCGACAATGGCGTCGCCGAACTTCTCCACGCAGCGACCTCTGAAGTAGGCGCGAGTGCCCCCGGGTGGTGCCGCCGCAGCCTCCTCCACCGCGGCATCGTCGAAGAGGCGGCGCATTCGGCCTGCCGACACCAGGCGGTGATGCAAACCGCGCGACCGGTCTACGTCGTGATACTGCAGGTCCAGCATGCGCAGCTTGGGATCGGACCAATCGAGCCCGTCGCGCTCCCGATACCGCTCCAGCAGGACGAGTTTCGCCGCCCAGTCGAGCCGGTCGGCCGCGCGACTTGGATCGGCCTCGAGTGTCTCCAAGAGGTCGCGCCACTCCTGGATTGCCTGGTCATCCACGGCCGTGGCCCCCTCCATCTCAGCGTGCTTGGCGACGGCTTCGAGGTAATGCCACTGCATGTCGAGGGCGCTGATCGTTGAGCCGTCCAGGAGCCTCACCGTCGTGCGGAGGGAGGGGTCGTGGCTGACGCGCCACACGGCCTCCACGGGATCTGCGAGCACGAGGGCGTCTCCGAGGGTCCCGGCTTCGATCGCTTCCAGCACCAGTCGGGTGCCCGCCAACTTGACGAAGATCTGGACTTCGCTGAGGTTGGCATCGCCGATGATCACATGAAGCCTGCGGTACTTGCCTGGGTCGGCGTGGGGTTCGTCGCGGGTGTTGATGATCGGGCGCTTCAGTGTGGTTTCCAGCCCGACCTCCTCCTCGAAGAAGTCGGCGCGCTGCGTCATCTGGAAACCCACCTCGGGCCGACCGTTCTCGCTTCCGACCTTCCCCGATCCGGTGATGATCTGTCGGGAGATGAAGAAGGGCGTCAAGTGGCGGACCAGCTCTCCGAAGGGCACCGCGCGCGCCACCAGGTAGTTCTCATGGGCACCGTACGAGTTGCCTTTTCCGTCGGAGTTGTTCTTATGGATGTGCAGGCGCTCGCCCGGTCCCAGCGTCTCTCGGGCGGTGCGCATCGCTCGCTCCATCACGAACTCGCCGGCCTTGTCGTGCAGCGCCGCCTCGAGAGGGTCGGAGCACTCCGGCGTGGAGTACTCGGGGTGAGCGTGATCGACGTAGAGCCGGGCCCCGTTGGTGAGGACCACGTTGACGAGGCCGGACTCGAAGTCGGTCATGGGCGGCGGCTCGTAGCCGAACCCGCGCGCGTCACGTCCCGGGCTCTCCTCTTCGTAGGACCATTGGATGCGCGCTCGGCTGCCGGCGTAGGAGTTGATCACGAGGCTGGAGGCGAGTACCGGGTTGAAATCGGGCTGGTTGCGGATCGTGATGCCGAACTCGGTCTCTGTGCCCAGAACCGCGCCCGCCGTGCGCTCACTCACAGGTATTGGCCGGTGGTGATGGCCTCAATGCTGCGGCTTGCCCTGTCTCCTTCGATGAGGGTGCGCACGTACACGATGCGCTCTCCCTTCTTGCCCGAGATCCTTGCCCAGTCGTCAGGGTTGGTGGTGTTGGGCAGGTCCTCGTGCTCGCGGAACTCCTGTTTGATGGCATCGAGCAGATCAGCGATCCTGACGCCGCGACTGCCATCCGCGATCTCGCGCTTGATCGCCCCTTTCTTGGCGCGTCGCACGACGTTTTCGATCATCGCGCCGGAGGCGAAGTCCTTGAAGTAGAGGACCTCCTTGTCCCCGTTGGCGTAGGTGACCTCGAGGAACTGGTTGTGCTCGGCTTCGCTGAACATGTCGCCGACGACGGCCTCGATCATCTCATCGATGAGCACACCGCGGTTCCCGTCGTGACGTTCCAGCTCGGCGGCGTCGAGAGGCAGGTCGTCGTCGATGTAGATCCCGTAGATCTCACGGGCGGCGTCGGCCGTGGGGCGCTCGATCTTGATCTTCACATCGAGGCGTCCCGGACGCAGAATGGCCGGGTCGATGAGATCCTCCCGGTTCGAGGCACCGATGACGATCACGTTCTTCAGCGCTTCGACGCCGTCGAGTTCCGACAAGAGCTGCGGCACGATCGTCGACTCGACGTCCGATGAGATCCCCGAGCCGCGGGTACGGAAGAGAGAGTCCATCTCGTCGAAGAAGACGATGACGGGGACGCCCTCGTCCGACTTCTCCTTGGCACGGGAGAAGATCAGCCGAATCTGCCTCTCGGTCTCCCCCACGTACTTGTTGAGGAGCTCGGGGCCTTTGATGTTGAGGAAGTAGGAGCGGGCCTCCTCGCGACCGGTCTGATCGGCAACGGCGCTCGCCAGCGAGTTGGCCACTGCTTTGGCGATGAGGGTCTTGCCGCATCCCGGCGGCCCGTACAGGAGCACGCCTTTGGGGGCGGCCAGGCCGTAGTCGTCGAAGAGGTGCTTGTGCACGTAGGGAAGCTCGACGGCATCCCGGATCGTCTCGATCTGGGTCCCCAGCCCGCCGATGTCCTCGTAGCGGACGTCGGGCACCTCTTCGAGCACGAGCTCTTCTACCTCTGGTCTTATGAGCCGCTCGTAGACAAGGCCGGTTCGGGAGTCGATCCGGACGTTGTCCCCGACACGTATGAAGGTCTCGCGCATGGGGCCGGAGCGCTCGACGACCTTCTCTTCGTCTGCACGGCCCAGGATGATCACGCGACCGTCGGAGAGGATCTCCTTGACGGTGACCACCTCGCCGGTCGGTTCGAAGGCTCGAGCGTCGATGACGTTCATCGCCTCGTTGAGAAGGACCTCCTGGCCCTGCTCCAATTCTTTGATCTCGATGGTCGGCTCCACGTTCACACGGAGCTTGCGGCCTCCGGTGATGACGTCGAGGGTCCCGTCGGTGTTGATTCCCTGGACGAGCCCGAAAGCGTTGGGCGGCGCGGTGAGTTTTTCGACTTCCTCGCGCAGAACGGCCAACTGCTCGCGCGTCTCCTCCAAGGCGACGGAGAGCTTGTCGTTCTGCGAGACGGCCTGGGTGAGCCTTCCCTTCGACTCCAACAGGCGCTCTTCGAGGACTCGAACCCGGCGCGGCGCGTCCTGAAGGCGACGCCGTAACACGGCGATCTCCTCTTCGAGCATCTTGATCGTGCGGCGAAGTTCGTCGCTGCTCGTGTCGGCCATTTCCGCGCCTCGCTCTCGGTCCCTCACGACCGTGGACCGGGTCTCCCCGGTCCGGGTGACAAGTATACGCCCGGGGGGGAAATGCCCCTGGACTCTTGTCTTGAGTCGACTCGGTCCGTCTGTACAATCGCTCGCACCACACCAACCGGAGCACCAATGAAGGTTTGGATCGACCAGGATCTCTGCACGGGAGACGGCCTTTGCGAAGAGATCGCCCCGGACGTGTTCGTACTCCTCGACGACGGGCTTGCCTATGTGCGCGAGGGCGACACGATCTTTGCCGCCTCCGAGGGAAACTCGGAGGGCGCCGCTGGGATAGCAGTCGTGCCGGACGGACAGGAAGACATCACCATCGAGTCCGCCGAAGAGTGCCCCGGGGAGTGCATCTTCATCGAGCCGTAGTCCGTCGCCCGTTCCAGACTTCGAGAGCCGCATCTCGATTCGACGCGTCACATCGACGTCGCCTTGATCCGATGGGCGTTTCCCGTTTCCCGAGTCCGTCCTTGTGCAGGCGGACAACGGGAAACTGGAAACGGGCTATGGAGATCCGCGCGTACTACTCCAGCTGCTCGGCAGAATGCCTGGCGACCGTTATGAACCCGGTGTGCCCCACCATCTGAGATTCGGGACGGACCGACCGCCCGTCGACCCTCCACTCGCGGTGGAGCCCTTCGAAGGTCTCGATGGCGACGAACCACCTGCTGCGGCGAAGGGCGTCGGTGAGCCGCTGCACTTGGGGAACGGTGGGGAGGTATGCACAGAGCACGGCTCCGGGTCGCAGCGATCCTGCGGCCGCTACGACGACCGACCAGGGTTCGGGAAGGTCGAGGAACAAGCGATCGGCGCCGGGGCGAGCACCGACGACTTCCTCGACTTCTCCCGCTAGGAGTTGCAGGTTCTCGGGCATTCCCCCCAGGAAACGAGCGATGGTGGCCGCGGCGTGTTCATGGTGGTCGGGGCGGCGTTCGACACTGATCACGGTGCCGCTGGGCCCGACGGCCCGCAGCAGTGCCAGCGTCAATGCTCCGGACCCGGTGCCGCCCTCGATGACGGTCTGCCCCGGAGCGACGTCACCCCAGTGGATCATCGGGCCGAGATCCTTGGGATAGACGAGCTGCGCGCCGCGGGGCATCTTGAGGATGTAGTCGGCAAGACGGGGGCGCAGGACGATCAGACGAGCGCCCGACGAGGAGCGCAGCAAGGACCCGGGGGGAAGGCCGATGACGGCGGCATGCTTCAGGGTCCCGGCGTGAAACTGGAACTCGCCGTCGCTGGAGAGGTCGATCAGGTACCTGCGCCCCTTGCCGTCTAGTAACAGGCAGTGATCTCCGGCGGCGAAGGTATCGCTCACCCGTCTCCGAGGAGTGCGGCCAGGTACGGGAGGGTGAGGGACAGGACCATCGCCCCGGCGACCACGAAGATGAGGATCTTCACCAACCGCTCACGATGCCGGAACATGCGCGCACTCTAGGCCGGGCCGCACCGGGAGTAGCATCGCGGCCATGGATCCCCTCCGCCTGGGAGCTCGACTTCTTTCCAGAGGCATGCGTCGTGGCAACCCCGCCCTGACTCTCGTTGGAGCCGTGCTCGCGGCTCGCGGCATACTGCGCTGGCTCGACCGCCCCGACCGCGAGCTCATCTACTCGCGCCGGCTGCGTGCCGGTGAGACGATCAAGATCGGGCTGGCAGACGAAGGGGCTCAGCCGAGCCGGTAGACCTCGACGCGGGCGGATCCCTTCTTACCCCTGCGCCGGCCCAGCAAGTACACGATCAGCAGCAGGAGGACCACTCCCACGGCTGCCGCGACGCCTACGTTTTTCGCGCCTTCGGCGGTGTCGTCGATGACTTCCTGGATCTCGCGCAGCTTGGCTTCGATGTCGGCTCGATCCACCGTCATTTCGCTGCTCTCCACATGATCAATCCCGTGGCTAGCAGCAGGCCGACCGCGGTGACGATGTAGCCGAAGCCGCTCCAGATGGAGCCGTCCGGCATCGCCTCGACGATCAGCCGTAGGCCCACCACGGATAGGAACAACGCCGCCAGGATGAAGAGGAGGGAGGCGGCCAGGCTGAAGCCGAACAGGCGCCCCAGCTTCTTGGCGGGCACGAGTGTGTTCTCGCGCAGGTAGTCCTTGGCGAGATCGAAGAACTCGGAGATCAGTTGGGGTAGCTCTTTGGGGCCGGTCATAGGGCGCGTTTCTTAGGGGATCGCCTTCAGGCTAACCGAGCGGGGTTCCGTTGGAGTCGGGCGGGCCGCCGGTAGTGTCGCCCCGGTGACCGGTGCGGCGGATGGATACGGGCGACGCAATCTCCGACTGATCGTCGTCGGCCAGGGCGTCTCCTATCTCGGTGACTATCTGGCCTTCTTTCTCGCTTTGCCGGTCTTTGTGCGGGACCGGACCGGTTCTGCCGAATCCCTCGGACTCCTCTTTGCCGCCGAGACGGCCGCGATCCTGCTCTTCGGCTTTCTGGCCGGCGTCCTCCTCGATCGGGCTCGCCTGCGACGGGCAGTGGTGCTCGCCGATTTGGCCCGGGCGGTGGCCTTCGCTCTGCTGGCGCTCGCGGTGGTGCTCGAGGTTGAAGCGACCTGGATGGCTTTCGCGGTGGCCTTCGTCATCGGCTCCATGGGCACCGTCTTCGACGCCGGCTTACAGAGCTTCATGCCGGTGGCCCTGAGCGACGAAGCCCTGCCCGTCGCCAACGGAGGTATCGAGTTCGCTCGCAACCTCTCGATGACGCTCGGGTTCGTCGCCGGGGGGCTGGTCATTGCGTGGAGCGGTGGGATTGCCGGCGCCTTCGCCCTGGACGCCGCTACCTACCTCGTGTCCGTACTCGCCTTGATGGCGGTCCGGGAGATCCGCCCCCGGCGCCCGCCCGATCGGGAACCGATGCTGAGTGCCCTCAGTGCCGGACTGGGGCATCTATGGCGGACCCGGCCGCTTCGCTGGGCGACGGGCGCCGCGCTTGTCACCAACTTCGCGTTCGCCCCACTTGCGGCGGTGATGACCCTTTACGCAGAAGCAGAACTGGGGATCGACGACGAGCGCATGCTGGGCGTCTTCTTTGCCGTCTTTTCTGCGATTGGGGCGGTTGGGGGCGTCGTCGCGGTGAGGGTCATGCGCCGTTTTGGCCTGGGACGGGCGGTCATCCTCGGAGGCTTCGTGTTCGGAACCGGAGCGCTTGCAGTCGGCATCGTGGACGGCTGGTGGGCCGTGGCTCCATTCGGCATCGCCACCGGCGGCGTCGCCGTGAACCAGGCGGCGTTCGTGACTTTGCGCCAGCGTCTGACTCCGCCCGACCGCCTCGGCCGGGTCATCGCCGCGTCGCGGACGATCGCGTTCTCCGGCCTCCCGGTGGGGGCCTACCTCGGGACTGTGGTCGGCGAGGCCATAGGGCTGCGTCCTCTCTTCATCGCCAATGGCACGATCATCGCAGTCGTGTCGTTGCTCCTCGTAACCGGGCCTTTGGGAAACCGCGGGGGTACCCTCACGGGTTCGTGAGCCGCCGTCGCCTCGTCGTCACTGCCTCCGGCCTGAACGCTGGGGCGTTCGGGTGGCTGGACTGGCTGCTGATGGCGGGGACGGGACTCATGTGGGGTTCGTCCTTTCTTTTCATCGCCGAAGCGCTCGAGGCGTTTCCTCCCGCGGCCATTTCACTCATCCGGCTCCTACTTGGGGCGCTGGCTCTGGGGGCCACCAGTCGGGCCCGGGCCCGAGTGGATCGCGAGGACCTTCCTCGTATCGCCCTCCTCGGCATCGTTTGGATGGCGGTGCCGCTGCTGCTCTTTCCGGTAGCGCAACAGTGGGTTGATTCCTCCATTGCCGGGATGATCAACGGAGGGGTACCTCTCTTTGCAGCCGTCATCGCCGCCCTATTGCTGCGAAACCTGCCGCAACGGGCGCAGACGGCAGGACTCCTGGTGGGCTTTGCGGGTGTTCTGTTGATCACTCTCCCGTCGGCCACCGAAGCCGGGGGCAGCCCTCTAGGGGTGGGGCTGCTGGTGGCGGCCACGGCAATGTACGGATTCGCCGTGAACATCTCTGTTCCTCTCACCCAGCGCTACGGGGCCTTGCCGGTCCTATGGCGAGCGCAGCTCACAGCGATCGTCATCACTGCTCCCTTCGGTATACCCGGCGTGGTCGGTTCGACGTGGGCAGCCTCGGCCGTGATATCGCTGATAGTGCTCGGATTGATGTCGACCGGGGTGGCCTTCGTGGCAATGGCCGAACTCGGAAAGCGCGTCGGCCCGACTCGGGGCGCCATTGGTATCTACTTCATCCCGGTTGTGGCCATGGTTCTCGGTGTCCTGTTCCGCGACGAGACGGTTGCGGCGACGGCCGTGGCGGGAACGGGCCTAGTGCTGGCAGGCGCGTGGTTGAGCAGCCGGCGTGAGCGCTAGGTCAGCGCAGGTCGTCTAGGGCTTCGAGGACCCGGTCGACTTCCTCCGGCGTTGTGTAGTGCACGAATCCGATCCGCACGAGGCCTCCCTCTTCTGCCAGCCCCAGCTGATCCACCACCCCGAGGGCGTAGTAGTGGCCGTCCCATACCTGGATCCCGCTACTCGCCAAGATCTCAGCCACCCGTCGTGGTTCGTGGCCGGCGACAGTCAACGCGAAGGTCGACACCCGGTGCGCTCCGGCCTCAGGGGGCCCGTAGAGGCGGAGGTGAGGCATCTCGGCCAGGGCGGCTAGGAAGCGCGACGACAGGGTGTCTTCGTGGGCACCGATCGCACTGAAGGCGGCCTCGAGGCGGGCGCGGCGCGTCTGTACTGCATCCCCGCCGAGCGAAGCTAGATAGTCGATCGCAGCCGTGACGCCGGCGAGCGATTCGAACGACTGGGTGCCGGTCTCCCAACGGTCCGGTGCCACGTCCGGCGAGGGCAAGACCTTGTAGGGGGTCAGGCTCTCGAGAAGCTCCTTCTTTCCGTAGAGGAGGCCGGTATGCGGCCCGAAGAACTTGTAAGCGCTGGCGGCGAGAAAGTCGCAGCCCAGGGCCTTGACGTCGGAGGTGCGGTGGGCCGAGTAGTGCACAGCATCGATAAAGGAGAGGGCCCCGGCCTTCTTCGCCGCCGCAGTCACCGGGGCCAGGTCGGTGACTGAGCCCAGTGCATTGGACGCCGCCGTAACCGCGACGAGGCGGGTCCTCTCGTTGATGGCGTCCACGATCGCCTCAGGGTCGAGCAACCCTGAGCTGGCATCGAATTCCACCGTGACCACGTCGGCGCCTCGCTCCGCGGCTGCAGCTCGCCACGGGGTCACGTTGGCATCGTGGTCCAGAGAAGTAACGACGACGCGGTCTCCGGTCGACCAGTCGCGTGCAATCGCCCGGGACGCGGCGAAGGTCAGGCTCGTCATGTTCTGGCCGAAGGCGATCTCGTCGGCGTCGGCGCCGATCAGGTCGGCAGCAGCAGCTCGCGCGGCGGCCGTGATGTCTGCTGCATCGCGACTGGCGGCGAAGGGCCCGCCCAGGTTGGCTACACCCCTTTCGTAGACCGCTGCAGTGGCCGCAATCACATCTCGCGGAACCTGAGTGCCGGCGGGAGCGTCCAGCCAGGCCACCGGCACGCCTCCTGCCAGTCTGCTCAAGGCCGGAAACCTGCTGCGAATGAGGGGCAGATCGAGGGGCATCCGAGGCAGGCTACCGACCCTGGGTACCCTCACCCCGATGCTGCGCACCGAGTCGTTCAGTATGACCGTGGTCGACACGGCGGGGCGCCGCGTGATCGTCGAAGGCCGCCGCTCCGAGTTCTGGATCGGCACGAGAAGCGCGGAGTGGGGTGCCACTTACGCTCGCCCCCGCCGAGTTCTCATCGCCGAGGACGGAACAGTCAATTCTCGCTCGATCCCGGACACGACCATGGGCGTGCGCGTCGCGTCGCTGATGATGTTGCTGGGAGTCTGGATGCTGAAGAGGAGGTCGTGATGACAGATCAGCACAGCGAATCGATGACGGCCGTGGCCGAAAGCGTCTCTTCAGGGCTGGAACGGATGTTCGCGCAAGTGGGATCGGCCGAGGTCTTCTCGAAGCCGGTCACGCACGGCGACTCGATAATCGTCAACGCGGCCGCCATCGAGAGGTTTGGCGGCTTCGGATTTGGCGCCGGGGAAGGGGACGAAGGAACCGATGTGTCCGGCAGCGGGGGCGGCGGAGGGGGTGGCGGTCGTGTGGAGGCGCGGCCCGTGGCGGTGATCCGCGTCGACGACGACCGCGTGTCGGTCGTTCCCGTGTTCGACATGACCCGAATCGTGATCGCCGCGATCGGAGTCTGTTTGGCTCTGCTCCGGGCGATGCGACGCCGTTAGGGGATCTCGGCGCGGCTCAGAACAGGGTGACGGTGAACGAGTACTCGAGTTGGTCGGCGACTATGTGATCCAGCGTCCAGGCGGTGACCCAGGCGGCGGCGGTGTGGTCCCCTTCAACCGCATTGGTGGCGATCCAGCAGTCGGTCGCCTCTCCAGGCCTGAGATTGCGGTGTTCGCACCAGGTGGGCCCATGGAGCTCCAGGTAGACGTAGATGCCCCATAGTTCGGTCTCACTGACGTTCTCGACATGGAAGCGCCACTCGATCTCATCGCCCTCTATGGCGATTGCGGTTCCCACGGCTTCGCGTGGACCCTTGGCATCGACCTCCAGGGCCACCATCCCCGGTGTCGGAGGCTGGGGGGCAGCAGCGCTGAGCGAGGTGGTGGGCGGCTGGCTGGAGGTTGCGGTCCCCGGCGGTAGGACCTCCGGTTGCGTGATCTCGACCTCGATGTCGAGGGGGGCCTCGGAGCTCCCCGGGGCGGTGTCCCCGATGTTGGGGAGATCCCCCGCAACTGCGGGCCCGGCGGCCGCCGCCGCGCCTTCCTCAGAAGACGTGGCCGTCAGTCGCGGCGCCAGCACGATGAAGCCTGCAAAGACGACTGCGGCGGCAACGGCTATGAGCACGGTGCGACCGACACCGTCTCCTTCGGACGTCATCAAACCTCACTACGGAACGTGGCTGCGCGCACACTTTACGTTGCACAGGGCCGGCGGTCGACCGGCACCGATGGCCATTCCGGCGCGGTGAAGGTGACTAGTCAACGGCGTCGAGCACGATCCGGGCGATGGCCAGGTGACCTAGTTCGTTGGGGTGCAGGGTGCCGGAAGTGAGGAACCGTGGAGCGGGGCCCTGAAGGGCGGCGCTCTGCGCTGCGGTCCGGTACCAAGACGCGACCGATCCGTTGAGCACCAGTCCGCCTCCGTATCGCCCTGGTGGCCGATACCACCCCGCGGGGTAGTCGATGCGCCGGCTAGAGAGCAGAGGGAGTTCGCGGAACTCTGGTGGGTAGCCGTAATCCGGCCACGGCGCGCAGTAGCCGCGTCCGTCGGCGAAAGCGGCGGCCACGCCGGTCACGAATCGCCACCCGTGGCGACGCGCAGCTCGCTCGAGTTCACGGTTGAGGGGGTGGAGCACCCTTGAGATCCCGGCCGTCTGCTCGTCTTCGTCGACTTCGTGAAACGGGAAGGGCGCCGTGACGTCGCCGGCGATCTCGTCACAGATGTCTCCGCTGCCTCTGCCGGTGGGGTCCGGGTACTCGATGAGATAGGCACCGGCGACATCAAAGGCTTCCAGCGCCGTTGCGAGTCGGCCGAGGGCCTGCTCCAGTCCGTCGAGGCCCGGCACTATCGGTTCTCCGCCGGGTGTGGCGCGGCACGAGAACTCAAACGGCGGGTCGTAGTGAACGGTTACTCCCCGGTCCCAGACGCCGTCGGCGGCGGCTGCCCACACATTGGCGACCATGACTTCGTAGCAAATCGGGTTGAACAATGGATCGGCCTCGACGAGGCCCCTGATCACCCTGGAGAAGCCGATGTCGTTGCCTCCGACCTGGAGGAGGAGGACATCGATGCGGCGCTCCTGCACGATCGCAGCCAGCTGTTCCACCTGGGCATCGAGTTCTGGCTCGCGACGCGCCCCAAGCAGGCCGCGGTCGATGGAGGCGCTGGATGCGGCGAGATCGACGAATGTGACCGACGTGTGCGGATCGGCGTCCTCTAGCGCCAGGGCAACGCGAGCCGGCCAGGCGACCGTAGAGCGGTGGGCCCTGGCATGCTCGTCACGCTCGGCCGGATCCACGGCGTCGGCCCACGACGCTCCGGCGTCATCGCGCGGCGCGTCGGGGCTTCCTTCACCGCTGGCGTAGGAATCACCGAGGACGGCCACCAGGATGTCGTCCACGGCCACGTCTTCGGCGGCGGCCTGAGTGATGGAGCCCCAGGGGAGGCGCATTCGGACGTGGAGAACGACTTCGTGGCTTCCTTCAGGCAGGAGGAGACGAAGCAGGGGCTTGGTGCGGTAGTAGGTCGCCGATCCGGCAGGCCCGGTGATCTGCCATTGGTAGGTCAGGATGCCCGAAGGAGCGACCCCGAGGTGCTCGGGCGTGGGCGTTGCCGACAACGTCGTCCACAGGCGAATCGGAGGGCACGGCCCGGGGCAAGATCCGGGGTGACGATGATGGACGTACTCCGCACTGTTCTCGATCTCGATCAACCCGTCGTCGTCGTCGTCCAAGCCGAACCTGTCGTCCATCCTCCAGGAGATCGCAGCGCGCAACGGGGTGCCCGCTTGCGAAGGGGCCGACGCCGTCGCGGCGAAGGGCAGCCCCAGGAAGATCAAGAGGATTCCTACGGGAAGAGCGAACTGCCGGTGAATCGCGCCGGCCCCTTCGGTGCCTCTGCTAGTCATTCGCGGAGACTGGCAGGGTGATGCCGACCACCGCTCCCCCGTCGGGGGCGTTGCGGGCAAACACGGACCCATCATGTTCGGAGGCGACCGCAGCGACGATCGACAGCCCTAGGCCCGATCCCGGCTGGGAGCGCGCTGCCGCCGACCGGTAGAACCTCTCGAACACGTGCGCCAGGTCGGCTTCGTCGATTCCGGGGCCTCGATCGCGAACGCTCACCGTTCCCGCGGCCACCGTCACCAGCACGGGCTCTCCGGGACGGTTCCATTTGATGGCGTTGTCGAGCAGGTTGGCGATCGCTCGGCGCAGCCTGTTGGGGCGTCCCTGCACGGTCGATTCGTCGGTGATCACGGAGATGGTCGCTCCGCTACGCCGCCTTGCCCTGGAGGCGGACTCCTCGACAAGCTCGGACAAGTCGACCCGGATGGAGGCTTCTTCCTCTCTGCCGACGGTCGCCAGATCGACCAGTTCGGCCACGAGGTGGGTCAGTTCGCCGAGTTCGGCGAGTACGTCGGAGAGGAGCTCGTCGCGCTCGGGACCCGTCACCGCGCCGCGATCGAGGAGCTCGATGTTGGTACGCAGGCTGGTCAGTGGGGTGCGCAGCTCGTGCGAGGCATCGGCGACCAAGCGCTGTTGACCACGGCGGGCGTGTTCGAGCGAAGCCAGCATCGTGTTGAACGAAGCCGCGAGTCGGCCCAGTTCATCCTCGCGCTCGACGTCGATGCGAGCGCCCAACTCCTGGGTGGCGGCCACCTCCTCGGCGGCGCTCGTCAAAAGTGTCACGGGTCTCAGGCTGCGGCGGCTGATCAGCCAACCCGCCGCCGCGGCCAATCCGGTACCCGCCGCGCCCAGCAGCATCATTCTGGCCCGGAGACGATCGAGGATTGCGTCGGTCTCCGAGACATCACGTCCCACTTGAACGGCTACTCCAGGCAAGAGGGGCCGGGTGAGCATCCGATAGTGCAGACCGCCGACGGTGACGTCCCTGAAGTGGTCCGGCCCTCCTCTGGCCGCGATCTCGAGGTCGAGGATGTCGACCGGTAGAACGGTCGCGGCGAGGCCAATCGTGATGATCGTGCCGTCTGCCTCGAGGAACTGGGCCACGGCATCTTCGCGCACGATGTCGAAGAGCCCGGGCTGGCTCCCGGGTCCGCCCCTCCCCCGACTCCCGAGGAAGTCGTCGAACTCGATGGCACCGAAAAGGCCGGAGACGGGGCCGCGCTGCCGGAGGAATTCGTCCACTTCCCGGCGCGCCTCGTCCCGGGCAAACCCGTAGGCGACGAGGGCCACGAGAGCCACCGCGGCACCGACGGCAACTGCAACGAACAGAGACAGGCGGGCGCGAAGGCTCATTCCTCGCGGGCTACGTATCCGACGCCGCGGACCGTGTGAATCAAGCGGGGCTCGCCGGCCTCCTCCGTCTTGCGCCTCAGGTAACCGATGTAGACGTCCAGCGAATTCGACGAGGTGGCGAAGTCGAATCCCCAGATCCTGTCGTAGATCGTGTCACGAGACAGCACGATGCCCGCGTTCATGAGCAGCAGCTCGAGGAGGTCGAATTCCGTCTTGGTCAGGTTCACGCTGCGGTCTCCGCGCTGCACGGCGCGCGCCGCCGGATCGAGCGACAAGTCGGCGAGCCGGAGTACTCCCCCCTTCTGCGCCGGGTCCCGTCGGCGTAGAAGGGCACGCAGTCGCGCCAGCAACTCCTCGAGGGCGAACGGTTTGACCAGATAGTCGTCCGCACCGGCATCGAGGCCGGCGACGCGATCGGACAGCTCGTGGCGGGCGGTGAGAATGAGGATCGGCGTGGCGTCGCCGGCGGCGCGGAGGCGTCGGCAGACGCTCATGCCGTCGAGGACAGGCATCATGATGTCGAGCACGATCGCGTCGGGAGGTCGTGTCGCCGCCGCGATCAATGCTCGCTCACCATCTTCCGCGGCGTCGACTTCGTATCCCTCAAACTTGAGGGCGCGCTCAATCGACCTGCGCACGGCATCGTCGTCTTCGGCGATGAGGATTCGGTCTGCCATCGAGCCGAGGCTACCGGCCGTCGATGAAAGGCCGATGAGAGGCGAGTGAGGGCACGATGAACGCCGGTGCGATTTCCGCGGTGCCGCCGCGGCTTCTAGGGTCGCCGGCTCATGAGCCCTTACGCCCGGTTGCTGCGCGCCGTAGGGCATCGCCGCTGGTTCGCTGCGACAGCCGCACGCGTGGCCCCCGTTCTGGACCGGCTCGTCTATCGGGTCTCCAGCAAACGTCGCATGGCGGCACCGAACTCGGTGCCGACACTCTTTCTCACGACGATGGGACGGATCACGGGGCGCCGGCATACGGTGGCCGTCTCGTTCGTGGCCGATGATGGTTCTCGGGTCGTCGTGGGGACGAATTGGGGCAAGCCGACCCACCCAGAATGGACCTGGAACCTGCTCGTCAACCCTCGAGCCGAGGTAGAGCATCTGGGAGAAGTTTCGACCGTGGCGGCACAGTTGGTTGAACCCGCGGCGCGCCGGGAATACTGGGATCGACTGGACGCCATGTGGCCCGCGTATGCGGCTTATCGAGAGCGGGCGCCGCGTTCCATCCGGATGTTTCGGCTCACCCCCGTCGAGTAGGGGCGGCCCCCCGAAGCGGAATACCGCCGCTCGCGAGGAGATTGAGACACGACATGGGCGATGACCTCGAGTTCGTCTACGTCGGGGACCCGATGTGCTCATGGTGCTGGGGCTTTGCCCCCGTCTTGGAGCGAATGCAGGAGGTTTACGAGGTCCCGGTACGGCTGGTTCTTGGGGGACTGCGCCCCGGGCCGTCCGCCGAAGTGCTCGACGACCGGCTCGAGGCGGTATTGGCGCATCATTGGCACGCCGTCGCCGAGGCCTCGGGGCAGCCCTTCGACCATGCCTTCTTGAAGCGACGCGACGGGTGGCGCTACGACACCGAGTTGCCCGCCATCGCCGCGGTGACCATGCGATCCCTCGACGAGGACTCGGCGCTGTCGTTTCACTCTCGTTTGCAGCGCGCCTTCTACGCCGAAGGCGTCGATATCACCGATCGCGTCGAGTACCCGGCCCTGGTCAGCGGCTTCAAGGTCGATCCCGGCGAGTTCCAGGAGCGGCTCGATGCCGAGGAGATGAGAGCTGCGGCCTGGGAGGACTTCTCCAGCGCCCGGGCCATGGGAGTAGCCGGGTTCCCCACATTGCTGGTGCGCGATGGCGATCGGCTCGGTGTCGTGACCCGCGGCTTTCTGCCTGCGGATCAACTGCTACCGGCGTTGTCCGAGTGGCTGCTCGATCGCTACGCCGAGCGAGGCGAGGCGCTGTTCTGCGAACCCGGCGTGATCTGCTGACCTGGGGCAGGCGCCTCCAGGCCGCCCCTCAGCTCGACTTGCTGCGCAGCTTCGGATCGAGGGCGTCGCGGATCCCATCGCCGATGAAGTTCACGCTCATCACGGTGAGCGAGATCATGATCCCGGGCCACACCACCCGCATCGGTGACAGCTGTAGGTAGTCCTTGGCATCGAAGAGGAGGCGGCCCCACGTCGGGAAGTCGGCGGGGAATCCCAGGCCGAGGAACGACAAGGCCGACTCGGTGAGGATGGCGATGGCCACGCCGAGAGCCGCCGCCACCATGACCGGGCTCATCACATTGGGGACGATGTGGCGCATGATCACATTGCGTCGGCGTGTCCCGATGCTGTGGGCCGCCAGCACGAACTCTCGGTGCTTGATGGCGAGGACCTCGCTGCGCACGACGCGCGCCGTCTGCATCCAGCTGGTCGCTCCGATGATGACGACGACGAGGATGAAGATCCCCAGGCTGGGGCCGAAGATCTCCTTCAGGCTCTCCCGAAAGAGCATGATGACCACCAGCAGAAGGGGGAGGATCGGCAGCGCCAGGAACAGGTCGGTGATGCGCATCAGCGGTCCGTCCAGCCGGCGGAAGTAGCCGGCGAACACGCCGATGGCGGTGCCGATGATGATGCCGAAGATCATCGCCGCGAAGCCCACCGCCAGCGAGATGCGACCCCCGATCAACACCCGAGCCAAGACGTCTCTGCCCAGATTGTCGGTGCCGAGGGGGTGTGCCCAGCTGGGCCCGTCGTTGGCGATGGGCACGTTGATCTCGAAGGGATCGGGCGGGTAGACGATCGGCCCTATGACCGCGCCGAGCACGATGATCGTCAGAAGGATCAGGCCGACTACGGCACCCTTGTGGCGGCGGAACTGGCGCCAGACGTCCTGCCCCAGCGAGCGATGCTCTCCGAGAGTGCCTTCGGCGGTCAGCTCGGTAAGCGGCGATGCCTCGGTCTCGGGCGGTGTCTGCTGAGTGGTTGCCATCAGTACCCCTCGCGCCTCAGTCGTATCTTATTCGCGGGTCTAGAACTCCGTACAGCAAGTCGGCGAGCAGATTGAACACGACTATCAGCACAGCGAAGATGAACGTCAGGGTCTGCACCAGGGGAACGTCGGCCTGGCCGATGGCGACGATGAGAAGCTGACCCAGCCCGTTGATCCGGAAGATCTGCTCGGTGATGATGGCGCCGGCGAAGATGCCCGGCACCTGGAGGGCGATGAGGGTCACCACGGGAATCATGCTGTTGCGCATGGCGTGCCGGATGATCACTCCGCTCTCCCGCAGACCCTTGGCCCGGGCGGTGCGCACGTAGTCCTCGTTCAGATTGTCCAGCATCGCCGAGCGGGTGAATCGGGTGAGGGCGGCGGCGTTGAACAGCGATAAGACGGTGACGGGCATGATCATCTGCTTGATCTGGAACCAGATGCTCGACCAGTCGGTGAGGGAAACCGTGTGGGTGGTCTTGTAGAAGGAAGGGAACCAGCCGAGCCAGACGCTGAAGATGACGATCGCCAGGAGGCCGGTGAAGAAGGTCGGCAGCGAGTAGCCGACCATCGTGACGAAAGTTCCGACGTTGTCGAACCAGGAGTACTGCTTGACGGCCGATATCACGCCGACCGGGATGGCGATGATGATGCCGAAGATGAAGGCGAGGCCCAGCACCCACAAGGTCTGCGGCAGGCGCTGAATGATGATGTCCATCGCCGGGGCCCGTGACGACCAGGAGATGATGCGATCCCGGGCCTCGCAGTCGCCTATGCACCAGTTGTACAGCTCACCGATCAGGTGAAGCGGCTCGTTTATGAACATCAGGCGCATCCACTTGAGCCACTTGATCATTAGGGGGTCGTTGAGCCCGAGGGACTCGCGTATCGCCTCGCGGGTTTCGAAGGGGATCGTCAGGGGAAGCTGGCTCGTCGGGTCGCCCGGCGCCAGATCGAGGATCAAGAAGATGATCAGGCTGATCGCGATCAGCGTCGGGATCGCGAACAGCGTGCGCCTGATGGCGTAGCGACCCATTGAGTGTCCGTTCCGCTAGGAGGTCACGATGGTGGCGGGAGCGCCTCTCGGAGGCCGAGAGGCGCTCCCGCCGTTCATCGTGAGTTGTCTATTGGCTATCCGGTTGATTACCCGAAGAACCAGTCCGCAATGTTCCAGTACTCGGATGACCAGCTGTTCAGCTGACCGAAGCCCTGGATCGAGTTGCTGATTCCCGAGACGCTGCCTCGCTGGACGAGCGGAATCGTCGATTGACCGACGATTATGTCGTTCAAGCGATGCACGAGAGCGTCCTGGCCCGGGTCATCGAGCGATGTTGACGAAAGTTCCTCTTGAACCTCGTCGAACTCCGCGTCGCAGTGCCGGACGATGTTGCCACCGCCCCACGCTTGGTCGGCCGTCGGGATCTGGTCACACCTCCAGCCCTCCAGATAACTGGCGGCGAACGGTGTGCTCGAGTNNGGTGTGCTCGAGTCGCCCGTGAACATCTGCATGTCCGTGAAGAACTTCCAGATGCACGAATCGGAGGCGCAGGTCCCGTCGAAGAAGAGGCTCGCGTCCTCGTTCCTCATGTCGACCTCAACGCCGATCACCTCCCAGTAGCTCTTGACGAGGTCCTGGGTGGCCTGGCGCACCGCATTCGTCGACGTCACGTACTCGAAGGACAGCGGCAGGCCGTCCGGAGTCTCACGTACTCCGTCGCCGTCCGTGTCCTCGAATCCGGCATCGTCGAGCAACTGGTTCGCCTTATCCGGGTCGTAGGTGCACAGGTCGTCGTTGTTCGGTGAGTTCTCCGAACCGACGGGCCAGATGTTGCAGGTCGGGAAACCGGCGAAGCCGTAACCCACCTCGACGATCTCATCACGGTTGATCGCGATCGACAAAGCGTCGTGCAACACCTCTGCGTTGGGCCCGGTGAAGTACGGGTTGGCGCCACTGTTGTCGTCGCCGTACTCCGACGGTGGATCCGCATCCGGATTGGTCTGGTTCAGGTTGATGTGCTCAACGGCTGCACCGAAACCTGCCACGATCGTGCCGTTACCGGCCGCCTCCATAGGCAGCAGGATCTCCGGAGCCACCTGGAGGTTCCAGGCGTAGTGACCCTCACCGATCTCCAGGACCGAACGGGCCGTGGCCTCGGCGTCACCGCCACCCTTGATCTCCACGGAGCTGAAGTGAGGCTTGCCCTCTGCAGCGTCGCGGTAGTAAGGGTTGGGCTCGTAGAGCACCGTGTCCTCAGGCCGCAGTTCGGTCACCATGTAGGGACCGGTTCCGATCGGCTGGAAGTTCTGCGCGGTGCATCCTTGCGCCGCGGCGCCGATGCACTCTTCCATCTGCGCCTTCTGGATTATCACTCCGGTGAAGTTGGTGAAGATGATGAACGGGTACGGCTGCGGTGAGTCGAACTCGACCAGAACCGTGAGGTCGTCAACCGCTGTGACGCCCGTCACCGCCACCGGCGGATCGCCGGAGCAGCCCGTGGCATCGTCTTCGCAGTACTCGTGCGAGAACACGACGTCTGCCGACGTGAACGGAGTCCCGTCAGACCACGTGACGCAGTCCTTCAGCTTGAACGTGATCGACAAGCCGTCTTCAGCGAACAGTCCGTTGTCCAGCGTCGGCACCGGTTCTGCCAGCCTCGGCACGATGTCGCCGCCCGGATCGATGTCCACGAGGGGCTCGAGAACGAGCGATGAGGCAAGCAGGTCCTTGGTTCCGTTCGAGATCAGGCCGTTGGCCTGCGACGGGGCCTGCCACTGGAACATCAGCAGCGGATCTCCCGAGCCAGCTGTCGAGGCAGCCGGGTCCGGTGAGTTGCCGCTGGTGCACCATTCGCCTTCAACCGCTTCCGGTTGTGTGGTGGTGGTGGCTTCCGCTTGCGTCGTCGTCGGAGCCGCCGTCGTCGCGACCGCAGCTTCCGTCGTCGTCGTCGTGTCCGCGGCGCTGTCGCCGCAGGCAGCTACCACCAGCAGAAATGTGGCTAATAGCGCCACATACTTGATTGATTTCACTGTTCCATTTCCTCCCTTGCCCGGGCGCGGGGCCCCGGCTGAGTGACGGGACGATAGCATTCGCCGGCAAACAGTGACGGGGGCTAGTCGGCCTCTTTGACGGCACCGAGCAGCGAGGCGCTCTCCTCGGCGAAGTGGCACGCCACCCAGTGTTCGCTCTCCAGCTCCCGCCACTCGGGCACCTCGGCGATGCAGCGCTCCTGGGCGATGGGGCAACGGGTGTTGAACGGGCAACCAGGGGGCGGGTTGGCCGGGCTCGGGATGTCTCCCTCGAGGATGATTCGCCTCCGGCCCGACTCGACCATTGGGTCCGGGACGGGTACCGCCGAATGCAGCGCCACCGTGTAGGGGTGCATTGGGTTCTCGTACACGGCATCGACGCCGCCCATCTCCATGAAGCGCCCCAGATACATGACGGCCACCCTGTTGGCGATGTGCCGCACCATCGACAGGTCGTGGGAGATGAACAGGTAGGTCAGCCCCATTTCGTCCTGAAGCGATTCGAGCAGGTTGACCACCTGGGCCTGGATGGAGACGTCAAGAGCGGCGATCGGCTCGTCGCACACGATGAAGTCCGGATTGAGGGCGATGGCGCGGGCGATGCCGATCCGTTGCCTCTGCCCGCCGGAGAACTCGTGTGGGTATCGATTGGCATGCATCGGCTCCAGGCCCACGACACTGAGCAGCTCCTCGACGCGAAACTTACGCTCCTCACCCCTGGCGACCGAGTGCTCCCGCAGGGGCTCGGCGATGATCGACCCGACCGTCATGCGCGGATTGAGAGATGCGTGTGGGTCCTGGAACACGATCTGCATCCGCGGCCGTATCCGGCGCAGTGCCTCCCCCTTTGCCTCGATCAGATCCATCCCGTCGAAGGTCACCGCTCCTTCTGTGGCCCTATCCAACTGGAGGATGACTCGGCCGATAGTGGACTTGCCCGATCCACTCTCACCAACCAGGCCGAGGGTTTCCCCGCGCCTTATCTCAAAGGTCACCCCGTCGACCGCCTTCACGTCGCCGACGTGGCGACGAAAGACGCCCCCCATGATCGGGAAGTACTTCTTCAGATCCGCGACGCCGACGAGAACCTGCCGATCGTCGTGAGCGGTGGCGGGAGCCGGTTGCTCAGCGGTCATGGCGGGGCTCGCCCTTCTCCATGTCCCACCAGCAGGCTGCCTGGTGGGTTGGTGAGATCGGGGAGAGGCTCGGGTTCTCCTCGCGGCAACGCTCGTAGGCGAACTCGCACCGCGGCGCGAAGGCACAGCTCGTCGGCTCGGCATAGAGGGCCGGTGGTGAGCCCTTGATGTTGGTCAGGCTGGCGCCCTTCTGGTCGAGGCGCGGCACCGAACCGAGAAGCGCCCTGGTGTACGGATGCTGTGGCGCGCCGTAGAGCTCGTGCACCGGCCCCTCCTCCACGATCTGCCCTCCGTACATGACGACGACGCGGTCGGCGAGGCTGGCAATCACGCCGAGATCGTGGGTGATCCAGATGACGGCAGTACCGAGCCGGTCGCGCAACTCCTTGACGATCTCGATGATCTGCGCCTGGATGGTGACGTCCAACGCCGTCGTCGGCTCGTCGGCGATGAGCACCTGTGGCGAGCACGCCAAGGCGATGGCGATCATCACGCGCTGCCGCATCCCCCCCGACAACTCGTGCGGATAGGAGGTCATGCGTGTCTGGGCGTCGGGGATTCCCACCATCTCCAAGAGCTCCAGCGCCCTGTCCTCGGCGGCCCGAGGATCGATGCCGCGATGGATGGTGAGCGCTTCCGTGATCTGGAACCCGACCTTGAGCACCGGGTTGAGCGAGGTCATCGGATCCTGGAAGACGAACCCGATGCGTCCCCCCCTGACGTCGCGAAGGTCCTCCATCTCCATCTTTATGAGGTCCTCGGAGTCGAACAGGGCTTCTCCAGAGACGATCTCTCCGGGCGGCATGGGGATGAGCCGCAGTAGGGACATCATGGTGACGCTCTTGCCCGAGCCGCTCTCCCCCACTACGCCCAGGAACTCCCCCTTGTTGAGGGTGAAACTGACGTCGTTGACGGCATGGACGACTCCGTCCTGCGTCTCGAACCGTGTGATCAGGTCCTTGACCTCGAGTACCGGCTCCGCTTGTGCCATCCGCATTCCGATCGGGCGTGAGCGGTGCGGAGCGTAGCGTCCCTCGTCGGGCGGCGGCCCTACTGGGCCGCCTGGTACTCCAGGTCGTCGCAGTAGGCCATTTCTTCATCGCAGAGCGACACGTCGAGAGTAGAGCCCGGTGGGAGGCCTTGGTCGAACTCCGCGAGGTTGATCTGCACTGTGGTGCCGCCGACTATCACGGTCGGAGTGGGGCCCTCCTGGTGCGGCCGGAGACGCATGCTGCTCCCCCCTCCCTCGATGGCTTCGTAGGTGACCGTCCACCCCAGCGGCGCGCCCTCGCCGAGGTTGGTGAGCACCGCCTCTACCACCGCGGTCCCGGCCGCTTCGATCTCCGCCCCGAGGCCGATCCAGATGGTCTGGACGCCGGCCTGCACTGTGTGGCTCCAATTCACCATGTCGAGGTAGGCGGGCGCATCGGTGACGGGGTTCCCCTCACCATCTCGGAGATCGTTAGGCGGGTCCTCACCGCTGGCGATCGTCTTGGTGGGCGGCTGGGGCGCCCCGGTCGCAGGGGTTGTGCCCGTTGGCTCGGGAGAAGCGCTGGCGGTTGTGGCCGGGGCGTCGGTTATCTCTGTCGAAGTAGTAGGTGGCGACGCGTCCGCCGCTCCTGTCGTTGTCGTTGTTTCCACGGTGTCGCCACAGGCGACGGCGATCAGCAGCAAAGCGGCTGTGGCGGCAAGATGGCGCACGGTCGAACCCCCTCGGTCGTCTGCCCGACCCGGTCTTCCCGGGGCTCAGGCGAATGCGGCTCGTGACTCTATCGCTCTCGGTCTGAGATTCAAGGAGCACGGCTATGTAGCCGATCCGACGGCATGGCGTCTCATACGCTGCTCACGCTCAAATACCCCGCGGTCTGCGCCGAGTGTGAAACCGAGCTCAGTCCCGGCACCAAGGCCTGGTGGGATCCCGAGTCGCGCCGGGCCACGTGCCTGGCTTGCGGCGTCCCCGATCCCGAAGACTTGTACATCGTGTCGAGATCGACGCGCCGTGACGTTCCAGTCGGATCTGCGGTCGAACAGGACCGGAGAGCACCTCGGCGTAGCCAGACCGGCGCAGCGCGAAGCGACGCGGCCGGAGCCGGGCATCGCCTCGCCGCCTTCCTGCGTCATCATGAGAGTGATCGCTTCGTGGTCCTCGATGATCGGGCCAACCCAGACAGTCGCGCCGGCTCCGATCATGTAGCCGTTGCCGCGACCGGCGTATATGTGATCGACACCGAATCCCGGGACGGCAAGCCGCGGCGGAAGATTCGAGGCTGCTGGCCGTGGCGCTCCGAGCGTCTGATCGTCGACGGCGAGGATTTCACGCATGTGACACACGGCATGGCGCGCCGGACCTACCTGGTAGCGGCGACTCTCGGCCGTCTCGACCGGTCGGGTGACGTCCCAGTCGTGCCCGTGGTGTGCTTGGTCGGCAGCGATATGGACCGGGACGAGCGCGTCGTTGTGGTCAACGGAGTCCGCGTTGTGCTTCCTCACCCGCTGCAGCAGATGCTGCGGGCTGAGGGACCCCTCTCCGCCGAGGATCGCCGGAGGTTGGCGATGTTGCTGTCGGGCCAGCTGGCGCATCCGCCGGCCTTTGGCCGCTGACAACGATCATCTCCATCCCCTCTCGCCGGGTCGGAGCGCGATTCTCCGCTCTAAGTCGCGAAAATGTAGTGTTGCGGCCATGCCCAGGTATGTCCTCCGGTTTGGCGACTACGAGTACACCCTCTCGAACGTGGCCGACGACCGCAGTGCGACCCGGCTCCTCGGAGCGCTGCGAAGCGGGTTCAATCCGGTAACGCCGATCGCGGTGGACGAGCTTCTGGCGCCGCTGCAGTTCAATCCGAAGCGCTGGCCGTCGATCGAGATCGACCGCATCGCCGATCCCGAATAATGGCTTTCCCCAGACGACCTCGGGGGGCCTGACGCCTCCGTTGCCTATGCCCCGTTGACCTCCTCGCGCCATGCCAGCCGGTCGACGCCGGTGTCGACCTTCCGATCTGGCCCGTTGAAGCCGAGGGTTGACTGGGTGTAGACGATGTCGCAGCCATGGCGTTGGCCTCCACGGCAGCGTCACGAATCGGAGGTATGCCCCGTGCTACGGGTGGGAGATCCGGGCGGCCACTCGAATTGGCATGTCAGGCGTCTCGCGCTCTAGGCCTGTTCGGCACTCCACCCGCTGACGGCTTTGACCTCGAGAAACTCCTCGAGGCCCCAAATCCCTCCCTCGCGTCCGTTGCCGGACTGGCCGAAGCCTCCGAATGGCGCCTCGTAGCCGAGCAATTGCCCGTTCATCTCCACCATGCCGGAGCGAAGACGGCGGGCGACCCGCCGCGCTCGGTCGACGTCCTGGGTTTGCACGAAGTTGGTGAGGCCGTAGGCAGTGTCATTGGCGATGGCGATCGCTTCTTCTTCGTCGTCGAAGGGCATGATCGAAAGCACCGGTCCGAAGATTTCCTCCTTCGCTATCGACATGCTCGGGGCGACGTCGGCGAAGACGGTGGGCCGGACGAAATAGCCGCGTTCGTGTGGCTCGGGCCTTCCCGGACCGCCCGCCACCAGCCGAGCTCCCTCGTCGATGCCGCTCTGGATGAGGCGCTGCACCTTGTCGAACTGCATTGCGGAGACGACGGGGCCGATGTGGCGGCCTTCGTTGCGGGCGAAGTCGACGGCGGTCTTGTCTGCCACCTCTGCGGCGGTCTCCACGGCTTGGTCGTAGATGGAGCGCTCGACGAGCATCCGCGTCGGCGCATTGCAGGACTGTCCGGTGTTGTTGAAGCAGCGACGTACTCCGCGGATGACGGCCTTCTCGTCGGCATCGGCGAAGATGATGTTGGCGCCCTTGCCGCCCAGTTCGAGGCTCACTCGCTTCACAGTGTCGGCAGCGTTCTTGGTGATGGCCACGCCGGCCCGAGTGGAACCAGTGAAGGACACCATGTCGATGCCGGGATGTCCCGTGAGCATGGTCCCCACGCCGGCTCCGTCGCCGTTCACCAGGTTGAACACTCCCGGCGGGAACCCGGCCTCATGAATCATCTCGGCGAGCAGCATCGACGACAGCGGGGCGACTTCGGATGGCTTGAGCACCATCGTGCAACCGGCACCGAGGGCGGGAGCCACCTTCAACGTCACCTGGTTCATGGGCCAGTTCCAGGGGGTTATGAGGGCACAGACCCCCGCTGGCTCATGGACGATGAGAGTTTCCGGCGCATGATCGCTGAGCGGCCTCTCGAACTGAAAGGCGCGAAGGGTGCGGATAAAGCTCTTGATATGGCCGATCCCGGAGCCGACCTGTGAGGCCTTGGCCAGGTCGATCGGCGCCCCCATTTCGATAGAGATCGTCTCGGCCATCTCGTCGGAACGTGCCTTGTAGATGTCGAGGAGTTCCTCGAGGAGCTCAATGCGGTCGGTGACACCTGTCTCGCTCCACGAGGAGAAAGCGGATCGGGCCGCTCCGACCGCGGCGTCGACGTCGGCTCTTCCGCCGAATGAGATCACCGCGCAGGCCTCCTCGGTGGAGGGGTTGATCACCTCGGCGTCGCTCGGCGATGCCGGCGCCACCCAGGCTCCGTCTATGTAGAAGCTGCGTCGGTCCAGCAGCGGTTCAGTGGCCAAGGTCTCTCCCCGTTCGCGTCTTTGTCGCCGCGACGGGCCGGCAAGCGGCCCCGTCTCAGGCTGTCCTCCGGCAGAATCGTATAGCGAGGGCCGGCGCTAGTGCCCGGGCGAATCGCGGGCGTGGATTGTGAGAAACTCACCCGAAGCGACAATTTCACTCATGGTTCGACGTAGCTGGCAATCAATGAAGGGCTTCGAAGACTTCCTCGACTCCGGTGGCATGGTCGAGGTCGACGACGCCATGCCCGAGCCGTACCGGGACGCCGTGTTCCGCTTCATCGAGTTGCACGCCAACTCGGAGTTGATGGGGGGGCTGACCGAGCGTGACTGGATTCCAAAGTCGCCGGGCGTGCGGACCAAGATGGCCATCCTCGCCAAGACTCAGGACGAGATCGGCCACGCTCACCTGCTCTACATGGTCGCCGCCGACCTCGGTGTCAAGACGCGCACTGAAATGCTCGAGGACCTCTTCGCCGGCAGGAGCCGGTTTCACAACGTCTTTCACTACAAGGCGCACACCTGGGCCGACCAGGTAGCGATCGCCTATCTCGTCGACGCCGCCGCTCTCATCTCTCAGCAGGCCGTGTTCAAAAAGTGCTCGTACGGGCCCTACAAGCGGATCCTGAGGCGGATCATCGCCGAGGAAGGATTCCATATGCGCTTTGGAGAAGAGCGACTTCTCATGATCGCCGAGGGCACGGATCTGCAGCGCCGCATGTTCCAGGAGGCACTCGACCGGTGGTGGCTGCCCGCGCTGCAGCTCTTCGGCCCCGACACCGAGCCGGGCGACGTGTTGCTCAGGTGGCACATCAAGTCGGAGCGGAACGAGGTGCTGCGTGACCGCTGGGTGCAGAAGTACGCACCACTGCTGATCGGCTACGGCTTCGAGGTTCCCGACCCGGACCTCCGCCACGACCGCGATAGCGGTCGATGGGAGATCGGCCCAATCGACTGGGAGCCGCTCGAGGCCATCGCGGCGAACCTCGGTCCGGACTCGGCACGCCGAATCGGTGATGCCGCCCGCCACTGGTCCGATACCGCTTGGGTGCGCAGCGCCCTCGAGACGGCGGCCGACGCGGCATGATGGCGTCCGAGCTCCACCGTGCCATCGCCCGGGTGGAGGATCCGGAGTTTCCCGGGATCTCGATTGCAGACCTCGGCTTGCTGGAAACGGTCGCGTTCGACGGATCGCACGTTCTCGTCGACCTCGTACCGACGTTCGCCGGTTGCCCTGCGCTGGACATGATCCGAGCCGACGTCGAGGCCGCGGCCCTCGAGGTACCGGGTGTCAAGAGCGTTGCAGCTCGATTCGTCAACGCTCCAGTTTGGACTCCGGCCCGGATCACGTCCGCGGGGCGGCGCGCCCTCGCCGACGGCTTCACCGTCGCAGTGCAAGGCGAAGGCGAAGAGGCACCGTGTCCCCGATGCGGAACCTCCACCACGGAGCAGGCAGCGTTCGGGCCGACCAGATGCCGTGCCGTGCACCGGTGCCCAAACTGTCACGAAGTGGTCGAGGTGGTGCGATGAGGATCTTCGAGGTCTTCTTGAAGCGCCCCGGCAAAGAGGAGTTCAGACACGCCGGGAGCCTGGAAGCCGCCACGGCCGACTTGGCTCTGGTGCTCGCTCGGGAGAACTACGCCCGGCGCGGTGAGGGCAGCGAGATGTGGCTCGTGGACAGAGAAGACATCGTCGCCGCCGAGCCCGACTTCATCACTCCCAACATGGACAAGCCGCACCGACACAACGACGGATCCCGCGTCGCGGCCCGTCGCAAGAAGCGCCGGGAGGGCTCATAGGCACCGCCGATCCCGGCACTCGGGAGTACCTGCTCGCATTTGCCGACGACGAGCATCTCATGGGGCAACGGCACACGGAGTGGATCGGTGTCGCTCCCTTCCTGGAAGAGGACATGGCCTTTGCCTCCATCGGGCAGGACGAGTTGGGTCATGCCGCCCTCCTCTACGAGTTGATCACGGAAGACGTCGATGCCATTGCCCTGCACCGGTCGTCAGCCGATTACCGGTCGTGCTGGTTGGTCGAAGAGCCCTGCACCGACTGGGCCGATGCACTCATCCGGCACTGGCTCTACGACTCCGCCGAGGAACTGCGGTGGCAGGCGCTCCTGGACTCGTCGGTCGGAGAGTTGGGCGCCATCGCGGAGCGCGTTCTCCGCGAGGAGGCCTATCACCGTCGTCACGGCGACGCATTGCTCGACGCCTTGTTGGGGTCGAGTGAGGCGGATGCCAGGCTTCGCGCCTCTCTCGACCGCCTCGCCCCGCTGGGCATTGGGCTGTTCGAACCGACGGCCGATGAGCGTTCCGTTCTCGATGCCGAAGTGGCGGGCGTTCCGATGGAATCCATGCTTGTGGAGTGGAAGGGCCGCATCGCCGACCGCTTCGGCCGGCTCGAGTGGGACGGGTTCGAATCCCCCGATCAACAACAGCGCACCGTTCGCAGCGTCCACTTCGAGACCATGTATGCCGACATGCGCGCCGTCATAGCGCTCGATCCGGCCGCCGTCTGGTGAGAGCCGGGCCGGGCTAGGCGTCCCCGGCCGTCGCCGACAACTCCTCAGCGCTCTGGCGGACGCTGTCCGGGAGCTCGGCGGAGGCGCGGCTCTCCAGGTCTATGTGCACGGCGACGAGATCGGTCGTCGCCACTTCCTCACCGGTGCCGCTGTTGATCATCGAGTGGCGGAACTGCAGCGACCGTTTCGACACCTCGGTGATCGCGGTTCGCACAACGATCAGATCGCCCGGGAACACCTCGGCGCGGTAGTTGATCTTCTGCTCCGCGGCGGCCATGCCGCGTGAGTTCTCCCTGAGCCATAGAGGTGTCATGCCTATGGCACCGAAGAGGTGCCACGTCGCCGAATCGAACTTGGCCATGTAGAACTGAACGTTCATGTGGCCCATGTGGTCGGCCTCCCACGGATAGGCAACGCCTCGATAAGTCTCCACTGCACCTCCTCCTGTCGATCGCCTTCGCCCGGGTTCCTCTCAGGAGCCGTCTATCGCCTCGATCAAACGGGAACGGTCCTTCAGTTTGGCGAGGACCACGCCCGGCTCCGCCTGTGGAAGCGGGAGCACCGCGCGCACGACGCCCGTCGCGGCAAGTTGCTCCAGTTGTTCGGGATGCTTCGGGGCATTGAACACCCCTGTCTCGATATCGCCGGGATCGCGACCTGCGTCTTGGGCCGCGGCGCGTATCGCCCCCATCCCGGCTGCGACGTCGTGGCGGCCGTTGATTGGCATCCAGCCGTCGCAGAATTCGACGATGTGGGCCACCGTCTTCGGTCCGGCGGCGCCGCCCAGGATGACGGGAGGGTGCGGCTTCTGCAGCGGCTTGGGCCACGCCCAGCTGGGCTCGAAGGAGACATGTTCACCCTGGAAGGAAGGCTCATCCGCGGTCCAGAGCTCCTTCATGGCGAGGACGTTCTCCCGCAGCTTGGCCCGCCGCTCCGTGTACCGGGTGTTGTGGTGGCTCATTTCCTCCTTGTTCCATCCGTAGCCGACTCCGAAGAGGATCCGACCCCCCGACAGGTGGTCGACCGAGGCGACCTGCTTGGCCAACCAGATCGGGTCACGCTGGGCCACCAGGGTTATGCCGGGTCCGAGGCGTATCTCGGATGTGGCCACCGCACACGCGGCGAGAGCGACGAACTGATCGAGGGTTCGCCAGTAGTGCTCCGGTAGCGGCGGAGCTCCTTCCACTCCTCCCCACGGGCTGCGGCGGCTCACGGGAATGTGGCTGTGTTCGGGGAACCACAGCGACTCGAAGCCGAGATCCTCGGCGGCCTTTGCCAGTTCGACGGGCTGAATCGTCTGGTCCGTCGGGAAGATGGAGACACCCAGATGCATCCCGGCAGGCTACCGGCGTGATCCAAAGCCGCGACAGTTCGGCCGGAACGTCAAACCGCCGGTTCAGGCGCGAACTCTCTCTGCGCGAGGGTCGTAGAGGGGCCGCAGCGAGGCGGTCGCCGGGTAGATGGTGCCCGCGATTTCGACTGCCCAATCGGCATCGTCGAGATACTCCTGAGTCACAGGCTCGTCCGCCTCGACCATCGCGAGCCCCACCGCGCCCCCCAGCGTGAACCCGTAGGAGGCGGCGCGGATGTCGGCCACGGGATGCTCGTTGCGGTACACGATCTCGCCGTGATACATCAGCGGCTCGGGGTCCGTCACGAGCACCTGCACGAGACGGCGCTTCGGCGGCCCCGCCGCCTTCCTCGCCCGCGTCGCCTCCGCTCCGATGAACCCGCCCGGCTTGGCCAGATCGACGGCGAATCCCAGTCCTGCCTCGTACACGTTGTCCGTGTTGTCGATGTCGTGGCCGTAGTCGCGATAGGCCTTCTCCATGCGCAGGCTGGCCAGGGCCTTGAGGCCGGCGTGGCGCAGGCCGACATCGGCGCCGGCATCCACCAGCCGGTCGTAGACATCCACGGCATGCTCGGCCGGGACGTAGAGCTCGTAGCCCAGTTCTCCGACGTAGGTGATGCGGATGCAGAGCACGTCCGAGGGGCCGAGGTCGATGTTGCGCGCGGTGCGAAACGGGAACGCCTCGCTCCCCAGATCGGCAGAGGTGAGGCGCTGCAACAGTTCGCGCGATCGGGGGCCCTGGACGTTGACCTGGGCGTATGCCGAGGTCATGTCGACGCGGAAGACCTCCATGTCGGGCGCCAGGTGGCGCCGCATCCACGACTCGACGTGCCGGTGGGCGGTGTCGCTGGCCACGACCCAGAAGCGATCCTCATCCAGTTTGGTGACCGTCACATCGGCCTCGATCGTGCCGGCTTCGTTCAGCCACTGCGTGTAAGTGATAACGCCGGGATCTCCATCGACGCGGTTGGCGGAGAGCCGCTCCAGGAGCCGGCCGGCGTCGCGCCCCTCGATGAGGAACTTCGACATGAACGACATATCCATCACGATGACGCCCTGGCGCGCCGCCTCATGCTCGGCTTGCCAGTAGGGAAACCAGTTTTGCCGGCCCCAGGACAGGCGGGCAACGATCGGCTCCTCCCCTTCCGGGGCGTACCAGTCGGCGCCCTCCCACCCGCTCACGTCCCTGAAGTACGCGCCCCTGGCGACGAGTCGCTCGTGGATCGGCGAGAGTTTCGCTCCCCGTGCCGTTTCCATCGACCGGGTCGGATAGTGGCGTCGGTACACCATTCCCAGCGCTTCCACCGTGCGGCTGGCGCGGTACTCCGAGGCGTTCTGGTACCGCTGGAGGCGATCGATGTTCAACGCGGTGACGTCCACGTCGGGTCGACCCTCGACGATCCAGTGGGCGAGCACCCGCCCCAAGCCTCCGCCGGTGAGGATGCCAATTGAGTTGAGCCCGGCAGCGACGAAGTAGTTGCGCAGCTCGGGGGCTTCTCCCACCACCGGAAGCAGGTCGGCGGTGAATGCCTCCGGCCCGCAGAACAGCTTACGGATTCCCGTCTCCGCGGAGATCGGCACGCGCGTCATCGCCTTCTCAATGTACGGAGCCATTCGATCCCAGTCGGGTGTGATCTCCCCGAAGGAGAAGTCCTCGGGTACACCTTCGACCTTCCACGGGGCGCATTCCGGTTCGAACAGGCCGATCATCAGGCCGCCGACCTCTTCGCGGTAATAGCCGTATGAGGCGGGATCCTCGATCACCGGCCACGCGTTTGAGATCCCGGGGATCTGCTCGGTGATCAGGTAGTAGTGCTCTGCAGCCTGTAGGGGGATGTTGACGCCGGCCCGCTCGCCGAGTTGGCGAGCCCACATGCCGGCACAGTTGACCACGTACTCGGCCTCGATGTTGCCGAGGGGCGTCTCTACTCCGCTGACGGCGCCTCGATCTTGCAGGAATCCGGTGGCCGGAACACCTTCGATGATCCTGGCACCCAGCTTCCTCGCGCCAGCGGCTAGCGACATCGTGATATCGGCCGGATTCGCTCTGCCGTCTTCCGCGACATAGAAGCCAGCAAGGACGTCGTCGGTGCGAGCCAAGGGGAAGAGGTCACCGACCTCTTTGCCCGTTATCTCGTGGACGTCGACTCCGCAGAACCGATTGAACGCGGCAACGCGCCTGTACTCCTCGAGGCGGTCCGGATCCGTGGCCAGCTCGACGAATCCCACGGGGCGGAATCCTGTGGCGAGGCCCGTCTCCGCTTCCAGTCTGGAGTAGAGGTCCCGCGTGTAGGTGCGCATCTGCGTCGAGGTCTCCGAAAGGGACCCGAAGGTGACGATCAGCCCCGCCGCATGCCAGGTGCTTCCCGAGGTCAGACGGTCACGCTCCAGTAGCACGACATCGCTCCACCCCAGATGGGTCAGGTGATAGGCGACGCTGCAGCCGATGATGCCGCCACCGACGATGACGACCCGGGCACGATCCGGGATGCTCCGGTCCGTCTGCCGCCCGGGATCGAGATCGGATTTCGACAACGGCCCTCCATTGGCAGCCCGGCGAACTCAACCAGCGTCACCCGGCAAAGTCGAATGCCGGCCCCCGGCCCGCAGAATCGAGGCCCGTCATGCCGCGTCAAGACCCCCAGGCGGTCGAGCGCACCGACCTGCTTTTGGAGCGGCTTGGATTGCTTAGTGGCTAGGCCGTCGGCGGTGAGTAGCCCTCCGCCACGGTCTTGGCCTTTGCCAGCAGAGCCGCTTGATCGTCGGCGGAGAACAACTCGTGTGTCTTCATGCCGGAGAAGGCGCCACTGGAGGCGGCGGCCACGCTCATGGCGGCGGCCGACACAGAGTCGGGCACATCCATTACGACGATCCCGTCGTACTCGCCGAACATCCAGTAGTAGCTCTCCACCTTTCCGCCCACGGCCGCGGCGACGGTGTCCGCCTCGGCGCGGCGATCGGTGGGGTTTTCCATCATGTTCGCCCAGGACTCAGGCGTATACGAGAAGAAGACGGCGTACTTGGCCATCACATCCCCCTTTTCAGAGCAGTCGCGACTCTACGCGCCGGTCGTGGTATTCGGCGTGTGGTGTGTCAGGAGAGAAAGTCGTCCACGGCCTTCTGGTCGGAGTCCACGATCCACAGCTCGGTGATCTTCTCTTCGGCCAAGTGGTATACCACGACACGGTCGGACGACATCGTCTGGCCGCCTCGGGTGCTGGTGATCGTCGCCAGCGCCACCGCGTGGTCGTCACTGGCCAGCAAGTCGTGCGGCACGATCTCCAGCGAATCCAGCATCGCCGTTGCCTGGCCCAGGTAGCCCATGAAGGCCTCGGCACCTTCGTAGGTGCCGCTCAGCGTGTTGTGGCCACCCACATGAGCCACCATGTCGTCGGCAAAGAACCCCTTCGCCGCTTCCCAGTCCTGGGCGGCGACATGGCCCAGGTATGCCTGCAAGGTCTCGTAGTTACCCATGGTCCCCTCCTCGGAAGGGCGGTCGTCCCCTCCAAACGTGCCCCCGAAGCTACTCGGGAAGGGTCGGCTGCGCATGGGTGCGGGCAGAGATCTGTGGGGCCCGCTCTTTCTCAATAGGCTCTCCGCAAACGGAGCGCTGCGCGAGGACACATTCCTCGCCTCCTCCGGCTGCTCTCGAGTGGACGCGTGATGACATTTGATATCGGGTTGACGCTGGCGATCGTGGCAGGAGCGATCGTGCTTTTTGCCACGGAGAAGCTCCGCGTGGACGTCATTGCTCTTCTCGTGCTGTTGACGGTGGCGCTGACCGGGTTGGTCTCTACGACCGAGGCGTTCGCCGGGTTCTCCAACTCGGCGGTGATAACCGTCTGGGCGGTGTACATCGTGTCGGCGGGGATGTTGCTGACCGGCGTCGCCGACGTGATGAGCCGCGCCATGCTGCGCGTGGCCGGCGATAGTGAGGCGCGCCTCATCATCGTGATCATGATCACCTGCGGCGTGATGTCGGCGTTCATCAACAACGTGGGGGCCACGGCCATGCTGCTGCCGGTGGTGATCGGCGTGTCTCGCCGCACCAAGGTGCCGATATCCCGTCTGCTGATCCCCCTGTCGTTCTCGTCCCTGCTCGGCGGCAACATGACCCTGATCGGGACTCCGGCCAATATCCTTGGCGCCAACATCCTCACCGAGCGCGGTCTGGACAGTTTTGGCTTCTTCGACTTCGCCCCGATGGGACTGATCGTCTTTGCGGTTGGCGTTGCCTACATGGCCTTGGTCGGAAGGCGCCTGCTCCCGGTGCGCCAGTCGCCGGAAGACACGGACGCGGCACTGCGCCAGCTGCGCGACTACTTGAGTGAAGCCCGGGTCCCGCCTGAGAGCAGCCTGGTCGGAAAGACACTGAGGGAGTCGGCCTTGGGGGCCGACTACGACGTGACGGTGATCTCGATCATCCGCGCAGGTAGAGAGTTCTCGGAGTTGCACAGCCGCACGGAGATAGAGGCCGAGGACGTGCTGCTGCTCAAGGGACACGCCTCGGGCCTGGTGCGGACCCGGGAGGAGCTGGGGCTTGAGGTCGGACCCGGAGCCGAAGACCAATTCGTCGGATCCGAGCAGGGCGACATGGTCGTGATCGAGGCGACGCTGGCTCCCAACACGAGCATGGAGGGTCGCACGCTCCACCAGGCGCGCTTTCGCGACAACTACGGGTTCAACGCCCTGGCCATCTGGCGCCGGGGCGAGATCGTCACCCGCCGGTTGCGCAGCCTCCGTCTTCAGTTCGGCGACGCTCTCTTGCTCAGAGGCCCACGGCATCGTCTGCATTCGCTGCGCGAGGGTGACGAGTTCCTCCTCCTCGAGCCGCTGCAGCAGAAGCCACTGCGCAGGGAGAAGGCTCCGATAGCAGTGGCGTCCATGGTGCTCGTCTTGATCCTGGTGATGGTGGGGGGCGTGTCGATCGCGACCGCAATGGTCTTGGGGGCCGTGTTGATGGTGTTGACCGGGTGCCTGACGATGGAGGAGGCATACACCCACATCGACTGGCGAACGGTCTTCCTGGTGGCGGGGATGCTGTCCCTCGGTGCGGCGATGGAGAGCACAGGAGCCGCTCGCTACCTGGCCGACTTGCTGCTCGATCTCGTTGGGGGAATGGGGCCGCTGGCCGTTCTGTCGGGCATCTACCTTCTCTCCGCGCTGATCACGCAGCCCATGTCGAACGCGGCGGCCGTCGTCCTGATGGTCCCCATCGCCATCGATGCCGCTCAGAGCCTGGACGCCAGCGTGCAGCCCTTCGTCCTCGCCACCGTCATCGGTGCTTCGACCAGCTTCCTGACACCGGTCGGGCACAAGGCGAACGTCCTGGTGTTTGGGCCGGGAGGGTACGAGTTCTTCGACTTCACTCGGGTTGGGGGCCCGCTCAACATCATCATCTTCGCCGTGCTGCTCCTCACTCTTCCGGTCATCTGGCCGCTGTTCCCTTGAGCCGGTCGTCTTGATCGACCGGGCAGATCACCATCAACCGACGCCGATCACCCCCGGGCTGGCCGTTGTACCGCGCGTTTCCGGTCTGCCGCAGTCGCCAAGGCCAGGAGCAGCAATCCCAAGAATCCGACGACGGTCAGCAGCCGGGCGGTGGCCGGGTTCATGGCGAAGAGCGCGATGCCGGCGGACCAGCCGGCCATTCCGAGGAACACGTAAAGCAGCGACGCGGCCGCAGTCATCAGCCCCCCTGGGCCGCGACCGTAGGCCGCTCCGACCAAGGCGAGGCCGACGGCAAGGTGCAGCGCGCCTTGCAGCGGGTTCGCCGAAAAAGCGAGCACACTGTCTCCCACCTCAGATGCGACGCTGTCGAATCCGGTGACGCTGAAGCCGAGGATCCCCATGGCCAGCAGTACGACTCCGATGCCGACGGGGACGTAGCGGGATCGATGATCGGTCATTCCGTGTGGAGGCAGCGGGGCTCGATGTACCTCGAACGCGCGAAGACCTCTCACCAGGAGCGCCAGGACGGGGATCAAGACCGCCACCCACAGGGTGCGCGTCAACCACCACGATGTCGATCCGATCGCAGGTCGGGGAAACCCGAGGGGATAGACGAACGCCGCTGTGATGGCAATCGCACTGACGTGCCACAGATACATGGTGAGGACGACTGCATTGAGGCGCCTAACGAGCCCGAGTCGGCGCGCCGCCCAGGCTCGAATCCACGGCTTGGCGACGAGGGCGAGTCCGATCAGCCACCAGGTGGCCGCCGTCAAAACGAGGCTCGGCGGGTCCGTGTTCCAGCGGCTCTCCCCCGGGACCCCGATGAGGCTTACCGGGTAGCCACCCGCAGTGACGGCGATGACCAATCCGAGTAGACCGACAGCGGCCACCGCTCCACTGATCCAAGCGGATAGCCGCTGCAGACGTCCTTCGGCGTAGAAGAAGCCGAGCTGATGAGGCAGCAGCCACACGAACGCGTAGTTGGCCACGCCGAAGCCTTCTTGGCCGAGGCCGTACACGAGGAAGTCCACGATGGCGGCGCCCACACCGAGGAGGACCGGCATCCACCATCCGATGCGTGTGTGCGCCCACCACAGCAGTGGCGCCATGGCAACGACCATCACGTAGAGGCCCAGGAACCAAAGCGGCAGGGCGGCGACATCTGCTGCGCTTTCGGCGATGTTGGGCTGCGGCAGCGGCAATGCCTGGGCCATGACTCCGATGGTCAGCCAAACCGCGATGAAGAGGACCGTCGGGGCGAGCAGCCGCGTCAGGCGAGTTCGTAGGTACGCCGGGTACTCACCACCGTGGCGAGCCAGCGACCGAGCGTTCGCGAATCCGCCCACGAAGAAGAGGAGCGGCATCACCTGAAGCACCCAGGTCGCCAGGTGCGCCTCGGGGATCACCGAAAGCGCGTTCACGCTCGTGATCAACCCCTCGTCCCAGATGACGGTCGTGGTCATCCAGTGTCCAATGACGACGACCAGGACGGCCGCAACCCGAAGTGCGTCTATGAAGAGGTCACGCCCTTCCCAGGTGGAACTGTCGCGCATCCGTGCTCCCTGTTGCCGCCATTCTCGTCGGCGCAGGAGGCGCAACCCGAGGCCCCCGGACATGACCGCTATCGCTTGTTGGTGGCTCGCAGACGGTGAGCCTCTCTAGGGGTACGACGGTCCAGCGGGCCCGCGACTGCTCCTGCCCCGTTGAGGCGTGTGTGTGAAAGGATTCGAACCTGTACTGACTCCCACCAGGTTCTCACTCGGGTTTGGCGACTCCAGCCGTGCCCACCGCGGTTCGATGAGCCCGCTGTGGGTCAAGCAGCGGTTGCCCGCAACATCCAGGCGGTCTTTTCGTGCGTCTCGACTCGGACCGTCGCCAGATCGACGGTGGCCACGTCCCCGGCTGGGTCAGCAACCGCAATGACCTCGCGTGCGGTACGGGCCGCCGTCTCGTGACCACTCGCCAGGTTCCGCACCATCTCCAGTGCCTCCGGTGCGCCCTCTCCCTCGGGAATCGTGGTCAGCCGAGAGAACTCCTTGAAACTCCCCGGCGCGGGATGGCCCAAAGCACGAACGCGCTCAGCAATTTCATCGACCGCGTCACGCAGCTCGATGTATTGCCCCTCGAACATGAGATGCAGGGTCCGGAACATCGGTCCGGTGACGTTCCAGTGATAGTTCTGCGTCTTCAGATACAACGTGTAGCTGTCGGCGAGCAGATGGCCGAGTTGGCCGCAGATCTCTTTGCGTGCTGCTTTGTCGATGCCAATGTCGATGTCCATCTTCCTGGTACCTCCTCGGTCACTCCCGACATAGCGGCCCGTGCCAGGCCTGTTCAAGGGCCGAACGGCACCGTCACGGCGCGCAAGAAGCTGCCGGCGAGCCGGAGCCCCCTCTGAATAGCCAAACCCCTCACGCTTATTTGCCGGGTCGTCTTCAGTGCGGTGTGCGTCCCATCTCGCGCTGGATGGAGTCCTCGGTGATGGGGCGCCAGTACGTCTCGGCGGCGTGGGCCGCCAGCCCGATTCCCCAACCACCGATCGGCCAAATCGGCCAGAAGTGCCCGTCAGAACTGGTCACCAGCCACACGATCACCAAGAAGCCGTTGACGGCCAGATAGACGAACAGATGCAACCAGAACTCTCGCTTCGCCTTGAGTCGGGCGATCGCCGCTTCGCGCCGGTCACCGTCGTCCATGAGTGACTCCTTCGGTCGTCGATGGAGCCAACGTACGGGCTACTCCGGACGTCCCGAAAGGGCCAGACGGCCCGCGACGGGCGACAACGCTGCTCACATGTCAGGCGGTAGTGCACTCCCAGACGCGAGCGGTCCAAAGCAGCCGTGAGCCCCTTTCGCGTAGGTGGATGATCTTGTCCTTGGCGAGTTTGGCGACTGCCGGAGTGCCGGCGAGCACACCGGGAAGCGGGATCTGGCGCTCAGTGAGCCTTGTTGCTCTCGAATAGAGCGCCCGGGCGGCACGCAGGATCGCCCCCTCGTCCTGAAGGGTGCCCGTTGGCAGCAGCAATCGCCCCCCTGTACGGAGGCGCTCCCGGGCGGCGTGGAGCATCCGAATCGGCAGTTCGGAGCCTCGAGGCCCGCCTCCCCTTCGGGAGGGGAACCAGCCGCTCGCGTCGGCTAGAGCATCGGGGATTCCAGAGACGTCGCCGATTATCACGTCGGCTTGTGTATCAGGGGGAATCGGGTCGAACAGGTCGCCCTGAAGAAAGCGGGTTGTCTCTTCGACACCGAGGCGGGTGGCGTTGCGCGAGGCGACGTCGACCACGTCGGGAGCTGTGTCGACACCGATAACCCTCGATGCACCCAGCTTGGCGGCGATGATCGAGAGGACTCCTGAGCCGCACCCGACGTCGATCACACGGTCCCCGTTCTGGATAGTCAAGGCATCGGCCAACAGCGTCGAGATCGTGGAGGGCGCGAACGTGTTCTCGGAGATCTCGAGATCGAAGGGACCGAAGCGACCCTTCCAACGGAACATATTGGCGACCATCGACTGTGCCCCAGTAGTCGGCGAGTACTGATCGTAGATGAGTGTCACTCCTTCAGGGTGGGAGCGCGCAGCCGGGTGCCCTGAGTGCAGCAGCACGATGACTTCAAGACCCCGACGTGCCTACGTGGCTGTAGTGGGCAAGGCGCCGTGATGCTCGTGAGGCGTAGGATGCCCCGGCCGCGGTGCTGTCTGCGGTCTGATGCAAACGAGGGGACTATCGATGCGCGGTTTGCGTGAGGTTGGACTGTCATGACAGTGGATTTCAAACCCTCCCCGGATCTCTACCCGTTTGAGTCTCGGTGGTACGAGTCGTCTGTGGGGCGCGTGCACTACATCGATGAAGGTGGCGGGCGTCCGATCGTCTTTTGCCATGGTCAGCCGATGTGGAGCTTTCTCTACCGCCACATAGTGGCGGGGTTGAGGGGCCGGTTTCGGTGTGTGGCCGTCGACTATCCCGGCTTCGGGCTTTCAGTCCGTCCCCAGGGCTATGGGTACACACCCGCAGAGCACGCCGGGGTCGTGGGAGAATTGGTCGACCACCTGGATCTGGATGACATGATCGTGATGGGCCAAGACTGGGGTGGCCCCATCTGCATGAGCGTGGCGGCTGCCCGAGCCGAACGAGTCTCCGGGATGGTCCTCGGCAACACCTGGTTCTGGAGGGATGAGGGAATGCTCTTCCGTTTCTTCAGCAAGTTCATGTCCACCGGGTTCATGCAGCGCCGAATCCTCCACAAGAACTGGTTCGTTGAATGGATCCCAAAGGGGGCAGCCACCGAGTTGTCCAGCGATGTGATGACGCACTACAGGGCGGTTCAGCCCACTCCGGAAATGCGCACCGGCGTGGCCCAGTTTCCGCAGGAGATCGTGGCGTCGGCGGACTGGCTCGAAGAGCTCGAAGCCAAGGTGAGAGCGAACCTCGCCTCGAAGCCGGCGCTTCTTGTCTGGGGAATGAAAGACATGGCCTTCCGTCCCAAGGTCCTGGCGCGCATGAAGGGCGTCTTTCCCGACCACGTCGTCGTTGAGTTACCCAAGGCCAAGCACTACATACAAGAAGATGCTCCTGAGGAGATCGGCACGGCCATCATTGACCGCTTTGGGTAGGAGCCGTCCACGCCCGCAGACGGAGCCGCTTCCGGGCTTCTAGTGTGCGATCGCGGGAGGGGGTTGAGTGTCGGCTGTGTCGTCGGCGCCATTGCGCCACTTGCCTGAATCGTTGGGAGCGCTGGCCCGCCTTGCCTTCGCGACTGGGCTGGCGGGCGTGATTGCCGGCGTGCTCGTCGGTGGCGTCGGTGGACGGATCGTGATGCGGGCGGCGACACTCGTTTCGTCGGTCCGCGGCGCGAGAACGGAGGCCGGTTTTCGGATCGGAGAGTTCACCGCAGAAGGCACCATCGGTCTCGTCGTGTTCGTGGGAATCTTCAGCGGACTCGTTGGAGCGATTCTGTACGCGGTGACTCGGCCCTGGTTGATGTGGGCTGGTCGGTGGCATGGGGCGCTCTTCGGGATCTTCTTGTTTGCCGTCGGCAGCGCCAGCTCGGACACCCTCAATCCAGACAACGTCGACTTCTTTCTGCTCGACAACGATCACCTGATCGTGCTGATGTTCCTCGGTTTGTTCGTGGCGTTCGGGACAGCGATTGCCGGGCTGTTTTCTTGGTTGGACCGCCGTCTTCCGGAATTCGAAGCCGCCACTCCGCTTGTCAAACTCGAGTACTCAGCAGCAGGCATCTTCAGTCCGATCATCGCCTTCGGCTTGGTGCCCCCGATCATGTTCCTGAACAACAACTGCGACTGTGACCCTCCACTCGTCGTGGGTGTCGCCTTCGTCGCCTTGGCGACCGTGACCATCACTCTCTGGGCGCTGCGCAGATCCGACCGATACGGGCAGACAGTCGATGCGCTTCGCCTGGTGGGTTGGACCGCTCTGGTGATCGCGGCATTGGGCGGAGCCATAAGGGCGATCTCGGACGTATCCGACATCCTGTGAGTCTGGAGTCCCACCTGATGCGTCGAAGCTCTCAGATCCCGTCGCCAGTGCTCTCCTGCTCTGGACCCTCAATCCGGTCAATGGAGTCGCGGTGCGAGCCGGGCCGAACGTGACATTCAGGTCCAGGCCGGAGTGCAAGCACCCGATACAGTCAACGACACACTGAAAGGCTGCACTCCGTGCTGGCGAAATCGACCAGGTCGCTCGCAATCGTCGCCTTGATGGCCCTCTTCGCCGCCGGATGTGGCGATGATGGCGGTGCCGGATCGGTCCAGACGACGGCATCTGCGGCGCCTGGATCGACGGCAGGAGAGTCTGGCTCCGAGGCGTCTCCGTCTCTCACGCTCCTCGCTGAGGAGATAACCGGGTCGCAGGGCCAACTCTTGGTAGCGGTTCTGAGCGCCGCAGGGCGTCCCGTCGGATCCGTGTGCATAGGAGTAGACGCGGATCCCTTCAGTGGGAGCGGGGTGTTCTCCACATTCGATCCCAATAACCCCTGCGGGAAGGATGCCCCTTACGGCGAGGTCATCACGGAGGACGCCACCTATGCGGTGACTATCGGGGTGGTTACCCCCGGAGAGACTGTGCCATCGCTGTGTGCCGACGCCACCGCGACGATCTCCGGGCCCAGTGAGCTCCGAATAACCGGGGCCGATTTGGCCTCTGACTGCACCGGGTTCTGATCCCCGGTTCGTCCGAGGTCCTCGTTTCTGAAGGGGGGCATAGGCCATCTGGTGATGAGAAAGGGGTGCCCTGCGTGGTGCCGGAAGGGTGCCTCCTCGGATGCGGCGTCGGAAGTGCCTAGGGCAGGGTGTAGGCGACGACGCCCCCGTCGCGGACCCCCGTCAGCATCACGGAGAATCCATATCCGACGAAGAGCGTCCCATTCACCACTGAGATCCCATCACCGAAGTTGCCCGGCAAGGTGTCGCTCCACAGAACCGTTCCGTCCGTGGCATCCAAGGCGTAGATGGTTCCGGCGACAGTTCCGTGAATGACCATGCCGTTGGCAAGTGTGAGCGAGCCGTAGGCGGCGCTGGGAAGTGGCCGTTCCCAGAGAATCGAGCCATCGCGACTATCCAGGGCAAAGGTGATCGAGCCGGCGGTGCCAGGGCGGAGAATCGAGTTGACATAGATCGTGCCGTCGCCGACAGCTGCTGTCGCATATACACCGCAGCAGTCGCCACCTTCGGTCAGTTCTACAGACCAGACCTCATCGCCCGTCGCGCGGTCGACGACCCGGTACAGGCCGATCTTGCTCCCAACGCCAACAACCTCTCGACCATCGATGGTGAACAGGTTGGGCGAGGCCCCGATATCGGCGTTGTCGAAGTCGTCCGGGTTCAACTGGCTGTGCCAGATCAACTCGCCGGCTTCGTAGTCGATGGCCACCAGTGAATCGCCCAGGGAGTTCACCGGAGAGCCGATCGTGTTTCCGGTGCCGAAGAAGACCAGTCCGAGAGTCCGATCGACCGCTCCCGCGGTCCACACACCAGCGCCCGGGGCTGAGCCCTCGTCGGTCATGTCGACCCGCCACCGTTCCGCGCCCGTGTCGGCATCCACCGCGAGCACACTTCCCCGAAAGTCCACGACGAAAGGCGAATCGCCCGCCATGCCAAGAACCAGCATGTCACCTATGAGCACCGGCGCTGCGACGATGGCAGCCTCGAGTTGGTTGTCGGCTTCGACGGTCCAAAGGGCTGATCCGGTGGTGCGATCGCGGGCGTAGAGGACACCATCTGCATCCGAGGCGTAGACGTGGTTCTCGGTGACTACGACAGTCGCAGTGATGGCAAGCTCGCCGAGCTGTTTTTCCCACACCACAGCTCCAGTGGACGCATCGACGGCATGGAGGGTTCCGTTCCAGTCACCGAAATAGACGACCCCGTCCACCACGACCGGTGTGCCGGTCACACCGCTCAAACCATCGATCGACCACAGAACCTGGAGGCAGGCGACGTTGCCCGGCTCGATTCGATTCTCAAGCGGGTTGTAGCGAGAGTTGGCATCGTCAAACCCGTAGGAGGGCCAGTCGGTCTCAGTTGCTCTCGCGGGGTTTGATGCACTGCAAGAGGCTGCAGGTGTCGTCGCCGGGGAAGCGGCTGATGTCGGAGGAGCTGTGCTCGCTACCGACTCGGGCGGGGACTCTGTTGCCGTGGTGGTCGTGTTCGTCGCAGATCCGCTGTCACCGCATGCCGTGACGACGAGTACGAACGCCAGTCCTGCGGCGGCTCGCCCGCGGAACCCCCTCTCAATGGACCGACCCACGAAACCCATGAGATCTCGCGACCCTAGCTGCATGATGAAACAGCAAACTCGCGGCAACTCACCCACCGGCCTTTCGGCCCTCTCTATCACCTAAGGCAGTGGCGTCCCGCTTCGTATGACGGATTCTTGACCACGGCATGGTGGGGCGGCCGGAGCCGGGTCCAAGTGACACCGTGAGCCTTCGACGATCGTGATCCGACCGAGCAAGGAGTGTCGGACAGCCGCGGACGCCTTGCGTCGTTCCGGTTCGCCTAGCTTCACGCAGGCTCAGGCACCCTAAGGATCAGGCCGTTTCCACGATTGCGGCCTTGACCGCCTCGACGGTGGCGTCGTCAAGCTGGTCGACGCCGTGCACATCCTTGGCGTGCGCGGCAGCCCCGGCCAGTATGTCGTCGACAGTGTCTCCCTCGACTTTGCCCTCGCATCCCGGAATCACGTTGGTGCACTCGAACTCGTAACCCATCACTCGCTCCTTCGATCGGTGATCTCGCGCGTGGCCCCCTGGAGCGAACTCCCACCCATCAACAGCCTACGCCTCGGGCTCCGACACCACGAGACGTGGCCGGCAGCTACGGGCCAGGGTCCCGCGCGAGCATCCAGGCAATCCGGCTCCGCTCGCGGTCGTACCGGGTCTTGGGCCTCGAATCTCAGGTTATTCGGTGCGCCATTCGACCGGGACAAGCTCGTGGACTCCGTCTATCCCCCTGAGCTCGGCATGGAATGGATCGCCGAACCCGAACGACGTGTTAAACCCAACTAGTTCCTTGACCACGGAGGAGACGACGACCTGTCCGCCGGCGGCAGCCGACGTCACCCTTGCCGCCTTGTTCACGGCGAATCCCATCACGTCGGAGTCGGTGCGCACGACGTCCCCGGCGTGAAGACCGATCCTGATTGAGTAGGGCACGTTCGCGGTTTCCGTCGCCCGCTGGATCTCGACGGCACAGCCGACTGCTGCCCGTGCCGAGGAGAATACGACGAGCGTTCCGTCGCCCACCGTCTTGATGACCTGTCCATCGCTTCTGTCGGAGAAGTCGGAGACGAGGCGAATGTGACTGGTCATGAGCTCGGTGAACGCGCGGTCGCCCAGTTCACGGGCGTGCACAGTTGACCCTGCGACGTCCGTGAACATGAGCGTCAGCATCCCTTCGACCGGTAGCGTGGCGAAGTCTCGGTCGATGTCTATGGAGTCGAGCATCTCGGTGAGCGTGGTGGTCAGAGTGAAGCCAAGCGACTCCTCGTTCGGCACCCCCTCAGATGCGTGCCACTGGACGATCCTCCATATGCCGGCATCGAGCAAGAAGATCGCGGTGATTCGCATTTCGACCTCTGAATCCCTCACCGAGACGCCTACCCGCGCCGCCGCCCACGCCACCAGGCCCACTTCCCAGCCCTCGACGTGCAATACCTCCACCTTCATATCGCCCATCTCAGCGAGCTGGGCAACGATGACCGGGAGAAACGTGGTCCCGTCCCACCACTCGTCGGGGTCCGTCCCAATTGCTCGCAACGCGGCACTTGGGCTGGCGAGCCGCTCGAGGGTGGCGACGTCGCCATCAGCCATCGACTGGAGCACCCGCGTCATCACGGCCTCGATCTCTGGTGACCGACGGGGTTGATGCTCGGGCACGAGTGCAACCGTAGTGACGGGGTCTCCAAGGCGCACAGGGCCCGTGACTTTGTCTGATGGGTTGTTTCCATTCCGCGGCTAGAGGGGTTCGGAGCTCGCGAAGCGAGCTGATGAGCCATCCGAGGTGCCGATTGGATCTATCGGATATCAGCGTCTCGACATCCAGGGATCGCCTAGCTTTCCCCTAGAGCTCGCTCTCCGAGTCGATCTGAGTATTCATGCCACGGGTTCTCCCCTTCGGCTCGTTGCTCGATGACAAAGTGGCAACAGTCTGCTCCCATCGGGATCAGTTGCTCGACCCATCCGGTCATCTTGGGGAGCCCGGCGTCGTCGACCGCTTCGATCATGCCCTCCACGAAGTAGCGCTGCACCCGACAGTCGAAGCCTGTGTAGCGGTCCTGGTGGGGACACCACAGGATGTCGAACTCGGACCGGCCCTGGTCGGTGATCCACGGCCGCTCCAACGAGGCGTAAACGATCGTATTCATCCCTGTCACCAGGAACGAGGTGAGAGAGACGGGATCGGTGTCCACGGGGAGAGTGGAGTTCTCGATGAGCCCCGTCATCGCCTCGTGGCCTGCCCGCTTGAGCGCCCGTCGGACGATCGTCTGGCCCTCCTTGCCGAAGGCCGCTTCCACATCCTTGAGGATCTGGAGGACCCCAGTTGCTTGCATCGTTCCCCACACGAGGAGAGCGGCCGGGTCGAAGTCGTCACGCCCGTCGATGGCGCGGCGGAGGTTGGCGACAACCTCCGGATAGGGAGTCCCCAGCCGGGCCCCGGTGAACTGAGGTTCGGACCGCACACCTCCCGCCCAAATCCCCTCGTCGGTCGGGTATTCGGGCTGGGGCACTTCAAGGCTCCTCGGTTGCGGGTTTGCGAGGCTACCAATCACGTTCTCTGCGATCAGCGAGGTGTCGACGGAGTGCGGGTTCAAGGCACCCGACGAGGCGCCCCGGTCGGCGGGTCGTGTTCGATCAGCCGACTTGCTTGCCTCCACCTTTGGCGGCATGTAGCTCCCAGTTGATGGGGCCGGAGCGCTTCTTGGGGCGTTTCCTCTTCGAGAACCTGCTCCAACTCCCTGGGGGCTTTTCGTAGCTTCCCGGGTACATGAGCCAAAATGTCTTGCCCGCGATTGTGATGATGCCGTCGGCGGCGGTGGGTGCGGTGGGGAGCTTCTTGCCGGAGAGGCGCCTGCTACCGAGAACGATCTCCATCGCCGGACGGCAGTCGGGGCATTCGGTGGTGCCCTCCGTCTTGGCAGTGATGACCAGATGGTGCCGAGCCGCTGCGGTCGCCTGGGCATCGACGTCGATTTCCTCTGTGGGGGATCCGTCGGTGTCGGTGGTGACGTCGCCGGAGGCGTGAACGGTGCTGTGCAGCGTCGTCTCCATCAGGTGGCCGGTGGCCATGCCGCTGCCGCCGTGACCGAAACGGGTGGTGCTGTCCTGGTTGTGGCCCTCGCTGCTCTCCCGGCTCACCTTGAGTTCGGCGAGCTTCAGGGGTCCGACCTCGACCGACTTGCTGAGCTCTGCTCCACTGAGTTGAACGTCCCAGCCTGCCGGCTTTCCGTTGGCCTGAATCGATGCCCCCTTTGATGAGGTGACGTCGTAGTTGAGGCCTCCAATCTGTTTGCTCTTCACCTCGGCCGCGCCGTGGGCCTTCAGATCGATCTTGTTGTCGCAACTTCCGCTGTGGCTTCCTTTGCATTCCGTCTCGGTATGGAGTCGGAGCGTGCTGTTCGCGCTGCAATAGAAGCGATGGGCGTTGCCCGGCTGTCCCTGCTTGTCGGGCCGAAACTCGACCCGGACCACGATCCGCTCGGCGAACATGTACTCGGCCGACATCTTGACGGCATCGGGCCTGAGCTTGAGGCGCGCTTTGCGCTTGCCCGATCCCATCCACTGCTGGTCGTCCTCAAATTCTGCCTTGGCCCTGGCCGAGGTTCCACCTCCCTCACCGTCGGCCCCCCAAAACATGCTGTGGGTGACCCATTTCGAGAACTGGGTTGTCTTCTTGCCAGTGACCTTGTCCTTGAACCAGTTGAGGAGGGCGCTGGGTTTCCTCTCGAGCTTCTCTCGGATGGTCTTCGCGCCGGCCCGCTCGTTTTGAACCTTCTGACGATTGTGGCTGGGCTTGGCGGGGACCTTCGTGGGAACCATCTCTGTATACACAGTGATGACGTAGCTGCCGCAGTCCTTGATGTTGCGCTTCTTCAGTTCGGTCATCTTCGCCGGGATGCCACGAGCATCGCTCTTCGTTACGTAGAAGGCGTCCCAATCGCAAGCTGGGGCTTCCTCTGGGGGCGCGACTGGGACGATGCCACCACCCGCCGTGGCGACCACCCACCACCACAGAAGCGAACCCGCTAGTGCGACGACTAACGCAATGACCAGCAGGAGGCCGAACGAAGGACCGCCGCCCTCTTCAACAGGTCCCGAGGGCGCGACGGCGGTGGTCGGTGCCGACGCGCTGGTCGTTGGAGGCGCGGTCGCCGACGGAGCGGTCTCCGCAGGAACCGTTGTCGTTGGCACGGTTGTGGTCGCGGCAACAGACTCGACGACCACGGTCGGTCTCAGGTCTAACGAGAGCAGCCCGGCGGGGGGCGCGGGGAACGCGTACTCAACGACCGTATCGGAAAGGAAGGGGTTTGCCGAGTCGGTTGAGAAGGTTGAAAACCGGACCCCGGTCGCGTCGATCATCCCCGGGGCCACGAACAGGACCGCCTCGTCGATTACGGCGATCCGAAACTCGGTTTCAGCGGGATCGACAGTGTCGAAGAACCCCAGTTCAGGAGAGTATCGGAGTGCCTCGAGCTCCCAGTCGCCGTCGATGCTTCGACCGAGGATGACCGACGTACCGCCGCCGAACGCGCCCAGAGGATCCGAGAACAACTCTCCGGGACCTCCGAACACCAATGCGATCTCGGTTTCGGATCCTTCCCCATCCAACAGAGCCCCTGCGACGCCGATAGCGAAGAAGTCGAAGCCATTGGCGAACGCAGATCCAGAGCCATCGTCTCCCGGTGGACACAGGACGATCGGCACCGACGCCGACCCGCCACAAGCCAGCGGCGACGCGGGCCCGAATACCTCTTCGATCGAATCCGCGACCGCCGAGGTATCGATCCATCCCATCGAGATTGAGTCGATGGCGATGCGAGGATCCTCGCGCACCACGGGGAGGCCGGAGCTGCTGAAGGGGCCGGTGGAACCTGGGTCGGGTACCTCGGTGAAGGCGAGGCCGAAGTCAGCGGGCAGTCGAGGGAAGAACGTATCCACCAGCCGCTGATGCAGCTCTATCTGATCAGGTGTGGGCTGAGCTAGAGCCGACGCTGAGGAGAGCGCCAAGATCACCGCGCCCGACAGGAGCACCCACCTTGATCCGAACCTCGAGACCTGCCTGGCGTACATCAACGACCCCCCGTATACCGCGAACCTACCAGCGAGGGCATAGGCATGGCGGCGGTCGAGGTCGTCGGGGACGGCGTCAGAGCCGATCGGAGCTACGGCGACGCCTTTGTCGGAATCCCAGTAGGCAAGCGCGAGCAGAGCTGAACCGGCCGGAGCGATTCACGAACAGCGGCCGGGTCACCAGAGGGATTGACCGTCAGGCGCCTATGAAGCTTTTGATTGTGTTCTTGGAAGTGAAGCTGTCCGGAGCGTCCCGCATAAAACGTGACCCTGCACGAAGTAGGGCTTCGGCCAGGGCTAGTTTCAGCGTGGCAGAGAGAGGACTCGAACCTCCACGGGATTTTTTCCCGAGGTCATTTCGCGATGGCGAACAGGCGCCTCTTGGCCCCGACGCCACGTAGGTCGTGCTCACCTCGATCCTCGAAGCTGAACCCGGACTCCCCTGCCAGGTCGACGGTCCCGGCTGACACCAGCACTTCACCTTCGGTCGCCAACTCGAGTATTCGTGCGGTCTCGTGAATCACCATCCCATGAATCTCGTCCCCGGCGACCTCGATCTCGCCTGTGTGGACGGCAGCACGCACCCTTAGCCCCAACTCCCGTACGACGCCGTCGCATTCTGCGGCGCACCGAATAGCCCTCGCAGCACCATCAAACACCGCAAGCATCCCGTCACCAGCCCGATCGACGATTCGCCCCTGGAAGTGCTCGACGGTGTCCGAGATGCGCCGATTGTGAGCTTCGAGCCGATCGGCCCACCCGCGATCGCCGAGTCGCCGGGCGACGCCGGTTGAGTCGACCAGATCGGTGAACACCAAAGACGCCAACACCCTCTCCTTCAGAGTCTGCAGAGGTAGGAGCCAAGTCCGAGCCCCCATCCAAGACAGCGTTTCGACAGCTACGTCCCCTATCACCCACGAATCGTGACCCGGAGGAAGGTAGAAGACGTCCCCCTCGCGCACGTCGAATTCTTCGCCGTCTTCCATCAGAACCCGCAGCGTCCCGCTGATCATGTATCCCATGTGGCGCGTCTCGCACCAATCGCCGCCTACGTCTGGCCGAACATGTTCATACCAGCGCCATCCAGGTTCGTGTGTGTCTCGAGCGAACGTGACTCCGGATAGATCCACGTGTTCCGACAAGACCCGGTTCGCAGTGACGGTCTCGTCTGGCGAATCGAAGCTCCGGACATAGCGTTCCCGCATGTTCAAATCGTAGGCGGCAGCAGCCGCCGCAACCCGAGGACACACGCGGCGATTGCGACCATCCGAGACGGCGTGCGAACGCCCCAGAACACACGCCCTTGTGGTCGGCCGGGGCCTTGGCCCCCCGCCACAAGTAGGGGCCACAACCTGTTGCGCGGTTCAAGCTCCGCGCAGGGCCGCACGGTTCGCCCGCCACTCCGAGTGCGCCTCGCCGCGTCTCGGATACCGCAGGTGAGGCTTCTCAGGATTCGGTGCGCGCCATCCTGATTCCTGCCAGCACGACCCACAGCAGCGCAGCCAAGAAGCCGATTATTCCAATGATCGCCAAGGCGCCCTCGGGATCGCCGTCGATCGGCCACAGAGCACCGACGGCCAGGGCTGCTGCAGTGCCCAGTCCGAACCATGCCAGCCATTGCGCGAACATCCTGGAGCGCAGCATGGCAAATGAGGCCCCGGTCAAGAAGAGCGCGAAGCCCCACGGAAGAAGAACCCCGTAGACAAGTGCATCAGCCCGCATGAAGGCCTGCACCACAGAGTCGGACAATTCATCCATCTCCCCGAGCGTGAACGTCCCGAGAAACACCCCGGAGCCCGCCACCGCGACCGATGCAATCGCTCCGGCAAACGAGACTCGGGACCAAGTGCCCTCGCGATCGTCAGCCCGCAGCGCCGAGCGCAACGCCGAGGCGAAGATCAAGAAGCCAAACACGAACAGGAACGCGGCAGCCCAGTCGGCCACCTCCCTTGTCGTTTCGTTGTCGGCGAAATGCTCCCGGATCTCGGCCACAGAGTCGGTAAAGACCGGCTGTGTGAAATACACCGCAAAGCCGATCACGACCATGCCGACAGCAAACACGATGCCGGCCACACCGCCGAAGCGAACTGAAGCATCACTATTGGAGTGGTCCATGGAAAGAATCCCCCTTTCGGGCCTCAACCCCAATGGCCTGTCCCCTGCGTCCCGGCACCTTTCCGGGACTCTCGCCAAGAGGCTACCAACCCACACCGCACCGGGTTGTCTCGCCTTCTCGGGCCTCAGGGCTCTAGTTGCCAGATCCTGATTGGATCGTCGAAGCCCTTGAGGGTGTGTTCGCCTTGGTCCCGGAAGGTCAATTGCTTTCCGACCAGTAGCTGGCGTACCCCGCCGGAGACCATGACTTCGCTGGCGCCGGCCGCGTCGCAGACGCGGCTGGCCACTACGACTACCGCGCCGTGAACATCGCCGGCCTCGCGGATCGGTTCACCTG
>JABAOH010095567.1_pt2 | contig 77211 bp, 75 predicted proteins | sample 7062181 | NCBI WGS metagenome assembly JABAOH01 (sample SAMN14538630, study PRJNA623070) | marine sediment metagenome | biome: marine biome [ENVO:00000428]; feature: marine pelagic biome [ENVO:01000023]; material: deep marine sediment [ENVO:00002113]; isolation source: pool of 5 deep marine... | reverse complement strand
CGACCTGGTACTGGTAGTAGTGCTGCAGCCGGAACGGATTGTCGCCATAACGGCCGTCGGTCGGCCGGCGCGACGGCTGCACGTAGGCCGCCGACCAGGGTTCCGGGCCGATCGCGCGTAAGAAGGTTGCCGGGTGGAATGTGCCCGCACCCATTTCCTTGTCGTAGGGCTGCAGAATGACGCAGCCGCGCTCCGCCCAGTACTGCTGCAGCTTGAGGATCAGGTCCTGAAAGCTGAGCACTCCGGACGACTTTTCCTTACTCATTGGGGAATCACAGGGTCCAAACCCGCGAAGTATATAGGAGGTGGCGAGAGTGATACATGGTCCGGCGGACAGCACATTGCGCTCCCTCATGGCTCGCTCCGCTGCGCCTTACTTCGGTCGCGAAATGCCCCGCCCGCCGCACCCCGGCCGCAATCACCCGAAAAGACAGGCGATTCGAGCCGGGCAGGGACGCCGAAACGAGATTCCGCAGAACGTGTTCATCCGGCGCGGGCCGGTGTTGCACAATAATGGTGCGCTGCTACGACCTCCTGCACTATAATGGTGCAACACTTGGGGGCAGCTCCAGGCTGTCCCTAATGAAAACAATGACTTACACATTGCACCATTTTGGCACGGAAACTGCACTTATGACCGCAATGGGCCCGGCGGTGCCGGGCGGTTTTTGCGCATGATTGTTGGAGGAATACTGAAATGAAGCCCAAAGAGGTACTCGGCCTTATCAAGGAAAGCGAAGCGAAGTTTGTCGACTTGCGTTTCACGGATACGAAAGGCAAGGAACAACACGTAACTGTGCCCGCTCAGACGGTCGACGAAGAACTGTTCGAGGACGGCAAGATGTTCGACGGTTCGTCGATCTCGGGCTGGAAGGGCATCAACGAGTCGGACATGATCCTGATGCCGGATCCGTCATCGGCGGTGGTCGATGTCTTCTCGGACGAAACAACGCTGAATCTGCGTTGCGACGTAGTCGAGCCATCAACGATGCAGGGTTATGACCGTTGTCCGCGTTCGCTGGCGCAGCGTGCCGAGGCATACCTGAAATCGACGGGCGTTGCCGACACGGCATTCTTCGGTCCCGAGAACGAGTTCTTCGTTTTCGATCATGTTTCCTGGGACGACTCCATGCAGGGCGCGTTCTACAAGATCGATTCCGAAGAAGGTGCATGGAACACGGATCGCAGCATCGAGGAAGGCAACACGGGGCACCGCCCGACCGTCAAAGGCGGCTACTTCCCGGTTCCGCCGGTCGACTCGTTGCACGACATCCGTTCGTCAATGTGCCTCGCACTCGAGGACATGGGCCTCGAAACCGAAGTTCATCACCACGAAGTTGCAACAGCCGGTCAGTGCGAAATTGGTGTTAAATTCAATACCTTAGTACGTAAGGCAGACGAGGTTCAGATTCTCAAGTACGTCGTCCACAACGTTGCACACGTCTTCGGCAAGACGGCGACCTTCATGCCGAAACCGCTGGTGAACGACAACGGTAACGGCATGCACGTGCACCAGTCGCTAATGAAAGACGGTGAAAACCTGTTCTCGGGCGACGGCTACGGCGGACTTTCCGAGTTGGCGCTGTACTACATCGGCGGCATCATCAAGCACGCGAAAGCCCTGAACGCATTCACGAATGCCGCGACGAACAGCTACAAGCGTCTCGTGCCGGGCTTCGAGGCACCGACGATTCTTGCTTACTCTTCACGCAACCGCTCGGCGTCGATTCGCATTCCATATGTCGCGAATCCGAAGGCGCGCCGCATCGAGGTTCGCTTCCCGGACTCGATGGCGAACCCGTACCTGGCATTCGCGGCAATGATGATGGCCGGCCTGGACGGCATCCTGAACAAGATCCACCCGGGCGACGCCATGGACAAGGATCTGTACGACCTGCCGCCGGAGGAAGAGAAGCAGCTCAAGCTCGTGGCGTTCTCGCTCGACGAGGCGCTGGCCGCGCTCGATGCCGACCGCGACTTCCTCAAGGCGGGCGACGTCTTCTCGGACGACCTCATCGATGCCTACATCGGCCTCAAGGAGGAAAATGTGACGCGGCTGCGGATGACGACGCATCCGGTCGAATTCGACATGTATTACAGCCTGTAAGGGTCAAAAGTGTGAACCGGGCGGCACTTTTTTGCCGTCCGGCCACTACCCTCATTCAGCCTGAACTTGCTATGCTAACTCCATGGAAACACGCCCGATTTTCGTTCTCATCGGCTTGCTGGCCGCGGCCGGGGCTATGGCCCAGGCCTACAGGTGGGTGGATGAGAACGGCGTTGTCCACTACTCGGATGTCCCGAGAGAGGGCGCCGAGGAGATTCAGCTGTCCGAGTACACTCGCGACACGGGCGCAAGGCTCTACACTGCGCCCCGGCGGCCCGTTGGCAATGGCGATGCAGCCGAGGAAGAGCCGCCGTTCAGTTACGACAGCATCGCCGTTTCCTCACCCGGCGCCGAAGAAACGCTATGGAATATCGACGGCGTTCTGAACGTGTCTCTGGCAATTTCGCCGGGACTGCAGGCGGGGCACCGGGTGCGGGTGTACTTCGACGGGCAGCCACGATTCGTCAGCGGAACGAGCTTCCAGATCGAGGAGGTTTACCGCGGCGTGCACAACATCCAGGCGGAAGTCATCGACGAGACGGGCAAGCTGATTATCCGCTCGCAAACGAACCGGTTCTACGTGCAGCAGAATTCGGTGATCGGAGCGGGGCGCCGCTAGGCGATGACCGCGGCCGCCGGCGTTCCGGCGGCGGCGATAATTTCAACACCGACCCCCGCGGCGTGCTCGACAGCCTGAGCGCTGGCGTTGTCCTGCTGGATACGAGCCTGCTCATCGTCGGCCTCAACCCGGCGGCCGAGAACATCCTGGGAATAAGTGCGCAACGCGCCAGGGGCGAATCGCTGCTGAAACTGGTGGGCGACGAGCCGGAGCTCCGCGACATTCTCGGCCGGGTGCTGGAAACCGGGGATCATTACGCGAACGAAATGCGGCTGGCGCCGACAGAAGTACACGCCGAGGAGCGCATCGTCGACTGCCGCGTATCGCCCGTCGCAATCGATGACGCCGTATTGCTGGTCGAATTGACCGACGTGACGCGCCGCACCCGCATCAGCCGCGAAAACGCACTGCTCATCCAGCATGGTGCAGGACGGCAAATGATTCGCCAGCTCGCACACGAGATCAAGAATCCGCTGGGCGGCATCCGCGGAGCGGCACAGTTGCTCGAGCGACAGCTCGGCGAGGCCGAACTCCGGGAATACACCGACGTCGTCATCAGCGAGGCCGACCGGCTGGCCGGGCTCGTCGATACGCTGCTCGGTCCGGGCGGGCCGCCGAACAAGCAGCCGGTCAATGTGCATGAGTTGCTAGAGTACGTCGTGCGCATTATCGAAGCCGAAGGCCCGGCGGATATTGCCTTCGCGCGGGATTACGATCCCGGCCTGCCGCTCATCGATCTGGACAAGGACCAGATGGTGCAGGCATTCCTGAATCTCGTGCGGAACGCCGCAACCGCGCTGGCCGGCCAGGGCACGATCACGCTTCGAAGCAGGGCGATAACCAACTTCACGATTGGCAATACGCGGCACAGCGTGATTGCTTCGATCGAAATCGAAGACGACGGGCCGGGCATACCGCAGGAACTGCAGGACTCCGTGTTCTATCCGCTGGTGACGAGCCGCCCGGAAGGCACCGGCCTCGGGCTGCCGGCCGCACAGGAACTGTTGAGCCGGCATGGCGGCCTGATCGAATTCGAAAGCCGGCCAGGGCGAACCGTGTTCGTTGTGCAGATTCCGCTGCATCAGGAAGCGCCCGGACCATGAGCGACCGTGCTCTCAATGTCTGGGTGGTCGATGACGACCAGTCGGTGCGCTGGGTACTCGAGAAGGCGCTGCGCCAGGCCGACATGCAGCCACGGACTTTCGAACGCGCCGAACACTTGTTGGATGCAATCGACAAATCGCAACCCGATGTGCTGATCACCGACGTTCGCATGCCGGGCATGAGCGGCATCAAGCTGCTCGACCGTTTGCGGGGCGCCTGTCCCGATTTGCCGATTATCGTGATAACGGCACATTCCGATCTCGAGAACGCAGTGGCCGCCTACAAGGGGGGCGCGTTCGAGTACCTGCCCAAGCCATTCGATATCGACGAGGCCGTGGAGCTCGTCCGCAAGGCGGCGCGGCAAAACGGCTATGTGGATGCGGGTGACACGGTTGGCGAAGGCGCCATTCCGTCATTGATCGGCCAGGCGCCGGCCATGCAGGAGGTGTTCCGCTCGATCGGGCGGCTCGCGGGATCGAGCATGACCGTGCTGATCACGGGCGAATCCGGCACGGGCAAGGAGCTCGTCGCGAGAGCGTTGCACGAGCACAGCCCGCGCGCGCACAAGCCGTTCATAGCGCTTAATACATCGGCGATCGCCTCGGAGCTGCTCGAGTCGGAGCTGTTCGGTCACGAAAAGGGCTCGTTTACGGGCGCAGACTCGAGGCGCATCGGCCGCTTCGAACAGGCGGACGGCGGCACGCTGTTCCTCGACGAGATCGGCGACATGTCGCCGGCACTACAGACTCGCTTGCTGCGCGTACTTGCCGAGAGTGAGTTTTACCGTGTCGGCGGGCAGCGGTCGATAAAAGTCGACGCGCGCGTTATCGCGGCGACGAACCAGCACCTGGCGCGGGCGGTCAAGGAGGGAAGGTTTCGCGAAGACCTTTACCACCGCCTCAACGTGATACGCATCAACACGCCGCCACTGAGAGAGCGGCGCGGCGACATACCGCTGCTGTTCAATCACTACCTTACGAGAGCGGCCGAGGAGCTGGATGCGCCGGCGAAGAGCATCGATGCGGATGCACTCGACCTGCTGCAGGGCTATGACTGGCCCGGCAATGTCCGCCAGCTCGTCAACGCGACGCGCCGGCTGACGGTAACGGCGCCCGGGACGGTGATCACCACGGCGGATATTCCTCGCGACCTCGGCGGCAGCGGAATGGCGCAGGGACCGGCACAGGACTGGACGCGCAGTCTTGCCAGCTGGGCCGAAGGTCAGATCAGTGCAAAACCGGGCAGTCCGCTACTGGATACGGCTGTCCCTGAATTCGAGAAGACCATGATTCGTTTTGCGCTTAGCCAGACCAACGGCCGGCGCAACGAGGCGGCGAAACTTCTGGGATGGGGCCGCAATACGCTCGCGCGCAAAATGAAGGCGCTGGACCTGTAGTTTCTAGTCGGCGAGCCCGACCTCTTGCAGCAATGCAACGAATCGCGGGTCGTCGCGAATGAAGTCATACGCCGGGTTAATTTTCATGCTGAAAACGGCGCGTGACCCGACATCCTCGGCTACCGCGGCCTGAAGCTCGGCGATCGTCTGCTCCGCGTTTCCGACGAACGCAAAATATTGCGCTAGCAATTGCCTGCTGAGCTGCGTGTCGGCAATGAGGTCGGGTGTTATCGAACCACGTTGCCCGGTCTCGTTGTAAGCGATAATCATCTCGCCGATTCTCGCCGCGGCATTGACATCACCGCCGGTCAGTCCGGTATAGGCAACGAAGGCATCGGCGCCGGCCCGAGCATCGCCGGCCCTGAAGCTGTGCAAAGCATGGTTTCGTTGCTGGACAATGTGATCTGGCGCATTTCGAATAAGCTCCCGTGACAACTGCAAGCCTTCCTCGTACATGCGCGCATCGACGAGAATGTAAGCAAGATTGGTTTTCATGAACAGGGAGCCGGGGTCGACTTCGACACACCGCCTTGCCACGTCGATCGCTTCTTCAAATTCGCCCAGCCACGCAAGCGTATGGGAAAGCCAGTGCAGGGCGTTGGTGTTATCCGGAGCGACAGCCAGCGCTTCGCGAAAAGTTGCTTCGGCACCATCCCAGTCGTAGGCGCGTAGTTGGTACCAGGCATTGGTGGCGCGCACTTCCGGGAGGCTTGGGTCGATGGCGAGTGCGCGCTCGACGGCTAACTGGGAGCGTGCCTGCATCGCCGCCCGGTCCGCCGAGTACTGATATTCGGGCAATAACATGTACGAATCGGCAACGCCGGACCACCCGAGCGCAAAGTTTTGATCAAGCTCGACGACCTTGTCGAAATATTCGGTCGCGGCAATGAGCGACTCGAGAGTACGCCCCTCCATCAGCTGTTTGCCAACAAAGTAAGCCTCGAGCGCTTCGGTGTTGCTTGTCGGTATCACATTGAGCCGCTGCTGCTCCTCGAGTGAAAGAGTTGCCTGTAGCTGTTCGCCGATAGCACGGGCAATTTCACTCTGAATGGCAAAAATATTTGCGGCCGTCAGCTCGCGGTCGTAAACCTCGGTCCAGAGCGGCGTGTCAGCCGAAGCGTCAATGAGCGTCACATTGATGCGAACGGTATTGCCGGCGCGCTGCACGCCACCTTCGAGCACCGCTGCAACGCCGAGCTCATCCGCGATCTCGGGCACGCTCTTGTCGCTGCCCCGGTATCGAAGCATTGATGTCCTGGAAATGGTACGAAGTGAACCGATGCGGGAAAGCTGCCCAAGAAGATCGCTGTGAATGCCCGCGGTAAGCGCCGCATTCGCGTCATCATTATTGAGATTCTCAAACGGCAGGATCGCGACTGACCGGTCCAGCCCTGTCGGCCTCTCGTCGACGGCGATATCGACATCACGGAGGAAATACCAACCCGCGGCGACGACGATCAGCGCAAGTATCGTGTAATCGACAAACATGTTGCCCGGCGAAGGCGCGTCACCGGAATCGCCGCGGACGCCATCCGGGGTCAGCTCAAGCGCCCAGGCAAGAATCAGCGCAACCGGAAAACCGAGGCCGAGCAACGCGAGCACGAGCCCTTCGAACCATTCGGGCAGCCCGAGTGTGGGAGCGATGGTGTCGGCAATCTGCAATAGTAACCACGCGACGACGAGGTAAACGCCGGCGACCCGGATGACTTTGCGTCGTTGCAACTCCTGCAGTATCCCCAACGTTCGCCCCCCCCGGTCAGGCTTGCAGCGTTCCCGTCAATTCAGACACGGACTGCATTCCATGGCGGTTCAAATAGTCTAGCAGCCCTTCATTGATCTTCCAGCAGACGAGCGGGTCGTAGAACAGCGCGGTTCCTATACCCACTGCCGAGGCACCGGCGATGATGAATTCGATCGCGTCCTTCACCGTCGTAATGCCGCCCTGGCCGATGATGGGTACGCCGTGCTTCTTCGCAACCTCGTAGACCTGCTGGACTTTGAGCAAGGCGATAGGCTTGATGGCCGGTCCTGACAAACCGCCTCGCACGTTGCCGATGACGGGCTTACGTGTTTCGACATCGATCGCCATGCCCATGATCGTGTTGATCACGGACAAGCCGTCGGATCCGGCTTCGATGCAAAGACGCGCGTTTTCGGCGATGTCGGTCTGGTTGGGCGACATCTTGGTGATGATCGGTTTTTCGGTCTCTGCGCGGCAGGCGGCGACGACGCGCGCCGACATCTCGGGTACGTTGCCGAAATGGATGCCGCCCTCCTTGACGTTCGGGCAGGATATGTTGATCTCGATGGCGTCGATCGGCGAGTCGTCGAAACGCCTGGTGACGTAAACGTATTCCTCGAGCGTCGAGCCGCTGACATTGGCGATGAAGCGCGTCTCTTCGAAGTCCAGTCCGGGCAGGATCTCGTCGACAACCTTGTCGACGCCAGGATTCTGCAGGCCTATGGCGTTGAGCATGCCCATCGGCGTCTCGCAGACCCGGTGCGGCGCGTTACCGAGGCGGGACTCGCCGGTAGTGCCCTTGAGCACGACAGCGCCGGCGTCGCGGTTCGAGAACCCTTCGACACGCGTATATTCCTCGCCGAAGCCCACGCAGCCGGACAGCAGCACGATCGGCGAATCGAAAGACAGCCCGCAGAAGTCTAGGTGCAGAGGATTGGATTGTGACTGGGTCATCGGATGCGGCATTCTACGCATACTTGTTGGAGCCCGCCATGCGGGCGATTACGGACCTGATGTTCAACCTGATTCTCTACCAGCCTGAGATCCCGCCGAACACGGGCAACGTCATTCGCCTGTGCGCGAACACCGGCACGTCGTTACACCTGATCGAACCGCTGGGCTTCGATCTCGAGGAAAAGAAGCTGCGGCGCGCCGGCCTCGACTACCGCGAATTCGCCAAAGTGCAGACGCATGCGTCATTGGAGGCCTGCCTCGAGGCGCTGGACCAGCCGCGGTTCTATGCGCTCAGTACGCGCGGGACCACGCGCCACGATTCGCCCCATTACAAACCCGGCAATGCTTTCCTGTTGGGCCCCGAGACGCGAGGCCTGCCGCAAGAGATTCTCGACGGATTACCGAAAGAACAGGTGCTGCGGCTCCCGATGCAACCGGGAAGCCGCAGCCTGAATCTCTCCAACACGGCCGCCGTTATCGTTTTTGAGGCCTGGCGCCAGCTGGGCTTCAAAAACGGAGCCTAAGCTGGCTCGATGTTGCTGTTCAGCCTGAACAGGTTGCCCGGGTCGTATTCACCCTTGATCGCCTGCAGCCGCGAGTACGCCGGACCGTAGTTGCCGGCGGCGCCGGCGCCATCGAAGTCGATGTTGTCGTAGTACCCGCCGAGGTGTGGCTCGAGCGCCTTGTAGTAGGCGCGGCTGGCGGCGATCAGTTCGTCATCCTGGGCGGGGTCCATCCAGCCGCCCGCGATAACGATCATGATTTCGGCGTTGCGATGCGGCCATGCCGTGTCCAGTTCGCCGACGCGCTTCACGGCACCGCCGGCGACGTGGTTGCCGACAAAGACACGCGGATCGTCGGCGTCGACCATGGTGTCGATCAGCCCCTGCGTCCACTCTTTCACCATGCCGTTCTTGGCATACGAACGAATGCCGTGGCCGAATGGAACGTCATTGATGGTTTGCAGGAACGTGTAGTCCTGCACTACCACGGCGTCCTGGATCGGCGTGCCGATCTTTCTCAACGGCTCGAGTTCCTTCTCGCCGGCAGCCGGGTCGCCGTTGTACACGACGTCCATCATCGTCACGCGAACGCCATCGGGCGTCGTCGCCGTCGTCGGCCCGACGTACATTTCGTCGGACAGGCCCTCCGACCATTCGGCATAGAACTCGAGCAGGTCTCGCAGCGCCCCGATCGGCCAGATGATAGAGCCCGACAATACGTTGCGATCGAACGGATGCACCTGGTACTCGAATTCGGTGACGACGCCGAAGTTGCCGCCGCCGCCGCGGATGGCCCAGAACAGGTCCGGCTCTTCCTCGGCGCTGATCCAGCGAGACTGGCCGTCGGCCGTGACGATGTGCGCGCCGGTGACATTGTCGATCGTCAAGCCGTACTTGCGATTGAGACGCCCGAAGCCGCCGCCCAGCGTGTAACCGCCGACGCCCGTATGTGACACGACGCCCGCTGTCGTAACGAGCCCTTTCTCGAGACAGGCCGCATCGAGCTGTCCGAGTAAGGCGCCGCCCTGCGCACGGGTGCGCTGCGTTTCGGCATCGCAGGTCACCGCATTCATCTTCGACAGGTCGATCACGAGACCGTCGTCGCACATCGACTTGCCGGGCCAGCTGTGGCCGCCGCCGCGTACTGCTGTCAGCAGGTTTCTTTCTCTGGCGAACGTCACGGCCTTGCTGACGTCGTCCGCATTCAGGCACTGTGCGAGCAATGCGGGACGCTTGTCGTGCATGCCGTTCCACAAGGCCCTTGCAGAATCGTAGTCCGGGTGGTTGGAAAGAATGACGGGCCCGCTTATGCTCTCGCCAAGCTCCCTGATCGCCGCTTTCTCGAGTTCGAGTTCGGCGCCATCGAGGGAGATGCCGCGAATGCTCGTGTCCGCTTCAGTGGCGACGGGTACTTTTTTCTCGCAGCCGTACAGCGACGGAATCGCCACGGCAACCCCTGCCGCCAAAGTCGTCCGACAGAACTGACGTCTATCCATGGTGAGGTCCCTTTTGTGGTTTGTTGTACAGGAAATTGTAGCCTATCCGGTGCAGGTCGCCAGCCAGGCCTCACTGAACGAACTCCGTTTCCGGGTGAAACGTGTACCAGGCAAACCAGAACAGTCGAATCGGTGCGTAGCTTGCGTCCTCGCCGTCTTTTCGCAATTGCAGCGAGCCGTCGTCTCCTAAAGTCAAGACCATGTTTTCGTGCTCGTAGACCGATTCGTTGTCGAACAGCGATGCGGCGAAAGCGATCGGTCCGGTGTCCAGGCTGAAACCGTAGACCACGGTCTTGGGATGCACGCGGTCGTCGGTGTTGCTGACCGGCATGAACAGCCGGGTCGACGCGCGGTATTCCGCATACCGGTCCCCGCTGTAGTCGTAGTCGAACCCGGTGTCTTCGCTCAGGACCTTCGTAGCCGGGTGAGCGGCGCGCCAGCGGCCCCACTTCGTCATCGCCACGGGCACGAACTCGAGCGCCTCACCGGTCAAGGGCCCGACGATGCCCTTGGCTTCGATCTGGTCCCAGAGCGTTTCGGTCTTGCGGTCGTAAAAAACGAGGTCGCTGTTGTACAGGACCCCCGACACGCCGAATTCGGTTACCTCGCCACCGACCTCGCGCCGGACGCCGACGGCGGAACCGCACAGCGGACACCACGTCACCGCAATCGGCTCGCCGCCGATGGTGTCGTTGACGATCTCGTGATGATCGAGGATGCGGGTCGGGTATGCGCGGGCGTCGCCGTCGACGACGATCGCGATAACGTTCTCGTCGTCGGATACGTGAACAGCCTCGCCTGCAGCAACGTAGTTGGGTGCATCGATCGACGGGATGCAGTCGCGCCTGGGACAACCCTGCATAAGCGCATCGAGTTCGACGGCGCGCCGGGTGTTCTCGTCGAACCCGAAGGTCTCGGCAAGAATGTCGGTGTCGAACGTCCTCTGCGCCTGCGCCGCAGCGGCGAGCACCAGGAGAAAGAGAGCCCCTGTACGAATGGTCAAACGCATGGCGTCTCCTTAATCCGGCTGGCTTTCGGGCTTGAGCTCGCGCGTCATGAGCGCGGTAACGGCCTCGCGCGGGTCGACGCCGTGGTAGAGAATGCGATAGATCTGGTGACAGATCGGCATCTCTATGCCGAGGTTTTCGGCAACCTCGTTAACCGCTTCGGCCGCCAGCACACCTTCGACCACCTGCTGGATTTCTTGCTGTGCTTCCTCGACGGTTTTGCCGCTCGCGATCGCCAGCCCCATGCGGCGGTTGCGAGAGAGGTTGTCCGTGCAGGTCAGCACGAGGTCGCCCATGCCCGCGAGCCCCATGAATGTCTCGCGTTTTGCGCCCAGGGCGACACCGAGCCGCACCATCTCCGCCAGCCCGCGGTTGATGAGCGCAATTCGTGTATTGGCACCGAAGCCGAGGCCGTCGGACATGCCCGCGCCTATAGCCAGCACGTTCTTGACGGCGCCGCCGACTTCGACACCGACAATGTCGTCGGAAGTGTAAGCGCGGAAATTGTCGCCCGACAGCGCCGCGGCAAGTGCGTCGGCAAATTCGGCATCGTTTGCGGCGACCGTCATCGCCGTCGGCAGGCCGGCGGCGACTTCCTTTGCGAATGTCGGCCCGGACAAGACGGCCATGGGCCGATCGGAGCCAAGGACCTCGGCCGCGACCTGGTGCGGCAATTTGCCCGAATGCAGCTCGAAGCCCTTGGTTGCCCAGCAAACGCGCGTGTCGGAGCCGAGCAGCGGCAGAATGGTCTGCAGCGTACTGCGTAAGCCGTGGCTGGGCACCACGACAACAACGACCTGGACTCCTTCGAGGCAGGTTCTGATGTCGGCATCAGCCGTCAGGTTGGAGGGAAAACTGGCGCCGGGCAGATAACGTTTGTTCTCGCCGTCGACCGCCATCTGTTCGAGCAGGTCGAGCTCGAGGATGCCGCCAAGTCGAACCGAGCAGCCGCGGCGAGCCAGCTGCAGCGCAAGCGCGGTACCCCACGAACCCGCACCGATGACCGCAAAAGTACGGGATGCGGCGATCAGTGCTTCTCCGCGTCTTCGGCCTGGACCTGCGCTTCGGCCTGCGCCTGGGCCTGCTGCAGCGACTGCATGTAAAGGGCGTCGAAGTTGATCGGTTGCAGGACGAACTCCGGAAAACCACCTTTTTGCACCGCCGACGCAAGCTGCTCACGCGCATACGGGAACAGGATATTGGGGCAAAAGCTCGCGATAATTGCGCCGAACTCCTCCTTGTTATAGCCCGCGATCTCGAAAAGCCCGGCCTGTGAGAGTTCGACAAGAAAAAGCGTCTTGTCGTCCTCCTTGGCCTCGACGGTGATGGTCAGGACGATTTCATGCAAGTCGTCCTCGATCGCATTGTGATTGCTGCGGAGGTTGAGGTTTGTCTGGGGCTTCCACTCGCCCTGGCGGAAAATATCCGGTGAGCGTGGTGACTCAAAGGAAAAATCCTTGAGGTAAATTTTCGATATAGAAATTCGCTTGTCGTTTTCGGTCGCGTTTTCGGTCGCGTTTTCGTCGGCCATTGTTATTTCCTGCTTTTGGTTTTCTTTGCGGTAACCACGGGGAGCCCGGCCTGGTTCCAGGCCGCCATGCCGCCTTTGAGTCCGAATACGTTCTCGAAGCCGGCCTGCCGCAGTCTGTTGACTATTTTCGTCGAGCTGATCCCCGAGTCGCAGACGGCAACGACCGGCTTGCTCTTGAAACGCTGTATCGAGTCTCGCTCGGCGTCGAACTCGTCCAGTGGAATATTCTTTGCGTTGACAATGTGACCGCGTGAATACGACTCCTTGTTCCGCAGGTCGATAACCATCGCGTCCTGGTTGATCAGCGCCACGGCGCCGCTCGGGTCGACATTGATCAGCGCGCTCGCCTTGCGGCGCAGCTCGCTGAATATCAGCACGAAGAAGCTGATCATGAGAAGGCTCACCAGCACCGGGTGATTGCTGGTGAACTCGAGGTATGTGTCCATGTTTGTTCTTGAGGGCGGGAGAGTTTGCGCCCGGCTTGTGGCAAAGGGCTCATTATACCAAACTGCCCAAATATGAAGTCGCTCATTACCTTCGTTGCGCTGTTCGGCATCCTGATAGCGCCGGCTCAGGCCCAGGATCAGGAGGGGGAGCTGGCAAGAATCAAAGAGCGTGAACTCGAGGAGGTTCGCGAACGCATCTCGCGGCTGAAAAAAAGCATGGATGAGGCAGCGGCGGCACGCGACCGCATCACGCGGGAGCTGCAGGACGCCGAGATCGTTATCGCAGAGAAGCGCGCGCGGCTGAAAGACCTGGAGAAAGAGCGTGCTTACAGCGAACGACGCAAGGCCGAACTCGAAACCACGCTCGCAAATCGCGAGGCGGAACTGGACGAAGAGTCCCGTGAGCTCGCAAACCAGGTTCGGGCCGCCTACATGAGCGGCAGCCAGGAAAGGATAAAGCTGCTGCTGAACCAGCATGATCCGGCGACGCTGGGACGACTGATGGCGTACTACGGCTATGTGAACGCCCATCGGTCGGACAACATCCGACAGGTCAACGCGGCGATTCGCGAGCTGGAGTCGTTGCACAGCGAAGTCGCGGCCGAGGTGGCGCGCCTGTCGGATATCGCCAGAATGCGTTATGCCGAACTCACCGAACTCGGCAGCGCCCAGGAAAAACGCCAGGCGCTGCTTGCAGAACTGAATGAGCGCATGGCCGACGAGGGGCGAGAAGTGGAGCGGCTTGCCGCCCAGGAGAAGGATCTGTCGCGCCTGATCGCCGAACTGACCAGCATCCTGTCGGACTACCCGATCAGTTCGGAGGATCCGTTCACCGAGCACAAGGGCCGGCTGACCTGGCCCGTAGCCGGACAAACGTTGCATGACTTCGGTCAGCCGCGGGCTGGCGGGCAGCTGAAGTGGAACGGTGTGGTCCTCGCTGCCCCGCGCGGTCGTGAAGTCAGGGCCGTTTACCATGGCCGCGTGGAATTCGCCGACTGGCTCGCGGGACTGGGCCTGCTCGTGATCGTCAATCACGGCGAGGGCTACATGACGCTTTATGGCTACAACGAGACGATTTTGAAAAACGTCGGCGACTGGGTCGCGCCCGGAGACGTCATAGCGACGGTCGGCGACAGCGGCGGACAGACGCAGGCGAGCCTGTATTTCGAGGTTCGCAAGGGCACCAGGCCGGTGAACCCCCGGCAATGGGTGACGCGCCGCCCCGGACAGTGAGGCGGGTCTGGGCGATCCGAACGGCGCTGTGCTATGGTCGAAAGACCTGAGCAGTTGGGAAAATGTATGCTACTGAGGACCAGAGCAATTCTGGTTTTGGCCGTCGGCACGGTGCTGGGGCTTAGCTTGTCTTTCAGCGGCGGTTTGATGGCCAATCGACAGCTCGAGCCCGACGAGCTGGCGTTGCAACAGGCGCACGACCTCGCCGATATCATCGCGCGCGTCAGGCGCGATTATGTCGAAGACGTCGATAATGCCGTGCTGCTCGAGAATGCGATTCGCGGGATGGTCGGCGATCTCGATCCCCACTCCCAGTTTCTCGACGCTGACGAATATCGCGACATCCGCATCAGCACGACCGGCAGCTACACCGGCATCGGTATAGAGGTCGGAGAAGTGGATGGCATCGTGCGCATCATCACGCCGATTGCCGGTTCCCCCGCCGCCCGCTCCGGTTTGCGCAGCGGCGACGAGGTTATAGCGATCGACGACGTTGAAATAGTTGCGGAACGCCTGCACGAGACGATCAGCCGCATGCGGGGCCGTCCGGGCAGCAAGGTCAGCATCACGGTGCTCAGAGACGAAGAGATGATTACCCACGAGATACGCCGTGAGGTAATTCGTGTTGCCAGCGTGCACGCCGAGAGCCTCGGCCCGTCCTACGGCTATGTGCGCGTGAACCAGTTCAGCGAGACCACCGCTCGCGAACTGAGCCGTTCGATCGATGATTTGCAGCAGGCTAAAGGCAGCCTGCTCGAAGGCCTCGTGCTGGATCTGCGCAACAACCCCGGCGGGGTTTTGGACGCAGCGGTAGACGTTACGGATCTGTTCCTCGATTCGGGCGTCATCGTGACCGCGGAAGGCAGAACGGCAAATGCGCGTTTCCGGCGCTCCGCGCATCGCGGGGACATTCTGGACGGTGCCGATCTCGTCGTGCTCGTCAATCAGGGCTCGGCGTCAGCAGCTGAAATCGTTGCCGGCGCGCTGCAGGACCACGGACGTGCGACGGTCGTCGGGACACGGACTTTTGGCAAGGGGCTGGTGCAGACGGTTATGCCGCTGTCGGCAGGCCGTGCGATCAAGCTGACGACCTCGCGCTACTACACTCCATCCGGTGACTCGATCCAGGAGACCGGGATTACGCCGGACGTTTACGTCGAGGACACGCCCGGATTTCCGGATTTGAGCCTCTCGGGAATCATCGACCACCATAACGATGTCCAGCTTTTTACTGCGCTGGAGCGGCTCGGGCGTCCGCCAGAGATGCACAGCAAGGCCGAATGAGGCTGGCGCGGTTTCCTGTAGCGGCAGCGATTCTGCTGCTTGTCGCACAAAGCTCGGCCGGCGTTTCACCGCGCATCGCCATCATCATCGACGACCTCGGCTACCAGCTGGATGCCGGCAGGCGCGCCATCGAGTTGCCCGGCCCACTGGCCTACGCGATTCTGCCGGCAACGCCCGGATCCAGGCGGCTTGCCGAAATCGCAAACGAGCACGGCAAGGAAGTGCTTTTGCACCTTCCCCTGCAGGCCGTCGACCATGAAGGGCCGCCGGAACCCGGAGGTCTCGTCCTCGACATGAGCCGAACTCGTTTCAGCGCGGCCTTCGCCAGCGCTATCGAGTCAGTCCCTTTCGTGATCGGTGTCAGCAGCCATCGCGGCAGCTTGTTGACCCGGCACCCCGGGCACATGGCCTGGCTGATGGAAGAGATATTGCGCAGGGAAGGCCTGTTTTTCATCGACAGCTATACGACACACGAGAGCGTCGCGCTCAGGATCGCCCGCGAGGCTGGCGTGACGGCGACCCGCCGTGACGTGTTCCTGGATCACGATCGCTCGCCTGCCGCGTTAATGAGAGAGTTCAGGCGGCTGAAGAAGCTGGCACGGGAGCGCGGCAAAGCGGTAGCTATCGGCCACCCGCACCCGGAGACGCTGGAGATGCTCGAGCAGGAATTGCCGAACCTCGAAGCCGAAGGAATCAGGCTCGTTTCGATCAGCGAACTGATAAGCTAGCCATTGAACCAGCCTCGCGAAACTCCATCTAATAGCTGAATGAAAAGCGTGGGATTCAATCTGCTGGCCATCGCAGCTTTTCTGCTGTGCGCCGGCGAGTGGACGGCATATGCGCAGGAAGCGCCCCGCTCAGGCGAGACCGCCTGTACGATGGAATACGATCCGGTTTGCGGCGATGACGGCCAGACCTACAGCAATGCCTGTGTTGCCCGGGCCGCAGGCACCGATATTCTCAGCCAGGGCATTTGTCAGTCCGGCGAGTCGGGTTGTCCGGAGGATTTTGACCCGGTCTGCGGCATCGATGGCAACACCTACATCAACGAGTGTTTTGCCGGGGTGTCCGGCATCGAAGTCGCCGGCCTCGGAGCATGCACGGCGACCGGCTGCCCGAGCATCGAGGACCCCGTTTGCGGCATGAACGGCCGCACATACATCAACCGCTGCGACGCCGATGTCGAACGCGTGCCTGTGCAGCGCAAGGGCGTCTGCGACATTGACAACTGTCCGAAGGTTTTTGCGCCGGTCTGCGGTGACGGCACGACCTACACGAATGCCTGCGAAGCTGAAAAAGAGGGGCTGACTTCGTTTGCCGAGGGTATCTGCGGTGTGCGCCCCTGCCCTTCGATCTTTATTCCGGTCTGTGGTTCGGACGGCCTGACCTACAGTAATGCATGCCAGGCTGAGCGGCGGGGCGTTCGTATCGATTATGCGGGCATGTGCGAAGGCCAGGGCCGCAACTGTCCGCGAATCTATTCGCCGGTTTGCGGCATGGACGGCACCACCTACGACAACGAGTGCCAGCTCGAGAACGCCGGCGTCGAACAAGTCTACGCGGGCGCGTGCCTCGGGGACTAGTCCGGATCCGGGGCCGCGCCGCGATTCACCATAGCTGCTCCTGTCGGCCGTTCAGGCATTACCAGGCTGGACGCAAACGTCCTTTATCGTCGGCCTGATATGGCATCCAGGCGAGCCCGACCAAAGGAACATGGATGTCGGTCGACTTTGCGCGAACGACGACCTCGTCAAGCTCTTCGCCCTGCGCATCGAAAGCGGTATCCAGGTGCGCCACCTCGTTTTCGAGCTGTACGTTGAGCGCCTCGATTTCGGCTCTGACTTTCGCCGCCGTCTCTTCAGCGCGCTTTATGTCTTGCGCCTCCTTGCGTGCGCCACCAGCCGTCTTGATTGCGGTACCGATACGCGTTGCCGACGTCGACGAAATACGTTTGCGCCCGAGTACGGCGCCGAGTATGGCCGTACCGAAGGAAACCGCCGTGTCGAGTTTTTTCTTTGTTGCCTGTTCTTTCTCGCGATCGATGCGCTGCATGGCGCGCATGAGGCGATTCTCCAGAGTCGTTACCTTGCTCGCATAACGCTTTCGAATTTTCGCGACCTCGGTGTCGCGTTTTTCGTTCGCGGCGATTTGCAGCCGCGCGCGAAAATCGCCTTCGGATTCACCGGCGTCGGAAGACAGCCGGAAACGCTTGCTGCGATACAAAGATATCGTCTCGTTCTGCCTTACCCAGCGCTTGAAGTCGCGGCCCCAGGCCGTGTAGTTCTTCGCCGTCAGTGCCGCAGCGGGACAGTCGGCGAATCCGGCGTCATCGGCGCCGTCGTCCGTGAGCATGTCGACGCTGACATCGGTCGGTTCCGAGTTATCCCAGTCGACGGCGACGGGGCCGTCCTCGATTTCGACGGTGTACACGACTTCGCGTTCGGCCACGATTTTGTAACGGGCATTGTCGTAGACGATATCTGCAGCCGCGATGAGCCGCGGATAGTAAACGACATTGGCGCCATCGGCCGGCACGAACACCTGTTCTACAGTCGGCGGCACGACGGGCGCTTCGACGCCCTTTTTAGGTTTTGGCTTGCTGGCTTTCCTGAGCGCGGTTTCGGCTTTTTTCCTGGCCTTGCCCATCAGCGCCTTGATGCTCTCGCGCGTCAGTGGGCCGGCCAGGTAGGACAGCACCCAGCGCGTGTTGAAGACAACGGCTTCGTCCTCGTGAACGTTGTGCAACAGGAAGCGCCGCTTGCCGAGGCCGGCGAGCGTACGTTCCATCCTGCCCTTGTCGAAGCTGGCGTCGGAGGCGCCTTCGAGGCCCTCCATGACGCGAGCCTTGTCACGCTCGGTTTGCAGGCGGCCGATAAACCAGGTGCCCGTGTTCGACAGGCCCTTGTAGTCGAGGTCGACGGGATTCTGCGTGGCAAGTACGAGGCCGAGGCCATACGCGCGCGCCTGTTTCAGCAATGTCAGAAACAGCGTCTTCGTTGGCGGGTTCGCCACCGGCGGCATATAGCCGAAGATCTCGTCCATGTAGAGAATCGCACGCAGGCTCGAGGTGCCCTGCTGCGCGCGCATCCACGCGATCAGCTCGTTCAGCAGCATCGACACGAAAAACATGCGTTGCGGCTCGTCGAGATGCGCAATCGACATCACCGAAATACGCGGCTTGCCCTCTGGTGTGTACAACAGCGATTTGGCGCTCAGCGGCTCGCCCTGCATCCACGCCTCGAAGCCCGGCGCCGCCAGCAGGTTGTTGAGCTTCATCGCCAGCGAGAAACGGTCCCCAGGCGGGAAGAAGGAATCCAGCGCCATGACACCGATCTTCGTGATCGGCGGATCCTGGATCTCGCCGATCAGGCTCGCCACGTCGAGATCCCGACCCTCGCGCCAGGCGTGATCGAGCAAACGCGAGATCAGTATGTGTTCACGGCTCGCAACGGGGTCGGCGTCGACGCCGAGCAGCGTGAGTATGCCGGTCGCCGTTGCCTGCACGCGCTCGCGATACAGATCGACGTCTTCGATGAGCTCGGGGTCGGGCGCGGCAAACGACCGCAGCACCGACACCGGCAGGCCGGCGTTGCTGCCCGGCGTGTAGATGGCCATGTCGACGTTTTTACGCAGCTGCGATATGCGCTTGCCCGTCTGGCCCCACTCGCCCAGGCCTTTCTTCCACAGCGCGGCCTGCGCGGCCGCATACTCGTCCGCGGTCTGGCCTTTGTCGCTCGCCGCGCGAGCATTCACCCACGGACGAAAGTCCTCGGGCCGGAGCTGCGGAAACGTGAGCATGATGTTGCCCATGTCGCCTTTCGGGTCGATCGCGATCACGGGAATGTGATCGAGAGCCGCCTCCTCGAGAATGCCGATGCCGAGACCCGTCTTGCCCGAGCCCGTCATGCCGATGATCACGGCATGCGTGGTCAGGTCCTTCGCGTCATAGAGAACGAGCTCGTCCGTGAGCTTGGCTGCGTCTGTGTCGTATCGCTTACCGAGGTAAAAAGCGCCGAGTTTTTCGAAGTCCTGCATAGCTGCCGACTAGCTGGGCGGATAGGTATAACTGGCGGCAAAACCGAGCGGCAGGCCGATCGCGTAGTAGATCAGCAGGAAGACCGTCCACGTACTCAGGAACCACAGCGAGTACGGCAGCATCATCGCGGCGAGCGTACCGATGCCCGTGGTCTTCACATAGCGCTGGCAGTACACGACTACGAGCGGGAAGTACGGCATCAGCGGCGTGATGATGTTCGTACTCGAGTCGCCGACCCGGTAGGCCGCCTGCGTCAGGTCGGGCGAGATGCCGAGCTGCATCAGCATCGGCACGAAGATCGGCGCGAGAAGCCCCCACTTGGCGCTTGCAGAACCGACGAACAGGTTGACGAAGCCGGTCAGCAGCACGATGCCGACGATCAGGATCGACGGGGAGTCCTGTAAACCCATCAGCGCTTCGGCGCCCGCCAGTGCGAGCAGCGTGCCGAGGTTCGACGCGCCGAACGCGTACACGAACTGCGCAATGAAGAACATGATGACGAGGTAGTACGCCATCTGGTGCATGGAGTGCGTCATGCCCTCGATGACGTCCTTGATGCCCTTGAGCGTGCCCGCGACGTAGCCGAACACGATGCCCGGTATCAGGAACAGGAAAAAGATCAGCGCGACGATCGACCGCATGATCGGCGCCTGGAAGGTCACAAGCTCGCCGTTGGCATCCCGCCACGGTGACGTTTCGGGCACGAGCGTGATAGCAAGGATTACGATGCCGAGCAGCATGGCAGCCAACGCCCACCGCAGGCCTTTGCGCTCTTCGGGCCTCAGGTCGTGAAGCTCCGGCAGGTCCTCTTCGTCTCCGTCGATTTCCGTGTCGCTGACGCGCGGCTCGACGATCCTGTCGGTAATCCACCAGCCGAGGCCGATGATCAGGAATGACGATATCGCCGTGAAGAAGTAGTTGTTGAGCGTGTTGACCTCGATGTCCGGGTTGAGCAGCTGTGCACCCCCCTGCGTGAGGCCCTGCAACAGCGGGTCGAGGGCAGCAGGCAGGAAGTTCGCCGAAAATCCGCCGGATACTCCTGCGAACGCAGCCGCTATGCCGGCCAGCGGGTGCCTGCCGGCGGCGTAGAAAATCACGCCGCCAATCGGAATCACGAGCACGTAGCCGGCATCGACGGCGGAATGGCTCATGATGCCGACGACGATGACCATCGGTGTCAGCAGCCATTTCGCCGTGACATTCAGCAATGCGCGGATGCCGGTCGTGATAAAGCCGGAATGTTCCGCAACGCCGATGCCGAGCATTGCGACCAGGACGGTACCGATCGGACCAAAGGTCACGAAATTCGTCACGAAGCCGGTCATGAATGTCGTGATCGCCGTGCCCGTCAGCTGGTTGGCGATGACGATCGGCTGACCGGATCGCGGATCGATGTAGCTGAACGTGAGATAGGACATCAGCCACGACAGTACCCAGACGATAAACAGCAGCGCGATAAACAGCACGGCCGGATCGGGCAGCTTGTTGCCGATACGCTCTACCGCGCCGAGAAAACCGCCGTTACTGCTGGCCGCCGCTTGTTGTTTTTCTTCTGACATGTGATTCCCCGTTTTCTTTTATTTTACCAGCCGCAGCTCCTGCCCTCGTTCTGCTCCCTGAGGTAGCCCATGAGCGGCCGGAAGTAGTCGATGATCGCCGATGCGTCCATCTCGCGCGTGCCTGCCAGCTTTTCGAGCGTGTCCTGCCAGGGCTGGCTGGCGCCGGCCTCGAGCATGGCATTGAAGTTAGCGCCTGCCTCTTCACTGCCGTAGAACGAACACGCGTGCAGGTCGCCCTCGTATCCGGAAGCATCGCAAAGCGACTTGTAGAACTGGAACATCAGCACGTGTGCCAGGAAGTAGCGCGTGTACGAGACGTTGCCCGGCACGTGGTACTTCGAACCCGGGTCAAAGTCCGCTTCGGTCCGCTCGACCGGTGCCGCAACGCCCTGGTACTTCGTGCGCAGCTCCCACCACGCCTTGTTGTAGTCCTCGGGTGCGATTGCGCCCGAGAACACACCCCAGCGCCATTCGTCGATCAGCTTGCCGAACGGCAGGAATGCGATGCGGTCGAGCGCTACCTGCATCTGCCGGTTGATGACGGCCTCGTCGCTTTGTTCCGCGGACGGGATCAGGCCCACCTCCGCCAGGTATTCGGGCGTCATCGACAGCACGATCGCATCGCCGATGGCTTCGTGGAAACCGCCATGCGCGCCGTCGCGGAATAACATCGGCTGCTTGTTGTAGGCGCGCTGGTAGTAGTTATGGCCCAGCTCGTGGTAGATCGTGCGCAGTTCGTCATGGGTCTGCTTGATGCACATCTTGATGCGCAGGTCGTCTTCGCCATCGAGATTCCATGCGCTCGCGTGACAGACGACCTCACGATCGGCGGGCTTGGAGAACTGCGAGCGCTCCCAGAAGGTGTCGGGCAGCCGCTCCATGCCGAGCGACACGTAAAAGGTCTCGGCCGAGCGCACCATCTCCTGCGGAGAGTAGTCCTTGGTCTTCAAGGTACTGTCGACATCCAGTTCGACGGCGCCGGCATACGGCTCCATCATGTCATAGAGAAAGCTCCAGCCCTGGGCCCACATATTGCCGAGCAGATGCGCGGGAATCGGGCCGTCCTGCGGCACCTTGTCCTGCCCGTAAACCTCGCCCAGTCTTGCGCGGACGTGGCAATGCAGTTCGTCGTAAAGCGGCTTGACCTGATCCCACAGGCGCGCGGTTTCGCTCTCGAACTCGGCCGGGCTCATGTCGTACTGCGCGCGCCACATCTCACCGAGATCGCCGTAACCGAATTCGTTTGCACCTTCATTCGAAAGTTCGACAAAGCGCTTGTACATGGGCCGCATCGGCGGAGCGATGGTTCGCCATCCCTGCCAGTATTCAAGCAGCTCGTCGTAATCCCGGGTTTCCTGCATCAGGCCTTCGAGGTCGGATCCGGAAAGACAGTCGTTTTCAGTGCGGCAATATTTTCCCGCCCCGTACATGCCGGACATGTCGGTGAGAATTTGCGCCAGCTCCTTGCGCTTGGCGTCGTTGTCGGGCGCGACCATCGTCGCGCTGAACTTGAGCAGGTCGAGCGCCCGCCGGGTCTCGGCGCTCAGTTCCTGGCCTTCATAGCGCAGCGCCTGCTTGACAGTGGCCGCGTGCCAGGCGGCATAGCGCTCGTTCGCCAGGGAGTCGACGATTCCCGAATCCTCGTTGATGTAAGTCGCCCGCAACCAGCCGGTGGCATTGAGTTCGCGCCACCAGTCCTTGTACTCGGCGTTGACGCGCGCGACAAACTCGTCCGCGGTCTCGATCGGCGCGGCGGAATCCGTCACGTCCGCGACGTCATTGTTGCCGCCGGTACAGGCGGCGGCGAGTGCCAGTGAAAGGCACCCAATCAGCAGTTTCTTCATTGTTTCAACCAGTTTTCTTTGAAGCGTTACTTGACGCCGTGCGTCAAGCGGTTAATCAGCGGTGCGAACAACAGGAACAGCAAGCCGGAGCCGATGACGATGCTCGCTACCACGGTGAACAACTCTTCCGGCGGCAAGGTCTCGATGCGCCCGGCGACCAGGCCGGCGACGAGGTTGCCGAGGGCTGAGCCCATGAACCAGGTGCCCATCATCTGCCCGACCAGCCGGTGCGGCGACAGCTTGGTGACACTGCTCAACCCGACCGGGCTCAGCGCCAGCTCCCCTACGGTGTGGAAGAAGTACGTCACGACGAGCCATGTCATGCCGACACCGACGGCAGGATTGCTCTCCGCTCCTTCCGGCACGTAAAACGACCCCCAGGCCAGCACGAGGAATCCTACGCCGAGGAGCGCAAGCCCCATGCCGAACTTGACCGGGATAGACGGGTTTCTTGCGCCCAGGCGCACCCACAAAAGCCCCATGACGGGCGCCAGCAGAATAATGAAGATCGGGTTTACAGATTGCAGCCAGCCTGTCGGCACTTCCCAGCCGAAAATCACGCGGTCTGTCAGGTCGCGCGCATAAATATTCATCGAAGAGCCGGCCTGCTCGAAACCGGACCAGAACATGGCCGCGCCGATAAACAGCAGGAAGATGACGAATACGCGGTGCCTCTCAACCTTGTCTCGACAGGCGAAGGACATGACGCTGCCAAAGTACAGTGCCGCCACAACGACAACGATAATGCCGGTAGCCTGTGCGAAACCGATGACGGTCATCGCAATCGTACCGGTAGCGACCAGCCCGTATATCGCGCCGCAAACAACGAGGGTGCCAAATAGACCGTAGGCCAGTTGTCTGCGGCCCTCGGCAACCCGCGCACGCGCCTCATCGTTGAGCTCACCGGCGCCGCGAAGCGCGGGCGTGCCGGCGACGTACTGGATCAGGCCAAAGACCATGCCGATACCGGCGAGGCTGAAGCCGAGATGCCAGCTCACTTTCTCCGCAAAGAAGCTGCAAACGAGCGGGCCGAGAAAAGCACCAATGTTGATGCCCATGTAATAAATCGAGAAGCCGGCATCCCGCCGTTCCGGCGTATCGCCAACATACAGATCGCCGACGAGGGCGCTGACGTTGGGTTTCAGGAGGCCGGTGCCAATAACGAGGAAAGCCAGGCCGAGGTAGAACGACCAGTGTTCGGAGCCGGGTATGAGGATCGGCGCGGCCAGCGTGAAGTGACCGAGCGCGATGATCACGCCGCCAATCAGCACGGCAAAGCGCTGGCCAATAACGCGGTCGGCAATCCAGCCTCCGGGCAACGCCAGTGCATATACACCAAAGGTATACAGGCCGTAGATTGCTCCGCTTATTTCCGTTTCGAGACCGAGACCGCCGCGTGCCGCGTCCGTCATATAAAGAATAAGGAAGGCGCGCATGCCGTAGTAGCTGAAGCGCTCCCAGAGTTCGGTAAAGAACAAGGTCATCAGGCCGCGCGGATGACCAAAGACTTCGTTATGCTGCGCGTCCGCAGCGGCGGTTTCTGTCATTCTTTTATTGCCCCCGGGTCAGGTCGGGCTAGGCATTAAACACCATTTCACCCGAAACTTCCTAGGTTTCGACCGCCTCGGGCTGTTCGGGTTTCCGGCTAAACAGGCGCGACATGATGATGCCGGCTTCAAACAGCAGATAGACCGGTATCGCGAGCAATGTCTGGCTGATGACATCGGGAGGTGTCAGCAGCATGCCGACGACGAAAGCGCCGAGGAAAACGTATGGTCGCGCTTTCGCCATCTTCTCCGGAGTGGTCAGGCCGGCCCACACGATCAGCACTGTTGCGATCGGAACCTCGAACGCGATACCGAAAGCCAGCACGATCGACGTGATGAAGTCGAGATACTCCGCAATGTCGGGCGAATAGGTCGCGCCCTCCAGGTGAATCGATGAGAAGAATGCGAAAACCAACGGAAACACGACGTAGTAGGCGAACGCTACGCCGGCATAGAACAGCAGCACGCTCGAGGCGACTAGCGGCAGCGCAAACCGCTTTTCTTTCTTGTAAAGGCCGGGCGCGACAAATGCCCAGAGCTGGTACAGGACGACAGGCATGCCGATGAACAAGGCGACGAGAAACGACAGCTTGAATGGCGCCAGCAATGGCTGCGCCGGCCCCGTTATGATCATCTGGCCGTCCGGTGCGGCGGCGAGCAATGGTGCGGAAACGAAATTGTAGATCTGCTTGTTGAAAGGCACGAGCAGGGCAAACAGGATTATTACCGCGCCGAACATTTTCACGAGACGGGTGCGCAGCTCGACTAAATGCGAAAGCAACGTGCCTTCTGCAAGTTCGTCCTCTTCTTCGCGCTTACCGTCGGTCATGCCGACTTCTCTTCCTTTTCCTCGTCGTCGTGCAGCGGCGAGTAAGTGTCGTCGTTATTCGGGACATGCGCTTCAGGTTCCTGCGGCGCTTCAGCAGCTTCGGCGGATTCGGAGACGACCGCCGGCGGCACCGCTGGCGCCCCGATGCTCGGAGTTTGCTCGAAGCGTAACTCGTCCTCGAGCTGGCGCCGCATCACCCTTGTCATGCGCCGCGCCTGGCCGATCCAGCTGCCGACCTTGTTGGCGATCTCGGGCAGGCGTTTCGGCCCCAGGACGATGAGGCCGATGATGAGCAATAGCAGAAGTTCGGAACTGTCGACGCCCGTCATGGGCCCTCACCTCAGGCGTCTTTGCGTTGCTCTTCTTCTGCGGGCGTATTGTCGAAGTTGGCGTCTTCGCCCTTCTCTTCGAGCTGGTCCTTGGCTTCCTCGGCTTCGGACATAGCCGAACGGAAGCCTTTTACGGCATTGCCGAGATCGGAGCCGAGCGTGCGAAAGCGCTTCGTGCCGAATATGGCCAGCACAATGACCAGGATGATCAGTAATTGAGGCCAGCTGATACCAGACAACATGTTTCCTCTCCCGGGGCAGCGCCCCACATAGTCTCTTCAGTGTGATGATAACGCCAATGAGCCCTGAATACCGTGCAGACGTCAGGTTTGAAGCCAAAACGTCACGGGGCCGTCATTGGTCAGCGATACCTGCATATTGGCGCCAAATCGCCCGGTCGCAACGGTTTCGAGGCGTTCCCGGCAGGCCGCCACGAGGCGGTTGAAATAATCTTCGCCTTTTTCCGGGGACGCAGCCCTGGTGAAGCTGGCCCGGGTACCCTTTTTGGTATCGGCGGCCAGTGTAAATTGTGGCACCAGCAGCAGGCCCAGCCCTTCGTCCATCAGGCTGCGGTTCATGCGGCCCTCTGCGTCGGGGAATACCCGGTAAGTCAGGATACGCTCCGCCAGCCGGTCAATATCCGCGTCGCTGTCGTCGCGATGCACGGCGACCAGGACCATCAGGCCACGGCCGATCTCGCCGAGTGTTTCGCCGTCGACGGTCACATTTGCGGCAGAGACCCTTTGTAACAAGCCAATCATTTTTCAGCGGTATCCCGAGATTGAGGGTGTCCGGAGCCTTTATTAATGCATCAACCAGTTACGAATAGCCATACCCGGGGCCGATCGCTGCCAGAATGGGATTTACCAGGGAGGGTGCGCGCATTTCAGGGAAGAAATGGGGCCCTGATCACCCGATCAGGGCCTTTTTGACAGACAAATCCCACTTTTATAGAAAAAACATAAAAGTGGGAAAAAATAGAGAATTCCCTAATTCGTTGGCTTCAAGGCCTGCAGCCAATACACTTGAGCGCCTTAGCGCGCGCTGAAGAGAAACCGATGAAAAGAAGACATTTTGTTGGCGGTCTGGCCGCCGCGGCCGGCGTTGCTGCCTGCGGCAAAGAGCAGGGTGGGGCCTCCTTGACTGCCGGCACGTCCTCGGAAAACTTCGAATGGTCCTGCGTGACGTCCTGGCCGCCGAAATACCCGGGCATGGGAATGGGCGTCGAGAATCTCGCGCGGCGCGTCGAGGTTGCGTCGAACGGGCGGCTGAAGATCAAGGTATACGGCGGCGGGGAGCTCGTGCCGCCGCTCGAATGCTTCGACGCCGTCAGCCGCGGCGTGACCGAGATGGGCCACGACGCGTCGTACTATCACAAAGGCAAGGTTCCGGCGGCGCAATTCTTCACCGCGATTCCGTTCGGCATGAACTACACGGAACTCAACGGCTGGTTATTTTATGGTGGTGGGCTCGAGCTGTGGCGCGAACTCTATGCGCCGCACAATATCGTGCCCATACCCTGCGGCACGACGGGCGTGCAGATGGGTGGCTGGTTCAACAGGGAAATCAACTCGGTCGAAGACCTCAAAGGCCTGAAGATGCGAATTCCCGGGCTTGCCGGTGAGGTGCTCAAGCGCGCCGGTGCGACGCCCGTCACGATGGCGGGCGCGGAAACCTACACGTCGATCCAAACGGGTGTCATTGACGCCGCGGAGTGGGTCGGCGCATACAACGACGTCGCCTTCGGCCTGCACAAGACAGCGAAGTACTACTATTACCCGGGCTGGCACGAGCCGGGTGCGGGCCTCGAGACCATGATCAATGCCGACGCCTGGGCGGCGCTGCCTGACGACCTGAAGATGATCGTCGAAACGACCTGCCAGGCAATCACGACCGACACGATGGCGGAGTACACTCACGGTAACGCATACGCCATGGCCCAACTTGCCGAAGATCCGAACGTCGAAGTGCGGCCGTTTCCTGACGACGTGCTGCGACTGCTCCGGGACATCACGCTCGAGATCGTCGACGAGCTGTCGGCGACGGATCCGATGTGGAAAAAGATTGCGGCGTCATACTACGACTTCTTGGACAAGGTGAAAGAGAGCATACGCGTCACGGAGCAGTCGTACCTCAACACGAGAAAGATCTAGAAGAAGCTCATGAAATTCACAGACAAGTATCGCTGGGTCGATGTCATGGCGAACCTCGGCATCATCGGTGGCCTGGTGCTGGTCGGCCTGCAGATGCAGCAGAATGCCGAATTGCTGAAGATGCAGCTGCTTTTCGAGGAAAGCCGCCGATTCACGGCCCTCGAGATGTCAATGATTGGCGAGAACCCGGCGCCGATCTGGGCCAAGACCATCGAGTCACCCGAAGAACTGACGCTGGCAGAACGACGGATCATGGAGGCGTACCTGTGGACCTTCGCCGAGCATCTGCGCTCGACGTACTGGCTGGCGGAGCAGGGGCTTCTGGACGAGGACGAATGGCGCCGCCGCGTGGATAGCGATACTCGTTACTATTATGGCAGCCCGTATGCGAGCGCCTGGTGGCGCGCCTTCACACGTGATCTAGATGACGACTCCTACACGAATACCGGCTATCCGCAAGAGCTGGCGGAAGCGGTCGATGATCGATTGAGAGATATCGACGAAAACTACACGTTTAATTACCACGAAGACCTGCTGCGTGAATTGAATCGAAAGAAGGAAGAATAGAACCTAGTCGACCGGCAGGTTCATCTGCTGCAGCAATGCCTGGAAGCGCGGGTCGTCGCGCAGCGGATCGTAAAGGATCATGAAATTGATATACGTGGTCAATGCATCGCCCGCTGCAAACCCCGCCACCAGGTCCTGAAGCGCAAGCTCGTATTCGCCAAGCAACGCGTATTGCATCGCTTTGCCAAATGCGCCGCTGCCAAGGTCCGTGCGCTGCGCAATTAGCTCGAGCGCCCGGTCTTTAAGGGCCGGGTTCTCCATGGCGTCGATTCTCGCAAGGTCGGGCGCCGGGTCGAAGCCCTCCATGTCGGCCAGTTTTCGCGCCCACATACGGGCCTCGTCATAATCGCCGCGCAAAGAGTTCAAAACTTCGTAGTTCTGATACGTCCAGCGGAAGGGCACTCCCAGTTCCAGGGCATCGATGTAGTGCCGCTCGGCCTCATCCAGCCTTCCGTTCCACAGGTAAAAGTAACCGGGCACGTGACGGATAATGACCGATAAAGGATCCACCGTTCGGGCAATCCGGAGCTGCTCCAGCGCCTCATCGAGTCGCCCTTGCGTGCACAGGGACTCGCCGTACCACAGTCGCGCGTTTAGGTAATCCGGGGCCAGCGCAATCGCGCGTTCGAATTCTTTGTTTCCGCCTTCCCAGTCAAACATGACGTTCTGTCGGTAAACGGCAGACGCCGCGAGCGCCTGCGGTGAATCGGGATTGAGCTCCAGCGCTTTGTCGATGGCCTCGCGGGCAAGCGGCCAGAACTTGTCGCCGGCTTTAGTATCGTAAGTCGGGATGACAACATAGGCGGCGGCCAGAGCGACCCACGCCTGACCGAATTTCGGGTCGAGCTTTAGCGCGGTCTTCAGGTGTTCGACGGCTGTTCCCAGATTAGCCGTGCCGCGCAAGTTGAAAAAGTGGAGGCCCAGCAGGTATTCATTATAAGCATCGACATTACTCGTCGAATGCGCGCCGAGCTGGCTCTTATCGGTATCGCTAAGCGCAAGCCGAAGCGCAGCGACGATCGCGTTGGCAATCTCGTCCTGCACGGCGAATATATCGTCGAGCTCCCGGGTATAGGACGCGGTCCACAGGCGCGTGTCGGTTTCCACCTCGATCAGCTGCGCCGTGACGCGGATCGTGTTGCCGGCTTTGCGCACGCTGCCCTCGAGAACGTTGTCAACAAGCAATGCCGAGCCGATCTCGGCGACCGTCTTGTTGGCGCCCTTGAAGGTAAACGATGATGTACGGGACGGCACGCGAAGATTACGAATATTGCTCAGGGCGTTCAGCAATTCTTCGGAAATGCCATCGGAGAAATATTCGTTCGCCTTGTCGTCGCTCAGGTTAACGAAGGGCACCACGGCGACGGAAGGGCGATCGTCGGTGACCGGCTCGACGACCGCCTCCTCCATAGCGGGCTCTGCGGCTGTCGTCGTTTCGGTCGTTTCCGGTATCAGGCGATCGACGACGACGATGCCGCCAACAATAATGAGCAGGGCGATAGTCAGACGATCGAGCCGTCGGGCGTCAGCTCGTAGACCCAGGAAAAAATAAGCGCAGGAACGAGCCCGATCAGGAGAATAAGGAAGACGAACCGACCGACCCAGCCCGGAAGATCGAGCAGCGGCGCGAGCACGTCGACGATCTGCAACAGCAACCAGGCCGCAACGAGATACGCCACGCCGACCCGTATGACGTTTCTTCGCTTCAGCTCGTTGAAAAAGTTCATATCGGGATCGTAGCAGACCGGACCCGTCAGGTTCCGTAAATGCGGTTCGGCAACCAGGTAACGATGTCGGGGAACAGCGCGAGCAACAGCAGCGCCAGCAACTGAATGGCAACGAACGGAATCACGCCGCGGTAGATCTGCTGCGTAGTGACCTCGGGCGGCGCGACGCCGCGCAGATAGAACAGTGCGAATCCGAAGGGCGGCGTCAGGAAAGACGTCTGCAGGTTGATTGCGATCATGATGCCGAGCCAGACGGGATCGAGCCCCATCGCAAGCAGTACGGGACCGACAATCGGCACGACGACGAACGTGATCTCGATGAAATCGAGCACGAAGCCCAGCAGGAACATGACGAGCATTACGATGACGACGGCGCCAATAACGCCGCCGGGCAGCGCTTCGAGAACGGCGCGCACGCCGTCGTCACCGCCGTAGCCGCGAAAAACGAGCGAGAACACGGACGCGCCGATCAGGATCAGGAACACCATGCTGCTGATTTTCAGCGTGCTGCGCATGACTTCCTGCATGCGCACGAGATTCAGCTGTTTGCGTGTTGCGGCCAGCACGAGCGCGCCCAGCGCACCGACGCCGGCGGCCTCGGTCGGCGTTGCAAGGCCTGCGAGGATCGATCCGAGCACGGCGAAGATCAGGATCAGCGGCGGCATGATGGCGTTCAGGACCTGCGCGAACGTAACTCGATCGTCCGGCGCATGCTCATGCGCCGGCATTGCTTCGGGCTTGAAGAAAGCGACTGCGGCGATGTAGACGACGTAAAGCAGCACGAGCATGAGCCCGGGAATAAGCGCGCCCGCAAACAGGTCGCCGACGGACACGGTCTTCGGCGAGAAAATGCCCATATCGAGCTGCGCCTGCTGATACGCCGATGTCATCACGTCGCCGAGCATGACGAGGATGATCGACGGCGGGATTATCTGGCCCAGCGTGCCGGATGCGCAGATTGTGCCGGTCGATATCTCGGGCGAATAGCCGCGCTTGAGCATCGTCGGCAGCGACAAAAGGCCCATCGTCACGACCGTTGCGCCAACGATTCCGGTGCTCGCCGCGAGCAGCATGCCGACGATCGTGACGGAAATTCCCATGCCGCCGCGCAGCTTTCCGAACAGGCCGCTAAGCGTGTCGAGGAGTTCTTCGGCGATACGTGCGCGCTCGAGCGTAACGCCCATGAAGACAAACAACGGCACAGCGACGAGCGTCTCGTTGCTCATGATGCCGAACACGCGGTTCGGCAGGCCTGCCAACAAGGCGTCGTTAAACGTGCCGGTCGCAACACCTATGCCGGCGAAGAGCAAAGCGGTGCCGCCGAGCGTAAACGCAACCGGAAAACCCGCCAGCAGGATGACGATCACGGAGAGAAACAGCAGGGCGGCGATCCATTCCACGGTCAACCCTTTTGCAACGCCGCGATCGAGCGCAACAGCATTGACACACCCTGCAACGCCACGACGACGGGCATCACGATAACGAGCGACTTCATCAGCGGGATCGCCGGGTACGGCAGGCCGCCGGGTTCGCGCGACGTTTCGTGTATTGACCAGGAAACCGCCGCAAAGTCGTAAGCGACAAAAGCGAGATAACCGCAGAGCGGCAGCAGGAAAAAAATGACACCGGCCAGGTCGACAATGGCGCGCCGCCTCGGACCCATGTTGCGGTAGAAGATGTCGACGCGCACATGTTCCTCGTCGAGCAGCGTGTAGGCCGCGCCGACCATGAATACCGCGGCGTGCATCCAGATGACCGATTCCTGCAGCCAGATCATGCCGGCGTCGAAAACGTAACGCATTACAACGACGATCGCGGTAACGAGGACCATGAACAGGGTCAGCCAGGAGGTCACCTTGCCGGTGACATCGGAGATACGATCAAAAAGGTTGCGTTCCGGGGAGCTCAATGTCGCCAGAACGTCGGTGTAATGAGGACTAGCAGCGTGAAAATCTCGAGCCGGCCGAGCAGCATGCCCGCCACGGCGATCCATTTCCCCGCGTCCGACAGCGTCATGAAGCCGGACGAGACATCGCCGAGGCCCGGGCCAAGGTTGTTCAGCGTCGCCGCAATCGCCGAGAAAGCGGTCACCTGGTCGAGGCCGGTCGCCATCATTGCGAGCATCAACACGATGAAGACGACGGCGTAGACCGAGAAGAATCCCCACACGGCGTCGACAACCCGGACCGGCACCGCCTTGTTACCCAGTTTCACCGGGATCTCCGCGCTCGGGTGAACCAGCCGGACGATTTCGCGCAGGCCCTGGCGGTAGATCAGCAGCGAACGAATGACCTTGATGCCGCCTGCGGTCGAGCCGGCACAGCCGCCTATAAAGCTCGCGAAAAGCAGCATTACCGGAATCGCGGCGGGCCAGGTGGAAAAATTCGCTGTCGTGAACCCGGTCGTCGTTGCGATCGATACGGCCTGGAACAGGCCGTTGATGATATTGCCGCCCTTCGTATCGTAGGTCTCGTTATAAATCAGCCCGGAGACGACAAGGACGGCAAGGACGAGCAGTATTGTCGTGTATGCCCGAAACTCCGGGTCGCCGCCGTAATGTTTGATCGATACATAGCGCCATGCAAAGAAGTGGAGCGAGAAATTAATGCCGGCGAAAAACATGAATACGATTGCAACGAGGTCGACAGCGGTGCTCTGGAAGTAACCGATACTGAGATCGTGAGTCGAGAAGCCGCCGATTGCGACCGTCGAGAATGCATGGCATAGCGCATCGAACCAGTTCATGCCGGCGGCAAGATAACTGCCTGCGCATGCCGCCGTGAACGCGAGATAGACGTACCACAACGCCTTTGCAGTTTCCGTTATCCGCGGTGTCAGCTTGGTGTCCTTGACGGGTCCCGGTGTCTCGGCGCGATACAGCTGCATGCCGCCGACCCCGAGCATCGGCAACACGGCGACGGCGAGGACGATGATGCCCATGCCGCCGAGCCACTGCAGCTGCTGCCGGTAGTAAAGCAGGGATTTTGGCAAGTCATCGAGGCCGGTCAGAATCGTCGCACCTGTCGTCGTCAGGCCCGACATCGACTCGAATACGGCGTCCGTAAGCGACAGCGTTATCGCATCGGTGAGTAACAGCGGCGCAGCGCCGAAAGAGCCAAGCACCGTCCAGAAGGAGGCGACAACCAGGAATCCGTCGCGCAACCTGAGTTCCTTGCGTACGCGATGCACGGGGAACCAAAGGATCAGTCCGGCGGCCAGCGTGAGCCCGGCGCTTTTTACGAAGTACATCCAGTCAGGTTCGCCGAATATCAGGGCGATGACGATGGGCGGCAGCATCGTCATGCTGAACATCATCAGCAGCAAACCGAGAATTCGCTGTACGACTGTCCAGTTCATGCCGTGTGGCCGGCCTCAGACAAAAGACACGCCGACCTGGAAAAGGTTTTCCAGCGTTTCGATCTTGCGACGGTCGGTAAGGAACAAGATGACGTGATCGTCGGACTCGATCACCGTGTCGTGGTGGGCGATGATCACCCTGCCGTTGCGTACGAGGGTGACGATCGCCGCGCCCTTGGGTAGCTTGATGTCCTCGATTTTCTGCCCGACGACCTTGGACTCTTTTTCGGTGCCGTGCGCGATCGCTTCGATGGCTTCGGCCGCACCGCGGCGCAGTGAGTGTACTTTCACGACATCGCCGCGACGGACATGTGCCAGCAGCGAGCCGATCGTTACCTGCTGAGGCGAAATTGCAATGTCGATGCTGCCCGCCTCGACGAGATCGACATAGGACGCACGGTTGATCAGCGCCATTACCTTGGCCGCGCCGAGGCGCTTCGCCAGCATGGAGCTGAGGATGTTGGCTTCCTCGGAGTTCGTCAGCGCACAGAATACATCGACGTTGTCGATGTTTTCCTCGATCAACAGCTCTTCGTCGGCGGCGTCGCCCACGAGCACGATCGCCTTGTTGAGCTGCTCGGAGATATGGCGCGCGCGCTGCTGGTCGCGCTCGATGAGCTTGACCTGGTTGGTTTGCTCAAGCGCCATCGCGAGCCGCACGCCGATATTGCCGCCGCCGGCTATGACGACACGCCGCACCGGGTCCTCGAGACGCCGCATTTCACTCATGAAGACTCGAACGTCCTTGCGGTCCGCGATGAAGAAGACTTCATCGCCTTCCTGCACGATCGTGTCGCCGTCCGGCAGCATCGCCTTGCCCGAACGATAAATAGCCGCAATGCGGCCTTCGGTATTGGGTATATGCTCGCGCAGGGTTTCGATTCGCTGACCCACCAGCAAGCCGTCTCTGTCGGCCCTGACTGCAACGAGCCGCACACGGCCGTCTGCAAAATCGAGCACCTGTGATGCGCCCGGGTACAGAATCAGCTGCTCGACGTATTCGCACACGAGCTGTTCAGGGCTGATGCGCACGTCGACAGGAATCGCGTCCTGGGTGAACAGATCCTTTCTGGTCATGTATTCGGCCGCGCGTATCCTCGCGATCTTCGTCGGCGTATGAAACAGCGTATAGGCAACCTGGCAGGCGATCATGTTGGTCTCGTCGGTGTCGGTCAGCGCAACGACGATGTCGGCGTCGTTGGCGCCGGCCCGACCGAGGACTTCCGGATGAGCCGCGTGGCCTACCACGGTGCGAATGTCGAGACGGTCCTGCAGGTCGCGGAGCACGTCGGGCCGCATATCCACGACAGTGACTTCGTTGGCCTCTTCGCGCGAGAGATGATAGGCGGCTGAGGAGCCAACCTGACCTGCGCCGAGAATGAGAATCTTCATTGTTCTTGTGTGGCCCCGGAATGCAGCAATGCCGCTGCTCTCGGACTCATAGTTTACATCAGATCAAGGTTCGCATAGCTCAGGACGAGCCATTTTGTGCCGGCCGTCTCGAAATTGACCTCGACGCGCGCATGCGCGCCCTGTCCTTCGCAGTTGAGAATGACGCCGTCGCCGAATTTGCCATGGCGCACGCGCTGACCGAGTCGAATGCCGAGTTCAGCGCCCGCTCCTGCAGGCCCGGGTCGTCGCGCGGGCGAGCGGATCGGGCGGGACACCTGCACACGCGGCCGGATCTCCTCGATATATTCGTCGGGCATCTCCGCAATGAAGCGCGACGGTTGCGAGTAGTTGTCCATGCCATGGAGGCGGCGCTGCTCGGCGTAGGTGACGTACAAAGTCTGCTTGGCGCGCGTGATGCCGACGTAACAGAGCCGACGCTCCTCCTCGAGCCCGTTCGGGTCGGAGATAGAGCGTTGATGCGGAAACAGGCCATCTTCCATACCGGAGAGAAAAACGAGCGGAAACTCGAGGCCTTTCGCGGAGTGCATGGTCATAAGCTGCACGCAGTCTTCCCAGGCATCGGCCTGACCCTCGCCTGCCTCGAGCGCGGCATGCGAGAGAAACTCGTCGAGCGGAGGCATTTCCTCGGCCGGGTCGGGCTCGAAGCTCCTCGCGGCGCTGACCAGTTCCATCAGGTTCTCGACGCGCGTCTCGCCCTTTTCGCCCTTGTCTTTCTTGAACAGGTCGACGAGGCCGCTTGCATAAATAACGTGGTCGACCTGCTCCTGCAGGTCGAGCCCCGCCGTGTCGCGAGCCATGCGTTCGATCAGGTTCATGAAAGCGAGGACCGCGTTTGCTGCGCGGCCGCTTAGCTCATCGCTGGCAATAGCCCCTGCTGCGCGCCAGAGCGGACAGCTGTTCGCCCGCGCATACGATCGTATTGCCTCGACCGTGCGTGCGCCGATGCCGCGGGTCGGCTTGTTGACAACGCGTTCGAACGACGAATCGTCATCTCGATTCGAAATCAGGCGCAGATACGCCAGCGCGTCCTTGATTTCGGCTCGTTCGAAGAACCGAAGGCCGCCGTACACCCGATAGGGAATGCCGGCATTGATCAATCCTTCTTCAAGCACGCGCGATTGCGCATTGGAGCGATAGAGCACAGCCGCGTCCGCGCGCAGACTTCCCTGCTCGATCCAGTCACGCAGCCTGCCGATAATGAAGTCGGCTTCGTCCCTCTCGTTATACGCGGCATAGACTTTGATTGACTCGCCCTCTGCTCCGGCCGTCCAGAGGTTTTTGCCCATGCGCTCGCTGTTGTTAGCGATAACCGCATTTGCTGCGTTGAGAATCGTGGACGTGGAGCGATAGTTCTGTTCGAGCTTGACGACCTTTGTATCGGGGAAGTCTTTCTGAAACTGATAGATGTGTTCCACGCGCGCGCCGCGCCAGCGATAGATCGACTGGTCGTCATCGCCGACTACGAACGGAATGCCCGAATCACCGGCAAGCAACCGTAGCCAGGCGTACTGGATGGCATTCGTATCCTGGAATTCGTCGACGAGCAGATGCTGAAAGCGGCGCCGGTAGTGTGCCAGCACGTCCGGGTTGTCGCGCCACAGTTCGTGCGCGCGCAACAGGAGTTCGGCGAAATCGACGAGGCCGCCGCGCTGGCACACTTCCTCATACGCGCCGTAGAGGCTGATCATCTGCCGCCGGTTGGGGTCGCGCTCGTCATCGAGGTGCTGTGGCCTCAATCCCTCGTCTTTTTGTGCATTGATAAAGTACTGAATCTCGCGCGGTACCCAGCGACTGTCGTCGATTTCGAGGTTCTTCAGCAGGCGCTTGATCAAGCGGAGCTGATCATCGGAATCGATAATCTGGAAATTCTGCGGCAGCTTCGCCTCACGCCAGTGTCGCCGCAGCAAACGGTGCGCAAGGCCATGAAAAGTGCCGATCCACAGGTGATTCACGGGCATGTCGAGCAGCGCCTCGATACGCCCGCGCATCTCTGCCGCGGCCTTGTTCGTGAACGTGACGGCAAGCAGGCTCTGGGGCGAAACACCGTCGACGTCGATGAGCCAGGCGGCACGATGAACGAGCACGCGGGTCTTGCCGCTGCCGGCGCCGGCGATGACCAGCGTCGGCTCGGCCGGTGCGGTTACGGCTTGCCGCTGTGCGTCATTGAGCTGTTCGAGGATCGGGGTGACATCCATCGACGCATTGTACTGTAGGAGCACCCCATGGGCGCGAAGACCCGTTTCGCGGGTCGGCATTGCGGCACAGCCGCAATGCTCGCGGGCACGGCCCGCTCCTACATCTCCCAGCTGACGCCGAGCGTGTACCAGTTGCGATCGTAGCCGATGCGTATATCCGTGGAAGAAGCGCCGCGGTACTGCGCCTCGGCGATAAGGCTCAGGCGCCTGGTCATGCGGTAAGTGGCCGTGACATTGCCCAGCGCCGTTTCGAGGGTCTTGCCACCCTGTGCGGGATTATTGAAAGCGAACGCGTTTGCGTAATCGTAGATCCGGTAATAGCCACGGAAGTCGAGGTCGAAGCGCCGGCCGGGCGACCAGTGGAACTCGAACTTGTATGTGTCACGCATGTAGTCGTTGTAGCCGACGTAACGATCCTCGCGTGTCGTGTACTCGTAACCAAAACCGAACCACATGTTGCTCATGATCTTCTGTCGCGCGAGAACGCCGTACTCGAGATAGTCGTAGCGCACTGTCGGGTTCGTGATCAGCTGCTGGGCATTGAGATCGAACGACGGCCGGTCGCCAAAACGCCGGCTCGACTTGTCGACAGTGAAGCGCAACAGCGATGTAGGCGAGAACCGGTACTGGATGTTGGCGCCTATATTGAAGTACTCGTGATCGTACTCGGGTACGACTTCGGTGTCTTCGTAGTCCCACATCTGGCCCTTGAAGCGCAGGCCGAAGGAAAGACGATTGTAGGAGCGGCGGACCGATAGCTGTGGCCCGAAGCGCACGAAGTTCATTCGCTCGTCGATTGGCTGCGGCCCGTCAATCGGGTCGACGACGAAACGCGGCGTGCCGTCGTCCGGGTCGAAATAGGTCTCATCGTGCTGCGCGATGGAGAAAGCGCTATAGACCCTGGTCGACTTGTTTTCCTGTTTGCGGTCGAACTCGCTGCCGAATCGAAGTTCGTGGCTGAACTCGTTGGCGGAGTCGAGGTCCTCATCCTGGTAATAGCGGCCCGACAGTCGATACTCGCCGAAGAACGATTCGAAAGGATACGCATTGACGTCGTAACGGGTCTGGAATTCGAAAGGCATATACGTGCCCGAAATCTCTTCCGGTACGATCAGCGGTGATTGCCCGGTGACGGGATCGACGACTGCAAAATCTATATAGGGCGCCTCGGGCGCGCGAAAAATGTTGTCGTCCGCGCCGAATCCGACATGGGAGTACAGCGTAAATTCGCCGAATTCACGTTCCTTGCGCTGTTTCTCTTCGTGAATGACGATCGGGTCCTCGGCGCGCTGACCGGCCCGGATCCTGGAGATTGCGATAATGGCGAGTTGGCGAACCCGGGCATTTTCTTCCTGGTCGCGCGCCCGGCGAAACCAGCGGAGCGCGTCGTCCATATCGCCCGCCGCGTAAGCGTTCAGTCCGAGGTTGTAGTGCGAGACCACCCTCAGGCTGGGCGACTCGGCGGCCTTCAGCAGTGAAACGCGCGCGCGGATATGCTGTTTCGCCCGGTAGTGCGCTACACCCATGTTGTAGTGCAGGGTTGCCGAGTTCATCCCGGCCTCGAGCGCCTGCCGATAGCGCAGGAGTGCGGCCCAGTACAGGTCGTCGCGGAACAGGCGATTGCCGTCGAGGAAGCTTTCACGGGCCGTCATCGCACCGGACGGCGCAGCCGTACCCAGGCACAGAATGGCCGTCACCAGCGCAGCGGTGCAGGTCGAGCGTCGCGGCTCCTTTTTGTCACGTTTCCAGAGGATGGCCCAAGCTCCCGGTGGTCCGTGTTATGTAGAATCGCAAGATTACTAGCATCGCGCCCGCAAAAACTATGACGTGGCGCATAAAAATCCCCCGAAAGCATCGCATTCGGGGGATTTGTGCTCATGCCAGGGCAGTTGGAAGCGTTTTAGTCAGTCTCTTCGAGTACGTCCTCACCGCCTTCACCGTCTTCGCCGGTTTCATCGGTTTCGTCGTGCTCTTCTTCCTCGTGCTCCTCGTCGAACTCGTCATCGTCGACGTCTTCGCCTTCCTCGTCCTCGAAGTCGTCTTCTTCGTCGAGATCTTCCTCATCGAAGTCGTCATCGTGTTCGAATTCGTCTTCGAGTTCTTCCTCGAGTTCGTCTTCTAGCTCGTCTTCGAGCTCTTCCTCGGCGCCCTCGTCTGAATCGTCCTCGGACTCATGATCCGAATCGTCTTCCGACTCGTGTTCGTGATCGTCGTCCGACTCTTCCTCATGCTCTTCTTCCGACTCGTGTTCGTGATCGTCGTCCGAATCATCCTCGTGGTCGTCTTCATGACCGTCAGATTCCTCGTCCTCCGGACCGCGCATTTCGGATACGACGTCGCCAATGTCCGCGACGTCATCGATGACTTCCATCGTTACGTCGAGATCGTCGAGCTCATCGGCGAACGCAGCACCTGGAAAGAACGCGAAACACGTCAGTACGAGTGTTGCGAGAAATACATTGAAATGTTTCATTGGCCTTTTCCTTCTGCCTAACCGGAAGACTCTTCCAGCAGATTCCCGTTTACGTCTATGTACAACCGGAAGGTCCGGTCGCGGTCTTCATGTTCAAGCGTTGCCAACAGTTCGCCGCCGGCCGGCGTCAGAGCCACGAGCGTCAGCGGCAACAGGTTCTTGCCCGCGTTGAGGCTCGTTTCCCATGTGATCTCGCGCTGGCCCGGGAACCCGTCGAGCTCCACACCGTCGGGAAGCGACACCGTCAGCATTGCCGAATCGAGTGCGGTTGCCGAGGCGAAAACCAGGTTGACCGTGCGCGGTTCCTCGAGGGCGATCGTAACGCCCGGAATCGCGGCGTCCGGCGCCGGGAGATCGGGCGAGCTGAAGAACACACCGCTGACGATCCAGATCGCGGCGGCGGCTGCAACGGCAGATCCGAATCCCGTCAGCATCCAGCGATTACGTTGCCGGCGCGAGCCTTCGTGCGTCGCACGAACCAGCGCCTGGTCGAAAAAGCCTGCCTGTGCATCTGGCATTGGATAGTCCTTTAACAGCTCCAGGATCTCCTGATCCCGCTCATTTACCTGTTCTATCGACATATTTCTTTCCCGTCTGTGTCCTACACGGATTCGCCAGTCAAAAGGTTCCGTCGGCCTCGAGAATCTCACGAAGTCGAGCCCTTGCGCGGTGCAGCCGGGACTTGACCGTGCCGACCGGCACACCAGTAAGCTCATGTATTTCCTCTAATTTATAGCCCTCGGTGTCGTGCAACAGCACAACGATGCGGTGGTCGTCCGAGAGCTGCGACAGCGCCCTGTCGAGCCGCAGGAATTTGTCATAACGCTCGTTGTCATGAGCCGGGTCACCGGGCCCGGGCAGCCCCTCGAGCCCCTCGCCGGCCAGCATGCCTTCGTCCACGAGGTGCATGCGCTGGCGCATGAAGCGGCGCTTTTGATCGATAAACAGGTTGTACATGACGCGGCTCAGCCACGAGCCGGGTTCGTCGATTTCGACGAGGTCGTCGAGCTTGCCGAACGCCTTGACCAGAACCTCCTGGAACAGGTCTTCGGCCTCGGCTCTGCTACCTGCCAGTCGCCATGCAAGCCGGTACAGCCGGTCGAAATGCGGCCGAACGAGGCGTTCAAATGCAAATTTGGGATCCGTCATGGCACCGGTCAGTTTAATGCGACAGCGGCGGCGGACAAGGACGCAGTCGCGATTTATCGGCTGCTGATTGGATATCCTTATATATAGCGCGAACTGGGTGAGTCGCCGTGCGACTCGCGAGCTTTGCTGACTAGAGGTTCAGCTGGTACTTGAAATAGTGGTCGACGAGCAGCGCCGCAAACAGGACGCCGAGATAGGTAATCGAGAACTTGAAGGTGCGCATCGGCAAATCGGCGATGTCGGGCCGGCGCCGCATCTGAATCGCCATGCGTAAGAACATGCCGCCCAGAATCAGCGCGGTAACCAGGTAGATCAGGCCGCTCATTCCCGTCAGGTACGGAATGACCGTGATGACTACGAGCAGCACCGTGTACAGGAGTATGTTCAGACGCGTGTATTCCTCGCCGTGTGTCACAGGCAACATGGGAATACCGACTTTCTCGTAATCTTCTTTTCTCGCTATGGCAAGCGACCAGAAATGCGGCGGCGTCCAGACGAAAATGATCAGGAATAACAGCAGCGCACTGCTGTGAATTTCGTTGGTTACGGCCGTCCAGCCGAGAACGGGCGGCGCCGCGCCGGCCGCACCGCCAATGACGATGTTCTGCGGTGTCGCGCGTTTCAGAAATACCGTGTAGATGACCGCGTAGCCGATCAACGAGCCAAACGTCAGCATCGCCGTCAGCGGATTCACGAGAAAGCCGAGTATTGCCATCGAGACAACGCCGATGACCGTCGCGAACGTCAGTGCCGCCTTCTCGGTCAGCTTGCCCTGCGGCAATGGCCTGCCGCGCGTACGCATCATGAGTATGTCCACACGATGATCGAGCACGTGATTGAATACGGCAGCCGATGATGATGCCAGCCCGATGCCGATAGTGCCGAAGACGACCGCCGACAGTGGCGGCCAGCCCGGAACCGCGAGGAACATGCCGACAATCGCCGTAAACACGATCAACATGACGACACGCGGCTTCGTCAGCTCATAGTAGTCACGCCAGTCCGTGTACGTTTCGACTTTCGTAGTCAATCTAGCCAATCCTCGACAATTTCAGCAGGTGCCTGATGTCGTCCACCATATCGGACGGAACCATATCGGGCCGGAAATACATGACGAGATTTCCGAGCGGGTCTATCAGGAAGTATCCCCCTTCCGGAAGGTCCTCGGGCTTCTTGTTATCAAGCAGGCGCGCGAGGCCTGCATCCTCTACTGTCATTAACCCGGCATGCTCCGCCGCCAGAAACACTCTATCGGGCGCTGTTTCGCCGTGCAAGAATACACGCTTCAGCCGGTCCATTTCCTTGCCGAGCATCAGTCGCGACTGCCGCAACGCATAAAGCGCGGCCCGGCACGTCTCGCCACATTCGCCCGAATTTGCGTACACCAGCACCCAGCTCTGGTCATACAGCGGGTGAATCGGAGATTCTGGCAGCGCAGCGCCGAGACTCACGATCGGTTCGAGCAGTGCGCCGTGGTTCGAGCGGCCTTCAGGTACAAGGTTGTCGCCGCCGAAATAGAGCCAGGCCGCAACCAGCAGCGGGCCGAGAAAAACGGCGGCAATCAGGGCGAGCTGCAATTTTCCGGATTTTTGCGCGGTCACGACTCCAGGCCTCGCCTGCGATAATTCCAGACGAGCAGCCCGGCGAGGACGATGCCCATGGCGAACCACTGCAGCGCATAGGCGAAATGACGCCCCGGGCCCATCTCTTCCGGCACCCAGTGGCGGAAGAAACCGTTGGCCTCATCGGGATCCATCAGCAGAACGAAGGGCTGCACGTCTCTGCCCAGCGCGATCGCAACGTCCTCGAGTGTCGGGTACACGGCCGGCTTCGGCCAGCCCGTGCCGGGCGTGAACGCCTCGCCCATGCGGTAGCCCGCACGCGGCAGCGAACCGGCCCGCCCGCGAACCGTCACGCGGGACGCATGCAGCGCGACCGAGGACGCGTCGAAGTCCTTGCCTCGCCGCTCGATCCAGCCGCGATTTACCAGTAGCACGGGCTCGTCGTCCGCGACGATCAATGGCGTTATGACGTAATAACCGAGGCGGCTCTCAATGATGATGTTTTCGAGCAGCAACTGGCGGTCGGAATCGAAAGATCCTGTTGCCTTGAGCTTCTGGAACGAGCGCACTTCCATGCCGTGTGACCAACTGGCGAACCCGGACTGCGAAGCGAAGGCCGCCTGCTCGGCGCGCTTTTCCATGCCGCGGTCGACCTGCCAGATGCCGAGGCCGGCGAACTGCGCGACGAGCATCGCGCCGATCGCGTAGGGCAGGTAACCGAGCAGCTTCTTCTTCAGGAATTCGTTCACGATATACTGGCTGCAATGAAGCTCGTTGTTCTCATTCTACTGGCTGCGGTCGTGATCAGCCTGATGTCCGGCCTGTTCTTCCTGGCAAAAGACCGGGATCAGCCTGATTCGCCGCGACTTCTGAAGGCGCTGAAGGTGCGCGTCGCCCTTTCAATAGCCCTCGTGTTGTTCCTCGTCGTTTCCTACCACCTCGGTTACATCCAGTAAACGAAGACGTACAGCCCGATCCACACCACATCGACGAAGTGCCAGTACCAGGCAACCGCCTCGAACGCAAAATGCTTGTCGGCCGTGAAGTGGCCCTTGACCACCCGCAGAAAGATGATGGTCAGCATGATCGCGCCAATCGTGACGTGCATGCCATGGAAACCGGTCAGCATGAAAAACGTCGAGCCATAGATACCTGACGTCAGCTTCAGGTTCATTTGCTGATAGGCGTAAATGTATTCCTCAGCCTGCAGAAAGACGAAGATAAAGCCGAGGATAAACGTCAGCGCGAGGAAGGTGGTCAGGATGTTGCGTTTGCCGGCGATCAGCGCATGGTGCGCGATCGTCACGGTAATACTCGAAGTCAGCAGGATCGCGGTATTGATCAGAGGCAGGCCGAATGGCCCCATTTTCTCGAACGTACCGCCTACGTCGCCGGGGCCGTTTGTCGGCCACGTGCTTTCGTAACCCGACCACAACAACAGGTTGGTGAAGAAATTGTTGCTGCTGCCGCCAAGCCACGGCACGGACATGTTGCGAGCATAGAACAGCGCGCCGAAAAACGCCGCAAAGAACATGACTTCCGAGAAAATGAACCAGAACATGCCCATGCGGAAAGACTTGTCCACCTGCTCGTTGTACAGACCGCCCTGGCTTTCACCGATGACCGTACCGAACCAGCCGATGAGCATATAGACGATGACGGCAACGCCGGTCATCATCACCCAGAAGCCCGTGTCCGCCCCGTTAAGCCAGGTCGACACGCCGACCATCAGGAACAGCAGCCCGATCGATCCGACGATGGGCCAGTGACTTCCGTGGGGCACGTAATACTTATCTTGCGCGTGTGACATAGTTGTTCTCTGTCTCAAACAGGGTGTACGACAAGGTGATCGTGTCGACGTATTCGGGAAGGTCGGGGTCTACGATGAACTGTAGCGGCAGCGGCCGCTCCTCGTTTGCCGCAAACTCCTGGCTGTCAAAACAAAAACACTCGATCTTTTTGAAATGCTTGTTGGCAGTGACGGGCGCAACGCTCGGCACGGCCTGCGTCACCTTCGCAGAGTCGGCAAGGTTCTTCGCGGTGAAGGTCGCGTAGTACATTCTTCCCGGGTGTACCTCCATGCTGTCGGCATCCGCTTCGAACTCCCAGGTTGCGTAGCCATTGACCGTCGTCATGAACTCGACGCGAATCGTGCGCGACAGGTCCGGCGCTTCTTCAGCCACGAAGGCTTCTGTATTCGTGCGCCCACCGAAGCCCGTGATGTCACAAAACACATCATATAGAGGCGGCAGCACGAAGAAGCCGAATGCGAACATGCCTGCGGCGAACACGAACAGTTTGGCGACCAGCGCGCCGTTTGATTCGATCTTCTCAGGCACGCAGCACACCCATCAGAATGAATCCCAGGTAAAAAGTAACTGCAATACCGGCCACGATCAGGGCAGTACGGCGAATATTCCGGCGTTGTTCGGGAGTACGCTGGTTCATGGCTTACTCGAACGCTTCCTGCGCAATGCGGGCCTTCGGCGGCGTATCGAACGTGTGGTACGGAGCCGGCGAAGGGACGGTCCATTCGAGGCCCTTCGGCGATTCCCAGACGCGGTCCGTGGCCTTCTCGCCCTTTTTCGCGGTCAGCAGCACATAAACGAAAATGAGCTGTGACAGGCCGAAGCCGATGGCGCCGACGCTCGCCATCCAGTTGAAGTCGGCAAACTGCGTCGAGTAGTCCGGAATACGGCGCGGCATGCCGGCCAGGCCCAGGAAGTGCATCGGAAAGAAAGTCAGGTTGACAAATATCGTCGACAGCCAGAAGTGCAACTTGCCTGCGGCTTCGTTGTACATGTAGCCGGTCCACTTCGGCAGCCAGTAGTATGCGGCCGCGAAGATCGAGAATATCGACCCGGGCACGAGTACATAGTGGAAGTGAGCCACGACGAAATAGGAATCGTGGTACTGGATATCGGCCGGCGCGATCGCGAGCATCAGGCCCGAGAAGCCGCCGATCGTGAACAGGAACACGAATGCGAGCGAAAACAGCATCGGTGTCTCGAAGGTCATCGCGCCCCGCCACATCGTGGCGACCCAGTTGAATACCTTCACGCCCGTCGGTACTGCGATAAGCATCGTCGCAAACATGAAAAACAGCTGGCCGGACAGCGGCATGCCGACCGTGAACATGTGATGCGCCCAGACGATAAACGACAGGAACGCAATACATGAAGCCGCGTAGACCATCGAGTCATGGCCGAAAAGCGGCTTCCTCGAGAACGTCGGAATGATCTCGGACACTACGCCAAACGCCGGCAGGATCATGATGTACACCTCGGGGTGGCCGAAGAACCAGAAAATGTGCTGGAACATGACGGGATCACCGCCACCAGCCGCGAGGAAGAAACTCGTGCCGAAGAACTGATCGGTGAGCAGCATCGTCACCGCACCGGCAAGTACGGGCATGACCGCGATCAGCAGGTACGCCGTGATCAGCCAGGTCCAGACGAACATCGGCATCTTCAGGAGCCACATGTCCGGCGCTCGCATGTTCAGGATTGTCACGATGATGTTGATGGCGCCCATGATCGATGACAGGCCCATCAGGTGGACCGAGAAGATCAGGAACGGAAAGGCATCGCCGGTCTGCAGAACCAGCGGCGGATACATCGTCCAGCCGCTTGCCGGAGCGCCACCGGGCATCAACAGCGTCGACAGCAGGATGCCGAACGCCACCGGCAGGATCCAGAACGACCAGTTGTTCATGCGCGGCAGCGCCATGTCGGGCGCGCCGATCATCATCGGGATCATCCAGTTGGCAAGACCGACGAACGCAGGCATGACAGCGCCGAAGACCATGATCAGCGCATGCATCGTCGTCATCGAATTGAAAAACTCGGGATGCACGAACTGCAGGCCCGGCTGCATCAGCTCGGAGCGAACCACCAGCGCCATTGCTCCGCCGACGAAAAACATCACCAGGCTGAAGACCAGGTACATCGTGCCGATGTCCTTGTGGTTCGTCGTGAACAACCACCGCCGCAGGCCCTTCCCGGGGCCGTGATCGTCGTGCGCGCCGTGCGCATCGGCAACATGAGCGGTCATGCTTTACTTCTCCATTTGTGCGACACGGGTGTCGCTGGCGCCGTGTGTGTCTACCCATGCCTGGAATGCGTCAGGCTCGACGACCTCGACGACGACAGGCATGTAACCGTGGTCCTTGCCGCAAAGCTCGGCACACTGGCCACGGAACGTTCCGGCCTCCCTGGCCATGAACCAGGTTTCATTGACGATGCCGGGGATCGCGTCTTTCTTGATGGCGAGGTCCGGAACCCACCAGGAATGGATGACGTCGTTCGACGTGAGCAGCACGCGTACCTTTTTGCCTTTCGGCACGACGAGGGGATTGTCGACGTCGAGCAAATAGTTTTCGACGTCATTCGGATCGATGTCGGAACCGAGGGGGCGCGCATCGATACTCGGTCGCGCGAGGCTCGAGTAAAACTCGACGCCCTGATCCTGGTACTTGTAATGCCACTTCCACTGGTACCCCGTTATAACGACCGAAATATCCGGGTCGCGCGAATCCTCCAGCTTGATCATCGTTTCGGCAGCGGGTACGGCCATGAGCAGCAGAATCACGCAGGGGATAACTGTCCAGACAACTTCTGCCGAGGTGCTGTGCGAAAAAGTCGCCGGCGTGGCGCCGGCAGCTTTACGATGCTTGATGAGCGAAATGATCATCACGCCGAATACGACGACGCCGATCGCCACGCACCACCAGAAGACCATCATGTGCAGGTCATAGGTTTCGGCGCTGAGTTCCGTGATGCCCTCGGGCATGTTGAGGGCCCAGTCGGCATTTGCCGCACTGGCCCAGAGCAAGCCGGGCACGCCCAGGAGTGACTTTTTAATCATTACGTCTACCCGGCGGCCTTTCGCAAGGCCGCTTTGTTTTGAATCGTCAGGTGGCTGGTGTTGCCGCGGTGCGTACGCCCGCCGGCAAAAAAGTTTGCGCAGTGTACTGAATGGGGTCTTGCCACGCAATATTCAACGCCGACCCGAGAGCAGAAAAAGTACATAAATTACAGCGACTTAGATGCAGCTTCGGCGGACGCCATTGCGCCATTGCCGTGTGGCGGCGCGATTATCGTCGAGTGATCTGCGCCGGGTCGATGCGAATACCGCCATCCTTCGCGGCAGGACCCGGTCCCCAGCAATGCCCGTAGACCAGTTCCAGTTCGAGCGAGGCCGGCGAATCCTGCATGCCGGCGCCGGCGCGGAGGCCCAGGTCGGCGAGATCTTTCTCCAGCAAGTCGAAGTTTTCGTAGCTGAGCGTACTGCGGTCGACGTCGAGAACCGGGTCGCGCAGCCCTGCGCGGACGGCCGCGTCGCCGACGTCGTGCATGTCGGGAAACCCCAGTTCCGGCAGAGTATCGGGGCCAAACGTCGAGAAAGCGAAAAGCCCGTCTTTGCGCAACGCACGGGCGACTTCCGTGAACAGGCGCCCGGGATCGATGACTCCGGGCAGGAACAGGTTTGCGACGACGACGTCGATCGCACCGTCATCGAACGGAATCGCGCAGGTCTCCCCCTTTACGTCGACGCTGACGACCCTGGCGCCGCGAAAGCGGCGCTTCAGCGCGCGCTTGTCGGATGCCCTGCCCCTGCCGAAATCGATGACGGTCCGGGCCTCGACGACGATCGGCTGCAGGCGTTCGAGCAAAGCGTCTCTGGCGAGCGTTCTTATGAAATCCTGGCCGGGCATCGCGCAACCGTAGCATGCTTTCTGGAGGGACAGCCGTAAAAAGCATGTCCCGATCAGGCGCCGACTGCGCCACGATAAGGTATGAACCGGATCGCGCCGAACACATGTGTTTTTTGTGGCGTGCGCCTGCTCGAGGATGAAGTTCCAATATGCGGGGGTTGTGACGCAGACTTACCGCGGGCGCCGCAAGTGCTGCATCTGCCCGAGGCACCATTGACGTTTATGCTGGCGCCGCTGGTTTACGAGTTTCCCGTCGACGCGGCGATCAAAGCATGGAAGTTTCGGCGCCGGCTCGAATATACGCCCGCATTCGTCGCGCTGTTGAGCGATTCGCTGGCGCAGCTCGCCGAAGTACCCGATGTATTCCTGCCCGTGCCATTGCACTGGCGGCGGCAGGCACTGCGCGGCTTTAACCAGGCTGAGGAGCTGGCCCGCCCCCTGAGCAGGCTGCTCGATGTGCCGCTCGCAGGAAATGCGGTGCGCATCAGGCACACGTATTCGCAGTCGGGGCTCGACGCCGCCGGGCGCCGGCGAAATCTGCGCGGCGCTTTCAGGGTCAGGGGCCACGTCGACGCAAAGCATGTCGTCATTGTGGATGACGTCGTTACGACGGGGTCGACTTGCGCGCAGCTCGGGAAAGTATTGCTTCGGGCCGGCGCGGAGCGCGTCAGCGTATTGGCTGTCGCGCGGGTTGTTACGCCGGGTTGAAGGAATAGTGCAAAACGATGCCGATAAAGACCACGAGGCCAATTATGTGATTGTTCAGGAACGCGGCGAAGCAGCCGGCCGGCTGCCGGTCGCGCGCGAGCCACTGGTGATATGCCATTAGCCCGGCTGCGCCGGCGACCGACAGGTAATACCAGAAGCCCAGTTCCGCACGCAGCCCGACGAGCACGAGAGCCGCAAGCATCAGCAACTGCAGGCCCGCGATGACGAAAAGATCGACATCACCGAACAACAGCGCCGTCGATTTGACGCCGATCTTGCGGTCGTCCTCGCGGTCGACCATGGCATAGAAGGTGTCGTAGATGACGGCCCAGATCAGCGCCGCGCCGAAAACGAGCCAGGCCAGCTGCGGCGTTTCGCCGGTTTGCGCGGCGAACGCCATGGGGACGGCCCAGCCGAATGCCGCGCCGAGCACGAATTGCGGAATCGACACGTATCGCTTGATAAACGGATAGGCAATGGTCAAGCCTGCGCCGACGATCGCGAGCATGCGAGCGGGCCTGTTGAGCATCAGCGCCAGGCCGACGGCGATCAGGCCGAGCGCAATGAACAATACGAGCGCCTCCGTGGGAGCGACGGCGCCGGAGGCAATGGGACGCGTGCGCGTGCGCTCGACGTAAGGGTCAATCTTTCGGTCGACGTAATCATTGAGCACGCAGCCGGCCGAGCGCATGAAGAACACGCCGAGCACGAATATGACGAACAGCGCCTGCTCGGGATGTCCGTCGCCGGCGAGCCAGAGCGCCCAAAGGGTCGGCCACAACAACAACCAGATTCCGATGGGCTTGTCGACGCGCATGAGCTTGCCGTAATTGCGCAGCTGCGTGATGACGCTCTGTCGAATTTGCGGTGAGACGGCTTTCTTCATCGGCGCGGATTATACCTTTCCGTAGTGGCCCGCATCACCGAGCCAGCGTCGAACGATTGCCCCGGTTGCCTGGGGGCCGCCGCGACGAATCGACTCGGCCACGCGCTGCACCTGCGGCATCAGCTCCGCATCGCGAACCAGGTTGGCTATGCGGTAATCGGGCAGACCGGTCTGCCGCGTGCCGAGCAATTCGCCCGGGCCACGCAGCTCGAGGTCGCGCTGGGCCACGATGAATCCGTCGTTGGTGTCGCGCAGGACGGCGAGTCGGCTGCGCGCAAGCTGCCCGAGCGGCGGTTTGTACATGAGTACGCAGTGGCTTTGTTTGGCGCCGCGTCCGACGCGGCCGCGCAGCTGGTGCAGCTGTGACAGTCCCATGCGCTCGGCGTTTTCGATGATCATAAGGCTGGCATTGGGCACGTCGACGCCGACCTCGATGACCGTCGTTGCAACGAGCAACTGGATCAGGCCCTCCTTGAAAGCCTGCATGCCGCGCTCTTTTTCCGCCGGCCGCATGCGTCCGTGCACGAGGCCGACACGCAAATCCGGCAGCTCGCGGGTGAGCATTTCGTAGCTCGCCTCGGCGGCCTCGAAATCGAGTACATCGGACTCCTCGATGAGCGGACAAACCCAGTAAGCCTGCTGGCCGGAGTGGCAGGCTTCCCTGACGCGCGTAATCACTTCGTCGCGCCGCGATTCGGGTTTGGCGATCGTCGTAACAGGCTGACGACCCGGCGGCAGCTCGTCGATAATCGACGTGTCGAGATCTGCGTATGCCGCCATGGCCAGCGTCCGCGGGATCGGCGTCGCCGTCATGACGAGTTGGTGCGGATGTCCGTGCTTGCTGATGCCTTTGTCGCGCAAAGCCATGCGCTGATGCACGCCGAAGCGGTGTTGTTCGTCGATGACCACCAGTGCGAGCCGATGGAATTCGACGCCCTCCTGGAAGAGCGCGTGCGTGCCGACGACGATTTGCGCACTGCCGTCGGCGATTGCGTCGAGCGCCTGGCGGCGAGCCGCGCCGCGCTGGCTGCCGCTGAGCCACGCCGGCTCGATGCCCAGTGGCCGGAACCAGTCGCCGAAACTGCGCCAGTGCTGTTCCGCGAGCAACTCGGTTGGCGCCATGATTGCCGCCTGCACGCCGCAGGCGATGGCTTTGAGGCAGGCAAGCGCTGCCACGACGGTTTTGCCCGAGCCGACATCGCCCTGGATCAGCCGCATCATCGGGTGCGGTTTTTCGAGATCGTCGACAATCTCCGCGACGACGCGCTGTTGCGCCGCAGTCAGCTCGAACGGCAGCCGATCGATGAACTGCTCGACCGCTTCGCCACCGTCGACGAGCGCGATGGCATTCTCCGTTTGGGCGAGCGATCTCAGGCTGCGCAGGCTCAGGTAATGTGCGAGCAACTCTTCAAACGCCAGCCGGCGCTGGCAGGGGTGTGTGCCGGCCAGCAAACGAGGCACATCCGCATCGGGCGGCGGGCGGTGCAGGTAACGGATTGCCTCTTGCAGCGAGGGCAATTCGAGGCTGTCGAGAACGTCACCCGGCAGGAGCTCTGCGGGCGGCGATTTGCTCATCCTCGTCAGGGCCTGATCGGTAAGGTTCCTGAGCCGGCCCTGTTGCACACCTTCGGTCGCCGGGTAGATCGCGGTCAGCGTTTCGTTGATTGCCGCATCCTGCCCTTCGCGCAGGATGCGGTATTCGGGATGAATCATCTCGAATCCTGCGGAGCCTTTGCGAACCTCGCCGAAGCAGGTGAGATTCACACCGGGCTGGAACTGGGCCTGCTGCTGCCGTGAAAAATGGAAAAAGCGCAGCGTGACCTGTCCCGTGCCATCGGAAACGCGTATGAGCAGGTTCCGCCGCCCGCGGTACGCGACTTCGGCGAGCAGGACCTCACCCGTGATCAGGCAGCGCGCGCCCGCCTGAAGCGAACCGATCTTGACGAGCTGTGTGCGGTCCTCGTAGCGCAGCGGCAGCAGGAACAACAGGTCCTCGACCCGGTGCAGATTGAGCCGCTCGAGTTTCGTCGCAAGCGCCGGACCGACGCCGTTAAGATCAGTTAAGGGCGAGGATTGCATCCGCCTCGACATCGACACCTTTCGGCAGCGCGGCTACGCCAACGGCGGCGCGCGCCGGATACGGCTCCTCGAAGTAGTCTGCCATAACGCTGTTGACGGTCGCGAAGTTGTCGAGGTCGGTCAGGAATATCGTGAGCTTGACCGCGTCGTCGAGGCTTCCACCCGCGGTTTCGGCCACGGCTCTGAGGTTCTCGAAAACCTGCCGGGCCCGCGCCTCGAAATCGCCGTCGACCACCTCCATCGTTGCCGGGTCGAGCGGAATCTGGCCCGACAGGAACACGAAGTTGCCGCTCTGTATGGCTTGTGAATAAGTGCCGATAGCCGAAGGAGCGCGGTCGCTATGTATGGGCTTTTTGCTCATCTAGTTCCTCAGGCGCAGTCTCTGACTACGCGAATAACATTGGGCATTTTGCGCACGCTGCGGATGATCTTGGCGAGATGCGTTCGGTCATGCACCTGCAGCAGGAACGAAAGCATCGAACAATCCTCGTGTCGGCCCAGCACCGAAACCTGTTCGATATTGGACCCGCTGTCCGCGATCGTTGCCGCAACCTCGGCGAGCACGCCGGGTTTATTCACCGTGTCCACATGAATCTGGCTCGTGAATTCGCGGTCGATATTGCCTTCCCAGCTGACGGCGATCCACTTCTCCGGCTGTTTCCGGAAATTGATCAGGTTGCCGCAGTTATTGCGGTGGATGACGATGCCGCGCCCCGAGCTGAGGTAGCCCATGATGTCGTCGCCCGGAATCGGGTGACAGCACCGGGCATAGCTGACGACCATGCCCTCGGTGCCGGCGATGACCAGGCTCGCGACCTTGAATTCTGCGTCGCCTTCCGAGTCTATGCCGAGCAGGAACCGGGCGGTCAGTGGCGCGAGCCGCTCGCCGAGTCCGATCTGTTCGAACAGTTCGGTGTTGTTATTGAGGCCCAACTCCCCGAGCGCCGAGTTCATGCGCACCTTGCCGACCTTGCGCAGCGAAGAGTCCAGGTCCTTCAGCGAATGGTCGAGCAGTCGCTTGCCGAGGTCGATCGCTTCGGCCGAGCGCATCGTTTTCATGTAATTGCGAATAGCGGTTCGGGCCTTGGCCGTGCGTACGAAGGTCAACCAGTTCGGATTCGGCTTGGCGCCGCGCGCCGTGATGATCTCGACGGTCTGGCCGTTCGACAGGGCCGTCCGTAACGGCACGAGATTGCGGTTTACCTTGGCCTCGACACAGCGATTGCCGATGTCGGTGTGCACCGCGTAAGCGAAGTCGACCGTCGTCGATCCTTTCGGCAACGGCATGATGTCACCTTTGGGGGTGAACACGTAGATCTTGTCGGGGAACAAATCGACCTTGACGCTTTCGAGGAACTCCTCGGAAGTGCCCGCACTTTGCAGCTCGGCGAGATTGGAGAGCCACTCGCGCGCGCGGCGCTGCGGTGTGGCGTCCGACTTTTCTTCCGCTTTGTATTGCCAGTGAGAGGCAACGCCGGATTCGGCCACACGGTCCATATGCCGCGTTCTGATCTGTACTTCGAGCGGCAGGCCTTTCGGCCCGAACAGGGTGGTGTGCAGGGACTGGTAACCGTTGATCCTCGGAATCGCGATGTAATCCTTGAAGCGGCCCGGCATGGGTTTGTATAGCCCGTGGACGATGCCGAGCACCTTGTAACAGTCGTTCACGTCGTCTACGACAATGCGAAAACCATAAACATCCACGACGTCGGACAGGAGGCGTTTCTTCTCGGACATCTTCTTGTAGATGCTGTAAAGATGTTTCTCCCTGCCGATGATGTCGGCCACGATTCCTTCATCGCTCAGCGCTTCACCGAGCTGTTCGGATATGCGCTTGACGATCTGACGCTGGCTGCCCTTGCTGCGCTTTAGCGCCTTATCGAGCACGCGGTAACGAAACGGGTGCAGGTTCTTGAAGCCCAGGTCTTCGAGGTCGACCTTGAAGCGATTGATGCCGAGCCGGTTAGCGATCGGGGCGTAGATATCGAGTGTCTCGCGTGCGATGCGGGCACGCTTGTCGGGCGGCATCGCGTCCAGCGTCTGCATGTTGTGCAGCCGGTCAGCGAGCTTGACGAGGATCACGCGAATGTCCTCGATCATGGCAAGCATCATCTTGCGGAAGCTCTCGGCCTGAGCCTCCGCACGCGAGCGGAACTGAATCTGATCGAGTTTGCTTACGCCGTCGACCAGGCCTGATACTTCTGCGCCGAACTGCTCTTCGATGTCTGCGAGCGACGCTGCCGTGTCCTCGACCGTATCGTGCAGGATAGCGGCGGCGATCGCCTGCGAATCGAGGCGCATGTCGGCGAGTTCCTGCGCAACCGCGACGGGGTGCGAAATATAAGGCTCGCCGGTCTTGCGGGTCTGTCCGCGGTGGGCCGCAGCGCCGAACTCATAGGCGCTGATGATCGTTTCAATCTGCTCCGGCGGCAGGTAGGACTCGAGCGTTTCTATCAGGCGCCGCAAACCATGGTCGCGCTTCGGCGCGCCCGGTAGCCTGGCCAGCAGTGTTGCGGCGTAATCCATTCCCTGATCATACCCGCGTTGCGCAGAATGTCAGGGGGCAGAGGGAACCTCAGTCGCCGATAGATATGCCGCGTACGGGAAGGATGTCTTCCGCCGCCTCGGGTTGCATGAACTCTTCGGCCGGCGGTTGCTCGATTTCCTCGAGAATTGCGGGCGTGACATGACCATCGGCGATTTCACGTAACGCGATGACAGTCGGCTTGTCGTTTTCGAGTTCGACCATCGGGTCGGCGCCGTGCGCGATGCGACGGGCGCGTTTCGCGGCGACGAGCACCATCTCGAAAATGTTCTCGATGTTCTCGAGGCAGTCTTCTACTGTGATACGGGCCAAGTTTCTATTCCTCTCAGGCGTCGGGATTGGGACAACGCGTCGATATGAGATGACGATGCCGCCCAATCTGTGTCAGATCTGTTGCAGGCGTTAACTTTGAGGCGCTGCCGGCGCCAAAGCCACCCCATATTCCAAAAAGTTATAAGGCCGGCAGGAGCTACGGCAGGATTCGGGCTACCGTCTCGCGCAGCTCCGGGTTGTCGGTAGCGGAGGCGCTTCCCTGCCCGGCCATTACGGCCTCGATGTCGGCGACGGCGCGATCGAGATCGTCGTTGATGATGACGTAGTCGAACTCGACCCAGTGCGACATGTCCGACACGGCATCACTTAAGCGCCGCTCGATGACCGCGTCGCTGTCGGTGCGGCGATCCCGCAGCCGCTGTTCCAGCTCTTGCAGAGACGGCGGCAAGATGAAGATAGTGATTGCTTCGGGCATGGATTCGCGAACCTGCTGCGCGCCCTGCCAGTCGATCTCGAGAATGACGTGGTGGCCTTCTGCGAGGTGTTGTTCGACCTGCTTGCGGCTGGTGCCGTAAAGATTGTCGAATACGGTGGCCGACTCGAGCATCTCACCCTCGGCACGCAATTTTTCAAAAGTATCTTTGTCGACAAACAAATAGTCGATGCCGTCGGCCTCATTNNTTACGGCCTGCACCAGCGTCGTCTTGCCGGCACCCGAGGGCGCGGCAAAGACAAAAAGATTCGGGCCGGTCCCGCTATTCGACATTCTGGATCTGCTCGCGCATCTGCTCGATCAGGACTTTGAGCTCGACGGCGGCTTTCGTGGTTTCCGCGTCTGCGGACTTGGAGCCCAGCGTGTTCGCCTCACGGTTGAGCTCCTGCATCAGGAAGTCGAGGCGGCGCCCGACAGGTTCGTCGCTGTCCAGCGCTTGCCTGATTTCCGCAAGATGGCTGTCCAGCCGATCGAGTTCTTCGTCAACGTCGAGTTTCTGCGAAATCAATGCCAGCTCGACTTCGAGCCGCGCCGGGTCTGCCTCGACATCGAGTTTTTCGATGCGCTCTTTCTGTTTCTTGCGTGCGGCATCGAGCACATCGGGCATGCGCTTGCGAACGCTTTCCCCCAGGTCGGCGACACTCGTGCAGCGTGACTCGAGCATGGCAGCTATTCTCTCGCCTTCCGACCTGCGCATCGAAAGCATCGATTGGAGTGCCGTGTCCAGCAGCGCGCGCGCTTCGACATAAAGTGGTTCCGTATCGATTTCGGGTTCGGCGATGACGCCGGGCCAGCGAAGCACATCGATGGGGTTCAGAAGCTGCATGTCATGCAGCGCGGTCGATAATTCAGTAACGCGTTTGCGAATCAGGGCGACGAGGTCCATGTTGATCCTGAGTTCGGACTGCTCGTTCAGTTCGCGCTTTACATACAGGGCACAATCGACCTTGCCGCGCTTCAGGACGGCGCTGATCTGCTGCTTGAATTCCTGTTCCCTGGGCCGTAATTCCTCGGGTAACCGGAACTGCACGTCGAGGTAGCGGTGATTGACGGCCCGCAGCTCCCATGTCAGAGCACCGAGATCCCCCTCGATCGACTGGCGTGCAAACCCTGTCATACTGTGTAACATCCGGCCATTGTCATATGAAGAGTCTGTAGCCCGCAACCGCCATGCAGATTGAATACGCCAAGGTTTCCGCTCTTGGAGACCGCACCGACAACCAGGATCGCGCAACTGTTGTGGTGGCAGAAGAGGCCGCGTTGATGATGGTCTTCGACGGCATGGGCGGGCATTCGGACGGCGCCAAGGCGGCCGAGACCGGCATGAAAATTGTGCAGGACATGTTCATGGATTCGCAGCTGCCGATCTTCGACCCGCAGGGATTCCTGTACACGGCGCTGGCGCGCGCCCACGATGAAGTTGTCCTTCTTGGCGCGGATGTGGCCGTCGATTTTCGGCCGCGGGCGACCTGCGCTGTCTGCCTCGTGCAGGAAGGCGGCGCGTACTGGGCGCATATCGGTGACAGCAGGATCTACCAGGTTCGCAACGGCCGGGTGCTCGTGCGGTCTCGCGATCACAGTCACGTCGAGGTCCTCATCCAGGAAGGCGCGATTACGGAAGAGGAAGCCCAGGATCACCCGATGCGGAATTTCGTGGAATGCTGCATCGGTGGCGACGCGCCGGTTCCGGATATGAGTATCACGGCGAAGAAAAAACTCAGGCCCGGCGACGTCCTGCTGGCGTGTTCCGATGGGCTGTGGACGGGTATGAGCGATGAGGAAATGGCGCAGATCGGCCGGCCGGGCGAGAACAATATCGCGGACAACCTGAAGGCGCTGAGTATGCAGGCACTCGAGACCAACTCACCTTACAGCGATAATACGACCGGGACGGCGTTACGCTGGTTGGGCGAATAGGAGACGGACATGCGACCCAGCGGGCGCGAGGCCAGCGATCTGAGGATCATTCGATTCAGCACGGATTACACGATGCACGCAGAAGGAAGCGTGCTTGCGGAGTTCGGTGAAACGCGCGTGCTATGCACGGCGAGCGTCGAGGGCCGCGTGCCGCCGTGGATGCGCGGCAATGGCAGCGGCTGGGTTACTGCCGAGTACGGCATGCTGCCGCGCGCGACGAACACGCGAACCGGGCGCGAAGCGGCACGCGGCAAACAAGGCGGGCGTACGCTGGAGATTCAGCGCCTGATCGGCCGCTCGCTGCGCGCGGTGATCGATCTCGAGGCGCTCGGTGAGCGAACCGTTACGCTGGACTGCGACGTTATTCAGGCCGACGGCGGCACACGCACGGCGGCCATCAGCGGCGCCTACGTTGCGCTGGCGCTGGCGATGCGGCGGCTGACGGCGGACAAAACGCTCAGGAAGAACCCGCTGTACGGCCAGGTTGCCGCGGTGTCCGTCGGGATCTATCGCGGCACGCCCGTACTCGACCTCGATTATGCCGAAGACTCGGAAGCAGAGACCGACATGAACGTGGTAATGAACGATGCAGGCAACTTCATCGAAGTGCAGGGCACGGCCGAAGGCCATGCTTTTACCGATGACGAACTCTCTGCGATGCTGAAGCTTGCGCACGCAGGCATCACCGAAATCATCGATGCGCAGAATGGGGCTCTCGCCGGATAGAACCGTGACATCGCTGCCGGACAAGGTCGTTCTTGCAAGTAGCAACCCCGGCAAGTTGCGCGAGATCGAAAGAATCCTCGACGAATTCGGCATCACGGTAGTGCCGCAATCCGAATTGGGCGTCTCGGATGCGGACGAGACCGGAAGAACATTCGTCGAGAACGCATTGATTAAGGCAAGGCATGCCGTGGATGCGACCGGGCTCCCCGCGATCGCCGATGATTCCGGCATTGCCGTCGACGCTCTCGAGGGCTGGCCCGGCGTGCACTCGGCGCGTTACGCCGGACCTGACGCAAGTGACGAAGACAATAACAAGCGCCTGCTCGCCGAGCTGAAGGGCGTTCCCGACGAGCGACGGGGCGCGGCGTTTCACTGCGTTGCATGTCTCGTCACGCCGGATCATGCGGATCCGGTTATCGCCGAAGGCGAGTGGCGCGGCCTGATCCTGCACGAGCCGCGCGGCGAAGGCGGTTTCGGCTACGATCCTCTCTTCCTTGTCCCCGAACTCGGGCGCAGTTCGGCCGAACTCAGCGCCGAAGAGAAAAATGCCCGCAGTCATCGCGGCGAAGCGCTGAAGGAACTGGCCAGGCTGCTGCGCGAGCTCTGATGACAGGGCTTGCGCCACCACTGTCCCTGTACGTACACCTGCCGTGGTGCGTGAAGAAGTGTCCCTACTGCGACTTCAATTCTTTTGCGGCAGGCGAAGACGCCAACCACGATCGCTATCTCGATGCGCTTATCCAGGACGTCGCGAGCGAGGCGCAGCGGGTTCCGGGGCGCGAACTCATCAGCGTATTTCTGGGTGGCGGCACACCGAGCCTTTTCACGCCGCGCCACATTGCCCGGCTGCTCGACGCCGTCGCCGCGCGCTTCAGTTTTGCGAAAGACATCGAAATAAGCATGGAAGCCAACCCGGGCACCGTCGAGTCCGGCGACCCGGCGGGCTATCGACGGGCCGGCGTCAACCGGCTGTCGATCGGAGCGCAGAGTTTCTGCAGGTCCTCTTTGGAAGCGCTCGGCCGCATACACTCGGTGGAGGACATCCGGAGATCTGTGCGGGCCGCCCGGGAGGCGGGCTTCGAGAACATCAATCTGGACATCATGCACGCGCTGCCGGGCCAGGACGTCGCGGCGGCGCTGGCCGACCTCGAGCAGGCCATTGAGCTGCGGCCCGCGCACATCTCGTGGTACCAGCTTACGCTGGAACCCAACACGGTCTTTCACGCCCGGCCGCCGGCGGGACTCCCCGACGAAGATGCGGTGGCCGAGATCCAGGCGACGGGCCGCGAACTCCTTGCAAGCCGCGGCTACACGCAATACGAGGTTTCCGCGTATGCCCGTCCGGGCAGGCGCTCCATACACAATATGAATTACTGGTTATTCGGCGATTACCTTGCGGTGGGCGCGGGCGCCCACGGCAAGCTATCGCTCGGCGACGATATCTGGCGATATGTCAAACCTGCGCATCCGAGGGCGTACATGGAGAGCATGGAACGCGGCGACTATGATTGCCCGTTGACGGCGGTGGACACGGATGCCCGCCTGTTCGAGTTCATGCTGAATGCATTGCGCCTGAGCGATGGATTCAGCGAATCGGAATTCTCGGAGCGCACGGGGCTGTCCGGCGGGCAACTGCAGCGGTCGCTGGCCGGGGCTGCCGGAAGGGGGCTCATGACCCGAACCGCTGCGGGAAGATGGCGCGCGACGGCGCTGGGTGCTCAATTTTTGAACAATTTGCAGGCAGAATTTCTGCCGGAATAGGAAATCGCCTTATGCACAAGGCCGCGAGAGGCCTGTATTTTCAGTGCGAGAGGCGCCCCAATTCATTTCGAGTGTCGTGAAACCATCATAACTTACTGATTAGTATAGGTTTCTAAAAATGGACACAAAATAGTCATATTAGCAATGGTGCTTGAAAATCCGCACCTTAGGTCACTCACCCAAATTTCTTCCACAGACTTATCCACAGCTTCTGTGGATAAGAATTGGCTCTACCACAGGGCTTGCAGCACCGCACGCTTCTGTTTATATTACGCGCCCTTTTCGCACTCTCGAGTGCCCCGGAGAGCAAGACCATGAAAGCCGACATCCATCCCGACTACGCCGATATCAAGGTCACCTGTAGTTGTGGCAACGAATTCACGACGCGTTCGACGCTCGGCGAGGACCTCCTGATCGAGGTCTGCTCTTCCTGTCATCCGTTTTACACGGGCAAGCAGAAAATCGTCGACACGGGCGGCCGCGTAGACAAATTCCGCCGCAAGTACGGAATGAGCTAGGGATCATCCCTGATTGCCCGTAATTTCGGGCGGCTGCTAGCCTTTAAAAAATTCAGCCGCGACGCCTGCAAAGGCGGCGCTCTGCTATGCTCCTGCGGCAGACAAAGAACAAGAGAGTATGACGATGACGAAGGATGCCTTTCGCCTGGTGAGCCCCAGCGGCTCGGAAACGGAATTGCCGATTCTCAAGGGTTCGACCGGGCCCGATGTAATCGATGTAGCAAAGTTGTACAAGGAGCAGGGCGTATTTACGTACGACCCGGGCTTCGTCTCGACCGGCAGCTGCGAATCCGACATTACCTACATCGACGGCGAGGAAGGCATCCTCATGTACCGGGGTTACCCGGTAGAACAGCTCGCCGAGCATTCCAACTTCATCGAGGTGTCCTACCTGCTGCTGCATGGCGAATTGCCGACAGCCGACCAGATTGCCGAGTTCGATCACACGATTCGGACTCACACGATGCTCAACGAGGGCATGCTGAACTTCTTCAAGGGGTTCCGCTACGATGCACACCCGATGGCGATGCTGTCGGCTGTCGTCGGCTCGATGTCTGCGTATTACCACAAGGAAATGGATGCGAGTAATCCCGATCACCGCGATATCTTCGCGCATCGTATCCTTGCCAAGCTGCCGACGATTGCCGCCGCGGCGTACAAGCTGACCGTCGGCCAGCCGTTCATCTATCCGCGCAACGATCTCAACTACTCGGAAAACCTGCTGCGCATGTTCTTTGCCGTGCCGGCCGAGCCGTACGAGATCGACCCGGTTGCGGCCGAGGCGATCGATTTGCTGTTTATCCTGCATGCCGACCACGAGCAGAATTGCTCGACGTCGACGGTGCGCATGGCCGGCAGTTCGGGCGCCAACCCGTATTCGGCAATCGCGGCCGGCATATCCGCCCTGTGGGGGCCGGCACACGGCGGCGCCAACGAAGCCGTGCTCGACATGCTGCAGGAAATCGGTGACACGAAGAATATTGCGAAATACGTGGCCAAAGCCAAGGACAAGAACGACCCGTTCCGCCTGATGGGTTTCGGTCATCGCGTTTACAAGAATTTCGATCCGCGCGCGACGATCATCCGCGAGATGTGCCACAAGGTGCTTGCAAAACTCGGCCGAAACGACACGCCGATGTTCGATCTGGCCCTCGAACTCGAGAGAATTGCGCTCGAAGACGACTATTTCGTCGAGAAGAAGCTGTATCCCAACGTCGATTTCTACTCGGGCATCATCTATCGCGCCCTGGGCATCCCGACGTCGATGTTCACGGTCATGTTCGCCATCGGCCGCTCGGTCGGCTGGACGGCGCACTGGCGCGAGATGATCGCGGATCCGCACGGCCGGATTGCGAGGCCGCGGCAACTGTACAAAGGCCCGACGCAACGCGACTACGTGGCGATCGACAAACGCTAATAATCGCGCGCTCTACGGAGTCGTGTAGATCGCTCCCTTGCCGGGGTCGGACAGCAGTTGACCGACTGAGATCCAACGTCCATTCGAGTGCTCAATGCCGCGGGATTCGTAGCCGTTCCCGATCACGAATTCCTGCCACGTCTGGCCGCCATCGGAGGTCACGACGCCGACCTGCGCTCCGAGACCTATTGTCTCGCTGAACCCAAGTGCTATCAGCTCGTCATCGTGCGTGGTCATTGCGACGAAGTTTGACGATACTGCCGGCGTGTCGTGCTGCGTCCAGTTGACCCCATCCGGGCTGGAATAAATACGACCGCCGCTTGCTCCGACCCACAACTGGTCGTAATGGTCAAGAATTGAATATGTCGATACATGAGCCGCGCTGACGAACACTTCCACCCAGTTAAGTCCGTCGGCGGAAACCAGCACTTTGCCTTGATCCGGGAAAGGCACCTCGACCGTTGCGACAAATTCCCACCCGAAATTGACGTCATACGTCACTTTAAGGTCGGTAATATGTTGCCCGCTTTGCGCCAGCGGCTCGACGGTTGTCCAGGGGTCCGAACCATGTTCGCGCTGCAGTATGCACGCTTTGTCCGTCGTCACGACATGACCCGCAGCCATACTCATATGAATGAAAGGGTTTACGTAAAATTCGGTAAGCGAGAGATCGTCGGGCCCATCGTAATAAAGCTCCCAGTTGTCGCCACCGCCCTGGAGGATCGTTCCTTCATCACCTGTCACAAAACACCCCGTCAACCAGCTGCAGGAAACCGAATTCAGATCAACCGTGGTTCCTGAATCCTGCTGTGTCCACGTTATGCCGTCATCGGACGTCAGAATTGTCCCTGCGTCGCCTACGGCGACGAAGCCAAGTTGGTCGTGCCCCCAGCCAGTCACATCATTCAAAACGGCCGGCAGACCCGCGGCGCGCTCGACCCAGGTATGAACATTACCCATTATCATAATCCGGTTGTCCATATGGGCACCGGTATCACCTGCCAGGTCAACAAACCAGAGCTCGATTTCCAACCAACCTGTCTCGGTTGTTGCTACCTCGAATTGTTGGGTAATCGTTCCTGTCAGGCCGGTTATCAGATGCGAGACGTCGATACTCAACGAGTCTCCATTTGACATCTCGACCATGAGCGTCCGGATGTCTCCGCCCGTGTCCCGGTAGCCGATCTCGGCCGTCACGGCAACCTTACCGGCTCCCTCCATGTAATCGACCTCTTTGGGCGAAAGGACGAAGCCTGCTACGTCCGGCCAGTGCGCGGGTTCCCAGGCAGGTTCGGAAGCGGCCTTCCGTCCCTCGCAACCGCTGCATCCCAAAACAGCTAATAAAAGAAGAAAAATGTATTTTTGCATGACTGCCTCCTGCATCGTCCTGATACTCGGGTCTCGGCAGCCCGGCCGTCTTTGGGTCCCTCGTAGCGCCGCTGGAGGCGTCGCGAAGGAAGCGAGGACCCGTGGCTTTGCGTCTCTGGCTTTCGCCAGGTTTGCCTTTTTGCAGTCCTGTGCTGGTGACGATTACGCGCTTTTCAATGCGTGAAACTACTCAGCCGTTCCGGTAGGTGTAGGAGTAGCCGTTGAGCGCCGGTGCGCCGCCGAGGTGCGCATAGAGAATCCTCGACCCCTGCGGAAAAAAGCCTTTGCGAACCAGGTCGATAAGGCCCTGCATCGATTTGCCTTCGTACACGGGGTCCGTGATCATCGCCTCGGTACGTGCCGCCAGGCGTATCGCCGCGTTGGTTTCCTCACTTGGAATGCCATAGGCGGGATACGCGTAATCGGGGTTGATCACGATATCTTCGTCGACAATATCCTGGCCCAGCTCGATGAGCTTTGCAGTGTCCCGCGCAATTTTCGAGACTTGCGCGCGCGTCTGATCGTAAGTGCCGGACGCGTCGATACCGATCACGCGCGAGGCCCTGCCGTCTGCCTTGAAGCCGACGATCATGCCGGCCTGCGTCGAGCCCGTTACGACACACACGATGATGTAGTCGAAGCTGAAGCCGAGCTCCGCCTCCTGTGCGCGTACCTCTTCGGCAAATCCGACGTAGCCAAGGCCGCCATATTTGTGCACGGAGGCACCCGCCGGGATGCCGTAAGGCTTGCCGCCGGCGTCCCGTACCGACTGGATTGCGTCCTCCCAGCTCTTGCGGATGCCGATGTCGAAGCCATCGTCGACAATGCGGCTGTCTGCACCCATGAGCCGGGTCAGCAGTATGTTGCCGACACGGTCATAGACGGCGTCCTCGTGAGGTACCCAGCTTTCCTGCACGACGACACATTTCATGCCGATCTTTGCGGCGGTCGCCGCGACGAGCCGGGTATGATTGGACTGCACCCCGCCGATTGACACCAGCGTATCTGCACCGGACGCAATCGCGTCGGGCACGATGTATTCCAGTTTGCGCAGTTTATTGCCGCCCAGCGCAAGGCCCGAGTTGCAGTCGTCACGCTTGGCGTAGATATCGACACTGCCGCCCAGGTGTGAACTGAGGCGCTCGAGCTTTTCGATTGGCGTCGTACCGAAAGTGAGCGGGTAGCGCTCGAATTTTTCCAGCATCGGGAAGATCCTTGGCCGGTCTAGACGGCGATTACGAACCTTACAACAGCGCCGCTACCGCTTTCTTGTCGGCACGCTGCATCGGCTTTCCCGTGATCGGCGAGAGCGGCGCTTGTCGAATGCCATTTTCCTGAAAGACGGTTGCCTGGACAACCGAGTGATCCATTTCAAATTGATAGCCGGCATAGGTTTCCGTCTGGCCACGACGGCTCCTCAGTCGCCGTTCATATGGCTTGCAGGAGATGCCGGCGTCACTGAGCGCGTGTGCGATGGCTTCGGGATGGTCTGCGAAAACGTGCAGGTTGATCGCCGAGTGCTCGTCCGCGGTACCGTTCAGGACGGGGCCGACCAGCCGCGGAGAAAATGCATCGAGCAGCTGCATCGCCTCGAGAGCGGTCCTGCGCAGATCGAGAAGAAAATCGCTGTGCGACTCGCGCCCGAACAGCTGCAGGTGATCGGCGACGGCTTTTTCGATCTCGGCATTGCCGGGCAGCGAGCCGCGCGTATTGAAGCCCAGGCGCTCGGCCGCCTTCATTTTGGCGGCACGATAATCACGCACGCCATGGTTGACGATGATGCGGGCAGCTTCCTGCGCCAGCAGCTGGCGGGCGCGGCTTTCGCCGTTGTCTTTTTTCTTTGGCACTAGAACAGCGGCTCTTCTTCCTCTTCTTCCTCGCTGCCCGACTCGGCTTCAGGATCGACCTCTCCCTCGGCCTCGGGTTCCGGCTCAGGATCCAGGCTGCCGGCAGCGTTAAAGATGTCGATGACGTCTTCGATATTGTCGCAGTCGGGGACCTGGCCCTCACGGAAATACTCGAATATCGTATTCCCACGCAGGGAGCTTGCCGGGCAGCCCGTCGAAGGATCGATACGTACCGAAACAATACCCTCCGGAATCGGCATCTGGTGCTCCGCTACGCCCCGCAGCGCGATACGCATGAACTCTATCCATATCGGCAGCGCGGTGCGCGAGCCCTCCTCGCCCGGACCCAGCGGTAAATCATCGTCGTAGCCGACCCATACGACCGACACGATGTCGCCGTTGAAGCCGCCAAACCACGCGTCGCGCTGGTCGTTGGACGTACCTGTCTTTCCCGACAGGTCGCTGCGACCGAGTACCAGGGCACGCCGGCCGGTACCGCGCCGGATAACGTCGCGCATGAGATCCTGGATGAGAAAAGCGTTCTGCGGCGTGATCACGCGAGGCGCGTCATTGATGTCAGCAAAAAGTTCTGGCGCGACGGAAGCGTCCGGACGATAGGAGTCGGCAACGTCCGCCATCTGCTCCAGCAGGGCCTCTTGCGTCAGCTCGTCTTCCCCGACATCCTCATCGACCGGCAGAATGCCGTCTTCGGTTTCGGCCTGGCACGGCTCGCATACGATCAGCGGATCGGAGCGGTACAGGTTACTTCCATCGGGACCGAAGATAGCGTCGATGACATGCGGTCTGACGCCGTAGCCCCCATTGGCGAAGACGGAGAAGCCCTGTGCCATATCGAGCGGCGTGGCTGAGCCGCCGCCGAGCGCGAGCGAACCGTTGCGGGGCAGCGCAGCGCCTCCAAACCCGAATTTCTCCAGGTGCCGCACGGCATTGCCAATACCGGTCTCGAAAAGCAGCAGACGAACGGAAACGAGGTTCATCGACCGCACGAGGGCGTTGCGCAGGCGCGTCGGGCCATAGAAACGGCCGCTGTAATTAATGGGTCGCCATACGGCCTCCAGCTCCGAAGAACTGATGACGATTGGCGCATCGAGAACGATAGTCGCGACCGTGTTGCCGTGTTCGAGTGCGGCGGAATAAATAAATGGTTTGAATGACGAGCCGGGCTGGCGAGCCGCCTGCGTGGCGCGGTTGTACTTGCTGGTCGCAAAGTCCAGGCCGCCGGTAAGGCTGACGATGGATCCATCCAGCGGATCGAGGGCTACCACGGCGCCCTGCGCTTCGGGCACCTGCGCCAGCGCCCAGCTGTTATTGGCCGTGGGCATGACCAGGACGACATCACCGACGGCCAGAACATCGCTTACAGCCTCGGGCGCAGGGCCTTTTGTTTCGCGATCGACGAAAGGACCGGCCCAGCTGATTCCAGCCCAGGGAATCGAGTCGGCAACGCCGTCACGAAAAATAATGCCGGCGCTGTTGGTTTCTTCGTTAAGCGCAATGACGAGCGCAACGGTCAATCCACCCGGCGCATATTGCTCGAGCGATTCACGAATTTCGACGGGCCAGTCTTCGAATGGCTGCTCCAGCAATTCTGCGTCGAGTTCGAACTGGCTCAGCGGACCGCGATAACCGCGACGGCGCGTGTACTCGAGCAAGCCGTTTCTGAGCGCATAGTTTGCGGCTTGCTGCATGCGCGAGTCGATCGACGTCACGACCTGGTAGCCCGCCGTGTAGGATTCTTCGCCATAGCGGCGCAGCATTTCCCGTCGCGCCATTTCGGCGACATACGGCGCGTTGAGCTCGATTGCGGTACCGTGCATGCGAGATTCGACCGGCTGGGCCATAGCGTCGTCGTACGCAGCCCGGTCAATGAATTCGAGGTCGAGCATGCGCGAGAGCACATAGCCGCGCCGCATCCGGGCGTTTGCGGCACTGCGGACCGGGTTATAACGCGACGGTGCAGGCAGAACCCCGGCGAGAGTCGCGGCTTCGGCGATCGTCAGATCTTCGAGATTCCTGTTGAAATAAACCTGTGCCGCGGCAGCGACGCCGTAAGCGCGCTGGCCAAAGAACATTTTATTCAGGAACAGCGCCATGATCTGTTCCTTGGTGAACTCTTTCTCGATACGGATGGCGAGAGCGGCTTCCTTGAATTTGCGCTCGATCGTCTTGTCGAGGTTCAGAAAGTAACTGCGCGCAAGCTGTTGCGTCAGCGTACTTCCGCCGCCGCCCGCAGTACTGCCGGTAGTAAGTACCCGGAACAGCGCTCGCAGAAAGCCGCGGTAATCGATACCGGGATGCGTCCAGAACCTCTGGTCTTCAGCAGCGATAAACGCGTTGACGACGTGCTGCGGCACCTCGTCATAATTAACAAGAATACGGCGGCGTTCGCCGACCTCGGAGATAAGGCGCCCATCGCGGCTGAAGATGCGCAGCGGGATCTGCAGCGGAATGTCGCGAATGGTTTCGGCCGCCGGCAGGCCTGGCGAGACATACATGTAGGCGCCAATAATCCCGGCAATACCGCCAATCGTGGCAGTTATGCCGAATCCGGTAGCCAGAATGAGCCAGCGAGCCCAGCGCGTTCGCGTTTTGTGACGCATATAGCCCTATTAACAAGAGTGCCGATGTATAAATCGTGCCGAAATTATGGCATTTCGCGGGCAAATAGCCCGTGTTCCCAAGCGACTGGCGGCTGATGATATCAACTGCGTCGCGGCTCGCAACGGAAACCGGGATTTTGCACGAAATTGCCGCGAACCCCCGGGTCGCCGACCAGTTCACGGAATCCGGCCCGCGGGAGGCATAACATACGGATCGCTGTACCGTGAACAAAGTCACGTTTTATTTAACATTTTGTTGATATATAGTTAAATCGCTTGCTGAGATCCAGACTACATTTGGCTCGCAACTTACCGACCTGAAAGGAAAAATACGTGTTATTCGGCAAAAAAACTCAGCCGCTTTTAGGCCTCGACATAACGACCTCTTCGGTCAAGCTCATCGAGCTTTCGCAGAGTGGAAAACGTTTTCGNNGAGCCCACACCACCGAGTTCGGTCAGTGAAAAGGCGATTGTCGATGCCAAGGCCGTCGGTGAGGCAATTCGCAGAGCCGTAAAGAGAGCTGGCGCAAAAGCGACCGATGTCGCCGTTGCTATCAGCGGTGACGCGGCTATTACCAAGGTCATCCAGATGCCGTCGAGCCTCTCGGAAAGAGATCTCGAAGGCCAGGTCGAAATTCAGGCCGACCAGTACATTCCGTTCCCGATGGAAGAGGTCAGCTTCGATTACGAGATTGTCGGCCCGAACGAAAAAGACCCGGAACTCATGGACGTGTTGCTCGTCGCGACGCGCACCGACAATGTCGAGCAGCGCCAGTTAGCGGTTAACGCCGCCGGATTGCAGGCGCAAATCGTCGACGTCGAAGCATTCGCTCTCGAGAATGCCTGTCAGCTTCTGAGCCATCAGATTCCTGACGCCGGCATCGGGCAGTCGGTAGCCGTAGTCGACATCGGCGCCAGCAGCACGACTTTTTCGGTATTGCAGGATCTCAAGGTTATTTACACGCGTGACTTCAACTTCGGCGGCCAGCAGCTGACCGAGGAAATCATGCGTACCTATGGCCTGTCCATGGAGGACGCCGGCCGCGCCAAGAAACAGGGCGGCTTGCCGAGCAACTACCAGCCGGAAGTACTCGAGCCGTTCATTGACGATATGACCCAGCAGGTCAGCCGTTCTTTGCAGTTTTATCTTGCCTCGGGCGGCGGCCGCGAGCAGCCGGACATGATCCTGGTATGCGGCGGTTGCGCAAACATCCCGGGCATCGCAGACGTCATCTCGAGCCGCGTGGGCATCCCGACCGAAATCGGCGATCCGCTCGGCCAGATGAAGATTTCATCCAAAGCCAAATCGCAGGGAGTGCACAAGGACGCGACAGCACTTCTGACGGCGTGCGGCCTTGCACTGAGGAGTTTTGACTAATGCCACGTATTAATCTACTCCCCTGGCGCGAGGAAGAGCGCAAGAAACGCCAACGCGACTTTGGTGTAGCGCTTGCGGGGGGCATTGTAGCGGCCGTCGGGTGCGTCATGCTGACGATGCTGGCCTACAACCAGATGATCAAGAACCAGGAAAGCCGCAATGCCCGCCTGACAGCCGAGATTGTCGAACTCGAAAAGAGCATTTCGGAAATCGACGACCTCGAGCGCCAGAAAGAGCGTTTGCTTGCTCGCATGGAAATCATCGAGCAGCTGCAGAAGAGCCGTCCGGAAATCGTGCACCTGTTTGACGAGGTTGCGCGGCAATTGCCCGAAGGCGTTTACCTGAACGGCATGAAGCAAACCGGCAGCAAGGTCGAGGTGCGCGGCGTGGCGCAGTCGAGCACTCGCGTATCGGCCCTGATGCGTCAGATCGATGCATCCGACTGGATGACCGATCCTGAAGTTGACCGCGTCGAGACAACGCAGTCCGGCTCGTCCAGGCAGTCCGAGTTCGTCGTTTACCTGAAGCAGATAAGTGAAGGGGACGATGAGGAGATGGAGGGAACATTATGAACCTCGTCGAAGAACTCAAAAGCCTGGACGCCAATGACGTAGGCCGCTGGCCGCTGGCATTTCGCGCGGCATTCATCGCCCTGGTATTCGTCGTGGTGTTGGGCGCCGGTATCTGGTTTACGATCGTCAAGGATAAGCATCCGCAGCTTGTTCGTGCCGAGCAGGAAGAAGCGACGCTCAAGGTCACGTTCGAGAACAAGCAGAGAAAGGCGGCAAACTACGACGCATACAAGGCGCAGCTGGGGCAAATCGAACAATCGTTCGGCACGATGCTCAGGCAGCTTCCGGGCGAGACGGAAATCCCGAGCCTGATCGTCGATATTTCGCAGACCGGACTCGCTTCGGGCCTGCAGGAAAAGCTGTTCCAGCCGCAGTCGGAGATTCCGCGCGACTTCTACGCTGAGAAGCCTATCAAGATTCGTCTGTCGGGCGGCTATCACGAAATAGCGAACTTCGTCAGCGGCGTTGCCGCGCTGCCGCGTATCGTGACGCTGCACGATATCAACATCACGCCAGAGAGCCAGAACAGTTACGACGACCTGAGCCTCGAAGTGACGGCAAAAACCTATCGTTACCTGGATGAGGAGGCAACTCAATAATGAATGCTTCTCTCAAACTTCGCCACGGTCTGGTATTGGCTGTCCTCGCTGCAGGTCTTGCGGCTTGCGGCGGCGACAACGATGACCTGGACAAGTACATCAATGATATCAAGGCGCGCCCGGGCGGCCGTATAGATCCGCTGCCGGAAATCACGCCTTACGAAATTTTCACCTACGTGGCCGATGCCGAAGGCATTCGCTCGCCATTCGTGCCGGATACGCCGCAAGTGGCTACCTCCGGTGCCGGCGGCGGCATTCGCCCCGATTCCGATCGCAGCCGCGAATTCCTCGAGAACTTCTCTCTGGATACGCTAAGCATGGTCGGCACGCTGTACATCGGCGAGACGATGTATGGACTAGTGCAAACGAACGACGGTTTGATTCACCGCGTCGTGCCCGGCAACTATATGGGTCAGAACGACGGACGGATCACTGATATCACCGAGTCTGAAATCAGCCTTGTTGAAATTATTTCTGACGGGATTGGCGGCTATATCGAAAGGGATGCCGCCGTAAGTCTCTCGGACTGATGCCTGAATGGAACTGGGAGTAATTCGAATGATGCTCAAAATCAAACAGTCGGTCGCACGCAGCATGGTGCTCAGGTTGGCCGCGTTGGCGCAGGTCGCATTCCTGCTGTTTGCGGGGCCCGCCGCAAACGCACAGGAAGGCAATCGCCTGCAGGACATTCAGGTGCAGAGCCTGCCCGGACAGCGGGTAGAGCTGAAGCTGGTCATGAGCGGAACGGCCCCGGAGCCTCTCGCTTTTACCATCGAAAACCCCGCGCGGATTGCGCTGGATCTGCCGAACACTTCCCTGGGGCTCACGTCACGTCGCCGCGACGTAAATATGGGTCCCCTGGATACGGTGCTGACAGCAGAAGCCAATAATCGCACGCGCGTTGTGCTCAACCTGGACTCCATGGTCGCTTACGAAACACGCACGAGCGGTAACGTCGTCACGGTGACGCTCGGCGATGGCGACGACTACGACGCTGGAACCACCCAGTTCGCCAGCGCCGTTGTGTCGCAGTCGCAGTCCTACTCGGCCCCTGGTGCACGTTCCATCACCAGCGTCGATTTCCGTCGTACGCGAGATGGCGGCGGCCGGGTCGTCGTAAGCCTGACGGACCCGTCCACGCCTGTTGATATTCGCCAGGAAGGCGGCCGCGTCGTGGCAATTTTCAAGGACACGGGCCTGCCGTCCGAGCTGCATCGCCGCCTGGACGTCATGGACTTTGCAACGCCTGTAACGACGGTCGACACGCTGCGCACAAATCTCGATACGCGCATCGTTATTTCGGCGGACGGCAAATATGAGCAGCTTGCCTACCAGTCGGACAATGAGTTCACGATCGAAGTTAACCCGGCGCCCGATACCACCCAGGATGGCGCCAGCGTCTACTCGGAAACGCGCGAGTATGAAGGCCAACGCCTGACGCTGAACTTCCAGGACATCGAGACGCGGGCCGTGTTGCAACTGCTGGCTGAAACGTCCGGACGCAACATCGTTGTATCGGATACGGTTCAGGGCAACGTTACGCTGCGCCTTCGCAACGTACCGTGGGACCAGGCTCTCGATATCGTCATGACGACGAAGGGCCTGGATATGCGCCAGAACGGCAACGTGATCATCGTCGCGCCCGCCGAGGAAATCGCGGCACGGGAGACGGCCGATCTCGAAGCACAGCAGGCTATCGCAGAGCTGGAGCCGATGTATTCCGAGTTTCTGCAGGTCAACTATGCCAAGGCTTCGGACCTGGCGGCGCTGATCGGCGCCACGGGCAGCGGCTCGGGCAACTCGATGTTGTCGGACCGCGGCAGTATCGCCGTCGACTCGCGCACGAACACGCTGCTCGTGCAGGATACGGCAGAGCGCCTGCAGGACATCCGCCGCATGGTCACTACGCTCGACGTTCCGATCAAGCAGGTATTGATCGAGTCGCGCATCGTCGTCGTCAACGATGACTTCAGCCGGGACCTGGGAATTCGCCTCGGTGTGACGGCGCTGAATGAAAGCGGCACGAACGACGGCGGCCAGTTCATATCCGGTACGGGCGCGGGCACGGACACGATGGTCAATTCCGCGCTGGACAACCTGAGCAATACGGGCACGATCTTCCCGGTCGAAGTTCCGCAGCTCAGCAACCGTTATAACGTCAATGTCCCGGTGTCGGACGCGGCGGGCCGCTTCGCACTGGCCGTGCTCGAGGCAGACTACCTGGTCGACCTCGAGCTGACGGCACTCGAAGCCGAAGGCCGCGGCGAAATCGTATCGACGCCGCGCGTCATCACGGCAAACCAGAAGGAAGCCGTAATCGAGCAGGGTGTTGAAATTCCGTATCAGCAGTCGGCTTCTTCGGGCGCGACGACGATTCAGTTCAAGAAGGCTGTACTGAGCCTCACGGTGACACCGCAGATTACGCCGGACAACAACATCATCATGGATCTGCGCGTCCACAAGGACAACGTTGGCGAGATCATCTCGACGGGCGGCATCGGCGGCACCGTTCCGAGTATCGATACTCGCGCCGTGCAGACGCAGGTGCTTGTCTCGGACGGTCAGACGGTCGTCCTGGGCGGCATCTACGAGACGGAGCGCCGCGAAACGATCAACAAGGTACCGGTTCTTGGTGATATTCCAGTACTCGGCAACCTGTTCAAGAGCAAGCAGCGCATCGACAACAAGGCGGAGCTGCTGATCTTTGTGACGCCACGAATCCTCGAGGAAGGATCCAGCATTTACTAAGCTGGGTGTCGTTGGATGAACAAGAAAGCCAACCTCCGGGTTGGCTTTCTCATATGAGACTACTGATTACCTGATGATACGTCCGCAGAATCTTTTTCTGATTGGTCCGATGGGTGCCGGCAAGTCGGCCGTGGGCCGCCAGCTTGCTCGCATGCTGCACATGACGTTCATCGATACGGACGACGAGATCGAGGCGCGTACGGGTGTCGACATTTCCTTTATCTTCGAGAAAGAAGGGGAAGACGGCTTTCGCAAACGTGAAGCGAAAGTCATCGATGAACTGACGCAGCGCGACGGGGTCGTTCTCGCAACCGGCGGCGGTGCAGTCGTCAATGCGCAGAACCGGAACCTCCTGGGTGCCCGAGGATTCGTCGTCTACCTGCACACGACTGTGGAGCAGCAGCTCGAGAGAACGCAGCGCGGCCGCCAACGGCCGTTGCTTGAAAACGATGACCCCCGTCAGGTGCTCGAGGACCTCATGGACTCCCGCGATCCGCAGTATCGTGAGATCGCCGACCTGGTAATCGAGACGGACGGCAGAAAAGTGAAAGCAGTCGCTAACGAAATCGCAGATCGTTTCTAGGTCGCGCAGCTCTTCGGAACAGCCACGCCGATATGAGCCACAGGGCGGTAAAGAAAATAGTCAGGATCACCACATCCCATGGTGAAATCGGCCCGTCGACGCCCCAATCCGTGGTCAGCGCTATCGCGGCAACCATTACCTGAGCGAGCGCGGTGGCGCTCATCGCCCGGGACATGCCGCGCGGACGACCGCGCGCGATCATTGCGCCGAAAACGCCAATGCCGAGTACGCCGAAATACATCATGTTGGCATCGTTGTTCTCGCTGCCGATGATGCCAACAGCGCCGTTTATCCACATGAGCAGGAAGGCCGCCGCCAGCGCGCAGGCGACGGCAGATTTGTAGGGCTTGTTGCCGGCCTTTCGCCGCGCCAGCGTCCAGGCGATGCCGACGGCCAGAATCATGGCGCCGAATATGACGAAATCTTCGACATCCCAGTTCATGTGGGCTTCCTTCTTCCTGGGGCATGTTCACTCTATCATCGCGTCGAATTGTGTCGAGATTGGGGCAGAGTCATGCCGATCTGCTTTTTTGCGGTACTCTAGCGAAATGTCCCCGAGAACGATTACGGTTGAGCTGGGCGATCGAAGTTACCCGATCGTCATCGGCAGTGGTTTGCTGGGCGGCGGTTTCGATCTGTCGAAACACGTTGCCGGCAACGACTGCCTGATCGTCAGCAACGAGACGGTCGCACCGCTGTACCTCGATAAGCTTTTAGCCTGCGTCAGCGGCATTTCCGTCGAAACGATCAGCCTGCCCGACGGCGAGCAATTCAAAACGCTCGACACCGTCCAGTCGATACTCGACAAGCTCGTTGAGTCCGGCGCGAACCGCGACACGACGATCATCGCCCTGGGCGGGGGCGTGGTCGGCGACATCGCCGGCTTTGCTGCCGCCTGTTACATGCGTGGGGTCGCTTTCATCCAGGTGCCGACGACCCTGCTCGCCCAGGTGGATTCGTCGGTCGGCGGCAAAACCGGGGTCAATCACCCCGGGGGCAAGAACCTGGTTGGTGCTTTCCACCAGCCGAAACTCGTTCTCGTTGACACCGACACACTGAATACGCTGCCGGAGCGCGAACTGCGGGCAGGTATCGCCGAAGTCATCAAGCACGGTGCCATCGCGGATGCGGATTTCTTCGCCTGGCTCGAAGACAACATGGCTAAGCTGCTGGCGAAAGACGCGGGCGCTCTTGCCCATGCCGTACAGCGCTCCTGCGAAATCAAGGCCGGGGTCGTTGCTGAAGACGAGCGAGAGACCGGGCGCCGCGCCATTCTCAATTTCGGCCACACGTTCGGACACGCCATCGAACGCTGCCAGGGCTATGGCGACTGGTTGCACGGCGAGGCGGTTGCGGCAGGCATGGTCATGGCGGCCGAGTTCGGCGAACTCGAGGATAGCCAGCGCGAGCGCCTGAGTAATCTTGTCGAGGCGGCCGGCCTGCCCGTGAGCCCGCCCGCCTCAATTGGCGCGGCCCTGCGTGAGGCCATGGGGATGGACAAGAAGGTACTGCAGAAACAGTTGCGCTTCGTCCTGCTCAGAAGACTCGGCGACGCGTTCGTCACAAGCGAGTACGACGAGTCACGACTTGCCCGCGTGCTCGGGGTCAACGACTGATCATGACCGAGCTGGCCCCTTTCGCGGCACAGGAGTCGCAGTCGAGGGGCAGGCGATTTGCCGAACCTGCGCCGAAACACCGCGGCGAGTATCAGCGTGACCGCGACCGCATCATCCATTCGACAGCTTTTCGTCGCCTCATGTACAAGACGCAGGTTTTCGTCAATCACGAAGGCGACCTTTATCGAACACGTCTCACGCATTCGCTGGAGGTCTCGCAGATCGGCCGTTCGGTTGCTGTGGCGCTGGGACTCAATGAGGCGTTGACTGAGGCCATCTGTCTCGCCCACGACCTCGGCCATACGCCCTTCGGCCACGCCGGACAGGATGAGCTGAATGCCTGCATGCGCGACCACGGCGGTTTCGAGCACAACCTGCAGTCATTGCGGGTCGTCGATGAACTCGAGGCGAAGTATGCGGACTTTCCGGGACTCAACCTGATGTTCGAGACCCGTGAAGGAATTCTGAAGCATTGCTCGGCGCGTAATGCCCGCGAACTTGGCGACGTGGGAGAACGATTCCTGAATCGGCAGCAACCCGGGCTCGAAGCGCAGATCGCGAATATTGCCGATGCCATTGCCTATAACAACCATGACGTCGATGACGGCTACCGGGCGGAACTATTGAGCATCGAGCAACTACGGGAACAGGCTCTGTTTGGCGACCAACACGAACTCGTGCTGCAGCAGTACCCCGATCTCGAAGACCGGCGCCTGATCTACGAAACCATTCGTCGCATGATCGGCAAGGTCGTCAACGACCTGATTGCGAACACGCGCAGCAATCTGGATGCTGCAGGCATTGAATCCATCGACGACGTCAGGAAGGCGGGCGGGCCGCTGGTCGCCCTGTCAGACGGTGTTTACGAGCAGCACCTGGCGTTGAAGAAATTTCTCAACCGCCACCTGTATCGCCATGAGCATAAACTCGAGATGGAACAGAAGGCGCAAAACATCGTGCGCGAGCTCTTCGACCTGTATACGAACGATATCAACGCGATGCCGGCGGAATTCGCAGACCGCGCCGCAGAGCAGGACGCTTCCGGGCAGGCGCGCGTGGTTGCCGACTATATTGCCGGCATGACCGATCGCTACGCCATTGCCGAACATAAGCGCCTCCTCTGCTAGAATGCGGCCGCGCCGGCACGGCGTAAGCAACAACGAGAACTCAATTGAACGTCAAATCGATACCCGCCAGAGACCGACTGATATTTGCCATGGATGTGCCCGATTACGACCGGGCGCGCCAGCTCGCCGACGAACTCGGTGACGCCGTGACGTTTTACAAGATCGGCCTGGAACTCATGATGAGCGGCGGCTATTTCGAGTTGCTCGACTGGATGCTCGCGAAAGACAAGAAAGTCTTCTGCGACCTGAAGTTCTTCGACATTCCCGCGACGGTGGGATCGGCCGTGCGGCAGCTCAAGGATCGAGGCGCCACATTCGTTACGGTCCACGGCAACCAGTCCATCATGGAGGCGGCTGCAGAGAACAAGGGCGATACGCTCAAGGTGCTTGGCGTAACGGTGCTCACGAGCCTCGACCGGGGCGACCTCGACGATCTCGGCTTCGATTGCGACGTCGGCGAACTCGTGCTGTCGCGCGCCAGGCGCGCGCTCGAGGCCGGCTGCGACGGCGTGATCTCGTCGGGGCTGGAAGTGCCGCGGCTGCGAGAGTTCGTGGACGAAAAGCTGCTCGTTGTGACGCCGGGCATACGCCCGGTCGACAACAAACCCGCGGGCGACCAGAAACGTGTCGTCACCGTGGACAAGGCGTTTTCCAATGGTGCCGATTACATCGTGGTCGGGCGGCCGATACGCGACGCTGACAGCCCGCGAGAAGCCGCGGAAAGCATCCAGGCTACGATCGCCGGGCAGTTCGGAGGCTAAATGAGCAAACTCAGGAACGACCTGCTGCTGCGCGCGCTGCTTCGGGAGCCAACCGAGCGCACGCCTTTGTGGATCATGCGGCAGGCCGGGCGTTACCTGCCCGAGTATCGTGAGGTGCGCGCGCAAGCGGGCGATTTCATGAGCCTGTGCCGCAACCCCGAGCTCGCCTGCGAGGTCACGATGCAGCCGCTCAGGCGTTACGAGCTCGATGCCGCCATCCTGTTCTCCGACATACTCACGGTGCCCGACGCGATGGGCCTCGGGCTCTACTTCGTATCCGGCGAGGGACCGAAGTTCGAGCGCCCCGTGCAGACGGCTGCCGACATTCGCAAGCTGGCGGCGCCCGATGTCTCGGAGTCGCTCGGCTATGTCTTCGATGCTGTGCGCACGATTCGCCGTGAACTCGACGGCCGCGTGCCGCTGATCGGATTTGCCGGCAGCCCCTGGACCGTCGGCACCTACATGGTCGAGGGCGGCTCCAGCCGTGAATTCAAGACGATCAAGGGGCTCGCAAAAGAAGATCCGGAAGCCCTGACGTCGTTGCTGGCGACCGTCGCGAAGACGACGACCGACTATCTGAACGCGCAGGTCGAGGCGGGTGCGCAGGCAATCATGGTCTTTGACACCTGGGGCGCCGCACTCGAACCGGACGACTATCGCCGGTTTTCGCTGGCCAGTATGCAGATGATCGTCGACGGCCTGACGCGCGAAGCGGAGGGCCGCCGTATTCCCGTGATCCTGTTTACCAAGGGCGCGGGCCCGTTGCTGGCGGATATGGTGAATACGGGCTG
>JABAOH010011424.1_pt4 | contig 77594 bp, 67 predicted proteins | sample 7062181 | NCBI WGS metagenome assembly JABAOH01 (sample SAMN14538630, study PRJNA623070) | marine sediment metagenome | biome: marine biome [ENVO:00000428]; feature: marine pelagic biome [ENVO:01000023]; material: deep marine sediment [ENVO:00002113]; isolation source: pool of 5 deep marine... | reverse complement strand
CATCACGTCCGACCAGAAGCCGCGTTCGAAGTTGAGGTCGACGGGGGCCATGACCTCGCGGTGGTTGCCCGGTCCGACCGCGGTGCGGTAGCTGTTGTGCTTGGGACCGGCGGGGAAGAGGGTGATCTCGGCGATCTCGGCCTCGAACATGTCCCGGGCTTGGGATGCAGCCGCCAGTAATGCCGACTCGAGCTGCGGCGACTCGTGCAGCACTCGGGTGACGCGGTAGAGCGATTCGAGTCGGTCTCGCTCTTGTCGCTGCGCGCTGTAGGCCCGGTAGGCGAGGAAGAGCACCGCCGGAGGCACCAACGTCAGCCACGCCGATCCGGGCGCCATCCACAGCACCGTGATGCCCACCAGCGCCAAGCTGCTGTTCATCGCCGCGGCGATCGCCCCCAGCGCCAGCACCTCGACGACCTCGCTGCGATCGAGCTTGCCGCCCGACCAGCGAATGGCGGTGTTGATGAGAGCGTCGGCGGCGAGCAGCGCCACCAATGTGGCCAGCAGGGCGCCGCCCCACCCAGCGGGGCCGAGCGGATCGCCCAGCGCCACAAAAGTACGGAACACGACGATGGCCAGACCGGTCTGGACGGTGAACTGGCCGAGGTTGAACGCCATCTTCAGCCGGGGCTGGCGGCGGTTCACGACCAGCACCACCGAGGTCCCCAGGAGCTGGGCCAGGATCACCGTGAGCGGGCTGGCGAAGAACAGCCCTGCTACCAGCGGGATCTCGCTCATCGAGAACGAGTGGGCGTCGCGACGGAAGCGCAGGTGCACCACTGCCAGCTCGCCTAAGTAGAACATGATCGCCAGCAGCCACCATGGCACCCGGAAGGGACTGTCGAGTGCCCGCCAGTCCTGAACGATCACGACGAGACCGGCCGCCCCCACGGCGATGAGGATGGTGAGAAGCCACACGCGGGAGGCTCCGCCGAGCCTACGAGGGAACCTCACCGCGAGTGGCCGTTGTGCTGGAGGTGTTGCCCTGTGTGGCACCTTTGGCACTCCCTTCCGGCGTCCCGGCCGGCTAGCTGCCCCAGCTGCTGCTCGACCAGGTGTCGCCGCTCCACGACTTGCTGGACCAGGACTTGCCCGACCAACCGTCCCCGGACCACGACTTGCTGGACCAGGACTTGCTGTCCCAGGTGTCCTCCGCCCACTCTCCGCCGGACCACGTGGTCGACTTCCAGTTGGAGGTCTGCCAGGACTCGTTGGTCCAAGTCCGGCCGGTCCACACGTGTCCGGTCCAGATGTTTTCCCTCCAGGTGCCGTCTTCCCAGCTGGTCCCGGCCAGCGAGTCGACCGACCAGCTTGCGCCGTCCCACGGCGTGAGGAAGATGTCCTGCTCGCCGACTAGCGCTATCCCGTCGTCGACGACGTGGAAGTTGCCGCGAGCCAGCTCCAGGGATCCAACTCCGCTCGAGGGCATCCATCCCTGCACCGCCACCGGCGTCGGAGCGGAGAAGGCGGCTTCCAGGTCGAGCAGTCCGGCACCCTGGCAACGGGGCTCGGCGGTGAGGGGCGCCGCGCTCTCCATGAGCAGCGCCTTCACCTGATCCGGGCTGATGCCGGGGCGCTGCTCGATGAGCAGCGCCGCCGCTCCGGACACCACCGCCGCGGCCTGGGAGGTCCCGCTTCCCCGGAAGAAGCGGTCGCCCACTCGGGCGCTGGGATGCTGCAGGTCGGCATTGGAGCCGGCGGCTCGCAAGCTCACCAACGACTTGCCCGGCGCCACCAGGTCCACGTGGCGGCTGTCGTTGCCGCAAGCGGAGAAGGGGGTGACGGCGTCGTCTGCCGTGTCGCGGGTTCCGTTGGTGTCGGCGGCGCCCACTGCGATGACGAAGGGGTCGTAGGCGGGGTTGCGCAGGCGCTCCACGGCGTTGCCGTCGTTGCCGGCGGCCGCCACCACCACGATGCCCTTGCGCCACGCCACCTCCACGGCGTACGCCAGCGGGTCGACTCTGTAGTCCTGGATGCCGTCGGTGCCGAAGGCCAGGGCGAGCACGCGGACGTCGAACCCGACGTCGCGGTTCTGCACCACCCAGTCGATGGCGGCAATGACCTGGGACACGTCGACGGCGCCGACGGCGTCCGCCACCTTGATGCTCAAGAGACGGACCCCCGGAGCGATGCCCAAGAAGGCGTTGGGGTCGCCGGCAACGGCGCCCTCGTCGTGACCGGCGATGATGCCGGCCAGATGGGTGCCGTGCCCATAGGTATCGAGGTAGCGCAGTTGAGAGGCCTGCGACTCGAACGAGAGGTCGGGGCCGTTGACCACCTTGCCCGCCACGGTCACGCCCTCGACCGGCACTACGCCGGAGTCGATGAGGGCCACGTCCACACCGCGCCCGGTCAATCCAGCGTCCCAGAAGGCATCGGCGCCCAGGACCTCTTGCGCGACCCGGTACATCGAGCCGGGGTCGGTGGCGGGGTCATAGGCGGCCAGACTCGTGCTCGAGTCGCTGCTTCCGCCGTTGGTGACGTCGAAGCCCTCGCCACCTTCCAGCCGGACCCGGTAATTCACCGTGACCGAGTGCACCCCCGGGGTGCTCTCGAGCTCCGCGATCCGGTCGGCGGGGACCTCGGCGACGAAGCCGTCGATGATGGCGAGATGGCGGGTCACGTTACCGCCGAGTTGCTTGACCGTGTCCTCGGGCCCATTGCCCGCGCCGGGCAGCTCGCGAATGATCACCGAGATGAGTGCGGCGGGGTTGGCCGGCGCCGCAGCCGGCGGGGCCACCAGCGCCGCCGTCATCAGCAGCGCCATGAAAACCAGCATGAAACGTCCCTTACCGGCGTCGTCCCAGCTCAGCCCGAACGCGACACCGGGGGATCTACCTCCCAGCACCGTCGACATGCGATCTCCTTCGAACGGCGACCGACCTCGAGGTGGGTATCGGCAGTACCCCGAAAACCCTGGGGACCGTTCTCGATTCGCCCCAAGTGACTAGTCCCCGGAGGCAGGCCGGGAGGCGGTATGGAGTGAGCCACGCCGGCGTCGGGCCTGAGCGTCGGCCACCGCGCCCCGGCCGGATACCGCGGGGCCGTGGAGCGAGCGCCATGTGCGGTCGTAGAGGCGGCCCTCAGCGGCGTGTCTGCCCGGCGATGGATTGAGCTGGTGGCCGGCGTCTCCAGGCGGGCGGGCGTCTCGGTCTAGTAGCCCGACGCGGGGGTGTGGCATTGGGTGCACTTCACCCGCTTCCACACCTCCCCGATATCGACCGGATGCTCGAACTCCAGGCCGGCGATGTCGTCGGTGAGCTGGTCGAGATCGTCGGACGGCCCCTGGGCCACGATCGTGTGACAGCCTTCGCAGTCACTCGAGAGGCGTTGTCCCGACTCGTTCTCCATGTCGGTGAAGTGGCAGCGGAAGCACCCTTCGTTTACGAAGTGGCTCAGGTTGTTCAAACGAGCCCGATAGTCGGTCTTCATGTCCGGGAAGAAGTTCTGGTTGTAGATCCGCAACAGGACGCCGGCGGCCTGGTCTATCTTCTCCCTCAAGGCGGCCAGGTCTTGCGGGTACTGCGCGGCATAGAACTCGTGGAGGCCGGTGGGGACCGTCTCGTTGGCCTCCTCCCGGGTCAGATACTCGGCGTTCAGCAGTTCGAGGCCGATCTTCCTGATGAACGGCAAATCCTTGGCGATCGTGCCCTTCGACAGCTCCAGGTTCATGGCGGTGGCCGGGGGCTGGAAAGTGTGACTGGGACGGTTGTGGCAGTCCATACAGTCGAACAGCCGGATCTCTGTGTCCGGGTCGTCGAAGTCGGGCGGCTTGGCGCCGGGATCCGTGTAGATGGAGACACTGCCGTCGACCGGGTCGGTCACCCGGACCCACGGGATCTCCTGGCGCTTGTCGTCGGTGGCGACATACTCGACTTGCTTGCTGCTCAGCATGTGCCAGTGGATTCCCTCCAGCCTGCCGGTGCGGGGATTGCCCCCGCCGATGTTGACGAGGAGACTGATCGTCCAAGGGGCATTGTCCTCAGTCGTGCGGTAGTAGCTGCGGCTTACCAGCTTCTGCCCGATGAACTGCTCCGGCCAGTGGCAGCCCTCGCAGGTCTCCTGCGCGGGGCGAAGGGTCTCCACCGGCGTATCAACGGGTCTGTCGAAGCTATTGGTGGCGGTGGCGTAGACCTGGCGAATGCCGTCGAACTTGGAGCTGACCCAGAACGAGGCTCCAGGACCGATGTGGCAGTCGACACAGGGCACGCGAGCGTGCGGTGAGTTGGCGTACGTGACGTTTTGCGGCTCCATGACGTGGCACGACTCACCACAGAAGCCCACCGAGTCGGTGGCCTCGTAAGCCTTGAAGCCTCCCCAGGCGACCACGACCATGAAGAGCCCGCTGAGAACGAGGAAGAACCAGAGGTTGCGCATGTAGCGGGGATCGGAGATCTCGATGCGCAGTACGAATCTGACCGCTTCTCCACGCCGTCGGGCGGCTCGGACCTGGAGCAGCACCGCGATGAGGAAGAGGATGACGCCGATGGTGACTACTGCCGGAGCGGCCACGAAGGTGACCACCGAGCGATACGGGTTCTCCGCCTGGGTGGCGATATCGACCGCGGCGAGAACCACGAACGCGAACACGCCCGCCACGATCATGGCTCCGCCCACGGCTGCCAGCGGGTGGCGGTACAGGGTCCTGCGCTCCCGCTCGGGCGCTGGTGGTTCCGTCACCTCGGCGGTTTGGCCCGCGCCCTGGTCCTGTTCCGGGTCGTCCGGCGGGTAGCTGTCACTCACCCGGCACCTCGCTCTCCCAGTGAACATATCCAGCATCCCGCGTCGAGGGATAGGGGCGAGAGCCCTATGCGGTCGGGACCCTCGAGCAGGTCCGGGTCAACGAACCGGCGCGCGGGGAGGTATGCGTCGCTCATCTCTCCGGGGCTCCGGCCGCGATCCAGGCGCGCAGCGCGGCGATCTCGGCGGCGGTCAGCTGCCCGGGATGACCGCCGGCCTCCTGGCGGGTCAGCACCTGACTCCGGTCGGGATCTCCCGGAACGATCCCCGGTCCGGCGCCGCCACCGGCCAACGCAGCGCGGTACGAGCTGAGGTCGAGGCCGGCGATGGCGTTAGCGGCGCCGTGACAGACGCCGCATTTCTGGGCCAGCAGATCAGCGAAGGTGCTTTCCCACGTGGCGTCTCCCTGAGGAGGCGCGGAGGTCGGCGCGGAGATGGTCGTGGACGTGGTCGGAGCCGGCACCGTCGTCTCGAGCGGAGCGAACACGGTGACTTGCTCGGCGGGCTCGATGGTCTCGATGGCGGTCTTCTCGAAGGTCACGAACAGCCAGATGCCCGCCAGCATGACCATGGCGAGCCCTCCGTAGGCGGGCAGGAAGACTCGCTGCCGTCGTCGCTGTTCCTCGGGCGGGAGCCGGCGCTCGCGCTCCCCGGCCTCGATGGCCGCCAGCTCGAGGGGGTGGTCCTTCAGCATCAGCTCCCGGCTGAGGAAGCCGGTGAAGATGCTGGTGTTGAAGTGCCGGATGTGCACGTGGTAGATGTGCCAGACGAGAATCGCCAGCACCGCCAGCACCGCCTCACCTCCGTGGACCACCTTGGCGGCGGGGATGAAGTCGCCGGGGAGGAACTGGGCGCTGGCGATGGGGTTCCACAGCAGGAAACCGGTGACGATCATGATCACTGTTCCCCACACCAGGGACCAGTATTCGATCTTCTCTTCGAAGGTGTACCGTCCCTGTGCCGGTCTGCTCTTCCTCAAGCCGAGGTTGAAGGCCACTGCCTGCCCGACAGCACGAATGTCGCGGAAGCCGGGGATCATCTCGCGGGGCGCCCCGAGCACGAACTTGCGGTACCCGATCGCTCCGTAGTGATAGACGACGGCCACCATGAGGATGGCGGCGAAGACGCGGTGCTGGATGCGCACCGCCTCGATACCGCCCAAGAGGTCGATGGTGCGCTCGGAGAGCCACGCCTCGGCGTACTTCTGCACCAAGCCGGTGATCGCCAGCGGAATGAAGGTGCCGAGCTGCACCCAGTGCTCGATCCGGTCCGAGATCGAGAAGCGCTGATAGCGCGGCGCGTCAGCCATTGCGGCGACGCCTCACCACGCGCCGAACGCCATCGATGCTCACGTATGCCAGCATCGCCCCGATCACGGTGGGGATGAGGATCTTGTAGAAGAGGCCGGCGTAGAACACCGGCGGGGACTGGTCGGCAGCGGGCTGGTAGTGGCTCATCCAGGCCGAGGGGAAATTGGCGGTGGCGTCGGGGTGGCACCGCTGGCAGGTGCGCAGCAGGTTCTCTCTGAAAACGCTGCTCTCGGGGTCGTCGGCGGGCACGATGTGGTGGACGCCGTGGCAGTCGATGCACACCGGCTTGTTCGTCTCCTGATCGGGGGCGAGCCTCTCGAAGAGCAGCACCGTCGTGCCGTGAAAGTCCGCCAGGTAGGTCTCGAACACGTCGGTGCTGATGCCGTACTTGCCCATCAGCTCGGCGTCGGCGTGGCATTCGGCGCAGATCGTCGGCGAGAAGAGGTGGAAGGGCGAGTCTGTGGGGCCCTCCACGCTGTGCACTCCGTGACAGTCGGTACAAGTGGGAACGTCCTCGTTTCCCTCCTCGATCAGCGCCGCGCCGTGCACGCTCTCCGCGTAGAGGTCGTAGACCGCGGAGTGGCATTCCCGGCAGGTGCGGGGGATCTCGAGGCTGCTGGCGCCGGCAGGAGCGACGTCGTGAGAGCCGTGGCAGTCGGTGCACACCGCGGCTTCCTCGTTGCCTCGCTCCAGCGCGTGGGCATGGACGTTGTCGACGGTGGCGGTGTACTCGGACTGGTGGCACATGAAGCAGGACTGGTACAACTCCAGCGCAAAGCCGCGCCGCGACTGTGCCGTGACCTCGGGATGGGGGAAACCCTCGATGTTCGTGTGGCAGAGAACGCAGGGCAGCTCGAGTTCGCCGTGCACCGAGGCGGCGTAGGTGGCGCGATCCACTACCGCGTTGAGGGTTTCGCCGGAGGGGAGGGGCACCTCCAGCCGCTCGGTGTCGTGGCAGGCCAGGCAGAACTCGTTGTCCCAACGCTGCTCGTCTTCGGCCGCGACCTCGCCGGCCGGTCCCCACGCGAGCAGGATCACCCCGCTTGCGAGGGCCGCCAGCAAGACCGTGACGGGCCGGTGCCACCGGCTCCGGTGCGCTGCAGCGGGCGCAGGCCCGTCGGTGGATTCACTCACACGCGGTCCTTCCTACCATCTCCGACGCTAGCCCCGGCACAAAGAGGGCACGCAGGGCCGAGAGTCACCATTCCCTGGGACCTACACCGCCGTGCTGGCGCCGGCGCACGGGAGCCGCATCGCCCGGCGGGAAGGGCGGGCGGGCTTGGGATGCTGGCAAGCGACCTTCGCCCCCACGGCGCGGGTAGCGCCTCTGCTGGCCAGGCGGCGCCGGTCGCCGTTCCCGCGCCGGGTTATTCCCCAGGCCGTTCCGACTCCTCCGAAGGTGGGAGCCTCGCGTCGCCGAGGCGGACCTCGGACCGGTGGCGATGCGTCGGGCCCTCGTCGGTACCGGGCTCTGCACGGCCGAGCCGAAGGATGTTTGGCTGGTTCCAGGCTCCGACGGACCTCTGCCGAGCGGTACCGTGACCAAGATTTCGCGGGTTTCCGACAAAGGGTCGAAAGACCCTATGGATTGCAACCATTCATTCCCATATGTTGTGCCAGAGTGGTTGTTACAGAGATGCTTAGGGAGGAGGCCATGCGCCGACAGCGTCCGCACAGCCTGCAGGTCCCGATGATTCTGATGGTGGTGGCCGCCCTCATCGCAGTGGCCGCCTGTACCGGCGAGGCCGGCCCCGAGGGCCCTGAGGGTCCCTCCGGTCCTCCCGGGCCTCCCGGCGAGCCGGCAACGATGGCCGACCTCACGTGTACGGAATGCCACAACGAGGGGACGCTGCTGGTCTCCAAGCAGGCGCAATTCCACGAGTCGCGCCATGGGAGCGGCGACGCCTGGGCGAGAGGGACCAGCGCGAGCTGTGCAGGGTGCCACGGCAGCGAGGGCGCCGAAGCCCGCATCGAAGCGGGCCTGGCGCCGCGTGATCCATCGGTGGAGGGCGTGGTCAACGTGTCGCCCTACAGCTGCCGCACCTGTCACGACATCCACACCAGCTACACCTCCGCCGACTTCTCCTTGACCGGGGATGCGGCCGCGGTGCAGATGGCCGTCACGACAGGCACGTTCGACGGCGGCCTCGGCAACCTGTGTGCGCAGTGCCACCAGATCCGCAACGAGTTGCCGGAGGTGGTCGGCGGCGAGATCACCACCGGGACCACCCGGTTCGGAACCCACCACGGCGTCGAGTCGCAGATGCTGCTGGGCGAGGGTGCGCTCGGAGTCACCGGTAGCCCGAGCGTCCACTATCAGGTGGTCGGGGATACCTGTGTGGGTTGCCACATGGGCGGCGAACGCAACCACACCTTTGAGCCCGATGTCGCCCGCTGCCAGGCCTGTCACGCCGATCTCGAGTCGTTCGACCGCAACGAAGTGCAGACCGAAACCCAGGAGCTCCTCGATCAGATCAGGCCGCTGCTGATCGACGCCGGGATCATCGACCTCGAGCTCGACGCGGAAGGGTTCCGGTCCGTCGATGGTCCCTTCCCGGAAGAAGTGGCCAACGCCATGTGGAACTACGTCATGGTGATCGAGGACCAGAGCATGGGCGTCCACAACCCGGTGTACACCAAGGCGATGCTCGAGTACGCCCTCGAGGTCCTGCAGCAGTAGCCCGTTCCGCCACCGCGAGACACTCCGAGGGGCCGGTATTCCGGCCCCTCGGGTTATGTTGGTTACACCAAGGACACCCGGTGACTGCCGGACCGAACGAACCGCCGGCATCCGGACGAGTCGTCCCGCGAAGACCGCTGGATTTCCCGACAGGACTCAGAGGGAGGGACGCTGCCCCGCCAGGATCTGATCCAGCACCGTCCGCAGCGCGCCGGAGGTAACGGCACCCTGGATCTTGCCGACGATGATCCCCTCAGCGTCGACGAAGTAGGTCTCGGGCACGCCGAACACGCCCAACTCGACCGCCGCCCGTGACCGGGGATCGACCACATAGTCGTAGTTGTCGCCCCCCCAGCCCAGCTCGTCCAGGAAGGCCGTCGCCTGTGGGATCTCGTCCTGGTAGACGATCCCCACGATTCGTACCCCGCGGTCCTGGTAGTCGCGCGCCGCAGCGGTCAGGGCGGGGTGCTCGGCCCGGCACGGTATGCACCAGGATGCCCAGAAGTTGATCACGACCACCGAGCCGCGCAGCTCGGTGAAGTCCAGCGAGCCTTCCTCCGCGAGATAGTCGAGCTCGAGGGCGGGAAGCGGCGTGCCGATCAGCGGAGACTCGACCAACCGCGGATCTGTTCCGAAGCGGCCGCTGAAGACGAGGACCAGGGCGCCGACCCCCACCACGATGCCTCCCGCCGTGAGCCAGGTGCGCACCCGCGACCTCGAGGACGTGTCGCGATCGATCATGGTTCCCCCGCCGCGCTACGGGCCTCTTCGAGGGCGCGTTCGACCTCGGCGCGCAGCTCCGGCGGCAAGTCGGGGAGCGCTACGACGTCCTCGAGCAGCGGGATCGCCCCGGCGGGGTCGTCGAGCCCGTAGAGCCGCACCAGGCCGAGGAACAGCTTGCCCTCCACGTTGTCCGGCTCCGCGTCCAGGCTGGCGGTGAGATACCGCTCGGCTTCTTCGACTTGTCCGGTGATGTAGGCCATCCACCCGATCCTTCCCAGCGCCCGGCTCTCTTCCTCCGGCGTGGCTTCGCTGGAGGCAACCACCAGGTAGTGTTCGAGCGCCCGCGAGTAGTCGCCCTGCTCGAAGTAGCGGTCCGCCAGCGCCAGGCGCATGGCGTTCACCTCGGGATGGGCTGCCAGCACCTCTTCCATTTGCTCCAGCGTGGTGGCTTCGGACGCGGCTGCCGGGGCGTCGCTCGGTTGCTGGCTCCCTCCCTCCGGGCGGAGAGCACGGGCTGCCAGCAGGATCACCACCGTGAAGGCGCCGATCAGCAGCAACGCTCCTCCCATCGCCCGCCGCGGGGACCTTCCCGGCGGCGGGCCCGCGGGGCGAGTGGAGGTCTTCGTGCGTTGCAGTGCCTGCTCCACCGCCTCGAGCTCCGCCTCGTAGCCGGCCCGCAGCTCTTGCGCGGTTGCCTCGTCCAGCTCGCCGGACGCTACCTGCTCGGACACCTCCTCCAGATCTCGCAAGGCGTGCCGGCGCCGCTCCTCGAGCTGCCGCCGCTCGGCCCCAAACGGATGCGCTTCGGAGGCGGTCGGCTTGCGCTTGCGGCTGTCGACGCTCACTGCTCTTCCTCAGACAAGGTGGCGGCAGCCGCCGGAGGGGATTGGCGGCGGCCCAGGATCAGGACGACACCGCCTCCTACTGCGACCAGCGGCAGCAGCCACAGCAGCAGCGTGCTTCCCCGGAAGGGTGGATCCAGCAGGATGCCCTCGCCATAGCGGGCCTGGAAGTAGGCGATGATCTGGTCGTCCGTGAGCCCCTGATCGATCTGCTCGGCGACGATCTCCATCATGGCGGTGGCCGTTTCCGAGGGGGAGTCGACGATCGCCTCTCCTTGACAGACCGGACACTTGATCCGGCTCCCCAGCGCACGGGCCCGGTCTTGTGGCGTCGGATCACCGATGGCGATCCCCACCACGACGACGACCGTCAGCAGCAAGGTGATCGTGCCCGCCACCAGTTTGCGCAGACCTTCAGACATGGCTGTCGGCCTCTCGGCGACCGGCACCCAGCGGCACCGGTTTGCGCACCACCCGTGAATAGACGCCCGCCGCGGCGGCCACCAGGCCGCCCACCCAGATGAGCCAGATGAAGGGGAACCAGAAAACCTCCAGCGAGAGCGTGTCCCCGCCGAGGCTCGCCAGCGACAAGTACAAGTCGCCGCGGAGTGAGGCATCCACCGCGGGCGTGGCTATCGGCTGGTTGCTGCGGACGTACTGGTTGAGACGTGGCTCCAGTTCCGCCACCACCCGGCCGGCGCGGCGCACCTCCACTCTGGCACCGACGACGCTCCTATTGGCTTCCTGACGGGAGAAGTCGGTTACGTAGGTGAGCTCGTGTCCGGCGAATTCGGCCGTCTGCCCGGGTTGCAGCGTCAACTCCGCCTGCACTGCCAAGTTCGCCGAGATGGCGATCCCCATCGCCAGCAGGGCTACTCCGACGTGGGAGATCTGCCCGCCCCAGTAGCCGGGATCGCTGCGCATCGTCCGTCCCAGAGAACGCCACATCGTGGTCTCCTGCTTGGCGACGGCGCGACGAGCCGTCACCCACAGTTGGCGAACGATCACCGCGATGACGAAGGTGCCGGTGAGGACCCCCAGCACCAGGTAGCCGTTGCGATAGCCCAGCAGCACCGCGCCGGCACTCGCGGCCAGAGCCACCCGCAGCGGGGTGCGGATTCGCTCCCACACCACCGCGGCCCGCGCCGCCCGGTAGGGAGTGATGGGCCCCAGCCCCATCGCCAGCAGCAAGGCAAAGGACAGCGGGATGGCGAGGCGGTCGAAGAAGGGGCGTCCTACTCCGACCTGGGAGCCGGAGATCGCCTCGACGAACATCGGATAGAGGGTGCCGGTGAGAACGACGAAGGCGAACACCGTCAGCAGCAGGTTGTTGAAGAGGAACACGCCTTCCCGGCTGGCGAGAGAGTTGAGCCGCGGCGAGGACGCCACCAGGTGCACCCGGGTGGCGAACAAGCTCAACGACGCCACCAGCACCACCATCAGGAACCAGAGGAGCGCCGGGCCGATGGGGGACTGGGTGAAACTGTGCACCGACGCGATAACCCCGGACCGGGTGAGGAAGGTGCCGAGGATGGTCAGTGCAAAGGCGGAGATCACCAGCACGAAGTTCCACGCCTGGAGCATCCCCCGGCGCTCTTGCACCACAGACGAGTGAATGAAGGCGGTGGCCACCAGCCACGGCATGAACGAGGCGTTCTCCACCGGGTCCCACGCCCAGTAGCCGCCCCAGCCCAGCACCTCGTACGACCACAGCCCGCCGATGAGGATGCCGGCGGTGAGGAACGACCACGCCACCAAAGTCCAGGAGCGGGTCCGTCGCAGCCAAGCGTCGCCGCTCTCTCCGCGCAGCAGGGCCGAGATGGCGAAGGCGAAGGGCACCGTCATGCCCACATAGCCGATGTAGAGCAGCGGTGGGTGCACTGCCATGAGCGGATGGTTCTGCAACAGCGGGTTGGGGCCGGGACCGTCCAGAGGCGGCACCGCAGTGGCCCAGGGAAGGTTGCTGGTCTCGATGCAGCCGATCGATGCACCTTGCACGCACACCTGGAAGGGGTTGGCGACGGTGGCCATGATCCCGAAGAAGAAGACGGAGACCAGCCCAATCACCCCGAGGGCGCCGATCCACAGCGGGTCGGACTCGCGGGCGTGGCGGTACCGTAGGTAGACGGTGAGGGTGAACAACGCCAGCACCAGTCCCCACAGCACGATGCTTCCCTCGAGCGCCGCCCACGCCGTAGCCAGCTTGTAGAGGAAGGGGGTGGTGCTGGCCGAGTTGTCGGCGATGTAGGCCACCGAGAAGTCGTCGGCCACCAGCCCCGCCTCCAACGCGAGCATCGACAGAGCGGCGCCCGCCACCAGGCCCGCCACCGCGTTCTGCAGGCTGCGCCCACTCACCCGATCCGCCCGCTGCACTCCCCGTAGGCCGAGCAGTCCCAGACGCACGGCCGCCACCAGCGCCAGCAGGATTCCCAGATAGCCCACCACGGCCGTCATGACATGCCTCCGACTGTCGACTCGCCGGGCGGCATCGTCACGCTAGCCGCCTCACTCCGCGGAGCCCTACACATCTGCGCATAAGGGTAGGTAGCTCGGCGGGCAAAGGTGGAGGGCCGAGGGGCCCCTCCCCGAGGGCAGGAATCCCCTCCTGAGGAATGGCAACCACTTGCCGGGGAAGGATCGCATCTACGGCAGCGCGGCCACCAGCGCCGACCACGACTGGGGCACCGCGCCCTGTCCTTCGCCGGTCTCCGGGTTCCAGTGCTCGGCGAAGTCCGAGGCCACCACCGCCCGGCGGGCCGCCGCCGCGGCGTGCGCAAGCACGTCGCCCCGCTGCCAACGCTGCGCCGCCAGGTGGGCCAGGTAGGTGAGCTGCATCCACGAGGAACCTCGCCAGTACTGGTGGGGGGCATACCGAGGGTGGTCGCGCGCCACGTAGCTGAATCCGAATGGCGCCCAGAAGCGGTCGGGGTCGGCGAGTTGCCCCAGCGCCCGCTCCGCGCGTTCCTCGCTCGCGGTCACCAGCGCGCCCAAAGCTCCGTCGAGCGTGGGGATGTTCACGCTGGCGCCCCCTCCCACCCGCGCCACATCGGACCACAGCCCCTGCTCCTCGTTCCACATTTCGGCGTCCATGGCCACCGCCAGCGAGCGGGACCGTTCTCCCCACCTCCGGTCGTCGGTGAGACGCTCGGCCTCGGCAGCGGCGTGGGCGGCGATAGCGTTGAATGCGGCCGGCGCCACCTCGAAGGCCGACGACGCTGTGGCCGCGCCGTACTGGTTGTAGCTGACCGCAGCCAGCAGATCCATGTCGGCTTGGGTCCACTGGGCGCGGTTCCACTCCGACGAGCCCACCCAGTCGTCCCAGCGCGGGGAATCATCGGCGCCGGACTCCCAGGGATGCACGATGAAGAGCAGGCCGTCGTCGGTCAGTCGGTTGGTCCACAGCCATTCCAGGGCGTAGGTGACGTGCGCCACCGTGGGCGGATCGACCGGCAAGCCGGCGTCGCGCAGGCACACCGCGGCGTGCGCGTAAACGGGGGGCTGCGTGAACGAGGAGGCGAAGTCGAGGGGCCCGCGGCTGATGGTGTCGCCGGCGTAGCGCATATGGGGCACGAAGCCGTCGGGAAGCTGGGCGGCGAACACGCTCTTCAATTCGCGCACCCCGCGGGCATCTCCCAGCGCCGCCCAGGCGATGGCGTGAAAGCAGGAGTCCCACAGCCACAGATGGGGGTACACCTCGGCGTTGGGGAAGCAGTAGCCGCGGTAGGCATCCCAGGCGGCTTCCAGCACCCGGCGGGCGGCGGCGCGGATGGAGGCCGCGTCGGGTGGAGGTGGCGGCGCAGGGGCCTGGTCGGCGCTCACCGGCTCGAGGTTAGACCGGAGGGCCCACGGGAGGGTGGTGCGGGTAGGCTCCGCTGCATCCACCCCGAGGAGCCGCGTGGGCCGAGATCTGGTCGAGGAATGCCACCGGCGCAGCCTGGAGCTACTGCGGCGTAGCGCGACGGGCGACGGCTTCGTGGCTTCGCCCGATTTCGGGCACTACGCCGCGGTGTGGGCTCGGGACGCGGCGGTGGCGTGCCTCGGCGCCCATCGGGCCGGTGACGACGGTCTGCTGGCAGCCGCGGCGCGCACCGTGGACACTCTGGCCCGACTCCAGTCGCCGTTGGGCCAGATCCCCGACGCCTACTGGCCGGAGCGCAAGTTGTGGGATTGGGGGGAGGCGGGCTGCACCGACACCTCTGCCTGGTTCGTCATCGTCGTCGCCGACTTGCATCGCGCCACCGACGACGCCGCGATCGTGGAGCGGCTGTGGCCCTTTGTCGACCGAGCCTTCACCTGGCTGCGCTATCAGGACGCCAACAACACCGGCCTGCTCAACGCACCGGAGGCGGGCGACTGGATGGACTCTTCATTGGGCCGCGGGGGCAAGGTCCTGCACGTGAACGTGCTCTACTACTGGGCCGCCCTGAGCGTCGAATACTTGGCGGGCATGGTCGGGCAGGCGCCGGCCGTCGACCCGGCCGACCTGCGGCGCCGGATCAATCTGCTGTTCTGGCCGGAGGCGGGCGCCGACCTCGCCGGGTTGCTCAGCCACGTTCCCTACCCGCCGGGCGCGGTCGCATTCCCGCACGAAGCGTCGCCGGCGGCCTTCGCCCGGGTGGCGGAGGGGCGACGCTTCTACCTTTCCCACGTGGTGCACGCCGCCTTTGTCGACCGGTGCGACGTGCTCGCCAACCTGCTGACGGTGACCACCCGGGTGGCCGATCCGCCGCGGGCGGACGTCATCCTCGACTACCTCGACGAGGCTGCCGCCGCCGAGCCCTACCCCACCCGCACCTGGCCGGAGCCGGTTTCCGAGGAGCTCGATCCGTGGCGCATGTGGAATCGCTCGGCAGAGGCGACCATCCCGGCGCGGTGGCGCAATCCCCCCTTCCAGTACCACAACGGCGGAGTCTGGCCCTACGTGGGTGCCTTCCACGCCGTCGCGCTGGCCGGGGTGGGGCGGAAGCAGGAGGCAGAGGGCCTGCTGGAGCGGGTGGCCGCAGCCAACCGGGTGGGGGAGTGGGGGTTCCACGAATGGCTCCACGGCCGCAGCGGCGAGCCGGGCGGGGCACCGGCGCAGACCTGGAACGCGGGCGCCTTCGTGCTCGCCTATCACCTGCTGCAGACCGGGGCGGATCTCGTCTGATCTTCCCAAAAGTCGCGGGCATGAAATGAGCCGTTGACGACCGGAAGGCGGTCCCATACATTGGCGGTACCGGCGCTGCCGGCCGGCGGCACGGGGCGCCGCGACGGGAAGGGCGGAAGCTCGCCATCACTCCGCTCGTGCATGGTCGGCCACGATGGCAGGAAGGGGCGGCGTATGGACCTCAGCAAGGATCAGGCATTGCTGATCTACGAGCGAATGCGGCTGATACGCGCATTCGAGGAGCGGGTGCGGGAGTTGTTCGCCGCCGGGGAGATACCCGGCTTCGTGCATCTCTACGCCGGAGAGGAGGCGGTAGCGGTCGGGGTCTGTTCCCACCTCACCGACGACGACTACATCACCTCGACGCATCGAGGTCACGGCCACTGCATCGCCAAGGGCGTGGATGTCAAGCCGATGATGGCCGAGCTCTACGGACGGTCAACCGGGAGCTGCCGCGGCAAGGGCGGCTCGATGCACATCGCCGACGTTTCCAAGGGCATGCTGGGCGCCAACGGCATCGTGGGCGGCGGACCGCCGCTGGCGTGTGGGGCGGCGCTCACCGCCAAGACGCTGGGCACCGACCAGGTGGCAGTCTGCTTCTTCGGTGACGGAGCCGCCGAGCAGGGCACTACCCATGAGGGGATGAACCTGGCCGCGATCTGGAAGCTGCCGGTGATCTTCGTGTGCGAGAACAACGGGTTCGCCGAGTCGACTCCGGTCGACTACCACTGCGCGGTCACCGACATCGCCGAGCGGGCGGCCTCGTACGACATCCCCGGCGTGAGCGTCGACGGGCTGGACGTCATGGCGGTGTACGAGGCGGCGGCAGCCGCGGTGGCCCGCGCTCGTGCCGGTGAAGGCCCATCGTTGATCGAGACCAAGACGTGGCGCTACTACGGCCACTTCGAGGGTGACCAGATCACGTATCGCACTCCCGAACAGGACCAGGCGGCGCGGGAACGCGATCCCATCCAGCGCTTCGCCGAGCAGATCGTGTCCCAAGGGATAGTGAGTCAGGCGGATCTCGACGCCATCGACGGCAAGGCGGAGGCGGCCATCGACGAAGCCGTCGAGTACGCCGAATCGAGCCCCCTGCCCGAAACGGCGGAGACGCTGACCGACGTCTACGTCTCCTACCCCGCCTGAGGAGGAAGCAATGGCCGTCAAGACTCGTACCGGTACGTTCCGGGAAGCGATCAACGAGGCACTGGTACAAGAGATGGAGCGCGACGACACCGTCGTCATCATGGGCGAGGACGTGGCGGGAGGAGCCACCCTCGAGGGGTTTGAGCAACAGGGCGCCTGGGGAGGCGTGCTGGGGGTGACCACCGGGCTGGTGGAGCGATTCGGCCGCACTCGCGTCCTGGACACCCCGATCTCCGAGTCGGGGTTCATCGGCGCCACGGTCGGCGCCGCCGCCACCGGGCTGCGCCCCGTCGCCGAGTTGATGTTCGTCGACTTCATGGGGGTGTGCCTCGACCAGATCTTCAATCAGGGCGCCAAGCTGCGCTACATGTTCGGAGGCAGGGCCGAGGTACCCATGGTGGTCCGCACCATGATCGGGGCCGGCTTCCGCGCCGCCGGTCAGCACTCCGGCTGCCACTACTCGATCTTCACCCACTTCCCGGGTCTGAAGACAGTGGTGCCGTCAACGCCTGCGGACGCCAAGGGGTTGCTGGCTGCCTCGATCCGTGATCCCGATCCGGTGATCTTCTTCGAGCACAAGCTGCTCTACGACACCGAGGGAGAGATCCCGGAAGGGGAGCACGTCGTTCCCCTCGGCAAGGCGGACATCAAACGGGAGGGCGACGGGGCCACGATCGTCGCCATCGCCCGGATGGTGCATCTGGCGCTGGAGGCGGCGGAGGCGCTGTCTTCGGAGGGCATCGAAGCGGAGATCATCGACCCTCGTACTCTCTCGCCGCTGGACACGGCCACCATCCTCGAGTCGGTGAAGAAGACGGGGCGGCTGGTGGTAGTCGACGAGGACAACCCCCGCTGCTCGATGGCCACCGATATCGCGGCCCTGGTGGCACAAGATGCCTTCGACTTCCTCGAGGGCCCGCCGCAGATGGTGACCGCGCCCCACACTCCGGTGCCGTTCTCCCCGGTGCTGGAGGACTTCTACATCCCGACGCCGGAGCGCATCGCCGACGCCGTTCGGGCGACGCTGTAGCGGGGCCTAGGCGTGGCTACTGAAGTGACCATGCCCAAGTTGGGCATGGCCATGAAGACGGGCGTGGTCACGAAGTGGCTGCACCAGGAAGGCGATGCGGTCACCGAGGGCGAAGACCTGGTCGAGATCAGCACCAAGAAGATCACGGCCATGCTGCCCGCCCCCGCCAGCGGCGTGCTGCTGCGCATCGTGGTGCCGGTGAAGGGCGAAGTCCCGGTGTCGGCGGTGCTGGGCTTCATCGGGGAGCCGGGGGAGGAACTGCCGGAGGTGCCGGAGCCGGTCGCCGCGGCGCCGGCGGCGGCGGGTGCCGCAGCCGCTCCCGCGGCGGCCTCGGGCCGGGCGGCGCCGGCCCGCGCTCCCGGCGAGGTACACGCCAGTCCCGCGGCGCGCCGCAAGGCAAAAGAGCTGGGGATCGACATCGCGCTGGTGCCTCCCGCCGAGCCGGGCAAGCGAGTCTCGGCCGAGGACGTCGAGCGCTTCGCCGAGGAAGGCGCCGTGCCCCTGCCGGCGGGGAAGCTGGAGCCCTTCGAGGGGATTAGGGCGGTGATCGCCGAGCGGCTCACCGAGAGCCACACCACGATGGCGCAGGTCACCATCACCCGCCATGTGGACGCCGGCGGTCTGGTGGCCCAGCGAGCCCGCCTCGCGGACGAGATAGAGAGCGCTACCGGCGTGCGCCTGACCTTCACCGACTTGCTGGTGCGCCAAGTAGCCGCGCTACTCGTGGAGCATCCCTTCCTCAACGCCACGCTCACCGAACAAGGCATCCTGTTGCACGAGGACGTCAACATCGGTGTGGCGGTGGCGCTCGAAGGTGGACTGCTGGTGCCGGTGATCCGTGCCGCGAACGAACGCACCCTGGAGGAGGTAGTGGTGGAGCGAGACCGCCTCGCCTCCGCAGCCCGCGACGGCAAGCTCGGCCTGGATGAGCTGGAGGGGGGCACGTTCGACATCTCCAATCTGGGCGCGTTTGGTGCCGACGCATTCACGCCAATCGTGGACCCACCGCAGTCGGCAATCCTCGGGGTGGGACGGATCACCGATCAGGCGGCCGCTGTGGAGGGGCGCGTCGAGGTGCGGCCCATGATGTGGCTCTCGCTGACCTTCGACCACCGGATCCTCGACGGTGCTCCCGCCGCCCAATTCCTGACTGCCCTCAGCGAGGCGCTGGAGGCGTTGGAGTGAGCTCCGAGGTGGCGCTGATCGTCAACCCGGCAGCGGGACGGGACATCCGGCGGTTGGTGGCCCAGGCCTCGGTCAGCTCCAACCGGGAGAAGGTGGCCACCACTCGGCGCGCCCTGCGAGGGATGGCGGCGGTTGGGGTCAAGGTGGTGTGGGCGCTGGCCGACGACGCCGGGATCGTGGGCGCCGCTGCGGAAGGAGGATCCGACGGCGTCGAGGTGCGCATGCTGCCGGTCACCGTGACCGGTACCGCCGCCGACTCCACGGCGGCGGCCCGGCTGGCGGTGGAGGGGGGAGTGGGCGCTATCGTCACCCTGGGTGGAGACGGTACCAACCGGGCGGTGGCTCGCGGCTGCGAGGACGTACCGCTGGTGCCCATCTCGACGGGGACCAACAACGTCTTCCCTTCGATGGTCGAGGGGACCGTCGCCGGCATGGCGGCCGGTTTGGTGGCGACCGGTGCGGTGCCGCTGGCGGAGGTTTGCCTGCGATCGAAGCGCATCGAAGTCGACGTCTCCGGTCATGAGGACATCGCTCTCATCGATGCAGCGGTGAGCCGGGATCGCTTCGTAGCCAGCCGGGCCATCTGGGATCCGCACCAGGTGCGGGCGCTGGTGCTGGCTCGCGCCGAGCCGTGGGCCATCGGGCTGTCGTCGATCGGCGGACATCTGCGCCCGGTAGGAGTCGACGAGCCCGCCGGCCTCTATCTGGAGATCGGGGAGGGGCCGCCGGTGCGGGCGCCGCTGGCGCCGGGACTGATAGTGGAGGTACCGGTGCGGAGCTGGCGCGTCCTCGAGCTGGGGGAGGTGGTCGAGCTGCCCGCCACAGGAGGCACCCTCGCGCTCGACGGGGAGCGCGAGCTGCGCTTGTCCAACGGAGGCCGGGTGACGGTGACCGCCAACGGCCCGATGATGGTCGACGTGAGGGCAGCGCTGGCGGTAGCAGCCAGAGGGGCGGACGGTGGCTGACATCGTGGTCGTTGGGGGTGGCCCGGGCGGGGTAGCTGCCGCCATACAGGCTGCGTCCGCCGGTGCCCAGGTAGTCATGGCGGAGCGTGCTGCAGTCGGCGGGACCTGCGTCCATGCCGGCTGCATTCCCGCGGGTGCTTTGCGGAGAGTCGCCGACCTGTGCCGACAGCTGTCCGGAGCAGCTCGCTTGGGCATCGATGCCGGGGGGCACTCGCTGTCGTGGCCGGAGGTGCACACCTGGGTGGCGTCGGTGGTGAAGGAGACCGCGGCGCGGGTCACCTCGGCGTTGAGCTTCGCCGGGGTCGAGGTTCTGACCGCCCCGGCGGCCTTCCATGACGACGGCTCCCTTGTGGTCGGCGACCACCGCTACGAGAACACTCCCGTCGTCGTCGCCACCGGTGCCCGCGACGTTGCTCCCGACCTGCCCGGAGAACACAGCATCGACCTCCTGGTCAACGAAGGGGCCATGGCGGTTGGTGATACGCCGCAGTCGCTGGTGGTGCTGGGGGCGGAGCGCTTCGGCTTGGAATGGGCGGACCTGTTCGCTTCGCTGGGTGCCAGGGTAACGGTGGTGGCGCGGGACGAGCAGGTTCTTCCCGGCGAAGACGCCGACCTGACGGCCTTCCTGCAGCTCGTGCTCGAGGAACGGGGAGTGCGGTTCCTGCTGGGCGTCGAGGTCGACGAGCTGGCCGGATCGACCGTGGTGGCGGGTTCCGAGCGGCTTGCCGCCGACGCCGTGCTCTCCGCAGATGAGCGGCGGCCCAACACCGCCGGCCTCGGCTTGGAGTCGGTGGGGGTGGCGCTGGGAGCGGGTGGGGAGATCACCGTCGACGCTTCCTGCCGGACGTCGGTGGAGGAGATATTCGCAGTGGGCGATGTCACCGGACCGCCCTGGCTGTCCAACCGGGCGGCGGCGCAGGGCACGGTGGCGGCCGTGAACGCTCTCGGAGGGTCGGCGCGGTTCCGTCCCGAGCGGGTGCCGCGGGCGGTGAACACCACCCCGGAACTGGCGGCGGTGGGGCTCACCGAAGCGGAGGCCGTGGCGCGTGGGATCGAGGTGGCGGTTGGGTTCGCCGACCTGGCGGAGAGCGCCCGGGCCATCGCGTTGGGAGATCCGCGGGGCGGTCTCAAGCTGGTGGTGGACGCCGAGTTCGGCGAGATCCTGGGAGCCCACATGGTGGGAAGCGGGGCGGGGGAGACGATCGCCCAAGTAGTGGCCGCCATCGAGGCAGAGGTCGACTACCGGGATCTCGCCAAGGTTCATCACCTGCATCCCACGATGGCGGAGGTGGTCGCCAGTGCGGCGGCTGCCATCGCCTGAAGGGGGACGATCGGCCCGGCGCAGAGAGGAGGAGGGCACACGATGAAGAGCACCGCCAACACGGTCTGGCAAGGAACGCTGATGGAGGGCTCGGGGACCGTCGCACTGGCCAGCGGCGCCGCGCCGCCGATGCCGGTGAGCTGGACGGCACGAACGGAGCGGGCCGACGGTCGCACCAACCCCGAGGAGTTGATCGCCGCAGCGCACGCCACCTGTTTCTCCATGGCGCTGTCGCACGGGCTCACCCAGGCAGGCACCCCGCCCACCCGTCTCGAGACCGAGGCGGTGGCTACGTTCGGACAAACCGACGAGGGCTTTCGCATCACCGCGATCGCGCTGACGGTGCGCGGCGAGGTGCCCGGCCTCGACGAGGCGGGCTTCAGCCGGGCCGCGGAGGATGCCAAAGACGGCTGCCCAGTGTCGCAGGCGCTGCAGGGGAACGTGGAGCTGACGGTCGAGGCGGGACTGCTGTGAGCCGGCCGCGCTGGCCGAAGCGCGTGAAACCCCCGGCGTGACGCCGGGGGTTTCCGCTGTTTGCGATCAGGCGGCCCGCCGCAGACCGTGGGTCCGCTCCAGCTCCTCAGCCTCGTCGCTGAGCTTCCTGAACATGGCTCCCACCAGCCCCAGCGTCTCCCGCCAGAAGTAGGCGATTCCGGCGAGAGCGAGGCCCGTCAAGGTCACCCCGATCCACGCGGCACGGATTTCGAGACCCCACTGCGCCCACATGTTGAAATCGGCCAACCAGGCCAGGGCGATCCCGATCGCCACCACCGCCACAGCCCACAGTTCGTGGAAGACGGAGAGCAACCGATCGGCCACAGCGGCCAGGGCCATCACGCCGAGACCCAGTAGGAGGGCTACGGCGAAGACGTACACAACGTCCCCCTTTCTCCGCGTTGTGCCCTCGCGGTGAGGACACTCTGCTCCACTATCAGCTTGAGCCGGTGCCGGAACCGGGTGATAGAGGCGAACGGCCCCATCGCCCCACGCCCGCTGTTCTGGAAGAAGCTGGTCGACCGTCGCGTTTTGTCAGGCTCGCTGCTCGCCGCGTGACGGATCTCGGCCCGGGGTACCTAGTGGACCGTCACGCTGCCCGACGTACACCTGCCGTGCCAGCTCCACCTCCAGTGCCAGCTCCGAGTTCCCCACCCGAATCACCGTCACCGGTGCGTGGCGGACCACGGTCACCTCTCGACCGGGGACGAGGCCGTACGCTTGCAGGCGCTCGCGATGAATGGGGGCCATGTCTCCCACGAATCCGGACACGGTGGCGGTGCCGCCCGGCGGGATCCCGGCCAGCGTGCCGGCATGATCCGCGGCGTTCTTGGCCTGGCGACGGCGGGCGAGGTAGCCGTCGAACAGTGCAGCCAGCCGGGAACGGCTGGGGTCGATCGTGGTGTGCCCGCACGCCGGGCAGCAGACCATGGCGCACCCACCCTGGAGCGGGCACCACCGGCACGATGGCTCGGTGGCGGGATCGAAGCGGTATCCGCACAGCGGGCAGGCNNAGGAACGCCAGTGGGAAGATCAGCACGCTGATGCCGGCGGCGGTGCGTACGCCTCTCTCCCGAGCGATCATCAGCACGCTGGCGACACATGGCACGAAGAGGGTGATGGTGACCATCGCTACCAGCACCTGCGAACCGGTGAGGGCTCCCGCGGAGGCCATGGCGAAGAAGCCGGCGGCCCCGAAGTCACGGCGCAGGAACCCGAGCACGAAGGCGGTGGCCGCCGCCGCCGGCAGCCCCAACCACGTCACCACCAGCGGTTCCGACCAGGCAGTGAGCCGGTCGAGGGCCCCGGTGAGGTCCAGCACGTACAGGATCGCCGAACCGAGCAGGAACAGCGGCACCACCTCCTTGAGGTACCACTCCAGCCGGGCCAACGTCTTGCTCACGATGGCCGAGAGCATCGGGCGCCGCAGCGGAGGCAGCTCGGTGAGCAATGTGGAGCGAGTGCCGGGCACGAGCCGGGCGGCCAGCGCGCCGACGGCCAGCAACACGCCGACCACCACGCCGACCCAGATGGCTGTCGCCGCGGGGGAGATCGCCGCCAGCATTCCCATCACCACGCCCAGCTGAGCGGAGCACGGCACGGCCAGCGCCAGCAGCAGCACGACCAGCAGCCGCTCTCGCTTGGATTCCAGCGTGCGGGTCGTGAGGGTCGCCATGGTGACGCAGCCCAAGCCCAGCACCATCGGCACCACCGCCCTGCCGTTGAGCCCCATCATCCGGAAGACGCGATTTGTGAGTACCGCCAGACGGGGCAAATAGCCGGAGTCCTCGAGGATCCCGAACGCGACGAAGAAGGTAGTCACGATCGGCAGGATGAGCGCCAGGGCGTACGTCATGCCCATGGTCCACAGCCCGTACTCGCCGACCACTGCGTCCGCCACCATCTCGACCGGTACCAGGCGAGACACCCAATCCGTCACCCAGGGGTTGATCACCTCCCCGAAGAGCCTGGCTTCGAGGAGGTCGACCAAAGTGCCGGCGCCCAGCACCCCGACGAACCAGTAGAGCGCAGCTAGGACCACGGCGAGGATGAGCAGGCCCCACAACGGGTGGGCGGCGAGGTCCCCGAGCCGGCCTTGCCAGCGGCGGGGGGCGACGTGGCGATCGCGGACCACTGATGCCGCCACCAGCTCGACGTAGGCCAGGCGGGCGTTCTGGAGAACGGTGGACAGAGGCTCGGCGAAGCCGAGCTGGAGGTCATGGCGCTGCGCCTCCAGCTCCGCCCGGGTCTGCTCGTCGACGCGAGTGCGTACCCGTTCCTCGGCGGCAGCGTCCCCAGCCAGCCACAGCAGCGCGAGGGCACGGGAGGAGATCTCGTCGTCCGTGAGCCGAGCGCCGATGGCGGCCACCGCCCCCTCGATGGGAGGTGGGTAGGCGAGGCGGAACTGCGGAGGTGCGGCATCACGGACCGCCGTGACCAGGTCATCCGCTCCGAGCCCTCGGGTGGCCACGGTCGGCACCACCGAGAGGCCGAGGTGCTCGGCGAGGCGGCGATGGTCGATCTCCATACCCCACGCCTCGCTCTCGTCGGCCATGTTGAGGGCGAGCACCATCGGCAGGCCCAGCTCCGCCAACTGCACCGCCAGCAAGAGAGTGCGGCGCAAGTTCTTGGCGTCGCCGACCTGTACGAGGGCCCCCACCGAACCGTCCAAGAGCACCTGGGCGGTGACCTTCTCGTCTTCGGTCCGGGCGGGGAGGGTGAGGACCCCGGGGGTGTCGACCACCACGGTCTCGGGATCGAAGGCGGCGGCGGCCCGCGTCACCTCCACAGTCGTTCCCGGGTAGTTGGCCACGGTGACGTGCCGTCCGGTGAGCAGCTGAAAGAGCGCCGACTTGCCCACGTTGGGCTGGCCCACCAGGGCTATCGCGCCGCCGGCGGGTATCGCAGTGGGTGCCGTGGCTGCAGGATGCGCCGATCCGCTCACGTTGGGCGCATTATCGGCGGGGGCCCGGCGGGGTGGGTAGGCCCGAAAGTCCCATGTCCGCAGGGCCGGTTCCGGCCTCGGTAGGAGGGTTCCCTACTCGGAGCCGCGCTCCAGCCCGCCCGCCCCCCGTCCCCGGGCGACCGCCACGATCACCGCCGCGGCGGCGAACAGGACGGCCGGGACCACCACCAGCAACAGCAGCCTTCCGGCGGGAAGCCCCATGGCTCGTTGCCGCTCGACCGGGAGCGCGGTCGTGCTCGTCGCTCCGGCGCTGCCTGCCTCGAGTCCGGCGACGTAGCGGGCCAAGGATTCGATCTCCCCGGGTGTGAGCCGGTCGACCCAGGCGGGCATGGCGCCGCGGCCGTGGCTGATCACGGAGATCAACTCCTCGAGGGAGAGCTGACTTCCTGCCAGATCCGGAGCAATGCTGGGCTCGCCGTTTCCCCCGTGGCAGCCGGCACAGTGGCGGGCGAAGAGCTCCGCAGCGCCGGCGGGCAGTTCGGTGGATTCCGCGGCGATCTCCTCTAGTCCGAGGACGAATGCGACCACGGCCTCGATCTGGTCTGGAGGCAGTATCTCCCCAAAGGCAGGCATGCCGTCTCGCCCCTGGGTGACCAGGGCCACCATCTCGGCCGCGCTCAGCTCGGTTGGCACCAGGGCGGGACCGATTCCGCCGGAGCCGTCGGCCCGGTGGCACCCGGCGCACTTGGCGGCGTACACCTCGGCGCCGCTCGCCGTCGGGGGCAAGGAGGTGGTCGTGGTGGTGGTGGCGCCTGGGCTTTGCAGGCCGTGGGCGTATATGGCCACCGCGTCGATGTGGGTGGCGGAGAGCGTGCCGGCGAAGCCGCGCATGCTCCCCTGCCCGGTGGCAACGACGTTGATGACTTCCGCCAGGGACAGGGTGGAGACCTGGAGCGAGGGGCCGAAGCCGCCGGAGCCGTCGGTGCCGTGGCAGCCGGCGCACTTGGCGGCGTACACCTCGGCGCCGCTCGCCGAAGGGGGCAACGTCGTGGTGGTGGTGGCGCCGGGAATCTGCAGGCCCTGGGCGTGGGCGGCCACCGCGTTGATCTCGGCGGCGCTAAGGGTGGTACCGAATCCGGGCATGGTCCCCTGCCCGGCGGTGACGAGGCCGATGATTTGGGTGAGAGAGAGGGTGGAGGCCTGCAGGGAGGGGCCGAAGCCGCCGGAGCCGTCGGCGCCGTGGCAGCCGGCGCAGTAGGCGGCGTACACCTCGGCGCCGCTCGCCGAAGGGGGCAAGGTCGTGGTGGTGGCGCCGGGAATCTGCAGGCCCTGGGCGTGGGCGGCCACCGCGTCGATCTCGGCGGCGCTGAGGGTGCCGGCGAAGCCGGGCATGGTCCCCTGCCCGGTAGTGACGAGGCCGATGATCTCGGTGAGGGAGAGGGTGGAGGCCTGCAGGGAGGGACCAATGCCGCCGGAGCCGTCGGCGCCGTGGCAGCCGGCGCAGTGGGCGGCATACACCTGGGCTCCGTCGACGGCGGTGATCACCGCCTCGGTGGAGGCTGCGTCGCTCAGTCCCGCTTGATCGGTGACCGTGAGTGCCACGGGGTAGGTGCCCGCAACGGAGTACGTGTGGGTGGGCGTGGCGCCGGTGCCGGTGCCTCCGTCACCGAAGTCCCACTCGTACGAGAGCGGACCGTTCTCCGGGTCGGTAGAACCGGTCCCGTCGAACTGGACTGCTTGCCCTGCGGTGCCAGCGTAGGGCCCGCCGCCATCTGCCTGGGGAGGCTCGTTGGTCACGGTGCCCAGGGTGGCGGTGGTAACGGCGCTGTCGGCGGCGCCTTGGTCGTCGGTGACGGTCAGGGTGACCGTATAGATCCCGTCTGCGGCGTATTGATGGGTGGGCCGTTCCCCGGTGCCGGTGGCGCCGTCGCCGAAGTCCCATTCGTACGAGACGATGGTGCCGTCCGGGTCGAAGGATCCGGAACCGTCGAAGCGAATGCGCTTGGCTGCCTTCTTGACCGAATAGGGACCGCCGGCGTCGGCAATGGGAGCCTCGTTGGTCGTTCCACCTTCGACCGTGATGGTGAGCAACGATGTGCTCGCCAGATCCCCGTCCCTTCCCTGGCGTAGGTCGACCGAGTTGCCGGCGCCGTAGACGGTCACCGCGCCGCCGGTGGCGGGAGCCGTCCAGGAGAACGTCCACGAGACGACGCCGCTGGCGTCGACCGCCCTCGGCTGGGTATGGGTGATCTCTCCCTGGTCGAGCTGGGTGCCGGAGTCGGTGGCGGTGAGGAAGCCACCGGTGACCGACACGTCCAGGCCTCCGGCGACCTTCTGGCCGCCGCTGATGATGAGGGTGTAGCTGTGGGTTTCGCCGGCCCTGACGGTCGTGGGACCGCTGAGAGTGACGGTGGGAACAACCCCACCGCGGTGACAGGAGTTGCAGCCGGCACCGCCGTTGGTGGCCGGATTCCCCGAGTAGCCGGCGATGCCCCCGCTGGAGGCGTGCACGGTACCGGTCTGGTAGACGGCTCCCGCTGCCAGGCCGGCCAGCAGCAACGCGACGGCCGGCCACCAGGTACGCCGGCGGGGTCTTGTTGTGCGCGGCTCGCGGCTCGATGTGGCCATGACCCTCCGTCACCTCGCCCACCCTGGGTGATCAATCTAGTGCGGAGAGCGGTGAAGGTCGCGGATCGGCCGCTAGGAAAAGGGGGTCTTGGGGCGCTCCTGCAGTGCCCCGTCGACGTAGATGTCGACCTTCTCGTTGTAGAAGCTGACCAACCCGGCGATGTTGATGGACTCCATCACCGGGTGGCGGTAGCTCCATGCTATGTCCGAGAAGACCTCGTCGTCGGCTTCCACCGACCAGTACTGAGCCGTGCCCTTGTAGGGGCAGTGGGTCTCGGTGTCGGTGGGGACGAGCAGGTCCATGCGAACGTCCACCTTGGGGAGGTAGTAGCGGGTGGGCAGCCCGGTCTCGAACAACAGCGTGGGGTGGTGCGAATCGGCCACTTTCACCCCGTTCACCACCACCGCCACGTGGCGCGAGGAGCGGAGCGTGTCAACCCGCGTGTAAGGATCGCGGGCGTGCACGTACACCTCTTCATCCTCTTCGAACCAGGAATCCATGCTGGCCCAGTCGAAGGCGATGCGGTCGCGCAGCTCCTCGACGGGAGAGTCGGGGTGGGTGTAGGCGGCGCGCTCCGCCAGCTTGCTCCCCCCCTTGACGGTGAAGTAGTGGGCCTCGCCGCGGCTGGGAGAGCGGCGGGTCTCCCCGCTCGGCGAGAGCAGCTCCATGCGCACGTCGTCCTGGGGGAAGTAGTAAACGGGGTAGTAGGGCTTCTCCCACACCAGCTTGACGCGGGTGCTATCGGCGATGAGCTCACCACCCAGGTAGGTGCGTATCCGCTTGGGACCTTCTTCGATGCGGAGCCGGCCTCGGCTGGCGGTCATGGGGATTCACCTCGTGATCGTCGGTGTCCTTGGTCAACGCCACAGCGAGACGGTCATTCCCGGCCGCGTTCTCCGGTAGAACGGGCACACTGATACGAGATGAAGTCGGTGACCACTCTGGTGGCGGTAGTGAGCGGCGGCGCCGCGGATGCGGTCGCCGCGGCGGCTCGCGCCGCCATCAACGTGGCTGCAGAGCAGGTAGGAGAGCTCCCGTCCGACCCAGTGCAGGCCAGCGCCCTTTTGGGGGAGACGTGGTCCCGCGCCGCTACCCATAGCGCCATCTACACCTTGGTGAACGCGGATCCTCTGGCCGTGGTCGTGGCTCACTGGGCCGCCCGGCTGCAAGACGACGACCACGATCTGGAGGTGGCGATCGGGTTGTCGGGGAGCCTCGCGATGCCCGACTACTACCTGGTGGACACCGACCTGACGGTTCCTGCCGTTCACTGGTACCTGGGGTTGACGCAGCGCCTGGCGCCTGCCCGCGTGGCTCCTGTGGAGATGAATACTGCGAGCTTGCTACGCGGGCTCCTCCCTTTCCTACGGCGCCCCTTTTCCACCTGCTGCTGCGGTGGCGGCCCTGGGTCGCGACTTCGTGCCGGTCCCGGAGCTAGTCCCGCCGCGCCCGTCGATGACGGGGGAACGCTCAGCTCGGCCATACCTGCTGTGGCAGGATGACGCGATGGAAGACGTCGACTTCGTGGTGATCGGCGCGGGCATCGCCGGTGCCTCGGTCGCCTACGAGCTGGCGGCTCACGGGCGGGTCGTCGTGCTGGAGCGGGAGGTCACCGCCGGTTACCACACCACCGGTCGCTCCGCGGCGTTGCTTGCCGAGGCCTACGGGCAGGTTACCCAGCGACGGCTGACGCGGACTGGTAGGCCTTTCCTGGAGAAACCCCCGGATGGCTTCACGGAGGTACCGCTGCTGGCACCCCTACCGGTGCTGTTCATCGGCCGGGAGGATCAACAGCTCGCCGTGGCGAATCTCGTGGCAACGGTGCGCGACCTGGTGCCCGACGTACGGGCGGTCGATCCCGACGAGGCTCGTTCCATGTGCCCCGTGCTCCGACGCGACTACGTCGCCGCGGGGGCGTTGGACCCGGGCGCTATGTCGATCGACGTTCATGCCCTGCATCAGGGCTTCCTCACCGGCCTGCGCCGCCGGGGAGGTGAGATCCGGCTGCGAGCGGCGGTAGAGGGCCTGCAGCGGTCCGGTGACCGCTGGACCGTGACCGCCGGCGAGCACCGCTTGCGTGCGCCGGTGGTGGTGAACGCCGCCGGGGCGTGGTGCGATGAGGTGGCCGCACTGGCAGGGGCGGCGCCGCTGGGACTGGTTCCCATGCGGCGCACCGCGTTCACCTTTCCGGCGCCGCCGAACATCGATAACGCGGGCTGGCCGATGGTGGTCGACGTCGACGAGGATTTCTACTTCAAGCCCGAGGGCGGCCAGTTCCTCGCCTCGCCGGCAGACGAGACCCCGATGGAACCGCACGACGTGCGGCCCGACGAAATCGACGTCGCGGTTGGCATCGAGCGCATCCAGGCGGCCACCACGCTCACCATCCGGAATGTGCGCAGCGCGTGGGCGGGGCTGCGTTCCTTCGTGCGCGATCGGGACCCGGTGGTGGGGATGGATGGCGATCTTCCCGGCTTCTTTTGGCTGGCCGGCCAAGGCGGATTCGGGATCATGACCTCCCCGGCGATGGCGAGAGCGGCGGCCGGACTCGTCGTCAACGGCCGCCTTCCGGACGACCTCCTCGAGGTGGGCCTCACCGGCGACGCGCTGTCTCCGCAACGGCTGCGGTGAGCCGGCCCGCCGGGCGCTAGGCTCGTCGCGGGTGGCGCTGGGTCGAGGCAGGCAAGAGGGGATGATGCGACGCACACCGATGGCGAGCCGCGTTCCCGCCGGGGTCGGGGTGGCGGTGCTGGCCGTGGCCGCAGCGTGCACCGGCGGCACCGCGACCACGACGACCACGGCTCCCGCCACCACTGCCGCGCCGACCACCACTGCCGCGCCGACCACCACCGCCGCGCCGAGCACCACCGCCGCGCCCACCACCACGAGCCCTTCTGGTGGCTTGTCGGGGATGCTGTGGTCGGTGGTACTGGTGGCCGAGGACGACGTGCTCAACGTCCGCGACGGACCGGGGGTGTCCCACCCGGTGATCGACGTGCTCGCACCTACCGCCCGTGACGTCGTGACCTCGGGCAACACGGCCGAGGTGGGCACCTCGCTGTGGGTGGAGGTGGAGCTTCCCGCCGGGCCCGTGGGGTGGGTGAACTCCGACTTCCTCACCGAGCAAGTACCGGCGGCCGAGTTCGCCGCCGATGCGAGGCCGCAGTCGCTGCTCGCCGACCTGGCCGCGATCCTGGCGGAACGCGGGGATCTGCGTCCGGTGGCCTCGGCGCGCGGGCTGTACGTTGCCTACCCCTCATGGGAGCTCCAAGAATATGGACCTCCCCGCCACTTCGCATCTGCCGACCTGGGCGGACTGCTCGCCGACCCAACGGTGTGGGAGTGGGGCAAGGACTACGGGGGCAATCCGATTCGGGAGCCGTTCTCCGCCGCCGCGGACGATTTCGTGGGTGCCTACGACGACCCCGACGTGGAGTTCGCCGTCGATGCGTTGCTACGGGGCGGGTCTACCTTGCTGCCCTCCGCGGTCATCCCCACCCAGCTGTTCAACTTCCACTACATAGCGGTGCACGACCCGGAGGACACTCCTGCTTTCGGAGGCCTCGACTGGGTCACGTGGTACGTCCATTTCGAGTATCGCCGCGGCGTCGTGTCCATCGTCGGTCTGACCCGCGAGATATGGACCCCCTGAGGTCTCCCCGAGCTCGCCGACGCTTCTGACCGGGCGGAGTGGAACAAGCAGGCCGCGCGGGTGCTCGCGTGCCGCGGTTCTCCGGCAGCGCCGGGGTCGCTCGCACGGCTGCCCCGGAGCCGCCGGGACGGGTGCGTGGTCGCTCGTGAGCCCACGGTCCCGGCGGGCGGACGATCGCCGGTCTTCATCTGCCGAGGCGCGCGCCGACACATGCGGCCGCTCCGCGGCCTTGCTAGCAGAGACTGGGCGCCTACTCGGCGGCCGCCTCCGCGGTGGCCCCAGCCAAGGTGGAGGCGATCCGGTCCAAGAGCCGATCGCAGGCGACGTGACCGGCCTGGTTGCGGGCGGCGATCGCACGTCGGTGAAGTTCAATACCCGGGTGCTCGGCTTCCCGCAGGAGTGCCAGGACGGTTCGTTCGGACAACTCCAGCTCGGCAGCAGGATTGTGGCGTGCCATGTTCATCTCCCATGGCGGTCCTATCTCTTATGTCGGTCGCGGGGATACCCGTCATGACGGGTTTCCCTCGAGGTTCTGCCTGGCTGGGCCGGTAGCATCGATCGAGGTTGGAGGGCGCCATCGACGTCATCGTCACTTCGGGCCTCATCAAGCGCTTCGGGGCCACGGTTGCCGTGGACGGCTTGGAGCTGACCGTTCCCGAGGGCGGGGTGTACGGCTTCCTCGGCCCCAACGGCGCCGGCAAGACCACCACCTTGCGTCTCCTCGCCGGACTGCTGCGGCCCACCGCCGGGTCGGCCCGTGTGCTCGGCTTCGAGGTCCCCCGCCGGCGGCTCGAGGTGCAGGCCCGGATCGGCTATCTGCCCGGCGAGGTCCGTCTCTACTTGGATCTCACCGCGGAGGAGAACCTGGAGTTCCTGGGACGGTTGCACCGGCTTCCCTCCCGCCGCAGAAGCGCCTTGCTGGACCGCTTCGAGCTCCCCCCTGCGGTGCTGGAGCGGCGGGTGGGCACCTACTCGCGTGGCATGCAGCGCAAGCTGGGACTAGTGGCCGCCTTCCAGCACGATCCCCCGCTCTACATCCTCGACGAGCCCACCGAGGGCCTCGACCCTCTGATGCAGGCGGCGTTCGTGGAGCTGGTCGAGGAAGAGGTGCGGCGGGGCAAGACGCTGTTGCTGTCGAGCCATGCCCTCACCGAGGTCGAGCGAACCTGCGACCGGGTGGCGATGGTCCGGCAGGGCCGGCTGGTCTTCGAGGGCTCCCTGGCCGACGTTCGCAGCCGGGCACTGCACCGGCTGGAGGCGGTGTTTGCCTCGCCGGTGGAGGTCGCCTGGCAGGACTTCCCCAACGTGGTGGAGGTCCACGGCACCCCCCGTCACCACCTGGTGATGTTCCGGGGTCATCCTCGTGAGTTGCTGCGGCGGGTCGTCGACCTTCCCGTCGAGGACCTCAGCGTGGGTACCGGCTCACTCGAAGAGACGTTTCTCACCTTCTACCGGGAATCACCCGGAGAGGAGTCCTGATGGCGGCCGTGCTGTTCGCTGCCGCCTGGCACCGCCATCGCAAGCTGCGGTGGAGCGTGGCCGCCGGGCTGTTCGCCTTCCAGCTGCTGCTGGCCGGTGTCTACGAGGCACTGCCGAGCAGCATCTTCGCTATCGCCGCCGAAGGCGTGCCTTCCATCTTCAAGGCCATGGCGGGGGGTTCGGTGAATCTGTTCACTCCGGCGGGCTGGCTCGGCTTCGGCTACACGCACCCGCTCGCCCTGGTGCTGGTGGTGGCCTGGACAGCCGCGGTAGCCGACGCCGCGGTGGCCCGGGAGGTGGAGGATGGCACGCTGGAGCTGCTGGCGTCCCGTCCCGTTGACCGCCGCGTGATCCTGGCCGCCCGCATCGCCGCTTGGGCCGCCGGGCTGGTGGTGATCCTGGCAGCAGGCGCGGCGGGAACGCTGCTCGGAACAGTCCTGGTGGATGATCTGGCGGCGTTCGACCGTCTCGATGTCGTCCTCTTGGTGGGCGCGCTTCTCCCGGTGCTGGCGGTGCTGGCGGGCGCGGCCTTCCTGGCCTCGGCGGTTGCCTCGACGCGCGCTCGCAGCAACGGGGTGGCGGTCGGCTTCGCCGTCGTTTCCTACCTGCTCAACTTCGCTGCCCTGTTGTGGGAGCCGCTAAAGCCGTATGCGCCCCTGTCTGTCTTCCACTACCTGCGTCCCAGCGAATGGGTGGAGTCGGGGACGGCGTGGGGCAGCGCGGCGGCGCTGGTGGTGGTGGGCGTGGGCCTGATGGCGGCGGCACACTTCGTGCTGCAACGGCGGGACATCGCTCCGTAGGGCTTCAGAGCATGCGGTCGAACCAGGAGACGAGCATATTGCCGCCGGTGGCCTCGGGCGCGCCGCTCGGCGAGCCGGTAACCTCCGCGAAATGAGCCACAGGGTGGTGGACGCGTGGATTCAGCACCCCACCCCCAGCTTCCTGGCCGATCCCATGTTCGAGCCGCTGCGCCGGTGGACGGGCATGGGCGAGGCGCCGGGGCCGGTCCCGCTGGCGGCGACGGTGCGGGTCTTGGAGGAGGCCGGCGTTTCCCACGCGCTGCTCACTGCCTGGTGGGGCCCGAGCGGTCCGCTGATTCCCAACGATGAAGTAGGTGCCGCCGTCGCCGCGCATCCTCATCTGCTGTCGGGTGTGGCCGCGGTCGATGTTCGACGGCCGATGGATGCCGTCCGGGAGCTGCGCCGTTGTGTGCAGCAGCTCGGCTTCCGAGCGCTGCGGGTGCTGCCCTGGCTGTGGGAGCTGCCCCCCGACGACCGCCGCTATTACCCGCTCTACGCAGCGTGCGTGGAGCTGGGTATACCGTTCTGTCTCCAGGTGGGGCACACCGGTCCGCTCATGCCCTCCGGCTACGGGCGTCCCATCCCCCATCTGGATCATGTGGCGCTGGAGTTCCCCGACCTGCGGATCGTCGCCGGCCACATCGGATACCCGTGGACCGACGAGATGGTGGCGCTCGCCACCAAGTACCCCAATGTGTACATCGACACCTCCGCCTACAAGCCGAGTCGCTACCCAGCCCAGCTGACGGCCTTCCTGCGGGGTCCGGGAAGGCACAAGGTCCTGTTCGGCAGCAACTACCCCATGATCCTGCCCGGCGACTGCCTCGCCCAGGTCGATGCGCTCGACCTCGATGAGGAGACCCGAGCGCTGTTCTTGGGTGAGAACGCAGCTGCCGTGTTCGGGCTCGCGAGCTGAGCCGAGCCGGCCGCTCTCCCCTGCCGAGCTGCTCAGCCGGACCGGAGCCGGAGGAGCCGCATCGGCGCCCAGCCGGCCTCGGTGTCCAGGGTCCGCTGGCCGGCTGCAGTGGTTTCGATACGTTGCGATCACGGGCCTTTCCGTTCGCCCGGCGCCGGACCACAGCCGCCACGACAAGCCGGCGGCGCTTCCGGAGGGTTATCCCGTTGACGCGTGGCCGTTGTGGTATGTGAGCTTCGCCTTCGTCCACAACCGCCGCTTCGGCGCCCTGTACCTGCTCGGCCTCGGCGCCGACGCTGTCCTCACCAGGCTCGACTAGACGGGCGCTCGGCAGGCGCCGTTCGGCGAGCGGCGCTCCGCTCAGGCACCCTCCTCCAGGAGATTCGCCAGCAAGCGGGCGCTGCGGATGCCGTAATCGGAGTAGCAGTTGTTCATGAGGAGGTGCACCCGGCGTCCCTGCGCGGCGAACGATCGGACACGCGGCACCCATTCCTCCAGCTCTTGGGCCGAGTAGTCATACCGAAATCGCTCGGCGGCGCTGATCCCCTTCTTCTCCCAGGTTTCCTCATTCCGCCCGTGGAAGCGCACCTCGGCGATGGGGGCGGTAGCGGCGGCCACCGGTGGCACCGAGCTGCGGAAGCCTTGCGGCTCGTCGACGCACACGTAGGTCAGCCCGTGGTCTTCGAGGAAGCGCAGCGTCCGCTCCCGATGCTCGTCGTCCATCCACCTTCCTTGCCGGAATTCGACCGCTACCGGGTATTCCGCGAGCCGTTGGGCGGCCCATGCCAGGTAATCGAAGGAGACGCTGCTCGGATAGACCCAAGGTGGCAGCTGAAAGAGCACCAGTCCCAGCTTGCCTGCCGAGTGCAGGGGCAGCAATGCCGCCGCGAACCGTCGGAAGGCTTGCTCCACCAGTTCCTCGGGCAGGTCTCGTGGGTAGAGATTACGTTTGGCGGCGGCCTCCGCCGGCAGCTCGGCACGCAGATCTTTCCACAGTGAAGCCGGCGGGGTGGGGTGCTGGGTGAGCAGGCGGAACGCCTTCACGTCGAAGACGAAATCTCGCGGGGTGCGTTCCACCCACAGCCCGGCAGTCCGCTCGTTGGGCGGCCCGTAGAAGGTGGAGTCCACCTCGACAATGGGGAAGCGGGAAGCGTAGAAGCCGAGCCGTTCCTCGGCGGTCATATCCCGCTGTGGATAGAACGCTTTGGAGTCGAGCAAAGTGCGGTCGGTCCAGGAGCAAGTGCCGACGTAGATGCCGCCGTCCGCCAGCCGCAGGGCTGCTTCGCCCGCCATGGTGCCGCCTTTCGTGTAGGTCTCAGTCTCGCAGCCGGCCGCGCCCACCCGTCGAGCGACGCCGTCGTAGTTGGGGGCCGGTCAGCGCGAGGCGGCGCCTTCCAGCCGGGAACGGTAGGCCGCCACCGCCCGCGCGGCGATCCTCTCGGAGTCACGGGGCCGGTCAGCGCGAGGCGGCGCCTTCCAGCCGGGAACGGTAGGCCGCCACCGCCCGCTCGGCGATCCTCTCGCCTGCAGGTCTCAGCCTCGCCGGCGGCCGCGCCCACCGAGCGAGCCGACCGAGTCACGGGGCCGGTCAGCGCGAGGCGGCGCCTTCCAGCCGGGAACGGTAGGCCGCCACCGCCCGCTCGGCGATCCTCTCGGGAGGCTCTCCGGCGGCTTCGCTCTGCAGCACCAGCCACTCCCACAAGTCGGGCCGCAACCGGACCTGTCCGCCGCGTGATCCGGTGCTGCGACTCAGTGCTACATAGAGGAGGACGAGCAGGCCGATGAGGAAGAAGAGCGACACCAGAATGGCCCGGGCGAAGGGATCACCGTGCCAGATCTGTACCACTTCTCCCGGCACCAGGTTCTCCGCCCGGAAGGACCGGAACAGGTAGATGAACACATACACCCCGGTCCAGACGAGGAACCCGATGAGAGCCACCACGGGCAAGGTCCGCTGCTTCATATCACGTCCTCCTCTTGCTCGGCGGCGATGCCTGCCAGCGTGCGCGGGTCGGTGGGTGGCGGCACGAGGCGTCCCAGCCAGGTGGCCTCTACCAGGATCGATACTGCTCGCGTCGACTGCAACGACACCATGGCGGGCAGCAGCGCCACGAAAGCGAGCAGCGCGAGCAGGGCGCCGATGCCGACGCCCAGGCCCAGGATCCATGGGTGGCCGTAGAGCCAGCCGAAGGGATTGAGGTAAGCGGTCACGCCGCTGCGAACGGTGACGTACGCCAACGCGCCGATGGCGGCTCCCGCTAGCAGATAGGCGCTTCGGGAGCGGGCGACGCGGCGCGGGAAGTGGGGTGTTCTCACGGCATAGCCGGCCGACGCGGCCACCCTCTCGGCGATGCCGTGGGCTGCCATGGCGATGCGGTGCTGGCGTCGCACGGCACCGCTCGGCAGCAAATGCCGGGCCCAGTCGGCGAAGACCACCGCTCCCGATACCAGGATGCCGACGCCCATCAGCGCCGGCATGAACACGGCCAGCCGGTCGTCGACAACGGGGTCGGGTCGTTGGGTCATGTCTCTGCGTTCTCGTAGGGGATCCGCCTGACCAGGCCGCGCCGCCCGTCCACCTCGAGCTGCTCGCCGGTGGTGATGTGGCGGGTGGCTCCGGGGACGTTGAGGACCGCGGGCAGGCCGAACTCGCGAGCGACGATGGCGGCGTGTGACAGCGGTCCCCCCTCCTCCAGCACGATGGCGGACGCGTTCACGAAGAGGGGGGTCCATGAGGGGTCGCTGCTGTGGGCCACGATGACCTCTCCCGGCTCGAGCCGCCGGGCCTCGGCCAGCGAGGGGATGATGCGGGCTCGGCCGCGGGCCACGCCGGGGCTGGCGGCCCAACCGGCCAGCACCGGCCCCACCGGCGTCACCGGAGCGACGGCGTGCGGGGTGCCGATGAAGGTTTCGGGAAGGGGATCGGCGTGCTCCATGCGCCGGAAGGCGGCACTCCGCTGGGCCATCTCTTCAGCAGATACCGGCTCGCGGCCCAGCACCATTGTCTCCAGCTCGGTGTCGGCCAGCAGCCAGGCATCATCGGCGTCGGAGAGCTGGCCGGAGGCCTGCAGGCGACGGATCATGTCGCGGATCACCCGCCGCTCCTCACCGCCGAGGACGAGCAGCGCCGATTTGGCCTCCTCGCGCAGGCGGAGGAAGCGGGTGGCGTCGTCCACCAGCCGGCGGAGCAGGCGACGGCGCAGGTCGACGACCTGGCCGGTGAGGATGCGGGCCGCCCGCCAGCGGGCCGAGCTGCGCAGGGCCTCCTCGAGCCGACCGGACGCAGAGCGGATCGGCCCAGCATCGGAGCGGCGGGCGGCTGCCAGCTGTTGCCACACCGCCTCGGGGCGCTCTTCCCAGGCCACCCCGGCGTAGATGCCCATGGATCCCATTCCGCGCACGGTGTCGTCGAGCTCTGCCAGGAATTTCTCGGCGGGGCGACCCAGCTCGGCAACCTTCGCCCGCGCTTCTTCGGGAGGTGCTTCGACCACCGTCTCCCGCAGGCCGGGGCAGCTCGCTGCGTGACGGTCGAGTACGTCAGCGAGCCGACGCATGCGCACGGCTCCGACCGCCGACTCGGCGAGGGTGCCCGCCGTCAGCCGTTGCGCCCACTCGGCGGCGGCGCGCTCCCCGAGCCAGCGCGCCAGCACCAGCTCGAGGGCTCGATAGGCGGCACCGGCGGCGCCGGAAGCGGCGACCTCGGCGGCACAGGTTCGCCACGCCAGGTCGCGCAAGCTGGCCCGATAGGCGAGCAGGCATTCTGCGGGCAGCTGCGCAGGATTCACGTGCAGCACCCGCACGCAATCCACCGCTGTGCACACCAGCTGAACCTCCTCGGCGATGCGGCGGCGGGCCCGCCAGTTGCGGACGACGGCCGCCAGGTTGAGCCCGCCGTCGCCGGTAGTGGAGGCGTTGGCGCTGAGGGCCCGACCGAGGTACTGGCGCTCCACCTCCGTGGCCGAACCCCCAGGCAGCATCTCTGCTACCTCGCGCAGCAAGCTCAGATTAAGGGCGGCCCGCCCGCGAAAGCGAGCTACCACCCGGCGGCCGGGGTCCAGACTCTCTGCTCGCAACCGGGCGAACATGGTGCGGAATGCGGATTCGACCATGGGACCGTTGATGGACCACAGCAGGGGCGGCACCGCCGCGGGGAGCATCTCGGCAAGACCGCGAGGAGTGAACGTGTCGCCGGGCAGTGGCGAGCTGTCGAAGCCGTCGTCGTCCAGGCTCAGCGGCCTCACCACTGTGATGGGCCGAGCCTGCAACAGCTGGAGGCCTTGTGAGGTGTGGGCCCATTCGATGTCCTGGGGAAAAGCGGCGCGTCGCTCGACGCGCAATGCCAGTCTGGCCAGGTCTTCGAGCCACGGCGGGGGAGGGTCGGGGGAGCGGGTTCGCACCGCCAGGGTGCGGCGATCGATGCGGAAGTCGAGCGGGGTCACCCGGCCGGAGACGAGGTCCTCGCCGAGCCCGGGTACCGCTTCCACCCGCATCTCGTGATCCTCCCCCTGCGGATCCTGCGTAAACATCACTCCGGACCACTCGGCGGGAGCCATCGCCTGGAGGATCACCGCCATGGCCAGGTCGTCCTCCGGAACATTCTCCCGCCGCCGGTAGGCACGTACCGCGCTAGACCACAACGAGGCCCAGCAGCGCCGCACCGCGGTCAGCCCCTCCTCAACCGAGCTCACGCCGAGAACCGTCCGGTATTGGCCGGCGAACGAGGCGGCCGCCTGGTCCTCGGCGGTGGCCGAGGAGCGGATCGCCACCGAGTGGCCGGCGAGGATCTGCGCCAGCGCAGCACTGATCTCCGTCTCCATGTCCGCCGGCATCGGGGCCTGGAGGAAAGCGGCCTCCACTTGGCGGTCGACGGCCCCGATCTGGTCGGCTTGGGGTAGCGTCTCGTTATGCAGCTCTTTGAGGAGTACTTCCAACGGGCCATGGCGCACGAAGGCGCGGTAGGCAGCCGCATGCACCACCAGCGCCGGCGGTACGGGGAAACCCTCCTCCACGAGGCGGTCGAGCGCGGCCGCTTTCCCGCCTGCCTCGTCACGGTCGATCCCGGTTCCGTCGAGGAGTTCCGTGTAGCGGCTCTCCCAGGCGCTCATGCGTTCCCCTGCGCCGCGACGGTGAACCGGTACGAGACCAGCTCGGCCCCCGTCCAGTCGTACCCAGCCAACTCCACGGTGATGGAGGGTCCTCCGTCGTCGGTAACGCGTACCACCCCGAACTGGCCGCTGCCCGGGTAGGCCCCCTCGCTGTACGGTCCTCCTTTGGTGCTGCCGCGCCGGTCCAGGGCGGCGGCGTGGAAGACCGGGAAGGCCGCTCCGCCGTCTGACGAGAAGTCGCTGTTGCTGCCGTCGTCGATGGCCACCATGTGGGCGTCGCCGCTGACCATCAGCAGGCCTTGGATGCGATTCCCGGCGATGAAGTCCGCCAGCGCGGCCCGCTCGACGCTGTAGCCGCCCCAGTGGTCGGCACCTGCTTCCGGGGAGCTGATCCACGGATCGGCATTCACCCACACGATCAGTGGGTACCTGCCGGACGCCGCCAGCAACTCCCGCTCCAGCCAGGCCCGCTGCTCGGCTCCCAACATGGTCTTGTTGGGCCCGTCGGGGGCCGTCTTGGGGCTGCGGGCCGAGCGCGTGTCGGTGAGGATGAAGCGGGTGCGTCCCACGCTGAACGCCTGGTAGATGGGACCCGGTGAGGACAGCGGATAGTGGGGTACGTATTGCCGGTACACCTGCCGGGCAGCGTCCCGGCTCGGAGACAGTCCGTCGGCGTCGTTGGCTCCGTAGTCGTGGTCGTCCCAGACATACGCGATGGGAACGCTGCGGTAGAGGTCCGCTTGGGCGGGCCGGGTGAGGGTGGTGTCGTAGGCCCCACGGAACGCCGCCGGGTCGTCGTCGCCGATGTCGGCGTAGAAGAAGTCGCCGCTCAGCAACAGCAGATCCGGGCCGAGCTCGCGGATTGTGTCGTAGACGCGGCCGTTCGAACCCGTCCGGGCGCAAGAGGCAACTGCCAGGGTGAAGGACGTGGGGCCGCGAGCGAAGGTGCGGAAGCTGCCCTTCCGCACGATGTCCGCCTGGCCTTCGGTCTCGAGCGCATACCAATAACGGGTGTTGGGGCGCAAGCCGGTGGCCGTGAGCGACACCACTCGCTGCTCATCTGGCGGCACCGGTCCGGCCGCGATGGGATCGCTCAGGGATGGGTCGTCGCTCACCAGCAGCCGCACCGCCTCGGCGGGGCGAGCGAGCCTGGCAGTGACGGTGGCGGCAGTCTCCGTGACACCCCCCGACCACACCCATTCCACCAGCGACGGGGGCGGAGCGGGTCGCGTCGATTGCGGGTGCGTGGGGCCGAAAGCGAAGTCGTACACCCCGGCGGAGGCAAAGCCGCCGGCGGCGAGCAGCGCGCCCAGCGCCACTGCCATCCCCGCGACGGAGCGCAGCGGGCGGGTGCGCTGCCAGAGGACGAGGTAAAGGACCCCGGGCACCAGGAACGCTGCCACCGGCCCCAGGCCCAGCAGGGGGTGATAGTGGAACGAGGAGAGGGCTCCCAGAGCCACCGCGGCCAAGCTGAGAATCGATCCTCCCATTCCGTGGCGGAACGGGGCGACGATCCCCCCGGCTGCGATCACGCCCAGCAAACCCAACTGGGTGACCTGTTGCCAGTTGCCGCCGTCGGGACTGGTGGGGACGCCGGCGCGCACCGCCAAGGCGATGAAGAGACCGAACGCCACCGCCGCCCAGCCCGCCGCGAGCCGCCGCAGGCGAACCGCGGCCGCCTCGGTGAGGTCCAGGTGATCCAGGGGCCAGCGTCGTGGAGCCGGCGGAGAATCGCTCGTGGCACACCTCCCGCCCGGGCTTGGCTTTCCACCGTTGACACTACGCCGCTGACGCCGGGGAGCGTTAGTGCCCATCGTCCCTTGTGACTCGGCCCGGAGCAGGGTGGGAGTGCAGTCCGCTCTCTGGTCGCCTATGAGGAGGGACGTCGCCCGTGGTCAGCGCTGCCCGGCGCGGAGGGCGGTGGCGCCGACGATGCGGACCGTCTCCGCCTTGAGGGCGAGAGCCGCGACGTCACCGCGGCGTATCCCCTCCTCGAGGCTCGCCAGCGTGTCGTAGTAGAGGTCCCAGCCGCGGCGCTCCTCGACCCAGCGTCGCTCCATCTCCCCGCTGTCGATGAGCCGCAGTGCTCCGCGGAGGCGGGAGGCTCCGCCGATCACGAAGTCGAGTCCGTCATGGTCCAGGTCGGCGGCAAACATGCCGGCGGCGGTCAGGGCGAAGCGCAGCAGCGTGACCGTGGTCGGTGTCGTGGAGATGAAGCAGCCGGTGAACGGGTCGAGGAGCCGCTTGAGGACACCGACGTCCTCCGTCAACAGCCGTGCATATGCAGAGAACAGGAGGATGCGGGCGTGATCCCCGATGAGCTTGCCGATCCGGGCGGCTTCGACCGCCTCGGCGGCGAAGCTCTCCTTGTCGTGGCGCATCACCAGGCCCTCCTGGTGCACGTAGCCGAGCCGGGCGTCCTGGGCAGGGAACGTGGCCAGGGCGTAGGCCTGGTCCTCGGCGCGAGCGATGAACGAGGGAGTGAAAGGGCGAAAGCGACGCAGGCTGTCGACGAGGATGCCATTCGTACCGCCGGTGACGTGGACCCGTTCCAACACCTCCCGGGTGCCGTCCGGTCCGCGGGGTGTGTAGCGGGTCATCATCTCGGCCTCGGTGGAGAGTGCCTGGGGGAGGGGGGAGAAGAAGATGTAATCCGCCGGGTGGAGGGGCCCACTCGGGTAGGAGACGTCGGGCGTGAACAACGAGGAGCCGATGTCGCGCTCGTTCACCAGCGCCCCGGCGATCATCCCCAGGTGGACCGGGCGCCCTGAGGAGTCGACGCCGTCGGCCCCCCAGCGGGGGCTGCACAGGTGCTCGAACGCGGAGGCCCCGCTCTCATCCACCAGAGCCTGCTGTGGGAACACCTGGTCGAGGTCGATCTTGAAGGTGGCGCCAATACTGGGATCGATGAGGACGTGCCACAGGGCGGCGATGGCCTTGAGGAAGCTGTAATGGCGGCCGTACTCACCGTCGACCCCCAGCACCGTCAGCAATCCGGCGGCGTCATGCTCATGCGGGTGGTAGCGCGACGCGGCGGGGACGAGCACCCGCTCCACCAGCCGGCGGCTGTCGGCCTCCGTGAAGGCGTACACATCGAGGTGGCTCAGACCGCCCGCTCGGGCCAGCTCGGACTCGAGGTACCGGCGGGCGATGGGCTGCAGACCGTCGTGGGTGGTCGAGACCGATAGGACGCAGGTCAGCCTGCTGTCCCGCCGCAGGTTGCCGCGCTCCACCTCGTAGGCGGCCGCCGCCTCGAGCCCGCGTAGTCCATGCAAGATCTCGTTGTGCTCCGGCCTCACGTCGAGGGGGATGGGGTGGTCGTACCAGTACTGCTGGGGCGCGTCCTGCGCGGCCGCCAGCGCCCGGCGCAGGTCCGCGTCGGCCGGAAGCTCGCCGAGAGGTGATCGCGGAACCGTGAGCAGCACGTTGGCGGTGAACAGGAGCTGCCGTCCCGGGTCGGTGACGCGCGGCCTGCTAGAGGAGGTGCCCAGCGTGACGGTCCGCCGCCGTCGCAGAGCGGCCACCTGTTCGCGAACCCTTCCTCGAATGCCGGTTCCTTCGGGAAAGAACACCGACCAAGTTTCCTCGGCGAGCGCGTCCGGATTGGCGGCGGGCGCCTTCCTCGCCACCATCTGCAGGCGGGCGACGGACGCACCGTCGCCGTAGCGTTCCTCGATCTCCTTCGCCACGGCGCCGACTCCCTCGGCATAGAAGGCCGCCACCGGTGCCCAGCGCCCCCCGGTCGACGACAGCACGCGGTGCGCCGCGGCGTGGGAAGGATGGCCGGCACCGGTCAGGGCGATCAGAAAGGCGGCGTTGAGCGCCCGGACCGTGGCGGCGTCGCCGCCGTCGTCGCGGCGGAGATGTGCTGCCGGATCGATGCCGGGCAGGGCGCCGTCACCGTCCACGCCCAGCAGGGCGGCCATGGCGTCGTCGAAGGGACCGTGCACTCACATCCTGGGAACGTCGGCTGCCGAGCCTACCGGGGTGGGCACCTCCAAGGGATGCTGACCACCTCCGGGAACCGGGGCCGCGGGTGCCGGAGGAACCGCCGGACTACCGCTCCCACACCGCGGCGAACTCGTGCTGCAACAGCCCCTCCCGGCGCAGGATGCGGACGGCGGTCCGCGCTGCGGGATCGTGGTCGATGCGGCCATCGAGGTCCCGGAACTGGCGGAGGGCGTCGAGGGCGAGCTCGTCGGCGTCCTGAGCAGAGAACTCCGTAGCCAGGATGAAGTCCAGCGGCAATTCGTCGCGCAATACCTGGCGCAGCAGGCGCACGGCAGCGCGTTGCACGAAACTGAGAGTCATCGAACGGACGCTCCCCTGGTAGCGGTTCACCCCCTTCGCTGCTGCGAGGGCTTTGAGCCACCGTCGCGCTCCCGCCGCTCGTCGTCAAGGACGGTTTTTCGCGTTGTGGGCTTCGCCGCTCTTCCCCGGCCCGCGATGTGCGCGGCGCGTGCCGAAAGCGCGGCCTCGACCACCGAGGGGGGTGGGGACTTTCGGCCCTAGGCGGAGCGGTCGGCCCCTGATGTAATGACGCCCGTCAGAGCCCACGAGGCGAGAGGAGAGCCGGGTGTCTTCCCGGCTGAGAGGTCGGCAAGAGGAGCCGACGATCCTCACGACCTGATCCGGATAATGCCGGCGAAGGGACCCGCTTTGTGGGCTCTGTCGCGTTGCCGGCGGCCGGGCTCGCCGGTGGACGAGGGGAGTTCCCGAGGGCATCCGGCGAGATGGAATTGACCATCGACGGCAGCTTCGGGGAGGGGGGTGGTCAGATCCTGCGCACCTCGCTGAGCGCGTCGTTGCTCACTGGCATCCCCTTTCGCATCGAGCACATCCGCGCCGGCCGTCGCCGTCCCGGCCTGCTGCCGCAGCACCTCGCCGCGGTGGAAGCGGCCGGGGCCGTTGGCGACGCCGACGTCGACGGGGCAACGATCGGTGCGACCGGCCTCAGCTTCCGCCCCGGCACCGCCCGTCCCGGCCGCTACCGGTTCTCCGTCGGAACCGCCGGCAGCGCTTGCCTGGTGGTGCAGACGGTGCTGCCGGCACTGCTCACCGCCGGCGGAGCCTCGGAGGTGATCGTGGAAGGTGGGACCTACAACCCGGGCGCGCCCCCCTTTGACTTTCTGGACAAGACGCTGCTGCCCCTGCTGGGGCGCTGCGGCCCGCAGGTGCGAGCCGTGCTGCGTCGAGCCGGCTTCCATCCCGCCGGCGGGGGCCGCATCGACGTGCACGTCGATCCGGCGCCGCGCCTGGACGCGCTGCGGCTCCCGGCCAGGGGCGACGTGCTGGCCTCACGGGCGCGGGCGCTGGTATGCGGGCTCCCCCGCAGCATCGGCGAGCGGGAGCTCGCCGTGGTGCACAGTGAGCTGGGCTGGAATGACGTCGCCGTGGAGGAGGCCGAGGCCGACGGCGTCGGCAACGTGGTGCTGCTGGAGGTGCGCTGTGAGCACGTGACCGAAGTCTTCACCGGCTTCGGCCGGCGCGGATTGCCGGCCGAGGCAGTCGCGACCGGTGTCGTGGATGAGGCACGCCGCTGGCTGCGCTCCGGTGTCCCCGTCGGTCCTCACCTGGCTGATCAGCTGCTCGTTCCCATGGTTCAGTCCGGCTGGGGTTCGTTCCGCACTGCGGGTCTCACTCGACATTTCCGCACCAACGCCTGGGTCCTCGGCCAGTTCTTCGACGCCGAGATTCTCACGGCCGGAGCGGAGGGCGAAGGGACGCTGGTGGAAGTACGGCCGGGTTGAGGAATCCATCCCGCCCGCCGATAACAGGCTCGTGCCACCGATATCGCCCTACCATGCATAGCACGAGCCGCCGATGGTGAACTACCCGCTGCTCTACCTGGAGCACTTGAGCGACCAGGACCTGGCGGTGCTCGACGAGTGTGTCGAGGTCGGTTCCCGGAGCGCGCAGGCGAAGCTGCGGGAGCATCCCGAGCGCATCGACGAGCTGCTGGCGGCGCCCGAGCTCTTCCGGCACGTCTTCGTGGAACAGCGAGAGGTTCTCGAGGCGCGGTGTACCCCCTTCCTGGCGTTCGCGGCGCTCGTTCATCAGGGGGCTCGCGAGCTCGGGGAGAAGGAATTCGTGCAGGAGTGGAGCGGGCCGCGGCGCCGGCTGCCGGTGTTCGACGTAGTGCCGCTACGCCGTTTCCTGGAGAGCGGCCTGCACCGCTACTTCCTCACCGAGCTACTGACCTCGTTCACGCGCGTTGCCAGCGGCAGCCTTTGGGTGCGAACCAGACGGGGCGTCAAGAGGCGCCGCTTCAGCGAGCTGGACCCGCTCCAGCTCGTGGAGATGATCGAGGGGACGCCGCAGTCGGTACGGCCCGCGCTCTACCGGCGCCTCGGTGACGTGGCGCTGTTCCTCACCGGGGTGTTTCCCGACCACACCGCTCGCCGGCGGCTCAGTATGTCTCAGCTGGAGCGCCTCGCCCGCTCCGCGAGCATCGAGCCACCCGAGCTGCTGCGCCTCGCGGCAACGCCCAGCCCCGTCGGCGAGGGCGGGACGCTGACCCTTCTCGAAGCCACCGGGGAGCGCTGGTACCGAATGGCCGTCGACGCGGCGCCGGCCGACGGTGGCTCCGGGTCCAGCTTCCTCAGCGACATCGCCGGCTGGTTCCGCGAAGCGCGGCGGGTGCTCAACTACCTCACCGACCGTTATCTGTACCGTTTCGAGGCGGGGTGGCTGCCGGGGCCGCCCGCCTAACGACGTCAGGTGGTGGGGCCCGGCACCGCAGCTTCTTCCTCGAAGAGCAGGTTCAACACCAAGGCTGCGGTCCAGGCAAACCGCTCGGCGCCGTGTCCCCGGCCGGTGGTGGGGTCGTAGTGCTCGAAGAAGCCGGCGCGGCGCGGCAGCTCGATGATCGCCCGGCGCAGGAACTCAGCGCGGTGTGTGAAGCCGTAGCGGCGTAGGCCCCGGTACAAGACCCAGTTGACGTTGATCCAGATCGGTCCCCGCCAGTAGTTGGTGGGCAAGAAGCCGGGTTCCTCACGCCCGAAGCTGGGAACCGCCCAGGTGGTCTCGTCGAGATGGATGCCTACCGACTCGGTGAGCCGGTCCACCATCCGTTGGGCGCGCTCCGCCGATGGGATTCCGGCGTACAAAGGTGAGAAGCCGGCACCCACTCGCGTTCGGATCGGCTCGTCGGCCACGAGGTCATAGTCCAGGTAGACGGCATGGTCTTCGTCCCACAGCTTCTGCTCGATACCGTCGGTGGTCTGTTGCGCCCACGACTCGAAGGGTGAGGAGTCGGCCCCGAGCAGCCGGGCGATGTCCGCCAGGTCCCGGTCGGCTTGGACGAGGAGTGAGTTGTAGAGCACGTCGTGGATGGCAAAAGGCGTCGCCGGCCGCACCCGCTCGGGGTGGTAGTAGTGGTCACGGATGACCTTCACCAGGTAGACGTAACGGTCGTAGTGGTCGTCGGTGGGACGCTCCACTGCCTCGGCCTGGGTGAGGTCCATCCGCCGGTACTCGGGCACCTCGCCCGGCGCCAGCCGGTCGAGTGCGCCATCCCACATCGGGGAGTTGTCCATCCCCGACTCCCAAGGGTGCCAGATCTCCACCAGCCCGTCCCCGTTGCGAACCCGCTCTCGATATAGGTAGGCGTGCCAAGCGGCGAGACGCGGCATCAGATCTTCGAGAAAGAGACGCGCGGCGTGCTCGTCCTCGGCGTGGCGGTAGATGTGCCAGGCGGCGGTGGCGTGCACGGGGGGCTGAACGATCCCTGAAGTGAGGGGATCGCGGGGGGCGTAGGGAGATCGTTCCGTGTGCCAGAACTCCGGCCCTGGGAAGTAGTCCCCCTCGCCGGAGAACACGATGTGAGGGAGCATTCCGTTGCTCCACTGCCCGCGGAACAGGGACCGCAGCTCCTGCTGGGCCCGCTGTTGGTGGTAGTGGGCATACCCCAGGGCGATGAAGGCGGCGTCCCAGCTCCACTGGTGCGGGTAGAGCCGCGGAGAGGGCCGGGTGGCGTGACCGAGCCAGTTGGCCTCCAGCACGGTCATCGCCTCGTGCACCAGCGCGGCGTCGTCAGCGCTCAGCTTGTTGCTGTTGCCCATCTGCTGTCCCGTGACGGTCCCGCCGTGGGGCCGCGGTGGTGAGATCGGTGTTCGAGAGGGAAGCCAGGTGCTCCACGAAGGCCTGATATTACCCGGGCGCTACCGCGTCGAGGAACCGGATTACCTCCTCCACCAGCCGGCTTCCCGCGGTCAGGGCCACGTCGTTGTGGTCGGCGCCGTCGATGAGCACGAAGCGCTTCGGTCCGGGCGCAGCTTCGAATAGCTTCCGGCTCTGGTCGGCGGGCACGATGCCGTCCCGGGCCCCCGCCACCACGAGCAGGGGTGTCGGAATGCGGGCGATGCGGTCCAGTGAGGGGTAGCGATCCCGGAGCAGGAGCCGTGTGGGGAGCAGCGGGTAGTGGACCCGGGCGACGTCGGGCAACGAGGTGAACGGCGACCGCAACACCAGCGCGTCCGGAGCCAGCTCCGTCGCCAATCCCACGGCCACCGCCGCGCCCAGCGACTCACCGAAGTAGAGGATACGGCCCGCGGCGCGGTGGGCATCGAGGTACCGCCGGGCGGCCCGAGCGTCGGCCGCCAGACCCTCCTCGCTGGGCCGGCCGGGATTGTCGCCGTAGCCCCGGTAATCGGGCAGGAACACTCCCAACCCGGCCTCGGCCAGCGCCCATGCCAGCGGCACCCGGTCGGCCCGGTTGCCGGCGTTGCCGGAGAACATCAGCACCGTCCACCTTCCGTCTCCCCGCCGGAACCAGCCATGCAGCGTCAGCCCATCTGCGGTGTCGAACGCGGCAGGCTCGAAGCCGGTCGGCACCGGCAGCACCGCCCGTCGGGTGGGAAAGTAGATGAGGCGGCGTTGCAGCAGCCAGACTGCGCCGAGCAGTGCGGTGAGCGCTGCCGCCAGTACGGCCGCGGACTCCATAGACCCTCCCGATGCGGCTGCTACGTGAGCGGGAAGGGTGACTGCCACCACCAGGGCCGGTCCTCGACGGTGATCTCAGTCACCCATTTCACCCACCAGAACCCTCGCCGTCCGGGCGCCACGATGCGCACGGGGAAGCCGTGACCGGCGCTCAGCGGGGATGCCGCGGCGCCGGTGGCCACCCACAGCCGGGTGGCGTCGGCCAGGGGAAAGCGCCGGGTGTAGCCGGTCGCCGAACGCACCAGGATGCTGCGGCCCGTTGCACCTGCCAGCAGCCGACCGAGGGGAACGCCGCTCCACACCACGGTGGCGTACCAGCCGCTCGTACAGTCGAGGGTGGCGGTCACTTCTTCGGCGAGCGCGGCCAGTTGCACTCGAGGCCATCGCTGCTCACCCATGGAGGTGCGCACCTGCAAAGCCCAGGCTTCACCATCGACGCGGGGTACCCGGTCGTTCAGCCACTGGGTGACCGGGAACGCCTGGCCGTCCCCACGCAAGTGCGAACCCGTGAAGCGTCGTTCAGCGCCGGGCCATGCCGCCAGCCGGGCGACCGCTCCCAGCATGGCGTAGCCGAGGCCAGCTCCCCCCAGCAGCGCTCCGGCGCGCAGCAGGGCGCGGCGGTCCTGGTTCACGGTGCGAGCCGCCAGCGGGCGAGCTCGCAGGCGCCACACCGCCAGCGGCAAGGAGGCCAGACCCGCCGCCACGTGGATCTGCATCGCCGATGGTGTTCTCATCCGGACCCCGGCTGCATGGGCTACGCCCGAGGCGAGGGCGATCGAGATGAGCGCCAGCAGGCTCATCGAGCCCCACGGGCTGCGCCGTCGCCGCCGCAGCCCGCGCCTCACGAAAGGCGCCTTCCAGGGTGCGAGGAGCAAGATGGCAAGGCCGGCGATCCCGTGGGCGACCACCGGCCAGCTCGCCCAGCCGGTGCCGATGGCGAAGGCGGCCGCACCCGTGACCACGGTCGCCACCAGCAGCGCCAACAGACCGAGATTCGTGCCGCGTCCGGTCACCGACCCTCCGAAGCTCCGGTCCAGGCTACGGGGTCTCAGCAGGTGAGGTGCAGCGCTGCCGCCACCAGCTCGCCTTGCTCGGCGAGTTGGTTGAAGCGCTCCACCGCCCGTGCAGTGGGCATCGCCTCGAGGGCGATCCCGTGGGCGGCCAAGGCCGCCTCCAGTCCGGCGTTTGGGCGCATTCTTCCGGCGGCGCCGGTACCCACGACCAGCACGCGGGGCGGCGCATCGAGTACGGCCCGGAGATCCTGCAGCGAGAGCGCATGGCCCTCGGTCCGCCACCAGTTGGGGTGGATCCCCGCGGGGGTGAGGATCACGTCCTTTCGTTGCAGGTCGCCATCGATGACGATCTCTCCGAACCGGTAGCGATCGATGCGCATACATTCCTCAGTATGGCCGTGCCCTCGTGGGAGGTCGCTGCCGGGCCACAATAGGAGCAGGCATCCCGGGGAGGGCCCGTGACCAGAGAGGTGGAGCTGAGACGGCACACCGACAACGAGGGGGACGTGCTCACGGCGGAGGGTGTCGCCGCGGCGTTGGCAATCGGGGGTCGGCTCCAAGGCGGGTATCAGCTGATGGTTTCTTCGGGAGCCCAGCGGGCCACGCAGACCTTGGGCTGTTTCCTCGCCACGCTTGCGGAGCCGGTGCCCGGCGGAGTCATCGTGGAGCCTGGACTGCGGTCTGCTCGGGAGGAGGAATGGCGCCGGGCGTACCGGGCAGCGGGGAGGGGAGATGTGGACTCCCTGCGCGCCGTCGACCCGGATCTGGTGGAGGAGGAGGCGGCCGCGTTGGGGACGGCGTTGAGCCGGGTCTTCGATCTGCTGGGCGATGGGCTGCGGGCGCTGGTGGTGGGACACAGCCCCACCAACGAGGCGGCGGTCTTCGGGCTGACAGGAAGCGTCATCCCTCCGCTGGCGAAAGGGGCCGGGGTGCTCGTCGTCGCCGATGGGGACAGTTATCGCGTCGAACCGCTCCGGTGACGCCTCTCGGTCGTGGTCGCCGGGCCGCGCGCAAGCGGGCGCACATGGGATATCGTGTGCCGTAGATCGGCCCGGAAACGGCGGTGAGAAGCATGGTCGTGGCCATGGCGCGTACGGCGGCGACGGTGTGGGGGGTCGTTCTGCTGCTGGGCCGGCGCATTCGCGTGGTGCTGTCGTCGCTGCGCTGGCTACTGGATCGCACCGGCAAGGTGGTGCTGGTGACGGCCTCCGGGGTCGCCATCGTCTGCTGGATCGGGGCCGCTACCGGCATGGCGGTGGCGGCGATGATCGCGTGGATCGTCAATCTGCTGCTCGGCACCAGTCTCGAGCTAGCCACCTGGGGGGCGGTGTTGGGCGGGCTCGCGCTCCCGGTGTGGAGCCTGCGGGTTCCGATTCACGGTGGTCTGCGTCGGCTCGAACTCGCCTGGCGGCGCGGTCTCTCCGGCTCGCTGCGCGCCGCCGCCTACCGCAGCATCAGTCCATGGCTCCTGGCGTGGCGGGCGGCGTCGCGAGACGTGGGTATCGATCGGGCGGCGGCTTGGGCCATCAATGAAACGCTGCGGGCCACGAGGGACGCGCAGCGGGATCGACTGGTTCGCTCCTACCCATTCCATCAACGCGCCGGTCTGGCGCCTGCTCTGCTGGGCGCCGGCCGGCGAGTGAGCCGCGACGTGGCGCGGCGGGAACCGCTGCTCACGGTGGAGCCCTTCAGCGGGTGGAGACGCTGGAAGGTCGTGCCCCGGGAGGCGCCCGGTCCTGAGGCGCTGGAGCCCGTCCTGGGGAGTGCGGTGCTCACCCACATCTGGTCCGGTCCGGATGCGGTGGCGACCTGCCGGATGGAACCGGACGGGGGGGCCGCCGGTGGGGATTGGGCCCACTCGGTGGGCCCCGACTGGGATCGCGTGCCTCCCGCACTGCGGTGCACCTGTGGCATCTACGCGCTGAAGGCGCGCCGGGACCTTTGGCGGCTCGAGTCGGGCGTTTGGGCCGATGGGCGAGTCGAGCTGTGGGGCAAGGTACTGGAGGCGGAACGCGGGTTCCGGGCGGAGCGAGCTCGGATCGTCGGGCCACTGCTGTTGGGATTCGCCTGCAGCGGTGGGACCGCGTTCGCGTTTGGAGGTGGGGCGTGTCGCCGCACCGCGAATTGGGTCATGCTGGGGGGTGTGGGCTATCTGGCCCTGTGTGACTACCACCTGGACGGCAGCGCGGCGGTGGGGACGGGGCCGGCCCTCCCCACGGAGGAGTTCACCGCCCGGGTGGGTGTCCGCATGTACCACCGCTATGGAGTGTCGGTCGTGAGGGAAGGAGCCGAGGCGTGGACATAGGAGAGATCAAGCGGGTCTGGCAAGTGGAGCCGCTCGCCGCCCCGGAGGTCCCCGACCCGGTCGAGATACCTGTCGAGGACCCATTCACAGAGGCGCCTCGAGATGACGTGGAGCGGGCGGCTGCTGGGGACCGGGCTCCAGCCGAGGGGACCGCACCCGGCTGAGTCCCAGGAGTCGGCCGGGTCGACGGGCAAGGTAGGCCGGCGGGCTACATTCGGTCCTGAGGCTCTCCGATGGCGGCGACCAATCAGGACATCGCCCGCCTCCTTCACGAGCTGGCCGCGCTGGCTGCGCTGGAGGAAGGCGGAGTGCAGGCGTTCCGAGTGCGCGCCTACGAGAGCGCCGCTCACACCATCGAGGCGCTCGAGGGGAGCGCAGCCGAGATGTCTGAAGCAGAATTGGTGGCCCTCAAGGGCGTGGGCAAGAACATCGCCGCCAAGATTCGAGAGCTGGTGGAGACGGGGTCCATCGCCAAGCTCGAAGAGCTGAGGGATCGCTTCCCTGCCGATTATCGCGAGCTGCTGCGTATTCCCGGCTTGGGTCCCAAGACGGCCGAGTTGCTGCGCCGCGAGCTGGGAGTGCAGAGCCTCGACGACCTCCGCACCGCTATCGAGCGCGAGGCGTTGCGCGATCTCCCCGGCCTGGGGGCGCAGACGGAGGAGAACCTGCGCCGCGCCATCGAGCGCATGGACGTTGCCGGCAAGGAACGCCGTGCTCCCATAGCCGAGGTGTTGCCTCTCGCCGAGGGAGTCGTGGCCGCGCTGCGCGAGCTGTCCGAGGTGGAGGGGGTGCGCTACGCGGGGAGCTTGCGGCGCTTCCGCGACACCATCGGCGACGTAGACGTGTTGGCCGCCGCCCGGCGCCATCAGCCGGTCATGGATCGCTTCGTGGCGCTCCCGCCGGTGAAACGGGTGATCGCTCAGGGGGACACCAAGTCGACGGTATTGACCGACAGCGGCATCCAGATCGACCTGCGGGTGGTCGACCCCGGCCAGTGGGGAGCTGCGCTTCAGTACTTCACGGGGTCGAAGGCGCACAACATCCGGCTGCGCCAGCTCGCCATGACGCGCGGCTGGACGCTCAGCGAATACGGCCTCACCGAGGCCGACTCGGGGAAGGAGGTGGCCGCCGCCACTGAGGCCGACATCTATGCCGCCCTCGACCTGCCCTACGTCCCGGCGCCGCTGCGGGAGGACGTCGGGGAGCTGGAGGCGGCGCAGCGGGGAGAGCTGCCGACGCTGGTCCAGCCCGGGGATCTGCGCGGCGACCTCCATGTGCACACCTCGCTGTCGGGGGACGGGCGCAACTCCCTGGAAGACATGGTGGCCGCCGCCGCCCGTCTCGGCTACGCGTACCTCGCGATCAGCGACCACGGGGAAGACCTGCGTATCAACGGCGTTGCCAAGAAGGACCTGCTGCGACAGCGAGCGCGTATCCGCAGGCTCCAGGAGCAATACCCGAAGCTGCGGCTGCTCCACGGCGCCGAGCTCAACATCGGACGAGACGGCGGCCTCGACTACGACGACGAGTTCTTGCTCAGCCTCGATTGGGCCGTGGCCAGCGTGCACTCCCACTTCGGCATGGACCCATCCCGGCAGACGAAGCGAGTGGTGCGAGCCATCGAGCACCCGGCGGTCAACGCCATCGGACACCTCACCGGACGCCGCATTGGAAGACGGGCGGGCATCGATCTCGACCTGGACACGGTGTTCGAGGCCGCCGCTGCCACCGGCACCGCCCTGGAGGTCAACTCCCACCTCGACCGGCTCGACCTGCCGCCGGAGTTGGCGCGCCGGGCGGCTGCCCGCGGCGTGCGCTTCGTTATCGACAGCGACGCCCACAGTGTCGGCGAGCTGGCGCAAATCCGTTGGGGGGTACGCAACGCCCAGCGGGGGTGGGTGACGGCCGACCAGGTCGTCAACACGTGGCCGCTGCGGCGATTCTTGCGCTGGGCCGGTACCAAGAAGGCGGGCTGAGGGCCGATGCGCAGGCTTGCTGAGGGTGCAGGGGAATGAGAAGGGAAGACTGGGACCGCCGGTATGAAGGCTCGGAGCTGCTGTGGACGGCCGAACCCAATCGCTTTCTTGTTGAAGAGGTACAGGCGCTGACGCCGGCGCGGGCGCTGGACCTGGGCAGCGGCGAAGGGCGCAACGCCGTGTGGCTGGCGGAGCAAGGCTGGCGGGTGACCGCCGTCGACTTCTCGCAGGTGGGCCTCGCCAAAGCGCAGCGGTTGGCCGCCAGGCGCGGGGTCTCCGTGGAGTGGGTGCTCGCCGACGTCGCCGAGTGGCAGCCGGCGAGCACGTTCGACCTGGTCGTGGTCGCTTACCTGCAGGTCCCGGCCGCCCTGCGCCGCCGGGTGTGGCCCCGCGCTGCAGGGGCGGTGGCTCCTGGGGGGACGCTGCTCGTCATCGCCCATCATCCCGACAACCTGTATGCCGGGTGGGGAGGTCCCCGCAGCCTCGAGGTGCTCTACGGACCCGATGAGGTCGTAGGGGCGCTGACGGGATTCACCGTCGCGCGAGCGGATCGGGTGGAGCGGCCGGTGACCGTCGAAAGCGGAGAGGAGGCGGTGGCGCTCGATCTGCTGGTGCGGGCGACGCGCGGGGAGTAGGCGGCGGCTGCAACGGCTCGGTCGGATTCCTACCGCAGAGGTCGAGCCGGCGGAGCCCAAGGGCAGCGTCCGCTCGATGGGAAGCGAGCGCACCGGGCGCCCTCCCCCCGTCCCGCCGGCGGCGCCGTATCCTGCTAGCAGGATGCACCTCGCCGTCGACGAGCGTTTTGTAGTCGAGCCGTTCGAACCGGTCTACCTGCGAACGTGGCGTGAAGGCGGGCTCGAGGAGAAGGTAGCGGCCGCGCTCAGCGAGCTCGAAGACTGCCGGGCGTGTCCCCGCGACTGCGGTGTCGATCGCCTCCAGGGAGAGACCGCCATCTGCCGGACCGGGCGCCACGCGGTGGTCTCCAGCGCGTTCCCCCACTTCGGTGAGGAGGACTGCCTGCGGGGCCGGCGCGGCTCGGGCACCATCTTCTTCGCCTTCTGCAACCTGCGCTGCGTGTTCTGCCAGAACTGGGACATCTCCCAGCGGTACGCCGGCGAGGAGCTCGACGGAGAGCGGATCGCTGCGCTCATGCTGGCTCTTCAGCAACGGGGATGCCACAACATCAACTTCGTCACTCCGGAGCACGTGGCGCCCCAGGTGGTGGAGGCCATTGCCGCGGCGGTGCCAGCGGGGCTGCGAGTGCCCATCGTGTACAACACGAGCGCCTACGACGCTCTCTCCTCGCTGCGGCTGATGGACGGCTTGGTCGATATCTACATGCCCGACTTCAAGTTCTGGGAGCCGGAGACCGCCCGCCGGCTGGCTCGGGCGTCGGACTACCCGCAGCGGGCCCGGGAGGCCATCGCCGAGATGCATCGCCAGGTGGGAGTTCTCACCTTCGGGCCCGACGGACTGGCGAGACGGGGGGTGCTGGTACGGCATCTGGTGATGCCCGGCCAGGAGGAGGAAACGGCGGCCATCTTCGCCTGGCTGGCCGAAGAGCTGTCGGCCGACACGTACGTGAACATCATGGGCCAGTACCGGCCCGACCACCGGGTACCCGGCAACGAGCGCTACCAGGACATCGACCGGCGTCCGACGCCGGACGAATTGCAGGCAGCGTACGGGGCCGCGCAGCGCGCCGGGCTGTGGCGCTTCGACGAGCGTCACGCCCTGTGGTGAGGGGGCTCGTCGCAGCGGAGACCGGCGCCTCCGGGCGCGCCGCACTCCGGAGGCCCGGCGGGCCCCCGGAGCGCGATCGCTAGCCCCTCAGGGCAGCCTGGTGTTGCGGCCCTCGCCCCCCACCGGATAGTCGGCGGCGGTGATCGTCCCGCCGAGACCGACCGTCAGGTAGTTGAGCAGCGCTTGCTGATAGGTGACGCCCAGCGTGGTGAACGGCGCTCCCCGGTAGGGGTACTGGTCGCCTCCTCTGGCCAGGAAGTCGATGGTGGCAACCGTGAGGTCCGGTCCTGCGACTACGGCCCCGCCGGTCACGATCACCGTTCCGTCGTTCAGCTCCACGAGCTGGACGCGGGTGCCCGGCACCGCCACGGTGCCGTCGGGGTTGAGCACCTGGCCGGTTCCCGATTCGCTCCACGAGAAGCTGAATCCGGCGATCTGGGCGAAGCGCCCGGTTCCGCCGGGCGGGTCGCCGGCCACCGCCCGCGACACCGCGTTCTCCAGGATCTCCTTGAACTGTGTTCTGGGAATGTTCTCCAGCACGCTCACGAAGTTCGGGAACGGCACCATATCGAAGGTATCCAACTCCGTGATATCGCCCGCCGGAATGATGGTGTTGTTGCGAATCCCACCACCGTTCTGGAGTGCAACATCGGGAACTGCTACTCCGAAGCTGGCCGCCAACTCGGTTGCCTGCCAGCGCAGGGCATCGGCGATCAGGTTGCCCTCATTGGTCTCCATGGTGCGGACGCTGCTCCGCAAGCCGTCGAGATCCACCTCGGACGTCGCGATCACGTTGGTGGCCAGCGCCTCGAGTGCTGCGACCACCGGATCGACCACCATGGCTTGCACCATCGGGTCGGGCTGCACGGTATCGTCACACGGCGTGAAGCCGTTGCAGTCGCCGGTGGCGACCCGGACGGGTCCGCTGCGACCATCGTCGATGGCGACGATGTCACCGTTCTTGTCGAAGCCGACGACCAGCTTCCCGACGTAGCGGTACTCGCCGGACGTGGTGACGATCGGCACCTCGGTCCCGTCCATGTCCATCGCGATCTGCGGATAGGCCCCGTAGATCGCTCCCTCATCACCGGGAAGCAGCAGATCGTCGGGATCGGCCAGGAGCTCGTCGCCGCCTCCGGAGATGATCACATCCACTCCGTCGATCTGGGCGGCCAGATCGATGTCATTCTGGATCGACTGGAGATGCGAGGTGAGGATGATCTTGTTGACCCCCATTGCCTCCAGCTCGTCGACCTCTCCTTGCACGATGTTCACCAGGTCGTCGCTCACAACCACGTTGCGCGGAGAGCTGATGAACGGAAGGTTCGGTGTCTCGAGCCCGATGACGCCGATCAGCTCACCCCGCTCCTTGACGACCGTCGCCGGAACGATGACTCCGGCATCCACGTACGCCTGGAGACGCGGCTCCCCAGAGAAGTCCAGGTTCGCACCCACATACGGCGGTGGATCCGTGTACCCGGCGATGAAGTCGGCCAGCACGTCGGGCCCGAAGTCGAAGTCGTGGTTGCCCAGGTTCACCGCGTCGTAACCGATCAAATCCATGGCGATGGTGTCGTAGAACGGAACCCCGTTCTGCAGTCCCGCGTTGAACTCCGGCCCGGCCAGGAAGTTGTCACCGGAGGAGAGCATGACGACGCCCCGCTTGGCGCCCCTTCTCGGCCACGGACCATGGGTGGCGTCCCATTTCAGATCATCCGTTAGCGTCTGGAATCGGGCGGCGCCACCAAAGTCCTCCAGACCGGACCCGGCGTTCACGACCTGCGACTCGCCGTCGTTGTTGTGGAGAATTGTGAGCCAGAAGTCGACGGCCGGATCTGCCTTGCCGGCCGCGGCGGTCCCGGTGCCCAATCCGGCGCTTACCAGCGCCACGGCTACCAAGATCACCAGCAATCCCCGGCGCGGGACGCGCCGGGCGTGGATGAACCCCATATCTCCCCCTTCCTGGGTTGTCGGATGGTGGTTTCTTCACCGAGCCTACCCACTGAGAGTGGTCGATGGCTGTGGCAAGGGACCTTTCTTTGCGTGGTCCACGGCCAGGGGGACCGCTCCGTTGCGCCTCGTGCAGGCACGGAGACGTCGCCGCGGCGGCCTACCGTGCAAGGACCTCCGGCCCTGGACATGGCGCCGCGACCGAGAGCACGCTGAGGCCGGAGGGGAACTGCGGCGTGTCGGGCACACCGCCGATGCCAAAGGAGGCATGATGGAAAGGGAGTGGCGGGTATTCGCCGACGACCTGGGACCGGCGCAGGTGGTGCTGGTGCGGGATCCGGGAGTGGGGCTGGAGGGCTTCGTGGTGGTCGACAACGTGGCCGCCGGTCCCGCCATCGGAGGGGTACGGATGGCACCCGACGTCACCGTCCATGAAGTGGCCCGGCTGGCTCGGGCGATGACCTTCAAGAACGCCGCAGCCGGGTTGCGCCATGGTGGCGGCAAGGCGGGAATCGTCGCCGACCCGGCCATGGATCCGGCGGACAAGGAGCGCGTGATGCGGTCCTTCGCCAGGGCCATTGCCGGCCTCGACCACTACATACCCGGTCCGGACATGGGCACCGACGAGACCTGCATGGCCTACGTATTCGACGAGATCGGACGCGCCGTGGGACTGCCGCCGGAGCTGGGAGGCATCCCCCTCGACGAGATCGGCGCCACTGGCTACGGGCTGGCGGCGGCCGCAGTGGCCGCGCAGGAGCTCGGCATCATCAGCGTGGAGGGGGCTCGCGTGGTGGTGCAGGGGTTCGGCTCGGTGGGACGCCACGCAGCCCGCTTCCTCTCCGAGCACGGAGCGATGCTCGTTGGCGCCTCCGACAGCCGGGGAGGCATTGCCCGCGCCGGGGGACTGCCATTGCCGGAGCTGCTCGTCCTCAAGGAGCAAGGGCGGTCGGTCGCGGAGCTGCCGGGTGGGGAGGGCGTGTCCCCTGAAGAGCTGATCGGGCTCGACTGCGACATCTGGATCCCGGCGGCTCGGCCCGACGTGTTCCACTCCGGAAACGCGTCACACGTAGCCGCCACTCTCATCCTGCAGGGGGCCAACATCCCCGCCACCGAGGAAGCGGAGCAGATCTTCCACGAGCGGGGAGTGGTCTCGGTTCCCGACTTCATCGCCAACGCCGGCGGCGTGATCTGTGCGGCGGTGGAGTATGCGGGCGGCAGCGCCGCCCAGGCTTTTCAGCTCATCGAGGAGAAGGTACACGCCAATACGGTGGAAGTGTTGCGCCGGGCCAAGGAGGAAGCCAGCACCCCGCGGGCGGCGGCCGAGGCTGTCGCCCGGAGCCGGGTGGAACGGGCGAGCACCTACCGGCGCCGCTTCTAGTGTTCCTCGGCCGGATGCCCCCACGCCAGCGCCAGCGCTCGCGGCAACCCCCACCGTCCCAGCTGGGTGAGTCGCTGCGCGGCGTCTACTGCCCCGATGGCCTCCCAATGGTCGAGCACCACCTCGAAGGCGCGCTCCAGTAGTGCCCGGTCGGCGTCCGCCACCTCGCCCTCCAGCTCCGGGCAGGCGTCGATGTAGTCCACCAGCTTGGGTGGGGCGGCTGCGGCGCCAACTCCGGCTCGCACTAGTTCGAGCACGGCTCCCAGCCAGTCGGCCGGCCGCAGGCTGAGGACGGCGGCTTCCTCGGCGAGAGAGAGCGGCGCGTCCCCCGGCATCTCTACGAGCGCCCCGGCAGCCCGCAGCCACAGCTCCTGGTCGTCACCGGGCAAGGCGTCGCCGAAGTCGGCGGCTTGGGCGATGGTCGCATAGGGGTCGCGATCGCGGCGCACCCCGTCGCGTATCGAAGCAGCGCCGAGCGCCAAGTCGGCTACCGGCGGCGGGTTCGGCCATTCTCCGAGGCCGCGGTGGAGCACGCGGGCTGCTCTCGCCTCGTCGGCAGCCGCGTCGGCCAAGGCGTCCTCGAAGTCGTGGTTCGGGTAGTTGACCGCCATGCGTCATCCCTGCTGACGGCGCTCAGGGTAGTGCCGCCCCGCCCGCGCTTGCGTCGTCGGGAGGGGGTTCTTGCAGGCGCACTTCCAGGGCCGTCAAGATCTGGTCGCGCGTACGCCGGTAGTGCCGCAGGGTCGAGCCGAAGGGATCGGGTATCTCGCCGCCGTCGGGGCGCAGCATGGTTACCCGGCCGCGCAAGTGGGGGGCGCGCGCCACCACCCATTCCACCTGCCACCCCTCCATGCAGAAGACCCGGTCGGGCGGGTCCTCGAGAGCCACGTGCAGCGGAGTGGCTCGGTGGGAGCTCAGGTCGACACCGAGCTCGTCGAGCACGGCGACGGCTCCCCGCGTCGCGGAGCGGCCGGTGAGGGCGTGGGTCCCGGCGCTGGCGTAGCCGGCGGCGCGGCGCCCCCGGGCGTCGTCGTGGTGGCGAGCGAGGGCTTCGGCCATCGGGGAGCGGCAGATGTTCCCCGTACAGACGAACAACACGGCGGCCGGCACGGCGTCCACCGTAGCGTCGCGGCGGCCCGGGGCGGCGCATAGCGCCCCGCCCCCTACCATGGCGGCCGCGATGCGGGCGCTCTTGATCTCCACCTACGAGCTGGGCCACCAGCCTCTTCACGTGGCTGCGCCGGCGGCCGCTCTGCAAGATGCCGGACATGAGGTGCGCTGTCTCGATCTTGCCGTTGAGCCCCTCGACGCCGACGCGGTCGCCTGGGCGGAAGTCGTTGCGTTCTCGGTGCCGATGCATACCGCCATGCGGCTGGCGATCGGCGCCGCCCGGCGAGTGCGAGAGCTGCGGCCCGAGGTACCGGTAGCTTTCTACGGCCTGTACGCGGCGGTGGGGCGAGATCGGACCGTCGGTGTGCTTGCCGATCAGGTCATCACTGGGGAGTACGAGCCGGCATTGGTTCGTTGGGTGGGGGACCCGGAACGATCCTCGCGGAAGCAGCCGCTGGTAGTCGACTTGGGCCGTCACCGAACGCGGCGACCCGATCGCACACTGCTGCCCCCGCTGCACAGGTACGCCCACCTCGAGGTCGACGGCGAGCACCGCCTGGTGGGCTACGTGGAGGCAAGCCGCGGTTGCCGGCACCGCTGCCGACACTGCCCGATTCCCGTCGTCTACGACGGCATCTTCCGCATCGTGCCCGAAGAGGTGATCCTGGCGGACGTCGCCCAACTGGTAGAGATGGGAGCTGCCCACATCAGCTTCGGCGATCCCGACTTCCTCAACGGTCCTGCCCAAGCCCGGCGGCTGGTAGCGGCGGTGCACGATGCGTTCCCGCAGCTCACGTTCGACATCACCGTCAAGGTGGAGCACATCCTGCGCCACTCCCGGCTATGGGGGGAGCTCGCGGTGCAGGGGCTCCTGTTCGCAGTGTCGGCCTTCGAGACCACCAACGACACCGTCCTCGCTCTTCTCGACAAGGGCCATACCGCCGCCGATGCCGCTGATGCAGTCGGGTTGCTGCGTAGCCACGGCGTCGAGATCCGGCCCTCGTGGCTGCCCTTCACACCGTGGACGGGCCGCAACGATGTAGCGGATATCCTCGACTTCATCGCAGCTCACGATCTGACGGGCAACGTCGACCCGATCCAGCTCACCATCCGGCTCCTCCTTCCGGAGGGCTCGCTGCTGCTGGACCTGCCGGAGATCCTCCCCTACCTGGGCGACTATGACCCCGAGGTCTTGAGCTACCGGTGGCGTGCCGCCCATGCGGAGATGGATCTCCTCCAGGCGCGGCTGGCCGCCCTGGTGGAAGAGGCGGTGGCTGCGGCGGAGGAGCCCGCCGCAGTGATCCGGCAGCTGTGGGGTGAGGTGGGTGGATCCGGCCGCCGGCCGGCGACACACGCGGGGAAAGGGAGGCCGCGGCTCACCGAGCCGTGGTTCTGCTGAGCGGAACCATCCGAGAGCCAGTTCGGCTCTCTTCACCACCCCGGTCCGGGGACATCGCACGGCCCGGCCGGGTCGCCGCAATAGGCCGCATCCTCACGGACGGTCGGCGACTCGCTGAGACGCGCGCTAGCTCCGCAACCAGCGCACGAACCACGCCGCGGCGTGCTCGGCCACCAGGTCGAGGGCCCCGGCTTCCTCGAAGAGATGGCCGGCTCCTGGGATCACCACGAGCTCTTGGTGGCCTCCCAGCTGTCGCGCGGCTTCCTGGTTGAGCTCGAGCACCACCCGGTCGCGCGCGCCGACGACGAGCAAGGTGGGAGCCTTCACCTCAGAGAGGCGAGGTGCCGCCAAGTCCGGCCGGCCACCACGACTCACCACCGCCGCCACGTGGTCGGGATGGTCGGCCGCTGCCCACAGCGCGGCGGCGGCACCGGTACTGGCCCCGAATAGGCCCATCGCCAGATCACCCAGCTCGGGTTCCCGCCGCAGCCACGAGACGGCTGCGCCCAAGCGCTGCGCGAGCAGGGGGATATCGAACACGTTGGCCCGGTCCGCGGCCTCGGTGGGGGTGAGCAGGTCGAAGAGGAGGGTGGCCAGCCCGGCGCGGTTCAGCGAAGCGGCAACGGCCCGATTGCGCGGGCTGTAGCGGCTGCTGCCGCTGCCGTGGGCGAAGACCACTACCCCGAGGGGGCCTTCGGGGCCTTCGATGGTGCCCGGCAGCCGCACCGCATCGTGGCCGATGCTCACCTCGCGGGCGAGGCTCTGCTCGGTGGGACTCCGCTTGCGGGCCGCCGCCAGCAGGTCGATGACCTCTTTGTCGGTGGTCTGCGCGAAGTTCTCATACCACTGTCCGATGGCCATCAGGCTGCGGGGAACCAAGTCGCAGACGACCTCGTCCGCTTCCTCGCGGAGGGCCACCTCGGTATCGGCGGCAGAGACGGGAACCGCCAGCACGACCTTGGCGGCACCGCGCGCCCGCACCGCTCGCACCGCAGCCCGTGCCGTGTAGCCGGTGGCCAGCCCATCGTCGACCACGATGACGGTGCGGCCGGCGACGTCGAGGGGTGGACGATCCCCGCGGTACACGCGCTGCCGTCGCTCTAGCTCCGCGAGCTCATCGCGCTCGACGTGCTGGAGGTACTCCTCGCTCACGCCCAACATCTGGACCAGATCCTCGTTGAGCGCTCGCACCCCGCCTTCCGCAATGGCGCCGATGCCCAGCTCCGGGTGGCCGGGGGCACCGAGCTTGCGCACCAACGCCACGTCGAGAGGGGCGTCGAGCACCCTGGCGACCTCGGCGGCGACTACCACTCCACCGCGCGGGAGGCCGACTACCACCGGCTGCTGCGTCCGGTAGGCGCCCAGATGAGCCGCCAGCCGCTTGCCGGCGTCTCGCCGATCGCGAAAGCTCATGCCTGCCTCCCTCACTCGCTCCCCAATCATCCCCCTTCCCGGCGCTAGGCGCCAGGGGCCAAAGGAAGGGTTCGCCGGGGAACGGGGCCGCCCTCGGAAACAACACCGACACCCTGTTGGCATAATTGGGAGCACGCGAAGGGAAGGGACACCCTATGGCCGGGGAAGGGTTGGTTCTCGAATGTCGGGACCTCCGCAAGTCGTACGGCGATCTGATCGCGGTCGACGGGGTGGGATTCCACATCGCCGAGGGCGAGACCTACGGGCTGTTGGGACCCAACGGCGCCGGCAAGACGACCTCCATCTCGATGGTGTGCGGCCTGCTGGAGCGCGACGCTGGTGAGGTGCTGATCGAGGGTACTCCCTCCACAACCACCAGCACCGCGGCCAAGGCCGCCATCGGCTACGTACCGCAGGATCTGGCTATCTACCCCGACCTCTCGGCACAGGAGAACCTGGCGTTCTTCGGGAAGCTGTACGGGATGTCGGGACGGGCCCTCAAGCAGCGGGTCGGTGAGGTGCTGTCGATCATCGGTCTCGTGGAGCGAGCCGACGACAGAACGGCGCAGTTCTCCGGAGGGATGAAGCGCCGCCTCAATATCGGAATCGGTCTACTCCATCGTCCGCGTCTGTTGGTGCTGGACGAGCCGACCGTGGGGGTGGATCCGCAGAGCCGTAACGCCATCCTCGAGAGCGTGGAGCAGCTCAGCACCGAGGGCATGGCGGTGCTCTACACCACCCACTACATGGAAGAGGCGGAGCGCCTCTGTGACCGGGTGGGCATCATCGATGAGGGGAAACTGCGGGCGGAGGGCACGCGACGGGAACTGGTGAAGCTGGTCGGCGAGCGCGACCGGGTGCGGCTGGGGGCGACCGGCGACTTGGCCGCTGCTGTCGAGGCGGCTCGCAAGGTAGCTGCCGTCGAGGAGGGCAGCGTTCGCGGCGATGGCATCGAGCTGCTGGTGCGGGATGCCTCGGACGTGCTGGCCGAGATACTGCAAATGGTGACAGCCGCAGGAGCGACGGTGGGCAGCGTGGATGTCGACGAGCCCAATCTGGAGGCGGTCTTCCTGCACCTCACCGGAAAAGCGCTGCGGGATTGATCATGCGCGGCGCGCTCTCCATCGCTGCCAAGGACCTCAAGCAGCGCCTGCGAGACCGTTCCGCCTACATCGTCGGCCTCGTCGCGCCGCTGGGGTTGGCGCTGATCTTCGGGTTCGTGTTCAGCCCGATCGCGGAGTTCGACTTCTCCGCCAGGTTCGCGGTCGTCGATCTGGACGGGGGACCGGCAGCCGAGCTCTTCGTGGAAGGCGTGGAGCAGGCGGGGGACATCGAACTGGTCCGGGTGGCGACGGAGGAAGAAGCCATCGAGTTGCTGGACACGGAGGGCAACCCGTTTGGCGAGGAGGACAGCGCCGACGCGGCGTTTGTGATTCCGGCGGGATTCACCGAGGAGGTCCAGTCGGACCGACGGGTCGAGCTCGAGGTGATCGGCAGCGCCGGGTCTGAGACCAACACCGGGATTGCGGTGGCGATCGCCGAGCAATTCGCCTCCCAGCTCAACTCGGTTCGGGTAGCCGTGGCCACCGTGGAGCAGCTCCAGCAGCAGCAGGTCGACCGGTTCGAGACGGGGTTGCGGGTGCTGGCCATCCCCAATCCGGCGACACTCACCGACGTTTCGGCGAGCACCAAGCAACTGGACGGCGCCACCTTCTACGCGGCCGGTCTGGCGATCTTCTTCGTGTTCTTCACGGTGCAGTTCGGCGTGAACAGCCTCCTCGAGGAACGCCATTCCGGGACCATGAGCCGGCTGCTGGCCGCTCCCATCTCCAAGTCTTCGATCATCCTCGGCAAGGCGATCACCGCGTTTCTGCTCGGCTTCCTCAGCCTCGTCGTGCTGGTGGTGGTGACCACTGCGCTGCCCGCGATCGGGGCCGACTGGGGCGACCCGTTGGGGGTGCTGGCGCTCATCGTGGCGGCCATCTTTGCCGCCTTGGGCGTCATGGCGGTGACGGGTGCCTTCGCCAAGACGGCCGAGCAGGCGGCCAGCATCTCTTCGATCATCGCGGTCATTCTCGGGTTCCTCGGAGGCACGTTCTTCCCCGTCGCCCAAGCGGGGGGCGTGCTCGCCCAGCTGCGGCTCATCACTCCCCATGCCTGGTTCATGCAGGGCTTGAGCGATTTGGCTGCCGGTGACCTCAGCGTCGTGGTGGTGCCGGTGCTGGCGATGCTGGCCTTCGGGGTGGTGACCGGGGGGGTGGCCCTCGTAGGCCTTCGCCGGGGGCTACGGGCATGAAGGCGCTCGTCATCGCCGGCACCAACTTGCGGCGGCTGCTGCGTGACCGCTCCAACTTCTTCTTTGTGTTCGTCTTCCCTTTCCTGCTGGTGCTGGTGCTCGGCACCGTGTTTGGTGGTGGCTTCGTTCCCCGGCTGGGCGTCCACGCGCCCGAGAGCGGCGCGCTGGGGGAGGACCTCGTCTCCAAGCTGGGACGTACTGAGGGCCTCGACGTGATCGAGTTCACCAGCGCCGGTGAGCTGACTCGGGCCGTGGAACGGGGTGAGCTGGAGGCTGGGCTCATCGTGCCGAACGGCTATGAGGACGACGTGCGGGCGGGACGGCAGGTAGAGCTGCAGTTCCTGGCACGTCCGGATCAGCAGGCCCAAGGAATCGAGAGCGCGGTGGGTTCGGCCATCACTCAGCAAGGGACTGTGTTACGAGCCGCCCGCTTTGCCGCCGCCGAAGGAGTGAGCGGCTTCGACGAGGCCCTCGCAGTCGCGGAGGGGACGGAGACCTTCCTCGAGCCGGTGGTGGTGGCGGTCTCCTCGGCCGGAGAGCCGTTTGCCCTCGACCAGCTCGGCCAGTTCGACAGCGGCGCCCACACCCAGCTGGTGCTCTTCATGTTCCTGACCTCATTGGCCGGGTCGGCGGCGCTGATCCAGACCCGCCGCCTCGGAGTGGCGCGTCGGATGGTGGCGACTCCAACCTCGGTACGGACGGTGCTGGCGGGGGAGGGGCTGGGGCGTCTCGGCGTCGCCCTCGTCCAGGGCGGCTTGATCATGGTGGGCACCCTGGTGATCTTCGGGGTGGATTGGGGCGACCCGCTGGGCGCGGTCGCCGTCCTCCTGGTGTTCGGACTGGTGGGGAGCGGCGCCGCCATGCTCATGGGCGCCCTATTCGAGAACGATCAGCAGGCCGGGGGAATGGGCACGGTGCTCGGGTTGGGACTGGCCGCGTTGGGCGGGTGCATGATCCCGCTGGCGGTATTCAAGATCTTCTCACCCGGTTTGTGGCAAGCGGCGCACATCACTCCGCATGCCTGGGCGCTACGCGCCTTCGACGAGCTGGTGTTGGAGGGGGGAGGCCTCGTCGATATCCTCCCGTTCTTGGGAGTGCTCCTCGCCTACGCGACGGTGTTCTTCGCGCTCGCCACGTGGCGACTGCGGGTAGTGCTCACTCGATGAGCCAAAGGCAGGTGAGACGGGGCGACGGCTCTCAGTTGCGGGTGAGTTGCCGCTGAGGGGCCACCCGCAGCATGACCCGTTCCGACTGGATGGGGTTGGGGTAGAGCTCGCCGAGGTACTTCTCGGACAGCGCGTCGATGTGGTCGCGGGCCGCGGAGCCGCGCACCGTCTCCACAACGGTGCCCCTCACCTCCACGTAGCGGTACGGGTCGGCGGCGTCCCAGATGAGCACCGTCACGCGCGGGTCGCGCATCACGTTGCGGAACTTGGTCCGGTGCACCTCGGTGTTGAGCAGCAGGTGTTCCTCGTCGCAGTCGACCCACATGACATGCGTCTGGGGAGTCCCGTCGGGAAGCAAGGTGGTCAAGACGCCGAAGTTCTTGCCCGACGCCAACTCCACCACTCTCGGGTCCAGCATGGCGGGCAACCCTAGCAAGCCGGTGGGTGGCGGCCTAGGTGCGGTGGCGACGGGCGTCTTGGCGGCTCTGGCAACTCACATCAAGCCCGCCCGGCGGCCTTCGTTCAGGGTGGCGATCAGGTTGGCTCGTCGCAGCACGGAACGGATCTCGGCGCCGAAGGCTTGGCGCCGTTCGTGGAGGTCACCGTCTTCGTCTGCTGTCAACCCGCGGTTAGCTGCGAGTGACAGCGCCGACTTGAACAGGGCCTGGGAAACCGACTCCTCGGCGGTGATGCGCCCCTGCAGCCGGTACTGGCGTCCCAGGGCCAGGCAGGCGGCGAGGAAGGCCTTCTCGTCGAGCACGGCACCGGGGTCTTCCCCCTCCAAGGCGTCTCCGACCACCTGGTAGGCCTCCAGGAAGGGACGCAGCGCCCAATGGGCCCGCAGCGGCCGCATTCCCTGCAGCAGCACTCGTGCCTGATCCGTCCCTCCCCGCAGCAGCTCTTCCCAGCCACCGTCCTGCTGGAGCATCTCCTGTCGAATCTCCTCGCGGAAGCTGTCCTTGCTCGGAAAGAAGAACTCGAACTTGAGGAGGTCGCGTAGCTGCATCACCTCCTCCCAGAATCGGTCCACCGGTTGCGGCGACTCTTCCTCGAGGGCACTCGCGAGGGCCAGCTCGGCGATGGCGCCCGGTACGAAGTAATGGACGATGTTGTTGCGGTAATAGGCGGCGGTGAGGTGCTGCTCGGCAGGGATGCGGTAGACGGGCTCGGGGCCGGCGTCGAAACAGGTCACGATGTCGTGTTCCGTGAGCAGCGCGAGCGTCTCCTCGACCGCGGCCGGCGCGGTGGCCACGGCGGTAGTGGTCGGCAGGCCGCGCCGCTCCACGTAGGAGGCGAGATGGCTCAGCTCCTCCACGATCTCGCCCAGGGTGATGGCGCGGTGCTGGTAGGCCAGGAACACCAGCGTGACGAGAGAGGCCGGGGTGATGGGCGTAACCCGGTTGATCCGGTCGGAGACCTCGAAGGCCAGCTTGCGCACTGCGAGGTCGTGCTCGTCGGCATCGGCATCGAACTCCTTGGCCACCGACACGGGCTCTCCGAATCGGAGGTAGATGTTGCCGTAGCGACGACGCAGCGAGCGTACGGCTCCGACCATCCATCCGAAGCTCTCGGCCCGCTTGGCCCCGCCACGCTGCTCGTCGGCGTAGGTTCCCACGTCCTGGATCTGGTCGTAGGCGATCGAGGCGGGGATGAGGTATACGTCGTCGGCCTTGCCCCGCGTGAAGGAGTCGATGACGTAGGCCAGCAACCCGTAGCGGGGCGGCAGCAGCTTGCCGGTGCGGGAGCGGCCTCCCTCCAGGTACCACTCGAGAGGGAAGCGCTTCTCGATGAGGTAGTCGATGTAGCTCTGCAGCACGAACTTGTAGAGGAGGTTGTCTCGGAAGGTGCGCCGAATGAAGAACACGCCGGTACGGCGCAGCAGGCCACCTATCGGGAAGAAGTTCATGTTGATCCCCCCGGCGGTGTGGTTGGGGGGAAGGTCGTTCTCCCACAGCAGGTGCTGCAGCACGAGATGGTCGAGGTTCGACCTGTGGGAAGGGAGGAACACCAGCGGATGCTCCTGCCCCAAGGCGTAGAGCTGGCGGAACTGCTCCTCGTCGTAGTGGATGGCGCCGTAACCCTGCCGGTAGAGCCAGTGGATGGCGTTGGCGATGACGTCGATGACGAAGGGACTGTGAGTCGCCGCGATCTCCCTCAAGTAGCGGGCGGCCCGGGCCGCCGTCGCCGCCGGCGCCGCTCCGCTCGCCTCCGCGAGACGTCCGAGGCCCTCCCGGAACTCGCCCCGGCCGAGGATCTCGTCACGGAGAAACTTGGGGATCTTGTAGCGGTTGCCCCGCAGTCTGCGCTCTGCCCGCTCCAAGGCCAGCCAGGCGCGGCGCGCCGTGAACTCACTCAGAGAGACTGCCTCCGCCGCAGAGGAATAGTCCTCGCGGAGTGAGGAGGCAGGAGCGGGCTCTCCAACTACCACCCGGCAACGATCCGGCGCCCCGGCGAGGATGGCGTACTGGCGGAGCCAATTGGGATCCCGAGGATCGCCCAGTTTGAGCAGATCGGTCAACCTCGCCGAGCGCTTGCCGCGCCGCTCTGGGGCCAACCAGGCGATGCGCAATGGCACCAGCAGCGGGTCGTCACCGCGCTCCAGACGGGCGCCGATCCGGGAGTCGAGGCGTCGCCGCTGGCGCCGCCGCGAGGAGGGAATGTCGATCAGTTCATAGGCGACCCCGGGCTCGACATGCCGGGCCGCCCAACCTTCGAGGAGTCGCCGCTCCAGCCTGGTAGCGGCATCGACGAGGAAGACGACCGGCCGGCCGCCGGGGTCGGGCCAGGCCGGCTCCTCGGGGAGGGGCCGGTCGGCGGAGGGAAGCCGAGGTGCCATCGCCGTCGATTGTATGCCGGCGCGGCGAGGCCGTTCGAGGATGGTTGCCGGCCAATGCTCGGCGCGGTGGCGAACTTGGCGGCAACGGGTGCTGCGGGCCGCGTCTCGCCGCCGGGCTACATTGCGATGCCATGCGGGCGGTGGTGCAACGAGTGAGCCGGGCAACGGTCTCCATCGAAGGGGAGATAGTTGGCGAGATCGGGCGCGGACTCCTGGTACTGGTGGCCGCCGCCCCGGAGGACGGAGAGGCCGACGCCGCGGCCCTTGCCGACAAGCTCATGGGTTTGCGCATTTTCCGGGACGACGCCGGGAAGATGAACCGGTCGGTGGTCGATGTGGGCGGCTCGGTGCTGGTCATCAGTCAATTCACGCTCTATGGAGAGGTTCGCAGGGGCCGCCGTCCTTCCTTCGCCGCCGCCGCCCCGCCCGAGGTCGCCGAGCCTCTGCTGGAGGCGGTGGTGCGGGGCGTCGCAGCTCGCGGGGTGCCGGTGGCAACCGGTCGGTTCGGAGCCATGATGGAGGTCTCGCTGGTCAACGACGGGCCCGTGACCCTGGTGATCGAGGTGGAGGGCGGGAGCATCCGCTGAGCGGCCGCAGCCGGTGGCCGCGGCGGTTAGCGGCCCCGGCTCCCGCGAGCCGCGGGGTGTTGGGGCTCGGCGGCGCATCCTCCCGATGGCCGGACGAAACCACCGCTCCGCAACCGCATTCGAGCGGGGGGAGCTCGGTGGTGGGCTGAGGAATCCCTCAATCCTCCACGGCCGCGACCTGGATCAGCTCCTCGTAGACCGAAGGGTGGTCGGACTCGACGATCGGAATACCTCGTACCCAGCGCAAGCTGATACCCGGGTTGTGATGCGTGGTTCCGTCGGGGAGGAACACCTGCGGCGATCCCAGCAGGGCGAGTTCCTGGCCCTCGGCGAAGTCGGCCATGACCGCGGCGCGGTAGCGACCGTCGTCGAGGGCGTCGCCCAGGTTGCGGCCGTCGAGCCCTTCGCTCTCCGCCACCGCCGTCAGCTCGTGGCGCAGGCTGAGGTCGCGGGAGTGGAGGAAGAACGCCCGCCGCAGGGCGAGGTCGAAGGCTTCCCCGATCTCGGGCCCCAGCGAGGCGGCCCACTTCTGGGCTTCGAACGCAGGCAGGTAGGTGGTCGGCCACGACGCGCCGTCGTAGGCGCTGAACGCAGTGGGTTCGAGCTGGGCGGCGGCCACCGCTTCCGCCCGCAGCTGGTGCTCCGGCGAGGGCCCCTGGTTCACGAGCTCGAGCGGCCAGGCGCGCAGATCGAACAGGACGCCGTCGGCGCCCAGCCCATCACGCATGCGATGGAGGCGGAGCGCGGCCACGTATGCCCACGGGCAGTGCAGGTCACTCCACATCGTGATCACCGCCATGCGTTCCTCCTCAGCGGTTCGATGCTCTCAAGCTACCCGCGCCGGTCCGGTGATCGGGACGGTCGGCGGGCGCAGCGGCGGGGCACGCTACTCGCGACCACACCGCGGGGCCAATCGACCGGACTGTGCTAGCGCGCGTTCTCCCGCATGAACCCGGGCAGCATCAGCACCACCAGCAGCAGCGCCGCGATCATGAGCCCGCTTCCGGGGGCGACCCCCCACAGATTGGGGAGCAGCAACAGGCCCCACAGGGCGGCCCCCGAGAGGTAGGCAAGGAGCGCCAGCACCACGCCTCTCGCCGAAGATCCGGTGAGGCGAGCGCCCACTGCCAGCACCACTCCGGAGAGCAGGCCCGGCGGCCATGCCGCCAGCGTCACCCCGGCGGCCACGGCCAGCCCTTTGCCACCGCGCAGGCGGAACCACGGGTTGAGGATGTGGCCCCCTACGGCGCCGACGCCGGCGGCCAGTCCACCGGGATCCCCGGCGAGCAGCCCGCCCAACGTCACTGCGCCGGCGCCCTTGCCGAGCTCTATGACCAGGACGGGAACCGCGAGCCGGAAACCTCGCAGCCGCCAGGCGTTGGTCGTGCCCGGGTTGCGGCTTCCCTGGCGGAGCAGGTCGACGCCGGCGAGGCGTGCCAGCCACATGGCGGTGGGGATGCTCCCCAAGAGGTAGCCCAGCAGGGCGGGGACGACCAGATTCACTCGGAGCCGTCCACCCAGGCTCTGCCTGGCGCGCAGAAGCGGAGGAAGTCGCAGTCGCGGCACGCCGCGGACGGCGCAGGCTGCCAGGCCTCGTCTCGGATCGATGACACCAGGCTGTGCAGATGCTCGCGGGCGTTCTCGAGCCAGGAGGCGGTGACCTCCTCCGAGACCTCCTCCAGCTCCCCGCCGAGGTAGGCGAAGGTGACCCGTACCTCCTCTGGCGGCGTCGCGGTGAAGTCGACCTCGTGCGCTGCCACCGCGTAGGCCTCCAGCTGGACCCGGGCCGCCGGATCCTCCGTCGAACGGCCGCTCTTGAAGTCGACCACCTCCCACCGTCCCGGCGCGTGCTCGTAGATCGCGTCGACCCTTCCCCTCACCCGCGCTTCCTCGCCGAGGCGGAGGTCAAAGGGGACCTCGACCAGGATCGGCTTCTGCGCGGCAAAACGCGACTGCCTGAAGATGGTGTAGGGATCGGTGCCCGGCGCCGCGTCCCCGGTCGCCTCGACTGGGGTGAGGTCATAGGTGTCGCTGGTGGCCTCGTCCAGCGGCACCTCGCCCCGGTGGTGCAGCTCGATGAGACGATGTACCTCGACGCCCCGCCGGGCCGCCGCTGAGGGCCGCCGTGGAAGCCGGTCGACCTCAGACCAGTAGTAGCGCTTCGGGCAAGAGGCGTAGGTGACCAGCGAAGTGACGGAGGTGTGCAGCGGCCCCTGAGTCTGGTCGGTCTGTGGGGGCTCGGGGAGCCGGAACAACATCTGCTGGAACTCGTCCACGCCGGCATGGTACGTCGCGCTCGCTCCCAGTTCGGCGGCGCGCCGCTGCGCCCATTCGGAATCCTCCAGCACGGTACGCATCCCGGCGTCCCAACCGGCGGGGAACGTGGGGTCGGGCGCTCCCTCCGCGGTCGGTTCGAAGCGCAGCGCCTCCGGACGCTGCCCGGGCTCGTCGGCGAAGCCCAGGATCACCACGCCGTCCTGGCTCCGCGCCAGCTCGAACAGGGGGCCGGGGCGCGCCGGTGTGGTGCGAGGCTCCGGCGCCCCGTACCAGTAGGCACCGGTGAGGTAGAGGTGCCGAGCCGCCCGCGTCACCGCCACGTAGGCAACGCGCCACTCCTGGTTCTGGTGACGGGCGCGCAGCACGTCCTTGCGCTCCTCGAGGGTCATGGCGGTGTCGAGCGGAGGCAGCGACTGCCGATCGAGGCGCCGGTCGTAGGGCAGGATCTCTGGCCGGGTGAAGGGGTCCTCGAGAGCCTGCGGCTTGCTGGGGAAGTTGTCCTGGTACAGGGCAGGCAGAAACACCACCGGCCACTCCAGGCCCTTGGCACGGTGCACCGTGAGCAGCGCCACTGCGTCCTCGCCGCTGAGCCGGGCGGTATCCAGCTCCTCGGTGAGCTCCTGTTGCATCAGGATCAGGTAGTCGAGAAAAGCGTGCAGTGACGGCCTTCCCTCCAGCGGGCTCCACTCCTCAGCCAGATCGAGGAAGCGGTAGAGGTTGAGCCGCGCCGAGAGGCGGGCGGCGCCGGCCATACCCTCAACCTCCTGCCACGCTCCGGAGACGCTGAGGATTCGTCGCACCAGCTCCACCAGGCTCACTCCCTGGGCGTCCCGCAGCAGCTCCCGATAGATGTCGCGAAACTCCGCCAGCGCGCGCCGTGACCGGTCGTCCTCCACGACTAGCTCCTCTAGCTTGTCGACGGACTCCACCAGGGAGTGCCGGGGCACCTCGTCATGGTCGCGGTCGATGTCCCACCGGCGGTCGGCTCCTCTCACCCAGTTGGCCAGCGGACGCAGATCTCCCATGCCGAGCCGGAACCGACTCCCCATCAGGATCCGCATCAGCGCGGGCCCGTCGGTGGGGTCACCGAGGATCCGCAACCAGGCATAGACGTCGGTTACCTCGGGTATTGCCAGCAGGCCTCCGAGGTTGGCCACTTCGACGGGGATCTCGCGCGCTTCCAGCGCATCTCGGATCAGCGGGATGTCTTTGTTCTTGCGGAACAGCACCGCCATCTGTCGCCACTGCCATCCGTCATCGCGGAGCTGCAGCATGCGATCGGCGATGAACTCCGCTTCCTCGACGGCGGTGCGCAGCCAGGCGATGCCCACCAACCCCTCGGGGGCGTCGGGGAGAGGACGCAACGGATCGCGAACGTCGCCGCCGATCTCGGCACGGAGGCGGTTGGCCAGCGCCAGGATGTCGCTGCCGGAGCGGCGGTTGAGAGAGAGGGGGAGCGTGGCGGACGGAGAGCCATCCGGGTCGGGAAAGTGCTCGGGGAACGCGGCAAAGTTCTCCAGCGAGGCGCCCCGCCACTCATAGATGGTCTGGTCGGGATCGCCGACCGCGGTCACCGGGAAGCCCCCGCCGAAGACGCATCGCAACAACTCCCGCTGGCTGGGATTGGTGTCCTGATACTCGTCGAGGAGCGTTACCCGGTACCGGTCTCGCACCCGGGCGGCAACGTCGGGGTGGCGTGTCACCAGCTCATGGGCCAAACGGACGAGGTCCGCATAGTCGAGGACGTTCAGCCGCCGTTTCTCGGCGTCGTAGCGGGACAGCGCGGCGGCGATTTCCCGGCGAGCGGCCCACGTTTCGTCGCCGTCCCGAACCGCCAGCAGGTCGTCGGGGACATTGAGGTTGTCTCCGAGGTCGGCTCCCAGCTTCTGCAGCTTGTCCACCACGCGGGGAGAGGTGATGTCCAGCGTCTCGTAGCTGCCCCCTGCGAGAGCTTCCATCAGGAGCTGGCGGGCAAAGGTGGGGGTGACGACGGAGCTGGAGCGCTCCACGCCGATGAGGGCGCCGAACTCCTGCAACAGACGGGCGGCAAAGCCGTGGTAGGTGTGGATCTCTACTTCCCGGCCCGGCTCCACGCGGCCCTGCAAGGCGACCCGGATCCGGTCGGCGAGCTCCTCAGCGGCCTTGTTGGTGAAGGTGATGCCGAGCACCTCTTCCGGCTGCACGCCCTCGCTCTCGACCAGGTGGACGATCCGCAGGGCCAGCGTGCTCGTCTTCCCGGTTCCGGCGCCGGCCGCGACTCGCACCGGTCGCAGCGGGTAGCGGAGGACCGCTTGCTGCTCGCGGGTGGGGGTGAACGTCATCTGACGAACGCTTCCCGCCCATCGGGCCACGCAGGACACACCAGCTTTACCGCACACCGGTCGCACGCCCTTCCCGGGCGCGGAGTCCAGTCTTCGGCGCGGATCGCCCGTGACACCTCCCGCATGAGACCGGCAACCTCATCGAGGCGAGAGGTATCGAAAGGTACCCACTTCTGCCGGTGTGTCGAGAACGGGTACCAGAACTCGGCCTCGACCGGCTCGCCGTGAGCGGTGATCGCCGGGTCTTGCTGGGCGGCGAGCAGGTAGAAGCCGAGCTGGAGCGACGAGGCGGCTTCCTTCTTGCTGATCTGGCTCCTGGAGGTCTTGTAGTCAACAACCCGCAGCCGGCGCGGCGCCGGAGATTCGATGCGGTCGGCACGCCCCCGCCACAGCACGTCGTCGATCTGCATCTCGAGGCTGTGCTCCAGGAGGACGGGCACCGCGTCGGGACGCAGCCAGCTCTGGTACAACCCGGTGAGCAGTTCCTCGGCGCGACGCCGCCATGCTTCCCGGAAGGGATCTGGGCCGAAGTCGAAGTCGGGAAGGAGACGCCCCAGGCAGGAGAGCGCCTCTGCGACGGTTCCACGTTGCCGGCCGGCTTCGACGGCTGCCCGCTCCGTCTCCTCCAGCACCCGATGCACCAACTGCCCAAACCTGGCATAGAGACCGGCGGGTTCGGAGACCTCCAGCCTCCGCTCGAATGCATAGCGGCGCGGACAGGTCTGGTAGGCGTCGGCCTGGCTCGGCGACAGCTGGAGCTCGTCTTCGACAAGGCCGGTATCGGGGCCGCGCTCCCGCACCAACGCGAAGCTGGTGGCGGGACGCAAGCGCTCGTCGGGGCGCGTCGCCAGGACATGAGCGGCGGCGAGCCGGCGCCCATGTGGCAGCGCCGGGTCCACCAGGGTGCGCCGCAGGTAGGCCTCCGCTTCCAGGTGGGTCACCGGATGGTCGCCGCGGCCGGGAGGCACACCGAGCTCGGCTACGGAAGTCACGTCGCCCACCGCCAGCAGGAATCTGCTGGGGCGCCTTTCGCTCTCGTCGATGCCCGCCTGGGTAGCGGTCCACACCACCTTGCGGCGAGCGCGAGTGACGGCGGTGTAGGCGAGCCGCATCTCCTCCTGGAGGCGGAAGCGGGCGTCGTCGCCAGGATCGGCTGAGTGCGACCGGGATAGCAGCCGAGGCTGCAGGATGGAGCGGGCCCGGCGCAAATCGGGAAACACTCCTTCGACGGCGTCGGCGACGAACACCACCTCGAACTCGAGACCCTTCGCCTGATGCAGCGTGGTGAGCGTGAGACGGTCTTCGTCGCTCGCCGCATAGCTGAGGAGGGGGGTGGCTTCGAAGTCGTCCTGCTGGGCGAGGCGCAAGTAGGCGTCGAGCGCCAGGCTCTCATCCCTTTCCGCCTGCCGGGTGAGTGCCTGCGCCAGCGAGCTCCATGCGGCCCGGTAGTCGCCGCGGCGGGGGTCGGCGACGAGAGCCTCGAATTGCGGCAGAGAGGTCCACAGATGCCAGAACCCGTCGATGGCGGGCCGTTCGCTGGCCCAACTCGCCTCGTCGAGCAGGCCCGCCAGCGGACCACCGCCGGGGAGCTCCCTCCGCAGGATCTCGGACCATGCCATCCGGCGCCGCCGGCGTTCCCGGAGCAGGTCGCGCTCCAACCCGAGCGGCACCGCGAACAGTGGTCCCAGCAGCAGGCGACGAACCGCGCGATCTGTTTCCTCGGCGGCTCCGGCGGAATCCGTGGCGAGCGTACTCGCCGCCAGCACGATGTCGAACACCAGCCTCACCGCCGGGTGATCCGCCAGGCGCGCGTCGGGGGAGTCGTGCGGGATGCCGCGACGTTCCAGGGCGCGGGACAGCTCCGGCAGGAGACGCCGCTTGGTGCGCACCAACACCGCCATCTGGCGGTAGGGAATGGCCTCCTCGAGGTGCAGCCGCTCGGTCTCGGAGGCGATCCATTCAGCCTCTTGCGACTGCTGATGGAACACGTAGGCGTCCGCCCGGCCCAGGTGGGGCGCGGGCAACACCGGTCCGGCCGCGCCGGGGAGGTCACCGCCGGAGGTCACCCGCTCGGCGGCGGCCAGGATCTCGGCCGGCACGCGGAAGGAGGTGGTCAGGACCACGCGCCGTCCCGGCCGGCCCGCCGCGTCGGGGAAGCGCGCCGGAAACTCGGCAACGTTGGTGAGCTCGGCGCCCCGGAAGCTGTAGACGGACTGATAGGGATCGGCGGCTACGGAGAGGTTGCGGTGACCGGCGTAGAGACGTTGCAGCAAATGCGCTTGGGCGGCGGTGGTGTCCTGGTACTCGTCGACGAGCACGTAGCGGTACTGGGCGCCCACGGCCCTCTGCACTGCGGGCAGGTCGAGAAGCCGCACCGCCTGGGCTTGCAGAGTCCCGTAGTCGATGCGGCGCCGGGCCTTCAGCTCCTCGAGGTAGCGCCGGCGGAAGTCGGGCAGTGGCTGCCATTCCGGTCGTCGTATGGCCAGGCTGCGCAGGGCTTCGTCGTCGAGGAGATGCTCCTGGCTGCGCATCAAGAAGTCGGATACCTCTTCGGCGAAGGTGGTGGTGCCCAAGAGGGCTCGAAAGGCGGGCGGCCAGTCGGCGGGATCCTCGCCGGCGAGGAGGTCGGCCACCAGTGCGACCTGCTCCGGCCCGGTGAGGAGAGAGGGCATGGCCTTCCACCCGAGGGCCGCCGGAGCGTGCGCTTCGAGCAGGCGGAAGGCGAGGGAGTGGAAGGTGGAGGCGGGAATACCGGTGGTGGACCGGTCGAGAGCGGTTTCCACGCGAGATCGCAGGTCGGCAGCGGCCCGGCGGGAGAAAGCCAGGATGACCACCGCCTGGGGTGGTACCTCCAGGGCTTCGATCAGATGGTGGGCCCGGCGCACCAGGAACTCGGTCTTGCCGGTCCCCGGTCCCGCCACCACGAGCTGGGGCCCGTCGCAATCGGCGATGGCTCGGTTCCAGTCGGCGGGCTCGACCCGCCATTCGGTCACTGCAGCGGGCACGGGCAGAGGGTAGGGGAGAGCAACGTCAGGCGGCGTCGCGGATGCTCTCGCCGACCGTGCAGAGCGGGCAGTGCTCGGGGCTTCCTGCATAGACCACGCTGCCGCCCAACTCCGCCAGCAGGATGTCGATGGGGCCGCTCTCGTTCATGAGACCACGGTACCGGTCGGGTGTGACATTCTGCGCCCGCAGCCGCCGGGCACAGTCAGTGCGGAAACGATCACCAATTCGTGCTACTCCGGCGCCTCCTCCGGAGCTGCCGGGAGAATCGTCACCGGTCCCTGCAGGAACACCTCGTTGGGCACCTCGATGCTGGCTCCGTCGGCCGCCTCCAGCACGGTGGTTGCCAGGCCAATGGAGACCACGGTGCCTTCCGCGCCGCCGACTTTCACTCGTTGTCCCGCAGCGAGGCGGTCCTGGACGTGACGCCCCGCCGCCAGTTGCCGGGCGACCGGGAGCGACCCGAGCCCGACCGACAGACCCACCGCCAGTGCCAGCGCACCGGCGAGGGCGCCGATCAACAGGAAGAGTATGTCGGTGGATACCCCCAGCTGCTGGAGGGCGATGATGACACCGACCAGCAGGATCACCGATGACACAGCCATCCGGGCGCGGCCGGCCACCAACGGCGAGACGCGACGGAAGGCGGCCTCGGTGAAGACCCCCAGGATGCGTCCCAGCGCTCGAGCCAGGATCACCACGATGAGCGCAACCATGGCGCGAGGGATGTAGCGAAGGGTGGACTGGAGCAGCACGTCGACCTGATCGGGATCGAGGACGACCAGCGCGGCCACCACCGCGGCGGC